>Ga0075423_10000975_pt1 | contig 24376 bp, 25 predicted proteins | sample SoiMethybrSBSTD2_FD_80114 | JGI IMG/M metagenome (GOLD analysis project Ga0075423, IMG submission 80114) | Bulk soil microbial communities from a Populus tree surrounding site in Tennessee, USA - Soil MetaG P. TD hybrid SBSTD2 | ecosystem: Environmental > Terrestrial > Soil > Tree plantation... | reverse complement strand
TCTCGTCCTTACGCTCCTTGCCCCAGCCCTCGTAGATCCGGATGTTCACGAATGGCATGGCGGCGCCTCCTCGCTGGGCGGGTTAACGGTGCGGAATCGAGGCCGAAACGCCCGGGAGCCTAACACGCCGCGCTGTCCCGTCGCAAGACCGCGAGCCCTCGGACGGTCGCCGCAATGCGTCAGCGCAAAGCCTATGGCACACTGATCTCGTGGACCGGACCGACCTTCTCAAAGAACTCCGACGTGATCGGACGTCCGCCGCGACGCCGCGCCGCCGCGGGCGCCGGCTCGTCCTCGCGGGCGTCGTGCTCCTGGCCCTCGCCGCGGCGGGCTGGCTCGTGGCCGCACGGGCGACCGCGCCCATCGTCAGGACCGCGGTGGCACGCGCAGCGCGGGGCGACGGCGGGCCCGGCTCCGTGCTCGACGCCAGCGGCTATGTGACGGCGCGCCGGCAGGCGACGGTCTCCGCCAAGATCACGGGCAAGGTCACCGAGGTGCTGATCGAGGAGGGCCAGCGCGTGGACGAGAACGCGGTGCTGGCGCGGCTCGACGACACGGAGACGCGCGCCCAGCTGGCCCTGTCCCAGGCTCAGCTCGTGGCTGCGCGCTCCAAGCTCGCCGAGATCCAGGCCATGCTCGCCCAGGCCGAACGCGACTTCGTCCGCCAGGAGGACCTCTTCCGGCGCCAGCTCGTGAGCGAGCAGTCGCTGGATGCGGCGCGCGCCCAGCGGGACATGCTGCGGGCGCGCCTGGCCGCCGGCAGCGAGGAGATCCGCGTGGCCCAAGAGTCGGTGGACGTGGCCAAGGTGCAGCTCGACAACACGGTCATCCGCGCGCCCTTCGCCGGCGTGGTGGTGGCGAAGTCCGCGCAGCCCGGTGAGATGATCTCGCCGATCTCCGCGGGCGGCGGCTTCACCCGGACCGGCATCGGGACCATCGTGGACATGGACTCGCTCGAGATCCAAGTCGACGTGAACGAATCCTTCATCAATCGCGTCGCGGCGGGCCAAAAGGTCGAGGCCATGCTCAACGCCTATCCCGACTGGAAGATCCCCGGCGAGGTGATCGCGATCATCCCCACCGCCGATCGCACCAAGGCCACCGTGAAGGTGCGCATCGCCATCAAGTCCAAGGACCCGCGAATCGTGCCCGACATGGGGGTGCGCGTGTCGTTCCTCGAGGCCCGTCCCTCGGGGTCCGCCGCCGCGCCGCCCCCGGCGGGGGTGATCCTCCCCGCGGAGGCGGTGCGTGCCGAGGGGAAGACGTCGGGCGTGGTGTTCGTTGTCGCCGGCGACACCGCCCAGCGGCGCGCGGTCACCTTGGGCGGCGACGCTCCCGGCGGCCGCCTCGTGACCGGCGGCGTCCGCGACGGGGAGCGCGTGATCCTGTCGCCGCCCGACGGGCTCCGCGACGGCGACGCGGTGAGGCTGGCCGACAAGCCGTGACGTCGGCGCCCTCGGCCGCGGGCGAGCCGCTCGTCGAGATCCGCGGCGTCACCAAGCACTACCAGCGGGGCTCCGAGCGCATCGAGGTGCTGCACGGCATCGACCTCGACATCCCGCGGGGCGATTTCGTGGCTCTGATGGGGCCGTCCGGCTCCGGGAAGACCACCCTGCTCAATCTGATCGGCGGGCTCGACTCGCCCACCTCGGGGAGCATCGCGGTGGACGGCGCGCGCATCGATCGGCTCTCGAGCGGCGACCTCTCCCGCTGGCGCGCCGCCAATGTGGGCTTCGTGTTCCAGTTCTACAATCTGCTCCCGGTGCTGTCAGCCCAGAGGAACGTGGAGCTGCCCCTGCTCCTCACCGATCTCTCGGCGGGGGAGCGGCGCCGGCGAGCGATGATCGCGCTGGCCCTGGTCGGGCTCGAGGATCGCGCGCGTCACAAGCCGCGCGAGCTGTCTGGTGGCCAGGAGCAGCGCGTGGCCATCGCCCGCGCCATCGTGACCGACCCGGTGCTGCTGGTCTGCGACGAGCCCACCGGCGACCTCGATCGTGCCACCGCGGACGAGGTGCTGGGGCTCCTGCAGATGCTGAACCGCGAGCACGGCACCACCATCGTCATGGTGACGCACGATCCCAAGGCGGCGGGCCACGCGAGCCGCCAGCTCCACCTCGACAAGGGCACGCTCGCCGCCTGAGCCCACGATGCGCTACCTGCCGCTGCTCCTTGCCGGGCTCTTCCGCAGGAAGACGCGGACGATCCTCACCCTCTTGTCGGTGACGGTGGCCTTCATGCTGTTCGGGCTGCTCCAGGCCGTCACCGTCGCCTTCGAGTCGGGCGCCGACGCCGCCGACGCCAAGCGTCTCCTCACCATCGGCCGCTACTCGATGATCGAGCTACTTCCCATCTCCTACCTGCGCCGCATCGAGCAGGTGCCGGGCGTCGTGGGGGTGGCCAACGCGGAGTGGTTCGGCGCCCGCTACCAGAACGAGAGCAACGCGTTCCCGGTCTTCGCGGTGGACCCCACACGGTATCTCGACATGTACCCCGAGTTCGACATTGCCGCTGATCAGCGCGAGGCGTTCGCGAAGACGCGGACGGGCGCGGTGGCGGGGCGGCGGCTCGCCGATCGCTTCGGATGGAGGGTGGGACAGAAGCTGCCGATCGCGTCGGAGATCCATCCCAAGGCCGACGGCGACATGTCCTGGGAGTTCGACCTGGTCGGCATCATCGACGCCGAGGACCCGGCGGTGCGCGCGAACACCGACATGGTGCTGATCAACGTCGCCTATTTCGACGAGGCGCGGCAGTTCGGCAAGGGACGAACGGGTTGGTACATCATTCGGATAAATGACTCCGGCCAGGCCCGGACCATCTCCGCCAGCATCGACCGGCTCTTCGCCAATTCGCCCGACGAGACCAAGACCCAGCCCGAGAAGGAGTTCGCCGTCGGCTTCGCCAAACAGATCGGCGACATCGGAGCGCTGATCTCGCGCATCCTCGCCGCGGTGTTCTTCACGATATTGATCCTCACCGGCAACACGATGGCCCAGTCGCTGCGCGAGCGCATTCCCGAGCTGGCCATTCTCAAGACCCTCGGCTTCTCCGATGGGCGCGTGACCGCCCTCGTCCTCGGAGAGGCGGGGCTCCTGCTCCTGATCGGGGGCGGGGTGGGGATGGGCACGGCGATCGGCATGCTGCCCTTCCTCAACCAGTCCACCGGCGGGCGGTTCCCGCCGCTGTTCGTGACCGCCGAGACGTGGCTCGCCGCCGCCGCGATGGCCGGGGGCCTGGCCCTCGCCGTCGGGCTGCCGCCCGCGTGGACGGCCCACCGGCTGCGCATCGTGGACGCCCTCGCGGGGCATCGCTGATGCGGGTGCTCCGGCAGATCGTCCAGATCACGCTCGTCAACCTGCGGAACCTCCCGCAGCGCCTGGGCACCTCGCTGGTCGTGATCGTCGGCATCGCCGGGGTGGCCGGTGTGCTCGTGTCCGTGCTGTCCATGTCCGAGGGCTTCCGCCACACCCTGGCCAGCACGGGGCGCGAGGACCGCGTGATCATGCTGCGCGCCGGCTCGGACGCCGAGATGTCCAGCAACGTATCGCGCGACCAGGCCGTGCTGCTCGCCGCGCTGCCCGCCGTCGCGCGCGACGGTGCGGGCCGCCCGCTCGCCTCGGCGGAGCTGGTCGTCATGGTGGACCTCCCGCGCCGCGGCCAGACCGACCCCAACAACGTGCCGTTCCGGGGCGTGCAGCCCGCCGCCTTCGCCATCCGCGACGAGGTCCGGTTGGTGGAGGGGCGCGTGTTCGAACGTGGAGTCAGGGAAGTCATCGTGGGCCGGCGCGCCGCTCAGCAGTTCGAGGGGCTGGGGGTGGGATCGCGGATCGCGTTCCGCGACAGCGACTGGACGGTGGTCGGCATCTTCTCGAGCGGGGGCGACGTGCACGAGTCGGAGATCTGGGCCGACGCCGAAGTCGCGGCCTCCGCCTACCGCCGCACCGGGTTTCAGTCGGTCACCGCCCGGCTCGCCGACGGATCCACCGCGGGCCTCGCCGATCTCACCGCGGCGATCGCGCGCGACCGGCGCCTGTCCATGACGGTGTTTCGTGAGCCGGAGTACTACGCCAAGCAGTCGAAGGTGCTCACCACCCTCATCAACGTGCTCGGCTACACGGTGGCCGCATTCATGGCCGTCGGCGCGACCTTCGGCGCGCTCAACTGCATGTACTCCGCCATCGCGAGCCGCCAGGTGGAGATTGCCACGCTGCGCGCGATCGGCTTCGGCAGCGCCCCCGTGGTCGTGTCGGTGCTGATCGAGGCGCTGGTGCTGGCGCTGCTGGGCGGGGCACTGGGTGGCGGGCTCGCGTACCTCTACTGCGACGGCGCCACCCTCTCCACGCTCAACTTCGACACGTTCTCCCAGGTCGCCTTCGACTTCCGGGTGACCCCGGCGCTCATCCTCCGCGGGCTCGCGTGGTCGCTCGCGATCGGCGCGCTGGGCGGCGTGCCGCCCGCCATCCGAGCGGCACGCCTGCCCGTGACCCTGGCCCTCCGCGCCGCCTAGAAGGTCAGCTTGTCGCCCGGGCTGATCGGGAAGACCTGGGTGGTGACGTTCCCGAGCGCGGCCTGATACTCCTGCGGCGTTCCCTTCAACACCGGGAAGGTGCCGTAGTGGAACGGGATGGCGAAGCGGGGCTTGAGCATCTCGCGCGTGGCGTAGGCGGCGTCGCGCGGATCCATCACGAAGTGCCCGCCGATGGGGATCATGATGAGGTCGGGCTTGTAGTACTCGCCGATCAGCCGCATGTCGCCGAACAGCCCCGTGTCGCCCATGTGGTAGAGCTTGAACCCGTTCTCGAACTCCACGATGAAGCCACAGGGCTCGCCGCCGGGATAGGTTGTGGATTTCTTCGTGGTGGGGTCCGTGACGGTGACCTCGGAGGAGTGCTCCGCCCGTACCTGGGTGATGGTGATCTGCGGCCCCAGCGGGTTGACCTTGCCGCCCTTGCCGAAGCGCACCGTCTTCTCCGCGGTCGTCCAGCCGAGGTCGATGAGGGTGGCCATGAGGCCCCCCGGGCCCATCACGGTGGCGCCGGTGCGCTTGGCCAGCTCGGCGACGTCGCCCACGTGATCGCCGTGGCCGTGAGTAACCAGGATCACGTCGACCTGGCCCAGCGCGTCCAGGTTCTTCATCGCGGGGGGAGTCTTCGGGTTGTTCGTGATGAACGGATCGATGACGATGACCTTGCCGGTGAGCGTCGTCAGCTTGGTCGCGGACTGCCCGAGCCAGTGCACCTCGACCTTGGCATTCTGGGCCCAGGCTGGCGTCGCTCCCGTCAAGGCGATGGCGGCGCCGCCCGCGAGCTTGAGGAAGTCGCGCCGATGCAGACCGGACACGCGCTCCTCGGGGGCCGACACGCGGCGACCACGGTATGCGGGGATGATCTGACACATCGCGCGCTCCTCCGTCGGTTGGACGGTGCGAATCAGGCGCCGTGCGGCGCGATCGGGGCGCAGGGTACCACAGCGAGGCCTCCCGTCAACCGGAAGCCCAGGAGGCCTCACCGAGAGCTCGACCGCCGTCGGTCTACCTCTTGAGGTAGGCTCGAGCGGCCCCGACCCTGCTATCCTGGGCCCGTGGCCGATCTCGTCAACGAGTTTTCCTGGTCCCGGACCCGGGACAATGTCTTCCAGGATTGCCGCCGCCGGTACTACCTCCACTACTACGGCGCCTGGGGCGGCTGGGACGCGGAGTCGTCCGAGCGGACCCGGCTCCTCTACGTGCTCAAGCAGCTCGGCACCCGCCAGATGTGGGCGGGGCGCCTGGTGCACGAGGCCATCGAGCGCGCGCTCCTCGCCATGCGCGACGGCTACGCCCTGTCGGAAGCCTCGCTCATCGAGAGCACGGTGAGCCAGATGCGCCAGGAGTGGAAGGCCTCGCGGGCCGGCATCTACCGGGAGTCGCCGAAGCGGGCCGGGCTCTTCGAGCACGAGTACGCCGTGCCCATCCGCGACGCGGAGTGGCAGGCCCTCCGCGACAACGTCGTGCGCTGCCTGCGGAACTTCCACCGCCTGTCGCTCCTCGCCGACATCAAGGCCACGCCCACCGAGCGCTGGGCGCTCATCGAGGATATCGCGGCCTTCGACTTCGAGGGCCTCCGTGTGTTCGCCGCGCCGGACTTCGGCTACTGGAACACCGCCGATCGCCTCCAGCTCGTGGACTGGAAGACGGGCGGGGGGGCGGGAGACGCGTCGCTGCAGCTCGCCGGCTATGCGCTCTACGCGCTCGAGGTGATGGGCGTGGACCCCTCGCGGGTGGACCTCCACGAGGTCAATCTCCGCGAGGGCAAGGTGACCACGCATCCCTGGGACGCGGGCGCGCTGGACCGGGTGCGCGAGCACATTCGCTTCTCTGCCCGGGCGATGAAGGCCTATCTCCGCGACCCCGGGCGCAACCTCGCCGATGAGGCCGACTTCGAGCGGGCGGAGGACCTGCGCATCTGCCGCTGGTGCAATTTCCGCCAGGTGTGCCGCCCCGAGCTGCCCCCCTTCGCCCCGTTGGAGCCGGACCAAGAGGGGGAGAGGGTCGGGTGAACGCCCTCCTCGTCGACCTCGACGACACGCTGCTCGACTACTCGGGCGGCGTGGACGAGTGCTGGGCCGGGGCCTGCCACCGCGTGGCCGCGCCTGCCGGCGTGGACCCCGCGCATCTGATCCCCCAGCTCGCCCGGTCTCGCCGCTGGCTCTGGGACGATCCCACGCGCCACCGGATGGAGCGGACGGACATGATGGGGGCCTGGACCAAGATCGTCGCGCACGCGCTGGCCGAGATCGGCGCCGAGCGAAACGGTCTCGCCGCCGAGGTGGCCGAGGCCTTCGCGGAGAGCCGCTGGCGGCGGATGGCGCTCTACCCGGGCGTGAACGATGCGCTGGCGCGCCTACGCGCCCGACGCCTGCCGATGGCCCTCGTCACCAACGGCGACACGCGCCAGCAGCGCCGCAAGATCGAGCAGTACGAGCTGGCGCCCTACTTCGACGTGATCGTGATCGAGGGCGAGTTCGGCCGAGGCAAGCCGGACGACGCGGTGTATCGCCACGTGCTCGCCGCCCTCGGCGTGCCCGCCGCCGGCGCGTGGATGGTCGGCGACAATCTCGAGTGGGACGTGGCGGCGCCGCAGCGGCTCGGCCTGCGCGCGGCCTGGATCGACGGGTCCGGCCGTGGCCTGCCGGATGGTAGTGCCATCAAGCCCGACCGCATCCTCCGGGCGTTCCCGGAGCTGCTGGACGACGCTACGGCTTCGGGGGGCGGACGATGACGGTGCGGAGCGTGGCGAGGTAGGTTCGCGCCACCCGCTGCACGTCGGCGGCGGTGACGTTGCGGATATCCGCCGAGTACTTGTCCAGATACTCCTGTCCCACGCCCGCCGCCTCGTAGGCGGCCAGATACCACGCCTGCCGCGCGTTGGTACGACGATCCATGGCGAGATTGCCCAGGATGTACGCCTTGGCCACCCGGATCTCCTCCGCGGTGGCGGGCTCGCGCTGGATGCGCGCGAGCTGCTCCCGGAGCGCGGCCTCGGCGCGCTCGACGTTCTCGGGCGCGGTGCCGAGCTGGGCGAGCACGTACGACCGGTCGACGCGCGCGGGATAGAGCAGCCCGGTCGTGTAGGCGAGGCCCTCCTTGTCGCGCAGCTCCGAGAAGAAGCGCGCGGCCAGCCCGCCGCCGAGTATGGCGCCCAGCACCTTCACCGCCGCGTGGTCGGGCTCGGTCATGCTGGGCGCGGGGCCGCCGGAGAGGATCTGGGCCTGGGCGCCCGGCACCTCCAGCACCTCACGCGAGGCGGCCATGGCCGGGAGCGTGACCTGCGGCACCGGCGGACGCGTACCCGGCGCCATGCCGCCGAAGCGCTTCTGGACCTGATCGAGCACCGCGCTCGCGCGCACGCGGCCGCTCACCCCGAGCACCAGCTCGCCGGGCACGTAGAAGCGCCGGTACTCGTCGATGAGCGCATTGCGGTCCATCCGCTCCACCGCGTCGCGGCGGCCGCTGGGGCTCCAGGCGTACCCGTGCTCCCCGAAGAGGCGGGCGAGCATCGTGTCCGCGGCCACGTCGTACGGCTTGTCGCCGCGGTTGCGGATCTGGTTCAGGATGAAGTCGCGCACCGCGCTCATGGTGGCCTGCGGGATCGTCGGGGTCAGCGCGACGTCGGCGACGAGGTCCAGGATGTCCGCGGTGTAGCGGTCCAGCGCGGTGGCGGGAATCTCGGCGTAGTCCGAGTCGCCGTAGGCGTCGATGCTCCCGCCCATGCGGTCGGCCGCCTCCACGATCTGGCCGCCGTCCATCTTCTCGGTGCCGCGCACGATCATGAGCTGGACGAGATTGACGATGCCCGCGTCCCGGCGCGTCTCCCAGCGCGTGCCGGCCCGCGCGATCAGCGACATCGCCACCACGGGCGCGGTCGGGTTCTCGCGGACCAGCAGCGTGAAACCGTTGGGCAGCCGCGTCCGCGTGACGCCCTGGCCGGCGGGAGGGCTCTGCGCGCGCACGGCGGCGGGCCGCGCCGCCCACGCGGCGAGCCCGGCGCTGGTAGCGAGGAACTCACGGCGTCGCATGGCGCTCAGCGCTCCTTGCGGGGGAGGAAGGCGAGCCGCGCGTAGTCGGTGCGCGAGAGGTAGCGCCGGGCGGCGTCGCGGATCTGCTCGCGCGTGATCTGGCGCAGGCGCTCCACGTAACGGAGCTCCTCCTCGAGTGCCCAGGTGGTCTCGGCGACGCCGTAGGCGTTGGCGAGGCCCTCCGAGGTCTCCACGGAGAAGGCGTGCTCGGACTCGAACTTGGTCACCGCGAGCTGCCGCTCTTCCTCGGTGGGACCGGACTCCTGGATCTTGGCGATCTCCTCCAGGATGATCTGCTCGGCCCGCGCGAGGTCCTTGGCCTCCAGCTCCGCGCGCAGGGAGACGATGCCGCCCGCCACCAGCGCGGCGTAGCTCATGTTCACGCCGGTGACGATGCGCTCCTCGTCGCGCAGTCGCTTGGCCAGACGGCTCGACTCCGTTCCGGCAAGGATGGAGGCGAGGAGATCGATGGCGTAACCGTCGGGGTCGTCGGAGCGCGGTGCCGCCCAGCCCATCGCGAGCAGCGACTGCTGCTCGGGCCGCTCTACGTCGCGGCGCTTCCCGCCCACGATCGGGCTCGGCGCGGGCACGGGCGGTGGCGTGTAGCCGCGCCGGGGCTCGCGCCCGAAGGTGCGATCGACCATCGTGCGCACCGCCGGCTCGTCGACCGGCCCCGCCACCACCAGGGTCATGTTCTCGGGCGTGTAGTAGTGCTGATTGAACCCCTTGAGGCGCTCGCGCGTGGCCGCGTTCATGGTGGCGGGCACGCCGAGCACGGGACGGCCGTAGGGATGACCCTCGAACACCATGCCGTAGAGCTGGCGCACGATGGCCGTCCGTGGGTTGTCCTGCTCGATGCGCGCCTCCTCGAAGATGACCTCGCGCTCGCGGTTGATCTCGGCGGGATCGAACGCGGAGCGGAAGGCCATGTCGTGGAGCAGCTCGATGGCGGTCTCGGTGGCCTCGCGCGGCACCACGATGTAGAACGTCGTGTAGTCGAACGAGGTGACCGCGTTGGAACGGCCACCGACGCCTTCCACCGCGCGGTCGATGTAGCCGGGCCCCCACTTGTCCGTGCCCTTGAACAGCATGTGCTCCTGGAAGTGCGCGTAGCCCAGCTCGTCGGGCTTCTCGTAGCGCACGCCCACGCCGACCCAGAGATAGACGGCGACGATGTCGGAGGCGCGGTGGTCCTGGTAGATGAGCCGGAGCCCGTTCGGCAGCACCGTGCGGGTGGGCGGCGGGAGCTCGCCGCGCGCGGCCGCGGGGGCGGGGGCGGCCGCGGGCACCGCGGGCGCCCCCGGCTGCTGAGCCGCGCAGCCGGCGAGCAGGGTGAGGACGGCGAGCGCGGCGAGGGTCCATGGCCCGCGCCCGGACGAGAGCCGGGAGATCACGGCGAGGATTATACCGTCACCGCGGCCCCGGTCACCGCGTCCGCGGCCTCGGAGCCCAGGAACGCGACGACCCGCGCCACCGACTCCGTGGATACCCAGCCCGAGCGATCGGCGTCGGGCATGGCCTTCCGATTGGCCGGCGTGTCCATCGTGCTCGGCAGCACGGCGTTCACGGTGACGCCGTGCGCGCGCACTTCCTGGGCAAGGGCCTGGGTGAGGGTGATCACCGCCGCCTTCGATACCGTGTAAGCGATGAAGCCGCCCTGAGGGGGAATCACCGCCCGCGACGCGATGTTCACGATGCGCCCCCACCGCGCGCGGGTCATCTCGGGCAGCACCGCGCGGCAGCCCACCACCGCGGTCGTGAGGTTGAGCGTCATCATGCGGTTCCACTCCGCCAGCGGCGTGGCGGCGAGGTCGCCGCCCGCGAAGCCGCCCACCGCGTTGACCAGCACGTCGACGCGGCGGTGCCGCGCGACGATGTCGCCCACGTACGTCGTGACTGCCGTCTCGTCGGTGAGGTCGCAGCGCTTCACCTCGACCCGGGCGGCGTCCGCGGGGGCGAGCCGCGCCTGCAGCGCCGCCTGCTCGGCGGGGACGACGTAGGGCACGCAGACCTTGGCGCCGGTACCGAGGAAGGCGAGGACCATGGACTGGCCGAGGGCGCCAGTGCCGCCGCTGACGATGACGACGCGATCGCGCACGATCAGGAGACGTCGGGGAGATCGGGGAGCCGGCGGAGGGGCGCCGCCGCTGCGAGCTCGTTCATGCGCTCGGCGAGCGAGAAGTCGAGCTCGGTGAGCCCGCCCGCGTCGTGGGTGTTCAGATCCACGGTGACGCGGTTCCAGACGTTGAACCACTCCGGATGATGCTCGAGGGCCTCGGCCGCGTGCGCCACCTGGGTCATGAAGCCGAAGGCCGCCACGAAGTCGGGGAAGGTGAATTCGCGGTGGAGCTTGCCCGCCTTGAGGGACCAGCCGGGGAGGTCGCGCAGGCGCGCGCTCACGTGATCCGCGGAGAGCTTCGGGGGCGCCGGCACGGCCTAGCCCGCCGCCGGCGCTGCCATGATGCCGGCGCGCTGCACGTCCTCGTAGCGCACCTTGGAGGTGTCGAACTCCTCCAGGTTGGCCACGAGCTTCTTGAAGGTCTGCTCGAAGCTGGGCAGGGTCTTGCGCTGGCGCGTGAGCGGCGTGGTCCGCGCGAGCACGAAGTTCTTCACGTACGGGTGGTTGATGCCGCGCTTCTTGATCTTCGCCACGACCTTGCCGAGCGCCTCGTCGGCCTCCGCCACCATGTCGGCGCGCTCCTCGCGCTCGCCGAGCGTCTTCGGGAAGTGACCCTTCAGGAACTTGTCCACACGGCGCAGGATGGGCGCGAAGGCGCCCCCCGAGAAGCGCTTGTTGCGCTCGTAGAGGAGGCCGAGCGTGATGAAGTGAGGCGCTTCGAACTGGAAGGCGTAGGCCTCCTCGCCGCGGTCGGGCTCCTCCTTCACGAGGCCCTTGTACATGCGGATCACCTCGAGGGACTTCTCCTTGAGGTTGTGGGCCTTCTCAGTGTTCAGCGCGAGGATCTGGTAGGCGACTTCCGGCTCCACCACCAGGATCGCCGGCACCATCTTGGCCTTGAGCTTCTCGAGGACGATCCTCCGGTGATTGCCGTTCGGGGTCCAGTACCGGCCGCCCTCGGGAGACATCACCACGATCGGGTCGACGAACCGGTCGATCTTCTTCACGCACTCGAGGAGGCGCTTGACGTGGGTGGGCGAGGGATCGCGCTGATAGGGGGTGGCCTCGACCTTCGCGGCGGGCAGCAGGCAGAAGATCTGCCAGTGATCCCCCACCGGCTCGCGGTAGACGGTCAGCACCGCGCCGCCGTCCTGCTCGACCTGCTCGGCGAGCTTCAGCGCCGGCTTCGGGGGCTCGGCGTCTTCCGGGAACACACTCCACCGCGCCATGCGACACCTCCTGGTGGGATCGCGGCCATTATGCCCGACGCGGCGGCCGCGCGATAGCCGCTACACGGAAGCCTTCACGGCGACGCCGGCGCCCCCCGCGGCTCGGGCCGCGCGGCGCTGGAAGGCGGCGCGGAGGCTCCCGTAGATTCCGTCGGGCAGGAAGATGATGAAGATGATCAGGAGCAGGCCGTAGATCGTGTCGGCCATGCCGAGTAGCCTGAGGCCGAAGAGGATGCGCAGGCCTTCGGAGAGCGCGGTCGTGAGCGCGGTGCCCACCAGCGGGCCGAGGAGTGAGTACATCCCGCCCAGCACCACCGCGAAGACGATCTTGAGCGAGACGCCGATGCCCGACAGGGTCTCCGGGTTCACGTACGCGATGGCCTGCGCGTAGAGCGAGCCGCCGAGCGCGGTGAGGACCGCCGACAGCACGGTGATGCCGAGCTTGAAGCGCGTCACGTGAATCCCCACCGACGCGGCCGCGGTCTCGTCCTCGCCGATGGACTCGAGCGCGGAGCGCGCCATGCTCCGGTCCACGCGGTGCCAGATCCAGAGGCCGACGAGGAAGACGGCGAGGCTGCCGTAGTAGAAGACCTGCTTGTTGCCGTACTGGATGGCCCACAGCGAATCGCCGCCCGCGCTGCGCAGGGTCAAGCCGAGTGAGCCGTCCGTCCAGTCGCGCTCGGCGATGATGAGGAGACGGATCACCTCGCCCACCGCGAGCGTGACCAGCGCGAAATAGTGGCCGACCACGCGGAAGCGGAAGCACGGAAGTCCCACCACCACCGCCACGAGCCCCGCCAGGACCATGCCGGCCACCGCGCCCAGCCACGGCGTGACCCCGTAGAAGTTCCAGAGGAGCACGGTGGCGTAGGCGCCCACGCCGAGGAAGGCGCCATGACCGAGGGAGACCAGCCCGAAGCGCCCCATCAGCGACCACGCGCTGCCGATGAAGGCCCAGATGAAGATCTGGATGGCGACGTGCAGCACGTACTGCCGATAGCCGCCGAGGGGGATCAACGGCTGGAGCAGCAGGACGAGGAGGCAGGCGCCGGCGAGGACGCGGCCGCGCGTCACTGGCGCCTCGCGAGGATGCCGCCGGGGCGCACGAACATCATCACGATGAAGATCACGAACGCGATTACGTAGCCCATCTCGGTGGATATGACGACCCCCCCCACCGCGATCACCTCGCTGATGATGAAGGACGCGATGAAGGCGCCCACCATGTTCCCGAGCCCGCCGAGCACGCACACCATGAACGTGAGCGGCCCGAACTGGCCGCCGAAGAACGGATGCACCGCGTACTGGAAGATCAGCAGCGCGCCGGCGAGGCCGGCCATGAGCCCGCCCACCGCGGACGTGACGATGTAGATGCGCTGGGGGCTGGCGCCCATGAGCGACATGGCCTCGCGGTCCTGGGAGACGGCGCGGATCGCGGTGCCGATGTAGGTGCGGGTGAGGAACAGATACAGCGCGATCACCGCGAGGATGGAGATGCCGAAGGGAATGAGGCGGGTGGCGGGCAGGAAGATGCCGCCGATCTCCCAGGAGGGCAGGGAGAGGCGGACCGACCGGTGGTCGGTGGTCCACAGCAGCGTGGCCGCCGACTGCAGGAAGAAGAGCAGCCCGCCGGTGGCGAGGAGCTGATTGATGGGCGGGCTCGTGAGGATGGGCGTGATGATCAGGAGGTGCACGGCCACGCCGAGCAGGGCGCCGACGGCGAGGGAGACGATGCCCGCCGCCCATATTGGCCAGCCCTGCACCGTCACCAGGAAGTAGATCGCGTACATGCAGAGCATGACGAGGTCCACGTAGGCGATCCACACGATGTCGAGCACGCCGAAGATCAGATTGAGACCCAGCGCGAGGAGCGCGATGACGCCGCCCAGGAGCACGCCGTTCACGGCGGCCTCCACCAGGAAGATCGGGTCGATGCTCATGTCACCTCTCGCCTCTCACGCGCCCAGATACGCCTTGCGCACGAAGTCCTGCTCCGCGAGCTCGGCGGCGCGCCCCTCCATGCGGATGCGGCCCACTTCGAGGAGATACGCGCGATCCACCAGCTTGAGCACCTGCCGGACGTTCTGCTCCACGACGAGGATGGTGTAGCCTTCCTCCCGCACCCGCCGGATGAGATCGAAGAGCCGGAGCACCAGCACCGGCGCGAGCCCCATCGACGGCTCGTCGAGCAGGATGATCTTGGGACGCGACATGAGGGCGCGCCCGATCGCCAGCATCTGCTGCTCGCCGCCCGACATGCTGCCCGCGCGCTGGGCGCGCCGCTCGGCGAGCACGGGGAACAGCGCGTAGACCCGCTCCAGGCTCTCCGTGAACCTCGCGCGCGCCGCGGGGAGGAAGGCGCCCATCTTCAAGTTGTCCGCGACGGTCAGGGCGGGAAAGAGGCGCCGCCCCTCCGGGACATGGGCGATCCCGTGGCGCACGATCTGGTGCGCGGGGCGGCCGGCCAGCTCGGTCCCGTCGAAGGTGAGGGCGCCCGCCCGCGGCGCGATGAGCCCGGAGATCACGCGGAGGAGCGTCGTCTTCCCCGCCCCGTTGGGCCCCACCACCGCGACCGCCTCCCCGTGGTCCACGCGGAGGCTCACGTCCCAGAGCGCGGTGAACTGCCCGTAGCCGGCCGTGATGTCGCGCACCTCGAGCATGTCAGGCGGCGGTCACGAGAGGACCATCTTCTCGCCGAGATACGCCTCGACCACCTTGGGGTCGTCGGCGACCTGCTGCGGTGTGCCCTCGGCGATCTTCTCGCCGTGATCGAGCACCACGATGCGGTCCACCACGCGCATGAGTGTGGCCATGATGTGCTCGACCCAGACGATCGTGATCCCCAGCTCGCTGCGGATGCGCTTGAGGAGCTCGGCGGCATCGTGCATCTCCGAGGGATCGAGGCCCCCCAGACTCTCGTCGGCGAGGAGGAGCCGGGGCCGCGTGGCGAGCGCCCGGGCCAGCTCGAGCTTCTTGAGCCCACCCGCGCCCAGCAGCGCGGTGGACGTGGCGGGGTCGGTGGGCAGCCCGACCAGCGCCAGCGTGTCGCGCGCATGGGCCCGGGCCTGCCCCTCCGTGCCGCGCTGACTGGCGCCGTAGTGCGCGGCCACCGCCACGTTCTCCAGGATGGAGAGCTTCCGGAACGGCCGCGGGATCTGGAAGGTCCGCGCGATCCCCCTGTGGCAGATCTGATCGGGGGTGAGGCCGCCGATCTCCGAGTCGCCGAAGGTGATCGAGCCCTCGGACGGCAGGAGCGCCCCCGAGATGCAGTTGAACAGGGTGGTCTTACCCGAGCCGTTCGGGCCGATGAGGCCCAGGATCTCGCCCTCGCGCACCTCCATGGAAATCTCGTTGAGGGCGGTGAAGCCGCCGAAGCGCTTGGTGAGCCGGGAGACCGTGAGCATGGAAGAGGGTGGGCCCCGGGGCGCCCGACCGCGCGCCCCGGGGCCCGCCTGGTTCAGATCAGCCGCGGGCGGCCCACGGCGAGGACGACGGCAGCGGCAGGATCGGCGCCGCCGTGGACACGGACTTCGGGAACACGACCTCGAACTTGCCCTCGTGCACCTGGAACACGACGGGGAACGCGCGCTCGTTCTGGCCGCGCATCGGGTTGCCCTCGCCCAGGAACTTCACGCCGTACCCCATCATCGTGCCGCCCTCGGGGATGTCGGTCTCGCGCGCCGCTTTCGCGAGCGCGTCGGGCCCGAAGCCGCCGTGCTTCTGGATGGCGCGGGGGAGCACGTCGTTCAGCAGAATCCAGAGATTGTTGAAGCCCATGGAGACGTGGGGCGCGATGGCCTTGGCGTCCATGTTGGGCTCGAACTCCTTCTGGAAGCGCCTCACCATCTCCGCGGTGAGATCCCCGATGCCCGCCTTGAGCTTCTTGGCGTCAAGGAGCTGGGAGGCCACCGGGTCCACCGAGTGGAAGGCCTCGATCTCGGCCACTCCGAAGCTTTCCTTCAGCTTGTCGATCTGGCTGTGTCCCGCGCCGTGCCCCAGATAGGCCTTCACGCGGAACCCTTGCTCCTTGGCCTGGCGGAGGAACAGGGAGATATCCGGGTTGTAGCCCGTGTGGAAGAGTACGTCCGGCCGCTGCGAGCGGAGCTTGGTGACGAGCGCCGAGAGGTCGGGCGCCTGGATGGAGTAGCCCTCCTTGAGGACCACGTTCATCCCCTGCTTCTTGGCCTCCGCCTCGTTGGCCGCGGCGACGCCCGTGCCGTACGGTCCGTCCTCGTAGATGATGGCCACGCGCAGGTCCTTCGGCGCGGCCTTGAGCCGCTCCTGCGCGAAGGCGCCGATGTACTGGACGGACACCGCGCCGAACAGACCGCCGTTGGGCTGCGGGCGGAACGTGTACTGGAGGTTCCGGTCCTTGAACACGGCGTCCGAGATCGCGGTGGTGATCCAGAGAAAGCGCTTCTGCTTGTCCACTCTTTCCGCGAGGGGAACGGCGTGAGCGCTCGAGTACACCCCGGCGAGCACGTCGACCTTCTCGACGTTGAGCAGGCGCTCGGCCTCGTTGATCGCGACCTCGGCCTTGGACTGGCTGTCGCCGTCCACCCGCACGATCTTGTACTTGCCGAGGACCCCGCCCTTCTCGTTCACGAAGTCGACGATCATCTTGGCGCCGCGCCAGCAGTTCAGCGAGCCGGCGGCGGAGAAGGGCCCCGTGTGGTCGAAGAGGGTGCCGATCTTGATCGTGGAAGCCTGCGCGTGGGCCCGCAGCACCCAGGGGCCGACGGCGCTGCCGGCGGCGGCGGCCCCGGTCGTGGCGAGAAACTGGCGACGTGAGATGGCGCCCATCGTGTGTCCTCCTCGGCGATGAAGAAGAGTGTCCGGGAATCGGCGGCTCGCGCGTCCGGGAAGGCCGGGCGGCGTGGGCAGGAGAGTACAACGAAGCGCGGGCTGCCGTCCAGCCTCGCATAGACTGTCCAGGATGTCCGGCTCGGCTCTCGCCCTCGTGCTGTGCGCCGCCGCCATTCATGCCGGCTGGAACGCACTCGCGAAGCGGGCCCGCGCGCCCATGGCGTTCCTGTGGTCGTCGGTGGCGGTCGCCACCGTCCTGCTGGCGCCGGCGGGGCTGCGCTATCTCCCGGACGAGGGGGTCCCAGAGCCCGCGATCCCATTCCTCGGCGCGACCATCGTGATTCACTTCGTCTACTTCTACGCGCTGGCCCGCGCCTACGCGGCGGGCGGCGACCTCTCGCTTGTCTACCCGATCGCGCGGGGGCTGGGCGTGGCCCTGGTGCCCGTGGTGGGCATGATCCTGCTGGACGAGCGCCCCTCGGCGCTGGGCGCCGCCGGGATCGTGCTCGTGATCGCCGGCATCGTCGGCATCGCGGTAGCCTCGCGTCTCTCCCTCGCCCCCGAGGGGGGAGCGAGCCGGGTGAGCGGGATCGGATGGGCGCTCCTCACCGGCCTCACCATCGCCGCCTATTCGCTGGTCGACAAGGTCGGGGTGTCGCGGCTACACCCCTTGCCCTATCTGGTGATCCTCGGCGCGGGGATGACGCTCCTCCTGGCGCCGCCCGTGCTGCGCGCGAGCCGCGCGCTCGTCGAGGAGTGGCGGACCAACTGGCGCACGATCCTGCTCGCCTCGTGCCTGAATCTCACGAGCTACCTGCTCGTGCTCTTCGCCTTTCGCCTTGCGAAGACCGGCTACGTGGTGGCGGCGCGCGAGCTCTCGATCGTGCTGTCGGTGCTGATCGGCTGGATGTGGCTCGGGGAGAAGAATCTGACGCGGCGGCTCGTGGGCGCCGCGGTGGTGCTCGCGGGCGTGGCGTGCGTGGCCCTCGCGCGCTAGCCGAGCTTCCTTATCGCCCAGCGCGCGCCGAACCCGAGGAGGCCGAGTCCGAAGAGCGCGAGCGAGGCGGGCAGGGGCACCGGCGCCGTGACGGGCTCGAGCAGGAAATCCGGGCCGAACAGGCTGAAGTCGTCGACGACCCCGAAGTCGGCCTCGTCGAGGTTGGGGAACTGTAGATTCGCACCGACGGCGAACTTGCCCGAGTCGAAGTTGGCGAGGGCGGCATCCAGGACGATGCCGCCCTGGAACGCGCGAAACTCGTCGCCGGTGGACACCGAGCCGAGCACGTAGTGTCCGACCGCCAGGACCACATCCGGGATGTCCTCGAACAGCCACTGGCCGGCTCCCAGCGCCGACGGCACCGCGCTGTCCGCTCCGCTCCCCGCCGGCACGGTGGTCGATGCGAGCAGCGTCCCGCTCCCCGTCCACAGCCCCACCGCATGGCTTTGCTGGAGCCCATTCGAGCCTTCGTCCCACACCCCGAGCGCGGTCACGCGTACGGGCGTGATCACGTCGACGGCCCAGCCGAGGGTGAAGGATGTCGCATTGGTTTCCGCGAGGCCGTTGGTGGTGATGTCGACACCGAGTGTCGCGGCGGTTGCGGACAGGGGGGCGGCCAAAAGCGCGAAGGCCATCAGCAGCACGGCTCCCCCGACTCTCCGCATGTGGTCTCCCTCACGCCCCGATAGGCAGGACACTACTGGATCGTCTCGCCTTCGATTGCAAGGGGCGCGCCATGCTGTGTCGAAGCGACGGAACGCCCGGTATTTGCACATTTGCGAGATGAGACGGGCGCAATCGTCTCGTGGGCACGATGCTGTTGGCAAGAAACCTGACTGCGAGAATACTCGAGAACCCTCGCGCACGGAGCGCCCATGTCGCGGCTGGTAACGCGGAAAGCTGGTAAATGGTTGCGGCGGAGAGCGAAAGTCAGGAGGGCCCCCTCAGACTGAGGAGTAACTCTCTGTAAATGCTGCCGACGCTGCATGAGAACAATGTTCCATTCTCTTAACCTATCGGGGCTCTACATCTCCTCGCGCTAGAGACGCGTGGCCCAGATCAACCATTCGAGCCCCCGACGACGCTCGATCGAAGCGGCGGGCGCCGCGGATTCGACGATAGCGAAGTGCGGCGCGAGCAGCCGCTCAACCTCGGCGCGCGCGACGGGGAAGGGCGGCCCGTCGGTGCCGTCACGTAGCGGGTAGAAACACGCGAGCAGCGTGGCGCCGCGTTTCAGAATGGCACGCAGCACATCGACGTACTCCGCGCGCCGCGCTGGATCGATGGCGCAGAAGCACGTGTACTCCCAGACGCCGTCGAACGCCTCGCGGTGGTCTCGGGCGAGGGTGAAGACGTCGCGCAGCTCGAAGGTCGCGTCCCGAGCCTCCGCCGCGGCGAGAGCCTGCGCCTCCTCGATGGCGGCCGGCGCGAAATCGAAGCCGACCGCGTCATAGCCCTGCCGCGCGAGGAGCCGCACGTCATGCCCCCGCCCGCAGCCCGGCACCGCGACCCGCGGCCGCGCGTCGTCCGCGCTCACGCCAAGCCTTCCGCCCGCGCTCAACCAGGCGACCAAACCCGGCGCGGGCTCGCGAAGCTCCCAGCCGTCCTGGCCTTCGGCGTAGAGGCCTTCCCAGAAGGCGGGTGTGCTTACGAGCGTCCGATCGAGTCCCACCCGAAGCCCTCGAAGTGATCGATGACGCGCTCGGCGCCCGCCGCGTGGAGCTCCTCCGGGGAATAGGCGGTGGCCACGCCGATCGCGCGCATGCCCGCGGCGCGCGCGGCGTGAATCCCCACCACGGAATCCTCGAACACGAGGCATTGCGCGGGCTCGGCGCGGAGGCGGCGCGCGGCCAGCGTGTACACCTCGGGGTCCGGCTTGCCGTACGTGACGTCGTCGGCCGTCACCACCACTGGGAAGTGGTGCAGGAGCCCGATGCCGCGCAGCAGGTGATCGACGTCGTACGACGAGGCGGAGGTGCCCACGGCCAGCGGGACGCGGCGGCGCGCCAGGTCCGCCACGAAGTCGGCGACGCCGGCCACCGCGCGCGGGCCCTGGCGCGAGAGGCGCGCGTAGTGGTCGCGCTTCCGGCGAGCGAGCTGATAGGCCTCCCAGTCCGGCACGCGCCGGCCGAGGAGGAGCGGAATGGCCTCCTCGCTGGGTCGCCCGATGGTGAGCCGCCAGTAATCCGGCTGCGGGGGCGACTCGCCCAGCTCGGTCAGGAGGGCCTCCCACGCGGCGCGATGCCACGCCCCGCTGTCGAGCAACACGCCGTCCATGTCGAAGATCAGGGCCTGCACGGGAAAGGGCGGAATCGAGTCCTCCATCACCTCAGTCTATACAAAGGCGCGAGCACGCCGAACGTTTCCCGCGCGGCGCGCGCGTAATCGGCGGGCTTCCAGCGGGACGCTTCGTCGGCCGTGATCACGCGTCCCAGCACGAGCTGGCCGTCGCGCGTGCGCGTCAGCGCGTCGGCGAGATGCCCCACCTCCTCGACGGAGAGCTCGGAGAGGACGGCGGCGGGCGTCTCGTCGTGCTCGTTCTTGAACCAGGCAAGGCCCCTGACCCGGCGGAACACCGGCACGAGCTTGGGCGCGTGCTTCGTCCAGGCGGCGACCCAGCGCTTCTTGTGCGCGTGCTCGGGGCCGGCCTCGAAGAGAAAGCGCACCGCGTTGCGCGAGACCGCGACCTTGAAGTGACAGTGCTTCTTGTACCCCCGCCGGTCGGCGGCGAAGGCGACCCAGGTGTCGTCGGGGGGGTTCACCGTCCGGCGCATGTGCTTGGCCACGTGCGCGAAGGCCGGCGCGCCGCCGAGCCGCGTCACGTCGGGAACGAGATCCCGGCCGGCGGCCTCGAGCTTGGGGCGGATGCGCCCCTTGATCGCGCCCATCCGCGGCGCGAAGCCCTCGAGGTCGAAGACCTTGAAGTCGCCCTGGGTGAAGCCCCGGAACGCCACGCTCGGGTGTCCTTCCCGCGATGCCTCAGGGATAGGTCGTGTCAGAGTCGAGCGGGAAGATGGGCCGCCGCACCCGCTTGAAGTCGAAGCGAGCGAGGTTGGACGACGACAGCCCCGGCGCGTCCACCTCGATGATCTCGCGGGCGATGGGCTCGAAGGCCGCTCGGTAGTGGATGGTCGACTTGACCACCAGGAGCTTGTGCTCGAGCGGGTCCAGGCCGACGAAGCGGATCATCTCCGGATCGAGGGTCTGCCACCGGTAGGAGATGAGGATCACCTTGACGTCGTTGACGTCGATCACCGCGGTGGTGCCGAGGCGGCCGGGGAGGCCGCGCGCCATCGGGCCCTTGTGCACGAAGCGGCCGTCCGACAGCGTGCGCACCACGCCGGTGACGCGCAGGGGCGCGCCGTGGCGATCGTCCACCTTGCCCCCCACGTCGAGGGTGACCGACTGGCCGACGCCCACCTTCACGCAGGCCGCCACCGCCGCCGGGTCCCAGATGCACGCCACCACCGTCGAGCGCGCGCCGACGCGCAGCAGCTCCCGCAGGATCTCGGTGCCGTCGCCCGCCGCGCCGCCGCCGGTGTTGTCGGCCATGTCGGCGAGCACGATGGGCCGGCCGTCGGCGGCGAGCGCGCGCGCCACCGCCTCGGGGACCGGGAGACCCTTGTGGATGAACTCGTGGCGGTGCTCCCAGGCGGTGCGCGCGAGCCGATCGGCGAGGCGATCCGCGAGATCCTGGTCGTCGTCGGTGACGACGTAGACGCTGAGGCCGGCCTGCGGGATGTCCGCGTGGGGGAACCCGGCGAAGAGGGAGATCGAGATGACCCGGGGATCCTCCTCCATCTCGTCCGCCATGTCGTAGAGCCGCCGCATGGGCCCGCGCGCGGTGCCCTGATTCCCCAGGGGCGGGAGGATGGGCGGCGTGCGCAGGGCGGCGGTTGGATGGATCCGCCGGGCGATCACCTGGAGCAGACGCTCGGTGGCCTCGACGCCGCGCTCCCCCATGTCCACGTGCGGGTAGGTCTTGTAACCGTGGAGGAGGTCGGCGCCGCGCACCATCTCCTCGGAGAGATTGCCGTGAAAGTCCAGGGTCACCGCGATGGGCACGGAGGGCCCCACCACCGCGCGCACCGCGCCGATGAGGTCGCCCTCGCCGTCGTCGATGCCCTCGCACACCATGGCGCCGTGGAGATCGAGGAGCACGCCGTCGAGCGGCCCCGCCGCGCGCAGATCGGCGAGGATGCGCTGCTTGACGTGCCCGTAGATCTCCTTCGTGACGAGCCCGGCCGGCGAGGCCGCCGCCGCGACCGAGGGGATCAGCCGCACGCCGTGGCGCTCCGCCGCGTCGATCATGCCGCCCAGGCAGGTGCCGGTGCCGCGGTACGTCTCCACGAGCTCACCGCCGTAGTGGAGATTCCGCGCTTCAAACTGACGGCGGTCAGTCGGGATGTTGCTGAAGGTGTTGGTCTCGTGCGACATCATCGCGATGAACACGTTCATCGGCCTCTCCGATCAGAGCTTGAGCCGCGGGTCCAGCCAGTCGCGCAGCGCGTTGCCGATGAGGTTGATCACCAGCGTGGTCACGAAGATGGCGGCGCCGGGAAAGGCGGCGATCCACCACGAGTTCAGCATGTAGACGCGCCCCTCGCCCAGCATGTTGCCCCACGCCGGGATGGGCGGCTGCACCCCGAGGCCGAGAAAGGACAGGAACGACTCCAGCACGATGACCTGGGCGACCTGAAGGGTGGCGATGACCACGCTCGCCGAGATGAGGTTGGGCAGGATCTGGCGGAAGATGAGGCGCGCGTGGCTCATGCCGAGGGCGCGCCCCGCGGTGACGAACTCGCGCTCGCGCAGCGCCTGTGTCTCCGCCCGGAGGACGCGGGCGTAGATGGGCCAGCCGGCGACGCCCAGCACCGCGATCATGTTGGGCAGGCTGGGGCCCAGCACCGCGATCACCGCGAGGGCGAGCAGCACGAACGGGAAGACCAGCACGATGTTGACCACCGTCATGATGGCCCAGTCGATCGCGCCGCCGAAGTAGCCCGCGGCGAGCCCGGCGAGGATCCCGATGCCCGCGGAGAGGATCACCGCCGACACGCCCACGACGAGGGAGATGCGGCCCCCGTAGATGACCCGCGAAAGGAGGTCACGCCCGACCTGGTCGGTGCCCAGCAGGTGCTCGGTCGTGCCGCCCGCCATCCACGCCGGCGGCGACAGTCGGTGGCGGATGTCCACCACGAGCGGATCGTGCGGGGCGAGCAGGGGCGCGAAGAGCGCGCTCAGCACGATGACGAGCAGGACGGCGGCGGCGGCCACGCCGAAGCGGAGACGCCGGAGGCGCCGGAGGAGGGGCGATCCCGCCGCGAGGGGAGGGACGGACTCGCTCCGCTCGAGGGCGACCTCCGGCGGCGCGTCGATGGCGGTCATCCGCCGGCGCGGATGCGCGGGTCGATGAAGCCGACCACGATGTCCACGACCAGGTTCACCACCACGATGACGAGGGCGAGCAGGACCACCGCGCATTGCACCACCGGGAAATCCTGGTTGCGGATGGAGTCCACGGTAAGGCTGGCCACGCCCGGCCACGCGAAGACGGTCTCGGTGATGATGGCCCCGCCCAGGAGCTGGCCGAACTGCAGCCCCAGCACGGTGATCACGGGGATGGCGGCATTCCGGAACGCGTGCTTCCACACCACCCCGCGCTCCGCCACGCCCTTGGACCGCGCCGTCTTGATGTAGTCCATGCTCAGCACCTCGATCATCCCGGAGCGGACGAGGCGCATGGTGATCGGGGCGAACGCCATCCCCAGGCAGAGCGACGGCATGAGGAAGTGCTGCCACGTCCCATAGCCGGAGGCGGGAAGGAGCCTCAGGCGCACCGAGAGGATGATGATGAGCATGATGCCGAACCAGAAGAGGGGCAGGGCCTGCCCCGCGGTGGCGACCACGGTGCAGAGCGCGTCCACGAAGGAGTGGCGGCGGAGGGCGGCGAGGATGCCGAGCGGGATGGCGATGAGGAGCGCGACGCCGAGGCCGGCGAACGTCAGGTAGATCGTGGCCGGCATGCGCTCCATGACGAGCGGGAAGGCGGGGACGTCGCCGTACCAGGAGCGGCCGAAATCGCCGAGCACCGCATTGCTCGCGAAGGTCCAGTACTGCACGTAGATGGGCCGGTCGAGGCCCAGGAGGTGCCGGTAGCGCTCGAACTCCTCCTTGCCGGCGTTCTGAGGAAGGAGGAGGAGCACGGGATCGCCGATGACGTGGAGGATGGCGAAGGAGAGGATGGAGATGCCGATCACCACCACGACGAGCTGGGCGAGCTGGCGCGCGAGATAGCGTCGCATTCAACGACCGGACGGCGCCCGCTCACTCACGGCCGCCACGCCCCCTCGTGGGCGAGGGCGGGCGGCCGTGAGTGGCACAACCGGGCGACGGCGCCGGGAGCGCCTCCTACTTCTTCCTGGGCGTCGCGAGGAAGAGACGGTCCACCTCGTCGGGGGGCGCGGTGTACTCCACGCGGTTGCTGATGCCCCACACCCCGCGCAGCCCCCACTTGTAGAGGTAGGCGGCGTCGTCGAAGAGGAGCTTCTGGGCCTTGACGTAGATCTCGGTGCGCTTCTTGGCGTCGAGGGTGGACCGGCCGGTGGCGATCAGGTCGTCCAGCTCCTTGTTGCAGTAGTAGCTGTAGGGCTCGCCGCACTTGAACAC
>Ga0075423_10000974_pt1 | contig 24380 bp, 17 predicted proteins | sample SoiMethybrSBSTD2_FD_80114 | JGI IMG/M metagenome (GOLD analysis project Ga0075423, IMG submission 80114) | Bulk soil microbial communities from a Populus tree surrounding site in Tennessee, USA - Soil MetaG P. TD hybrid SBSTD2 | ecosystem: Environmental > Terrestrial > Soil > Tree plantation... | reverse complement strand
CTTTGACGTTTGACCTTTGACCTACGGCTCCACAGCGAACACCCAGACGGCTCCGCCCTCGGGCACCTCGGGATAGTCGCCGGGAAACAATCGATCGAGCGTCGCCTGATCGCCGCGCGAATCGCCGCCCCATCCCGATTCGACCGCGACGTACTGCTTGCCATCGACCATGAACGTTGACGGCGGCGCCAGAATCCCCGAGTTCGTCGGAAACTCCCACAGCAGCTTTCCGGTTGCCGCATCGAAGGCGTGGAACTTGCGATCGGCCGTGCCTCCGGTGAACACCACGCCGCCAGCGGTGACCAGCATGCTGCCCCAGTTGGGCGATTTGTTGTAGATGTGCGTCCACACTTTCTGACCGGTGTCGACGTTCCACGCCTGCACTTCACCAACGTGATCCGATCCGGGAGCCATGAACGGACGACTGCCGCCGATGCCGACGAACGGGCGCCCCGGCGTGTAGGTGGACTGCACTCCCATGTTCGATCCGCACAGGTTGTTGTTGGCGGGGATGTAGATCATCCGCGTGCGCGGACTGAAGGCGATTGGCGGCCAGTTCTTGCCGCCGTGTACACCGGGACAGAAGTCGGCGCGCTTGCCGGTCATCGGTTTGTGTTCGAGATCGACATCCGGGCGCCCGGTCGCCGGATCGAGACTACGGAAGACGTTCTGAAACACGAACGGTTTGCCGTCGACAAACTTGATCGGTCCCGCGCTGCGCTCGAGGAACCAGATGTATCCATCGCGCGCGACGTCGATCAATCCTTTGATCGTGCGGCCGTTGCGTTGGTAGTCGACGAGGATCGGCGGCGACACTTCATCCCAGTCCCACGAGTCGTTGGGATGGTATTGGTGATAGCCCTTGAGCGCTCCCGTGGTCACATCGATCGCGACCACCGATGCGGTGTAGAGGTTGTCCCCCGGACGACGATCGCCGATTGTTGGACTGCCGTTGCCGGTGCCCCAGAACGAGAGATTCGTTTCGGGATCGTAGTTGCCGGTCACCCACACCGGCGCGCCGCCGGTCTTCCACGAATCGTCTTTCGGCCACGTTTCACTGCCTGGTTCTCCGGGCGCAGGCACTGTGTACGTGCGCCACCTCTCTTTTCCCGTCTCGACATCGAAGCCGGCGACGAAGCCACGAATGCCGTACTCGCCGCCTGATGCGCCCAGCATGACCACGCCGTTGGCGACGAGCGGCGCGAGCGTCGTGTAGTAGCCCGACTTGTTGTCGGCGACCGGTGCGGTCCACACTTCGCGGCCCGTCTTCGCATCGATCGCGACCAGCACCGCTTCTCCCGCAGCGAAGAACACCTTGTCGCCGTACAACGCGATACCGCGATTCGTCTGATGCGGCACCTGCATGCCAGCCTCGAGCGGACGACGATAGCGCCACAGCAGCGTTCCGCTCTTGACGTCGATCGCGATGACTTGATTGTTCGGGCTCGTGACGAACATCACGCCGCCGTTGACGATCGGCGCGGCCTGGTGCACGCGTGCTTCGGCGGTCGAGAACACCCACACCGGTTTCAATCGGCCGACGTTTGCGGTGGTGATCCGATCGAGCGGGCTGTATCCCCAGCCATCGTACGTACGGCGGATCATCAACCAGTCGCGCGCGTCGGGGTTCTTCAGCCGCGCGGCGGTGACTGGCTGATAGTTCTTGAGGACGCCAGGCATCGGCCGCTCTGGCGGAGGAGCCTGCTGCTGGCCTGAGACGACAGCGACAGCCGCGAGGAATACCATCGCCGCGGCCGCTCTGCATTCTGCATTCTGCATTCTGAATTCCTGATTGGGCCGCTATGATAGCCCCGCAATGCCACTGACGCCCGGGGATCGACTCGGCGCGTACGAAGTTCTTTCAGCGATTGGCGCTGGGGGCATGGGTGAGGTGTACCGCGCCCGAGACACTAGGCTCGGGCGAGCGGTCGCACTGAAGCTGCTGCCCGACACCTTCGCCGCCGACGCCGATCGCCTGGCTCGCTTCGAGCGCGAAGCGCAGATCGTGGCCGCACTCAATCACCCTCACATCGCGCAGATCTACGGCCTCGAAGACCGCGCGCTCATCATGGAGCTGGTCGACGGCTCGACACTGGCCGAGCGTCTCCTGCACGGAGCTATCCCGGTCGATGAGGCGCTGCCGATCGCGCGGCAGATCGCGGAGGCTCTTCAGGCCGCGCACGACAAGGGCATCGTTCATCGCGATCTCAAGCCGGCGAATATCGCGTTGACCGAAGACAACACGGTCAAGGTGCTCGACTTCGGTCTGGCCAAGCTGTCACAGGTGGATGACGCTGGAAGCGCGTTCGATCTCGCGCAGTCCCCCACCATCACGTCCCCCGCGATGATGACCGGCACCGGAGTGGTCCTGGGCACCGCGGCGTACATGTCGCCCGAACAGGCCAAGGGCCGCGCTGTCGACAAGCGTGCCGATGTGTGGGCGTTCGGCTGTGTGCTCTACGAGATGCTGACCGGTGCGCGGCTGTTCGAGGGCAACGACGTCTCGGACACGTTCGCGTTCATCCTCACGAAGGAGCCAAACTGGTCGGCGCTCCCCGCAGGAGTGTCACCTGGCGTACGCACTCTGCTCGAGCGCTGTCTGGCAAAGGATCTCCGTCAGCGTGCCGGCGACATCTCACTGGCGAGGTTTCTGCTCGAGCCACAGGTTGCGAGCGTCACCACCGCACAGGTCGCCTCGCCAGGCAGTCGTCGACGCGAGCGCCTGGCGGGGGCCGCGGCGATCGTCGCCGGCGCGACGGCCACGTGGCTCGGTGTCGTTCACTTCCGCGAGTTACCGCCCCCGCCCGCGAGCAGCGTTCGCTTTGCGGTCACTCCCCCGCCAGGCATGACGCTGGCGACCGGTGTGGTCAGCGGCGGCGGCGCGTTGTCGCCTGACGGGCATCAATTGGTCCTCCCCGCGGCCCCGCGCGACGGAGCGTCTGTGCGCCTGATTCTCCACAGGCTCGATACGAACGAGGTGCTGCAGTTGCCGGGCACCGAGGGCGCAATCGGCCCATTCTGGTCGCCTGACAGCCGCTTTGTCGCGTTTCTCGCAGCTGGAAAGCTGCAGCGCGTCGATGTCACGGGCGGGCCGCCGCAAGTTATCTGTGATGCGAAGGGATTTGCCGGCGGCACATGGAGCAGCAACGGGACGATCGTATTCGCACCGGGCACCGGACCGCTCTTACGAGTGTCGGCCCGCGGCGGAAACGCCGTTCCCGTGACCGCGCTCGACGCGTCGCGCGGGGAAACGGCGCACCGCTATCCATGGTTCCTGCCCGAGGGACGGCAGTTTCTGTACATCGCAACAGGAAGCACCGGCGGAAACATGGTTCAGACCGGGTCGCTCGATGGTGGGTCGCCCGTTCCTTTGATGGCCTCGGACACACGAGCGACGTACGCCGACGGCTACATTCTGCATGTCACACAGGGCGCCCTTCTCGCGCAACGCTTCGACCCGAGCCGCCTCGCCACGTCCGGGGAACCGATCGTCGTGGCACGAAATGTCTCCTACCTCCCCAGCACCGCTACCGCCGACTTCTCGACCTCGGCGACCGGCTTGCTTTCGTTTCGCAGTTCTGCCGGCGCCGTGGAGACGCAACTCGCCTGGGTCGATCGCACAGGACGGCTGATCGAGAAGGTCGGCACGCCCGCCGACCAGACCTATCTCTCACTGTCACCCGACGGGAAGCGCCTCGCGATCAGCGTATTCGACGTCACCAGGCGAGCGCGCGATATCTGGCTCCACGACCTCGTGCGCGGAGTACGCACTCGTTTCACGCTCAATCAGAGTGAAAACTGGTCATCGGCGTGGTCGCCGGACGGCAGCCGCCTGGCGTTCAGCGCGAGCCTCAGCGGCATCCTCGACATGTTCGAGAAATCCGCCAACGGCGCAGGGAGTGAAACCCGCGTCGGCGAGGCTGGCGGCAACAACAAGTACGTCCGGGACTGGTCGCCGGACGGCAGTGCCGTGCTCTTTGCGACCGGGAGAAGCCGATCGCAAACCGGCAACGATGTGTGGGTCCTTCCGCTCGGGAAGGACGGCACGGTCATGCCGTTCCTGATGACTCGCTTCAACGAGGACGAGCCACTATTCTCGCCGGACGGTCACTGGGTGGCCTATTCATCCGACGAGTCGGGCCGAATCGAAATCTACGTGACGCCGTATCCAGGACCCGGGGGAAAGTGGCAGGTCTCGAGGGCTGGCGGCACCGAGCCTGTCTGGGCGCGCAACGGGCGCGCGCTGTACTACCTCGAAGGCACGGCGCTGATCGAAGTCGCCGTCACACAGCGTGGCGAGACGATTGAGGTGGGCACGCCGCAGCGGTTGTTCGAGGCGCGCTTCAGGTCGGAAAACTATCTGGGGTATGGGCCGGGCAGGGTGTTCCAGGTCTCAGCCGACGGCCAGCGCTTTCTGATCGACATCGTCGAAAGCGACGCGGCTCTGCAGACCCCCATCACCGTCGTCACGAACTGGACGTCTCTGCTCGCAGCACGCGCGAAGTAGCGATCTGGAATTCAGAATGCAGGATTCAGAATGCAGACACCGCTGAACAGACGCGACGTGCTCAGAGGCGCGTTGGCCGGCACGGTCGCGTGCGTCGGCGGCGGTGTGCTCGCAGATGCGTTCGTCGACGCAGCACAGCGCGGCGCGCCCCCGGCGGCTGATCTTCTTCTCACGAACGGCAAGTTCGTCGACGGGCGCGGTCAGGTCGGCACCGCCCTGACCGTCAAGAACGGTCGCATCGTTCAGGTCGGCAACGCGCGCGAGGTTGGCGCTGCTGCGCGCACGATCGATCTTGGCGGCCGCACCGTCGTGCCCGGCTTCTTCGATGCGCACGTGCACTACACGCGGGCGGGTGTGAACCCCGGCTACGAGGCACGGCGCATCGAGCGCGCGTTCTCGATCGCGGAGCTGCAGGAAGCGATCGCCAAGCGCGCAGAGTCGGTGCCGCCGGGCGCGTTCATCACCTGCATCGGCGGGTGGAACCACACGCAGCTCGCGGAGAACCGGCGTCCGACGAAGGCCGACCTCGATGCCGCCGCGCCGAAGCACGCGGTCTACATCTCGGGGACCGGCGGCGCCACCGGCGCGATCACCAACAGCCTGGGCCGCGCATTCTTCGCGAGCAAAGGCGTGATGGTCGACGAGGCGAGCGGCGTGGTGCCGATGGCGCAGCCCGCTGTCGCCGCACTGCAGTCCGCGCAGACCGCGGACGACAAACTTCGCGGCACGGCCGATCTGAATCGCCACGCGAACAGCCTCGGGCTCACCGGCGTCGTCAACGCCGGCAACTTCGAGGATCAAGAGCTCGCCCTCCGGCTGTGGCGCGACGACAAGCTGACCATCCGCATGCGGCCGCTGTTTCCAGCCGACTCACCGCAGGACGTCGAGACACGCGCCCGCAACAACTTCAGCCAGGCGGGGCGAGCGGTCGGCGACGACCTGTTCCGCGTCGCCGGCTTCGGCGAGCGCATCGGCGGCAACGACACCATGTCGCCGCAGTTCGAGCCGACCGCGCGGATGATTGCGAAGTACGGCTGGCTGCTGCAGCAGCACTCGATCACGATCAAGGAGAACGATTTCCATCTCGACGCGTTTCGTTCGATCGCGAAGGACTACCCGATCGATCGGCTGCGGTGGTCGATCATCCATCTGCAAAGCATCGACGAGGCGCGGCTCAAGACGCTGAAAGATCTCGGCGCAGGCGCCAGCGCACAGACCTGGACCTACATGTCCGCGGCCGGCGGCCCGCCCTTCCGCCGCATCGTCGACTCGGGGATTCACGCCGGTGTCGGCACCGATTCCACGAACGTCTCCGCGCTCGATCCGTGGCTGTCGATCTTCTACATGACCACCGGACGCAACCTCGCGGGCATGCTGACTAACGATGGTCAACAGATCTCGCGCCTCGAAGCGCTGCGCTTATACACCGAGGGCGCGGCGTGGTTCTCCTTCGACGATCACCAGGTGGGATCGTTCGTTGCCGGCAAGTACGCGGATCTCTCGGTGCTCAATCAGGACTACCTGACGGTGACCGAACAAGCGATTCGCAAGATCGAGTCAGTGCTCACGATGGTTGGCGGGAACGTCGTACACGCGACGGGGAGCTTCGCTTCGCTCCGCGTATGAACGGTCCGGCTGAAGCCGGACACTACGACTGTCACGACAGCAGCGCGTCGCGCGCGGCGATCACGCGGTCTTGCGCTTCGTGAACGGTCTTGCCCATCGCGGTGAGGTGGCCCATCTTTCTTCCCGGGCGGGCCTCCGACTTTCCATAGAGGTGCAGCTTCACATCAGGAAACGCACACGCCGCCGCCCAGTTGGGCTCGCCGTCGACCCACAGGTCGCCAAGGATGTTGGCCATCGCCGCCGGACGCAGCAGCTCGGTTGAACCGAGCGGCAGGCCGGTGATCGCCCGCACCTGCTGCTCGAACTGACTGGTCACCGCCGCATCGACTGTCAGGTGACCCGAGTTGTGAGGCCGCGGCGCCAGCTCGTTGACGAACAGCTCGTTCTCGGTGCTGACAAAGAACTCGACGCACAGGACGCCAACGTACTGAAGCTTGTCGAGAATCGCGCGCGCGATCTCGCGGGCGCGGGACGCGAGCGCTGGCAGCACCTGCGCCGGTGCAGTCGTCACGTCGAGAATGTGCCGGCTGTGACGGTTCTCGAACGGCACGTACTCTGCGACCGATCCGTCGAGGCCGCGCGCGGCGATAACCGAGATCTCAGCTTGGAGATTGATGAATTTCTCGACCACGGCTTCGCGACGGCCGACCGCTTCCCACACCTGCTCGAACACCGTGGCAGACGTGAGCTTGTGCTGCCCTTTGCCGTCATAGCCGAACGCCGCTGTCTTGACCACTGCCGGCGTGCCGATGTGCGCCACGGCGTCGCGCAGCGCGGCGATGCCGTCGACACGTGCGAACGGCACGGTTGGGAATCCATGCTCGGAGAGAAAGGCCTTCTCGCGACCGCGCTGCTGCGCAATGTAGAGCGCCGATCCTGACGGCCGTACAGGCACCAGACCGGAAATCGCCTCGACCGCGATCGCGGGCACGTTCTCGAACTCGAAGGTCACCACCTGCACCTCGCGCGCGAATGCGCGCAGCCGATCGAGATCGTCGTAGGACGCGGTCACCTCGACATCGGCCACTTGCCCGGTCGGGGTATCTTCGTCGGGGGAGAACGTGTGCACGCGATAGCCGAGACGACGAGCGGCGATCGTGAACATGCGACCAAGCTGCCCGCTGCCGAGCACACCCAGCGTCGCACCAGGCCCGATCACAGTGATGCCCGCACCCGAGGTCGCGGTTGCCGACTGGGTCATGGCAGCCTGTCTTGCCGTACTTTCTCGGTCTGCTCGGCGCGGAATGCCCGCAGCTTGGCGCGGAGATCGGGCCGCGAGTTGGAGAGGATCGATACCGCGAGAAGACCCGCGTTGGTCGCGCCGGGTTTGCCGATCGCCAGCGTCCCTACGGGCACGCCACCAGGCATCTGCACGATCGATAGCAGCGAGTCGAGCCCCTGCAGCGCTGCCGACTGCACCGGCACGCCGAGCACCGGCAGCACCGTGTGCGATGCAACCATGCCCGGCAGATGCGCCGCTCCACCAGCGCCGGCAATGATCACCTCGATGCCGCGCGCCTCGGCGCCCGACGCAAACTCCGCCATCCACACCGGCGTGCGATGCGCGCTGACGATGTGCCGCTCGTGCGGCACCTCGAAGCGCTCGAGCACATCGACCGCGTGCTTCATCGTCTCCCAGTCGGACGAGGAGCCCATGACGACGGCAACCAACGGCGCGGCGGATTCTGGCATACGGAAACTGGAGATGTTACCACCCGCCGATGTTCCAACGGAGGGCTCGCAGGGATGCCAGAGATTTCACTGACCACTCGGAACAGAGAAACAGAGGCGCGTCTCGACACAGAGGCACAGAGCAACCGAGGCCAAACAGAGGCACTGCCGTGACCAGCGATTGCGCAGCGGATGGGGCGCGCGCTTCGCGCGCGACGGGGCGACAGGTGTTCACGAATACAAACACCAGTCGATCGTGCGGTGCTTGTATTCGTGAGCACCTGCCGTCCCATGCGCCGGCCGCAGGCCGGCGCCCCCATCCGCGCACCAGTGCAGGTGAGCAGACTGCTCTGTTCGTTCTCAGTTTCTCTGTTGCTCTGTGTCGAGGCCTGCCTCCGTTACCTCCTCAGCGATCTCCGCGATCTCTGCGTTTGAAATTACAATGGCACGTTCACCACATGCCGAATCCTAAGATCATCTACACGTACACCGACGAAGCTCCTGCTCTCGCCACCTACTCGCTGCTGCCGATCGTTCAAGCCTTCACGCGCGCGGCCGGCCTCACGATCGAAACGCGCGATATCTCGCTGGCGGGACGCATCCTCGCGAGCTTTCCGGATCGCTTGCCAGCCGATCGCCGGCAGTCCGACGACCTCGGCGAGTTGGGACGCCTCGCCAAGACACCGGACGCCAACATCATCAAGCTGCCGAACATCAGCGCCTCCATTCCGCAGCTGAAGGACGCGATCAAGGAGCTCCAGCAGCAGGGTTTTCCGGTGCCCGATTATCCCGAGGATCCGAAGACCGACGACGACAAGGCCGTCAGGGCGCGCTACGCCAAGGTGCTCGGCAGCGCTGTCAATCCCGTGCTGCGCGAAGGCAACTCCGATCGCCGCGTCGCGCCCTCGGTGAAGCGCTACGCGAAGACGCACCCGCACTCGATGGGAGCGTGGAGCCGCGACTCGAAGACGCACGTCACGCACATGAGCGGCGGCGACTTCTACGCGAACGAACAGGCGGTGGTCGTCGACAAGGACGGCCCGCTCACGATCACGCACATCGATGCGAGCGGCAAGACCACCGTGCTCAAAGACTCGGTTGCGGTCACCACCGGCGACGTGCTCGGCGCCTCGAACATGAGCCGTCGCGCTCTCACGGCGTTCTTCGCCGACGCCATTGCCGATGCGAAGGCGCAGGGCCTTCTGCTGTCGTTGCACCTCAAGGCAACGATGATGAAGGTGTCCGATCCGATCATGTTCGGACATGCGGTGGCCGAGTACTACAAGGATGTCTTCACGAGGCATGCGAAGACGTTCGCCGCGCTCGGCGTCGATCCCGACAACGGCATCGGCGACGTCTACAAGAAGATCCAGACGCTGCCGCCGGCCGAACGCGCGGCGATCGAAGCCGACATTCAGTCCGTCTACGCCACCCGCCCGCCGCTCGCGATGGTCGACTCGAGCAAGGGGATCACCAATCTCCACGTGCCGAGCGATGTGATCATCGACGCGTCGATGCCCGCGGCCATCCGCTCCTCCGGGCAGATGTGGGGCGCCGACGGCAAGCTGCACGACACAAAAGCCATGATTCCCGATCGCTGCTATGCCGGCATCTATCAGGCAACGATCGACGACTGCAGGCAGCACGGCGCCTTCGATCCTCGAACGATGGGCAGTGTGTCGAACGTCGGCCTCATGGCGCAGAGTGCCGAGGAGTACGGATCGCACGACAAGACGTTCGAGATTCAGGCGAACGGAAACGTGCGCGTGTCGGACGCCGCCGGCCGCACGCTCATCGAGCATCGCGTCGAAGCAGGCGACATCTGGCGGATGTGCCGCACCCGCGACCTGCCCATCCGCGATTGGGTGAAGCTCGCCGTCACACGCGCGCGAGCCACCGGCAACCCGGCGATCATCTGGCTGGATCCACAGCGTGCCTACGACCGCCACGTGATCGACAGGTCGAGGGAGTGCTTGAAGGACCACGACACCGCCGGTCTCGACATCCGCATCATGTCGCCAGTCGAGGCCATCCGCGCAACGCTCGCGCGCGTTCGACAGGGTCTCGACACGATCTCGGTGACCGGCAACGTGCTCCGCGACTATCTGACCGATCTCTTCCCGATCCTGGAGTTGGGCACGAGCGCGAAGATGCTGTCGATTGTGCCGCTGCTCGATGGCGGCGGGCTCTACGAGACCGGCGCCGGCGGATCGGCGCCGAAGCACGTTCAGCAGCTGGTGCAGGAGAACTACCTTCGCTGGGATTCGCTTGGCGAGTTCCTCGCGCTCGCCGTGTCGATCGAAGACCTCGGCATGAAGACCGGGAACAAGAAGGCACAGGTACTCGCGAAGGCGCTGGACGACGCGAACGGAAAGATTCTCGAAAACGACAAGTCACCCCAGCGCAAGGTCGGCGAGCTCGACAACCGCGGCAGCCATTTCTATCTGGCGATGTATTGGGCGCGCGCGCTGGCCACGCAGACCGACGATCACGACCTCCGTGCCACGTTCGGTCCGATTGCCGATCGGCTCGAGCGCGAGGAGTCGACGATCGTCGGCGAGTTGAACGGCGTACAGGGCACGCCGGTGGATATCGGCGGCTACTACCATCCCGATCCCGCCAGAACGGCACGGGTGATGCGCCCCAGCACCACGCTCAATGCCGTCGTGGACGGGATGGGCGTCACACGTGCTGTGGAATCTTGAGCACCTGCCCCGGCTTGATCATGTTGGGATCGGACAACTGATCGCGGTTGGCGTTGAAGATCTCCATGTAGCTGCTCGCATTTCCGAGCATCCGCTTGGCGATGCTGCCGAGCGTATCGCCACTCTGCACCGTGTAGGTCTGCATCGCTGGCGTGGATGATGCCGCCGGAGCCGGCGCCGCCTGCGGGTGCGCGCCCGCCGTAACCCGAATGTCGGCCATCACTTCCTTCTGCCAGTCGGGAATGGTCTTGATCGCATTCCAGATCTGATTCTTTTCATCCTCACTATTGACAGTGCCCTGAATGTGCAGCTTGCCGTCGCGCTCGTCGGCTGAGCCGTTCATCCTCAAATTCTTGGCGGTCGTCACCGCGTAGTTGTACTTGTCACGCAATCCCATATCACGCCTCCCGTTAGAGCTGTCGCTCGAACACTGTGGTTTGCAAGCCAGGTACCTCGGCGAAATGATGGAAAATGGTTCCTTCGTCGAGGAGGCTTCATGCGCCGCTGTCTGGTTCTGCTCTGCGTCGTGCTGCTTGGGGTGCAATTGGGGGCCCAATCGACGCGCATCACGGTTGCGTATCGACAGTTCACGCTCGCCAACGGACTCAACGTCATCCTTCACCGCGACACGCGCGTACCGGTGGTCGCAGTAAACGTCTGGTACCACGTCGGATCAGCCAATGAGAAGCCGGGCCGCACGGGCTTCGCGCATCTGTTCGAGCACCTCATGTTCGAAGGCTCGAAAAACGTCAAGGAAGGCGTGTTCGACACCGTGCTCGAAGGCGCCGGCGGCGACAACAACGGATCGACCACCAACGATCGGACGAACTACATCATCGACGTGCCGAAGAACGCGCTCGAGCTGGCGCTGTTTCTCGAATCGGATCGCATGGCCTATCTGCTCGATACGATGACACCCGAGCGCGTCAACGGGCAGCGCGACGTCGTCAAGAACGAGCGGCGCCAAAGCTACGAGAACCAGCCGTACGGTATGGCGTCGATCGAGCTCGACAAGCTGCTGTGGCCGCCGAATCACCCGTACAGCTGGCCGACGATCGGCTACATGGAAGATCTCACCGCCGCCAGCCACACCGACGTCGTCGAGTTCTTCAAGAAGTACTACGCGCCCAACAATGCGAGCCTGGTGATCGCCGGCGACATCGATCTCGATCGCACGCGCGCGCTGGTGGAGAAGTGGTTCGGCGAAGTCGCTGGCGGGTCGCCCGTCGAGCCGGTGGCGCCCCCGGCGGCCATTCTCACCAGCGTGAAAAAGAAGACGCTGACCGATCGCGTGTCGCTGCCGCGGCTGTATCTCGCGTGGCTGACGCCGCGTGCCTATGCACCTGGAGACGCCGCGCTCGACGTGGTGTCGTCGGTGTTGGCGGGCGGCAAGAACTCGCGGCTCTACAAGCGGCTGGTCTACGACACGCAGATGGCGCAGGACGTATCGGCCTATCAGGCGTCCGGGGCCCTCGGCAGCTCGTTTCAGATCGTCGCCACCGCTCGCCAGGGTCACACGATCGCGGAACTGCAGTCGGCCATCGATGACGAGCTCGGCAAGCTGCGGCGCGACGCGCCGACGACGCGAGAGGTGCAGCGCGCGGTCAACCAGATGGAGGCGTCGTTCTACCGCCGCATGGAGCGTGTGGGAGGCTTCGGCGGCAAGGCCGATCAGTTGAACGCGTACTACGCTGCCGGTGGAGGACCTGATTACTTCGCGGAAGATCTCGCGCGATACACGTCGCTCAACGCGTCCGACGTGCAGGCAGCGGCTATTGAATGGCTGCCACTCGACCGGCGCGTGGAGCTGATCGTCGAACCGGAGGCCAAGAAGTGATGCCACGAAGGGCACGAAGATCACGAAGACTGATCGGTCTTGGTCTTCTTTGTAGCGTCGGGCTCTGCGGTCAAATCCTGATCGCGCAGACACGAGCCGATCGCTCGGCGCCGCCACCGTTGGGCCCTGCCCCTCAAGTCAATCTGCCTCAAATCCAGAAGCGGATGTTGAGCAATGGCCTGCCTGTGTGGCTGATCGAAGCGCACGCGGTGCCGCTGGTGCAGGTGAATCTGCTGATCAAAGCCGGCGCTGGTGACGATCCCGCCGGCAAGTTCGGGATCGCGAGCCTCACGGCGGCGATGCTGGATGAAGGCGCGGGATCGCGAACGGCGCTGCAGATTTCGGACGAAGCAGATTTCCTCGGCGCCAATCTCACGACGACGAGCTCGTTCGATGCATCGGCGGTGCGATTGAACGTGCCCGTATCGCGGTTGAAGAACGCGCTCGCGCTGATGGCCGATGTGGCGCTGCGACCGACGTTCCCCGCCGACGAACTCAATCGCGTGCGTCAGGAGCGGCTCACATCGCTCCTTCAAGCCAAGGACGATCCTGCATCGGTTGCGCCGCTGGCCTTCGCGCGCACGGTATTCGGGGCGTCGCATCGCTACGGCACGGCAGCCATGGGCTCCGAGTCGACGATCAAGGCATTCAGCGTCGCCGATCTCAAGGCGTTTCACGACGCCAACTATCAACCCGCGAACGCGACGCTCATCGTCGTCGGCGACGTGAAGCCGATGGACATGGTGGCGCAGCTCGAGGCGCAGTTTGGACAGTGGAAAGGCGCAGCCACCGCAGCACAGCGGCGGCCGGTGTCCGATGCCACGCAAGTGGCCGAAGGTCGGATCACGATCGTCGACATTCCAGGTGCCGCGCAGTCGCAGATCCGCATCGGTTGGGTGGGCGTCTCGCGCGCCACGCCCGACTACTTCACGCTCGAAGTGATGAACACGATTCTCGGCGGCTCGTTCACGTCGCGGCTCAATCAGAACCTGCGCGAAGAGCACCAGTATGCGTACGGCGCCGGCTCGCGGTTCGATATGCGGCTGTCGCCGGGCCCGTTTTTCGCCACCGCCGGCGTGCAGACCGACAAGACGTCGGAGGCACTCACGGAATTCTTCAACGAGCTCAACGGCATGTCGAAGCCGGTGGGCGCCGAAGAGCTCACCAAAGCCAAGAACTACATCGCGCTCAGTTTTCCAGGGCAGTTCGAGACGCTGGCCGATCACGCGTCGCACATCGAGGAGCAGGTCGTCTACTCGCTGCCCGACACGTATTTCGCCGACTACGTTCGCAACATCCAAGCGGTGACGAGCGCCGCGGTGCTGAAAGCCGCGGGCACGTACATTCAGCCCAAGCGCTTCGCTATCGTGGTCGTCGGAGATCGCAAGACGATCGAGCCAGGCATTCGTGCGTTGAATCTCGCGCCCGTGCGGGTGCTTTCTGTCAACGAGGCAATCGGACAATGAGCGTTCCTGTCGACTTCAATCGCCTGATGGACTACGTGCAGCACGAGCGCGGCAAGTGGAAGGCGTGGTTCGAGGCAGATCCGTCGCGTCTTCGCTTGCCGTTCCAGCCCGGAGCGCGGTTTCCCACCATCAACAGCTTGATCGATCACGTGTTCTGGGTGGAGCGGCGGCATCTGTCGAGGCTGCAGGGTACGCCGCTGCCGGAAAAAACCGGCGTCGCGGAAGGCGACATCGCCGGTCTTTTCGAGTACGCAGATCGAGCGCATGCCGATCTGCGGCAGTACGTCGCGGGACTCACCGACGCCCAGGCGAACGAGGTGATGACCTTCACCATCCCCAGCGGGCCCATCGCGATCGCTCGTGGCGCGCTGGCGCTCCACATCCTTCTCCATGAGATGCGGCATCTGGCGCAGCTGGCATACGCGGCGCGGCTGGCCGGCATCGAGCCGCCAGGGCAACACGATTACTTCGCATTCGCCCAGATCACGACTACCGTCATCTGAGACCCGCCTTAAGTTCTCTCGAAGACACCCGTCTCTCGATTCTTCCTCACGCGATCCCACGCGAAATGCTGGCCGTTCATCGCGATGTAAACGCCTGGCGGCAGCACTTCGGCAAGCGACAGCGCACTCCCGAGATTGAACAGTCCGTCGGAGCTGCCGAACGCGTACGGCACCATCGCTCCGGTCAACACGACCGTCTTGCCGCTCACCGCTTGCGCGACCACTCGCGCCGTCTCCACCATCGTGTCGGTGCCGTGGGTGATGACGATGCGCGTTTCGGGACAGTGGGCGCAGCTGTGCGCGATGCGAGCGCGATCGGCGTCGGTCATGTCGAGGCTGTCGATCATCATCAGCGTCTCGATCGTCGTCTCGACGCGCGAGCGGCCCAGACGCAGCATCTCGGGCAGGTGCGTCGTCCCAAACGAGAGGCGGCCGTTGATCTCGTCGTAGGTCTTGTCGAACGTGCCGCCGGCGACGATGATGCGAATCACGGACCCACCCGCGGGACGAAGCCGCGAATCGCTTCCTCACCTGCCGGGTCGAGCGGCTTGACGAACGAATACTGCGTCTTGATGTTGGCGTAGCCCAGATGCTCGTAGAAGCGATGCGACTCAGTGCGGAACGCGCTCGACGACAAACGCACGATCGAGCAGCCGTGCCCGCGCGCCCACATTTCGGCCCCGGTCATCAGCAGACGGCCAATCTTCTTCTTGCGATGACGCCGGTCGACCACCAGGCCGCCGATGACCGCGAACGCCCCGGTCTCGATGTACTCCATGACCGCGACATGGACCCATCCAACGACGTCGCCGTCGAGCTCGGCGACGAGAAACTGCTGATCGCCGCGCGCCAGCATCCGCGCGAGCCGCTCCGCCGCTAGCCCCGGCGCCACTTCGTAGCCGAGTTGGGTGGTCAGCTCGGCGATCGCGCGTGCATCAGAAGGTTGAGCAGCACGAATAGTCATACAGCGTCCTTACGAGCGTGGGGATCGATCATGCTCACGATCAACCCGACGACGACGACAGCGACGGCGCCGATCACGTTGTGCCAGAGAAACGCAACGTTCGTGAATTTGAACGTCCAGAACACCGCTGCCATGCCGGCGATCAAGCCGATGAACGCGCCGTTGGACGTCGCGCTGCGGAAGCCGATCGCGAGGATGAAGACGCCCAGGATCGACCCGTAGAAGAACGAGCCGAATCGGTTCACCACCTCGATGAGCGATCCAAGCTCCGCCGCCCATACCGCCACGACGCTGGCCAGCAGCCCCCAGAACAGCGTTGCCACCCTCGACACGCGGAGGAAATGCGCATCGTCGGCATCCTGCCGCACGAAGCGGCGATAGAAGTCGATGATCGTCGCCGTCGTCAAGGCCGAGAGCTCGCCCGAGCTGGCCGACATCGCGGCGGCGATGATCGCCGCAATGAGCAGACCGGCCATCCCGATCGGCATGTGCGTGGTGATGAACGTCGGAAAGACGTAGTTCACGTCGCTGTAGGCGGCATCGCCGGTCGCCTGGCGCACCAGGGTTTGTGCGTCGTTGCGGATCTCGCGCACTTCGACGTCGCGCTTCTGGAATTCGCTTCTGGCCACGCTGAAGCTTTTGCCGTCGCCGATGGCCTTCGAGCGTGCCATCACCCGCGCCGCCGCAGCGCGCGACGCCGTCGCCCCTTCGAAGCGCTGCTCGAGCGCGCTGTACTCTGCGGCGCGAGCGCCTTCGCGCAGCGCGCGTTCGTGCACGCGGTTGAACAGCATCGGCGACGGCGTAAAAACGTAGAAGACGAACATCAGCACGCCGACGAGCAGCACCAGCGCCTGCAGCGGGATCTTCCAATAAGCGCTCATCAGCAGCGATCCGCGCGCCTGATCGATGGATGGTGTCGCCAGATAGCGCTGCACCTGGCTTTGATCGGTGCCGAAGTACGAGCAGAAGAGAAACAGCGCCGCGATCGTGCCCGACCAGAACGTGTACTGGTTGGTGATGTCGAACGTGAAATCGAACGTCTGCAGCCGACCGGTGGAACCCGCAATGCGAAGGCCATCGACGACGCTCACGTCGCTTGGCAGACCGAGAATCAGGATGACCACCGCGGCGACGAGACCGCCGACAATCAGCACCATCTGCTTGACGTCGGTCCACGTCACCGCCTGCACGCCGCCGAACATCGTGTACGCCACCGTCGGTAATGCGATCAGCAGCACCGTGGCGGTGACATTGGTGCCGACGATCACCGCCAGGACGACTGCCGGCGCCGAGTAGATGACCCCGAGCGACATGCTGCGTGACAACAAAAACAACAGACTCGTAAACGCGCGCGTCTTGGCGTCGAATCGCTGCTCGAGGTACTCGTAGGCGGTGAAAATTTTCGCTCGATGGAAGAACGGGACGAGCGTCATCGACAGCAGGATCATCGCCACCGGCAGCGCGTAGTAGAACTGAAGAAAGCGCATGCCGTTGGCGTATCCCTGACCCGTCGTGCCGATCATCGTGATGGCGCTCAACTGCGTCGCCATCACCGAGAGTCCGACTGCCCACCACGGCAGACTGCGGCCGCCGAGGAAATAGCCCTCGATCTCATGCGTCCGCTTGGTGAGGCGTATGCCGCTCCAGGCGATCCACGCGATGTAGATCCCGACGATGGCCCAGTCGACGGGGTGCATTACGAAAAGTATTGCTGGAACGCGTAGAGAGCGGTGAGCACGCCGATCCAGATGATGAGTACGCGCAGGTAGCTGCGGCCGATCCGAGTCACGCTCGAAGTATAGATGTACGTAGGGGCCGCCTTCAGGCGGCCCCTATTTCCCGATCGTGAAGTGCTGAGACGTGTCGATGCGTCCGGTTGGCGGCCGCGTGGGCGCCAGGGACACGATGAACAAGATCGTCGCAGTGATTGCCGCCGTCAACCCGACGCCCACGAGCGTGAAGCCGTACGCCCACGCCAGGCGCATCCACGGCCACTTCAGTGGATTGCGCCAGTCGCGCGCGAACGAGTCCTTGAGCAGCTTGAGGAAGTCGTCGGTGATCGGCTTCGGCTCAACGGCGTTCCACAACTCCCAGAGTAACCATGCCGCCACGCCGATCAACATCAGCCCGCACAGCGAGACGAACGCCACGTTCATGATGCCGCCGCGATAGACGATGCGTTCGCATGGCACCGTCACCGGCGGTGGCGCATAGCAGGCCGACAGATCAGACACGGTGACGATGTAGCGCGGCGAGGTGAGGACCAGGAACAGGCCGAGGCCAAGTGCCACCGAGATCAGCATTCCCATCCAGCACTCCCAGATCGCCAGATGCATCCAGGCGCTCGTCGAGTCGGGCGGGATCGTCACTGGCTTGTGACTGAATGGGCTCATCGATGGCAGCGTGACGCCGGCCCTTGCCGTCTCTCTACTTTGAGACTTCTGCACTTCGTAACTTCCACTTCTTCCACTTTTCCACGTCTTCCACTTTTTCCACTTCGATCGTAATCACTCTATTGGCTCCGCGATCGCCCCATGGCGGCGGAACTCCATCACCAACTCTGATCGTGATCACGGGGAACGGCGGCGGCTCCTCGGGCCACGCCGTGTGGCAATCGCTCACGATCACGAGCAGATCGATCGCGCCGCCTTTTCGTTCGGTGAACCACCGCAGACCAGCGCCGATGTCGGTGCCACCGCCGCCGTACAACTGCACCTGCGCGGCGTTGAAGACTTTGCGCACGTCGTGCACCACGGTGTCGCAGCACGCGACGAGGACGTCGGTGCCGTAGCCAAGCTGACGCGTCAACCCACCGAGCTCGGCGACCGCCCTCGCCAGCTGCGTGTCCTGCATCGAGCTCGACGTGTCGATCAGAAATCCTGGTCGTGGTCGCGGCTGATGAAACGACGGCATGATGAACTCGCCGTAGCACGCCTGTCGACGATAGGGTCGCTTGTAGGTGCGGTCGTAGCGGCCGAGCGTGCTCTCTCGAAGCGCACGACGCACCGCGTGACGAATGGTCGCCATGTAGTCGACCTTTGGGGTGAGCACCGTGTGCGCCCAGCGCCGCCAGCCGAGCGGCACATCGCCCGAGTAGCCAGAGGTGTCGAGAATCCGCTTGGCGACCTCGCGTCGCACTTGCTCGGCCTTCACCGGATCGACCCCGGGTTGTCCGGACGAAGTGAGCGCTTCATCCGGCAGCTCCCACGGTCGCCGCTCGCCATGCGCGCCCGAGCCACAGTCGCGAGCCATCCCTTTCGGCGTCTCGCTCGACGTCGATGTGCCTGCGCGCGGCGCTTCGCGAGCGTCAGCCTGTTTCGCCGCAGCCGAAGGCAAAGGCGGAGGAGTCAACGCCTGGTAGTAGTTCTCGGCCGTCTCGCCGGTGTGGAGTCCCATCTTTTCCGGATGCGGCGGATCGTCGGGCAGCGGCAGTCCCTCGGCGAGCAGATCGTCGTTGATCTCGCAGTCGGCCGCGGTGTTCCACAGTGCCGGCGCGTTGGCCGACGCCGCTCGCCTCCGCTGTTCGTGATCGCGCAGCAGATGACTCACCTCGTGGATCAACACCGCCGCGTTCTCCTCGACCGAATGCGTCGCCACCCACGAGTCGTTGTAGTAGAGCCGCCACTGCGTGTCGACGGCCATGCTCGCGATCAGATCGGTCTTCACCGGGACGAGCGCAAAGAGTGCCGGACCGAAGTAGGCGCGCTGATACGAGGCCCGCACGCGCGCGGCCTGGAGACCGCGCGAGTAGCCGTCGGCGCGGCGATCCATGGCGAAGATGAGGCTGGTGATGCGCTCGAGCATGGCCGTGTCTGCTTCGATCTATCTACGTCGATTGCTCTGACCTCGTCAGCGCGCTCGCATGAATTCCGGTGTGCGGAACCGTATGTCGCTCCGCGAAACCGATCTTGATTCGAGCACCTCAGCGTCCGCCACCGACCAACAAGCTTCGAAAAAAGCACGGGCCCACGGTTTCGCTCCGGACATACAGTCCCGCACACCCGCACGCGAGCGCAGCGAGCCCCGCACCAACCGTGTCAGCCCGCTCGCACCAACCATCGCCAGCCTGCTCGCACCAGCCCCCCGTCAGTCCCCTCAATCCCGTGGCAGCAGGTTCGCGAGGTGCATCAGATCGTAGAACGGACGACACTCTTCGGGCAGCCTGAGCGCGCCGTCGGGCCGATTGCGCTTGTCGCACAGCGTGCGCGCGGCGGCGGTGGGAATATCCGCGTTCTTCTTGCACGCGACGCCGAGCGCGATCATCGCCGCTTCCCATCGCTGGGGCGTCTTGTTGTTGAGCACGGCGCCCACGAGCGAGGAACAGATCGCATACGCGCGATCGATGCGGTCGGGCAGCACGAGGCTGCGCGGATCCTTCAGGATGTCTTCGGGGTCGGGCAAGTTGAGCGCCTCCCCGTACTCGAGAAACGGCCACGCCTGATCGCCGACGAGACCAGCAAGCGCGGCCGCCTGCAAGGGGCGATTGCCGGGCGACACGGTTTCGATCGCGGCGAGGAATCGCGACGCGAGATACCAGGTGCGTCCCGACGGCCACGGACCGCTTCGCCGCGACGGGTCATCGGGCGGCGCCAGCCATGCGCTGCGGCCGGCGGCTTTCACATACGACGCGATCAACGCGCGCTGGACGTGGTGCGCGCGAAGGTAGTCGGCCGGCAGCACCGGCAGATCGCTCGGCGACGGAAAGTCGCTCACCATCATGTCGCACCACGTCTCGTGGTCCATGGGAAACTCGCCGTGCCACAAGCGGTTCGCCATCGGCGCCTGGATCTCCTGTCCGCCGGCGGCCCACTCGACCGCATTGCTCGCGCACAGGTAGACGACTCCGCCCTTGCCTGGCTCGTAGTTCGGCAGCGCGAGCTCACCGCACACGTTCTCGGAGAGCAGCCGCAGCATCGCCGCCTGCGTCGTCGGCGGCACGGTGGTGAGCTCGTCGAGAAAGACGACCACCATGTAACCGTCTTCGGCCAGCCGTTTCGCATCGCGCGCCCACGCCATCGGCAACAGCCGTACGCCGTCGGGCGTCGATACCGGAAAGCCGCCGAAGTCCTGCGGCTCGCGAATCGATCCCACGAGGATGAGCACGCGGCATTTCAGCCCCGCACGTTCGAATCCCAATTCAAGGCTCTTGGTGAACTCGGTCTTCCCTATGCCGGGAAAGCCGGTCATGTGCATCGGAATCCGCGCCTGCAGCCCGATGGCGACCAGCTGAACGAAGTGTTTGAAGTCCATGCGCCGAGAGCGTCATCCGCTTAGACACCGCGGACGCGCAAATGGGTAGTGTAGGCCGGGCCTGGATTTGAGGCCCGGCGGAAGGGACGCGAGGCGTTTGGTCGATATCCGCACACGCCGGGCCTGAAAACCAGGCCCGGCCTACACTGCTACGGATTCAACCAATATGCGAGTTTGACCAGAAATGCGTTGGATGACGGCGTGCCGAAGATGTCGCCGTAGTCGCGGCCGAAGCGGAAGCTGTTCGGCGCACCGAGACCCTCGCGGCCCTGCTGCCACACCACGAACAGGGTGGAGCCGGGCTTGTACTCCCATCGCATCACGTTGGTCGTGCGGAACGAGAGCACTTTGAAGTCGGGCGATGTGTCGTAGGCGTACGGCGCGTACCGATCGTCGTAGTGCTCGGCGCGGCCGTTGACCAGCTCCTTGAACCCGCCGTACCGCCCTGAGGAGATGAACGGCTGCGCGTAGACCTGCACCGACAGGTTCGGCGTGATCGTGTAGTTCACGCGCGCGGTGATGGAGCTGGTCTTCTGGGTGATTCGCGCGAACACATAATGCGTCGTGTCGCCCACGATGACGGCATTGACCCACTGCGTATCGTCCGTGCGGTGCTCGAAGTACGTGCCGAGCTCGGTGGAAAACGCCGACGTCGGCCGGACGACGATGCGCGGTTCGATCGCGATCGCCGCTCCACGGCCATCGTTGTAGAAGTTCTGGTTCCAGTTGAAGCTCACCAGCTTGCGATCGTTGGTGTTGAAGTACTGCCACCCGTTGACGTTGCTGCGCGTGAGTCCGCCGGGACCGCCACGCGTCAGGCGATCGTCGAACCCGCCGGTGTTGTAGTTGATGCCGCCGCCCGCGCTCCACAGGTTCTGAAACTGCCAGTGCGCGTTGACATTGCCGCCGAGATTCTGGCGATCGCCGGCAAAGTTGTGCGACGACCACTGATTGAAGTTGAGGCGCACGTTGCGCACGTGCGTGGTCGGCGTGTCCCAGCGAACCTGGAACCAGCTGCCCTGCTGAATCGCGTCGGCGCGTTGTTGGTATCCGAGATCGTTGACCTCGAATCCAGGCGAGAGGTAGCCGAGGTTCACATTCAGCCGCGTGCGCTGGCCGGCGAGCTTGTTGAAGCTGATCGAGCCCGAGTTTCCGCGTAGCGTCGTCGCCAGCGGATCGACCTCGACGTGATCGGCGTCGGGCCGTTGAAAGCTGTGAACGTTGTTGGTCTGCAGCAGCGCGATCGCCTCGGTGCTGCCGCTCACGTCCGATCCCGACCAGTAGCCGTTGATCCCCCACCGCTTGCCGATGCGCCAGTTGTAGTCGATGCCGCCGGTCACCGCACTGTCGGGCAGGAACGAGACGTCGGAAGTCAATTGCCGATTCGTGGTCGTGAGGATGAAACCGAGCGACGACTGATCGCTGAACTCGCGCCGTGCGCGCGACACCGAATAGAACGCGCGCGGCTCGACCACCTGTGTGCGTCGAGCCGGACCAGTGGCGATCTGCGCGATCTCTTCGTCGGTGGTCGCGGCCAGCACGCCGACCGAGAAGCTGCGCACGCGGCCGGTGAGCTTGGTCGCGCCAAGGATCGTAGCGCGCGAGGGCTGCGTCGAATACTCGTTCTCTCCGAGCGTCGGGTATCCGCGCGGTGCGCGGCCGATGCGCCTGGAGTAGAACAGATTGCAATCGCGGCACTCGAATTGATACGTGCCGGAGCCCTCGATGAAGAACGGACGCTTCTCCTGAAAGAACGTCTCGAACGCGCTCAAGTTGACGACGGCGGGATCGGCTTCGACTTGACCGAAGTCTGGATTGACGGTTGCGGTGAGATTCAGTGCCGGCGTCACCGCGTACTTCAAGTCGGCGCCAAACGAGCTGCCGGGATCTGGCGTCTTCTGCAGCGGGTTGCCCAGCTGCTTCGGCTCGGTGAGCACCTGACCCACGGTGTACGGAATCAGCTCGAGACGCTTCGACGCCTGTCCGATCGTGACGCCGCGCAGCGTGCCGAACGACGACACCCAGCCGCTGGCGCTTTTCGACAGCAGCGGCCAGGTCGACGTCTCGTTGCTCCGCGCAACGGTGCGCGCCACCGCGAAGCCAAGCTTGCCGTCGCCGGTGCCGCTGAACCGAAGCTGTGAGAGCGGAATGCGGAACTCGGCCTGCCATCCGTCGGTGTTGCGCTTCGTGACCACTTCCCACACCGCATCCCAGCTGTCGTCGCTGTTGTTGTCGTCGAACCAATACGCGTCCTGCTTCACGCCGACAGGATTGACGCCAAACTGATACGCGGTGCGCTTGTCGTGATACGAGTCGATGTAGACCTGAATCCAGTCCGAGGTCGAGCCCATGTCGCGGCGCGTGAGGTATCCGCGGATGCGCGTCGGCTCAGGATCGAAGGCGCGAACGGCGATGTAAATCGCCGTCGAGTCGGAGACCACTCGTGCTTCGGTGCGGAACGTCGCCGGCGCGCCCTCGAGCGGATCGCGCTGGACGAATGTGGTGATCGGGGTGGCCTTCTGCCACGACGCGTCGTTCAGCTCGCCGTCGATGACGATCGCCGCAGCGCCGTCGATCGTGGAGACGACGACCTCGTTGTCGCCGTCCGCCGATATACCCAAACGGGGTACGGCAACGAAGATCGCCGCCAGGGCGATCACTGCCCAACGCACACGCATCCCTGTGAACGGGTGTCCCACCCCACAATAGACGTCCGGGGCGGCGTTTCAGTTTACTGCAGGTGCTAAAACACTCACAGGGCGCGACTGCGCTCGTGCAGCCGCGTGTCAGCCGCGGACAGCGCGTCCCGAATTCGGGACAGCCACTGTCGGTCGCTGTCGAGTGATCGATGCGCTGCGTCAATGGCGCGTGACGCTTCTGAAGGAGCGGGACCGCCTCGCGTCTGCCGCACGTCGACGAAGTGTCGCGGGCTGATGATGCTGGCGATCTCCGCATCGGTGTATCGCAGCGGCTCACCGAGCAGCGCCGCCGACACGGCGTCGAGCGTCTCGCCAAGCGCCGCCGTCGGCTGCTCACGTCGCGCCGCCATCAACCGGCCGACGATCGTATGCGCGGTCTTGAACGGCAGATCGCGTTCGCGCACCAGATGATCGGCAAGCTCGGTGAGCGTGGTGCCGCCTTCGGCCGCACGCGCCTCGAGCCGCGCCACATCGAACGCCGCGGTGCGCATCGCCGCGTCGACCAGCGTGACGGCGCGAAGCGCATCGCGAAACATCGATGCAACGAGCGGCTGCAGATCGTCCTCGGTGTCGACGATGTCGCCGAACGGGGTGTTGTGGACGCTCTGAACGATCGCGGTGGCCTGGCCGAGCGCCTTGCTGCCGATCGCGCGCGCGTGCTCGAGCGCCACCGGGTTGCGCTTCTGCGGCATGATGCTGCTGCACTGCACGAAGCCGTCGGCCAGCCGCAGGTAGCCGAATTCGACCGTGCACCAGAGCAGCAGGTCCTGCACGACGCGCCCGAGCCCGACGAGGAGCACCGACGTCGCCGACACACTCTCGAGCAAGTAGTCGACGGTGGCAATGCTGCCGTAGGTGTTGCCGGTTGGCTCATCGAACCCGAGCAGATCGCTGGTGAGCTCGCGGTCGATGGGAAATCCGGTTCCAGTGATCGCACACGCGCCCAACGGACACCGGTTGGTCGACACATAGGCCGACTGCAACCGGCGCACGTCACGTTCGAGCTGCTCGACCACGGCCAGCAGGTAGTGCGCGATCGTCGTCGGCTGCGCCGGCTGCGTATGCGTGTGCGCCGCAAACAGCGTCGTCCGGTGACGGGCGGCGAGATCGAGCAGGCCGCCGCGCAGATCGATCGTCGCATCGATCAGCGCG
>Ga0075423_10000973_pt1 | contig 24384 bp, 18 predicted proteins | sample SoiMethybrSBSTD2_FD_80114 | JGI IMG/M metagenome (GOLD analysis project Ga0075423, IMG submission 80114) | Bulk soil microbial communities from a Populus tree surrounding site in Tennessee, USA - Soil MetaG P. TD hybrid SBSTD2 | ecosystem: Environmental > Terrestrial > Soil > Tree plantation... | reverse complement strand
GGTGATCGCGGAACCGCGCCGCGAGAGCACGACCCGCCTCGACGGGCTTGTCTGCGTGGACTTCCGAGTCCCACGCCCCTCCCGCCTGAACTGCTCGCTCGGGAGGACGCAGGCCACCTTGGTTCCCGACCCGACCCGGCTCTCCACCCACAACCGCCCACCCATCAGCGTCGCCAGCTGGCGGCTGATCGGCAGGCCGAGCCCGGTCCCGCCGAAATTGCGGGTGGTGCTCGAATCGGCCTGCACGAAGGCCTCGAAGATCATGTCCAGCTTGTCCGGCGGGATCCCGGGACCCGTGTCGCGGACGCTGAATTTCAGCACCAGGCCCGACTCGGGCTCCCGCGCGACGCTGAGCACGACCTCGCCGGCCGCCGTGAACTTGACGGCGTTCGAGAGGAGATTGAGGACGACCTGGCGCAGGCGCGCGGGATCGCCCACGAGCCGGTCGGGCAGCGACAGGGGCACGCGGCACGCCAGGTCGAGGCCCTTCTCGTGGGCGCGCAGGGCGACGGTCTTCGTGGCGCTCTCGAGGACCTCCCGGAGGTCGAATTCCGTCTCCTCCAGGGTCATCTTCCGGGCCTCGATCTTCGAGAAATCGAGTATGTCGTTTATGACATATAGGAGGCTCTCCGCCGAGGAGCGCACCAGGCCCAGGTACTCCCGCTGGACCGGGGTGAGGTCGGTCCCGAGGGCGAGGTCGGTCATCCCGAGAATCCCGTTCATCGGCGTCCGGATCTCGTGGCTCATGTTGGCGAGGAACTCGCTCTTGGCCCGGCTGGCCTCCTCGGCCTTGACCCGCGATTTCGACAGGTCCTCGTTGAGCCGCCGGCGCTCGGTGATGTCGCGCAGGAACCCGGTGAAGTAGCGGGCCGATCCCGCCTCCCACGTCGCGATGGAGAGCTCGCAGGGGAATTCGGATCCGTCCTTGCGCCGCCCGACGAGCTCCACCGTCCGGCCGAGGATCCGTCGCTCCCCCGTACGGCGGAACCGTTGGAAGCCCTGGCGATGGGACTCCTGCAATCGTTCCGGCATGAGGATCGTCAGCGGCTTCCCCGAGACCTCCGCGAATCCGTAGCCGAACAAGTCCTGCGCGCCCCGGTTCCATTGCGTGATCAGGCCGTCGACGTCGGCCGTGATGATGGCGTCGTTCGCCGTCTCCGCGATCGCGCGGAAGCGTTCCTCGCTCGCGTGGAGCTCCGCGGTGCGCGCCGTCACGATCCCCTCGATCGCGATCGAGCGCCCCGTCACGACGAGGAGAAACGCCCCGAGGAGGCTCGTGAAGATCATGCCCCCCACGAGCACGGTCCACGCCTCCCACGCCGGGTGGGACAGGAGGTAGGACCGGGACGCCGAGAACCTCAGCTCCCACCGGCGGCCGCCCACGGGCAGGGACCGGGTCCAGGCCAGCACGTCGTCGACGGATTCCGGCTCGGAATAGAGCGCCTCCCCGTCATACAGGCTGAACCGGAGACCCTCCCGACGCACGCCGACGAGGGCGGACTCGAGGAGGGTCCCCACCTGGAAGACCGCCGTGGCGTACCCCGTGCCCACCGGCACCGCGAGAAATACCCCCGCCGGCCCCCGGCGGTCCTGGACGAGGCGGATCGGAGGCGACGCCGCGATCGCCTTGCGATGCGCCGCGAGGACGAGCGCCGACCGCCGAAGCGGATCGGAGGCGACGTCGAACCCCAGCGCCCGCTCGTTCCCCTTCCACGGCTCGATGTAGTGGATCGGGAAGTACTCGTCGCGCGGGGCGGCGGGGACGATATCCCCGAACCGGTCGCGCTCGATGATGGCGTACCCGGGGTAACCCTCGGCGCGCACCGCCTCCTCGTGGGCGGCCCGCTCCTCGGCGCCGACGCGCGGCACGAGGGAGATCGCCTGCACCCCCGGGTGGAGCTTGAGGTAGCGGCCGACGAACGTGCGGAACTCGTCGCGGTCCACGCGGTTCGAGCTCGCATGGAAGCTGGCGATCGCCTGGAGCACCTCGTTGCAGGCGTCCACGCGCTTCTCCAGGGACCGCTGGATGTCGTCCGACTCGTCGTGGAGGCGGCCCTCGAGGCGGGCCTGCTCGTTGCGGCTGGTCAGGACGAAGACGGCCACGAAGGCCGCGAAGACGAACGACATCGGGAGCGCCACGGTGAGCCGCCTCCGGCTCCAGTTCGCGCGCGGCTCCGCGAAGAAAATCAGCACGACGGGGGCCACGACCATCACCCCGATCGAATCGCCCACCCACCACGTGGTCCAATGGACGTCCCAGTCGGCCCACGGGACGACCCCCGCGGCGCACAGCACGGTGACGCTGACCGTCGCGTTCACGAGACAGCTCGCGGGCCCGCCCAGCGCCAGGAACCGGACGACCGACCCCGGCTCGCTCATGGCGTTCGGGTACCCCGCGAAGCGCCGGACGGTCCATCCTCCCGCCAGCGCCTGGAGCGCCGCTCCCGACGCGATCGCCGCCGCGATGCCGACCCCGCCGGACGACGTCATGACGTTGGCGGCGAACGATCCGGCGAGCACCCCCCACGAGGCGCGCGGGCCCAGGAGCAGGACCGCCGCGAGGGCGACGCCCGAGGGTGCCCAGATGGGAGTCGCGTACCCCGGGGGAATGGCGAGGAGGAGCCCCAGCCTCGCCGTGGCGAAATAGGCGGCCGCGACCGCGAGCAGCTGGATGGGGAGGGGGAGCTTGGACATGCGCCAATTCATTATAGCGATCGCCGGGGAACCGGCCGGCGGTCAGAATCCGCGCCTGCACCCGGGGCAGACCAGGTGCGCCGCGAACCAGTGCCCGTCGGTGCGGGTGTAGTCCGGGATGAGGTTCAGCGTCATCGCCGTCCTGCAGGCCGGGCAGTCGAATCCGTGCGTGAGGCCGACGTCGTGCTGGAGCTTCACCGCGTCCTCGCGCCCCTCGGCGAGGAAGAGCGCGTACGTCGAGACCGACGCGGCGCGCTGGGTGTTGGCCAGGACGGCCTCGATCTTCCGGACGACCTCGCGCGGCGAGTAGAAACCCTTCACCGTGTAGTCGTTGGCGCCGAGATCGAGCCCCTTCTGGATGTCCACTTTCTCGCCGAGCAGCGAAAAAATGACGACGGGGATGGCGCGGGTCGCTTCCGTCGCGCGGATTTTCTGAAGGACCTCCAGTCCGTTCATCTTCGGCAGGAGCAGGTCGAGAAGGACCAGCGCCGGCTTCTGGGACTGGACCATCGCCCACGCCTTCTCGCCGTCGTCGGCCTCGAGAACGGTGAACCCCGAAGCCTGGAGGACCCCCAGGTACATCTTGCGGTAGGAGGTGGAGTCCTCGACGAGAAGGATGGTCCCCTTCATGGCGCTTCTCCGGGGCAAGCGGCGAGGGGATCTCGCCAGCCCCGCGACAGTACCACCCCGCTCCCGGATCGTCCAGCGGCCCGGGACGCTACCGGGGCAGTTTCAGCGGCGTTCCGTAAGCGTTCGAATGATCGGGCGACACTTTCTTTCCTTCAAGAATGGCCGTCACGGCCTCGGTCACGTGATTCACGGTCTTGTCGCCCTTCTTGCCCGCCGAATCGTTGTCGATCGCCCCCGAGTAGCGCAGGATCCCCTTGGCGTCGATCACCAGGGCGTGGCACGTCGTGCGGACTCCGAAGATCTTCGCGGTTGAGCCGTCGGTATCCAGGAGCGCGCGCGTCTCGACCTTCCGGTCGGCGAAGAACTTCGCGACGTTTTCCGGCTTCGCCTCGGTGTCGCTGCACACGGAGAGATGGACGACCTTCGTCGCGGCCTTCTTGAAGTTCGCGATGATGGCCCCGGTGATCCCGTCGGCGACGCGCTTCGCGACGGGGCAGGCCGGATCGGCCCATTGAAGGATCACGATCTGGTCCTTGAAGTCGGCGAGCTTCGCGAGGTAGCCGCCCGTGTCCCGGAGCTCGAACTCCGGCGACGGCTTGCCGAGTTGGGCGAGGCACACGACCTTGGGAGGCGCGGCCAGCGTGAGATTGGCCGCGTATTCGCTGGGGGTCAGGTCCCAGGCCTTCTTGCACGCCTCGCAGCAGAACCCGATGGGATTTCCCTCGTACACCGACAGGATGTCTTTCTTGATGAGCTTGCCCTTCATGACGGGGCAGGTCTTGTTCACGGCCGCGCGATCGTCCTGGAGGGCGAAGGCGGCCCCGCCGACCGCCGCTGCGAGGGTGAATGCGAGCTGGAGCTTCTTCATGTCGGGTCCCTCGAGTCGCCGTCAATGTTAGTACCGGGATCCCTTCGCTTGATAGGGGAAATTGGCCGGCGCCCCCCGGTGTTTAAACGATGGAGAGAAAGAAAGGACGCCCATGGTGACCCAGATAGACGATCGGTCGTTCCAATCCAAGGTGCTGGAGTCGAACACTCCCGTTCTCGTCGATTTCTACGCGACCTGGTGCGGCCCCTGCCAGTCGCTCGCCCCCGTCCTCGAGGAGATCTCGCGCGACATGGCGGACCGCCTGGCCGTCGTCAAAGTCGACGTCGACGAATCGCCCGATGCGGCCTCGACGTTCGGCGTGACGTCGATTCCCACGCTCGTCCTCTTCAAGGAGGGCCGGGAAGCCTGGCGGAAGGTCGGCGCCGCGCCCAAGCGGACCCTCGTCGACGAGTTGTCGAAAGCGGTCTGACGCGCCGAGTCCTGCGTCCTTGGTCCTGAGTCCTGGGCCCGTCGAAGTCCGAGTCCCGGGATCCTCGAGATTCGCCGACCCCTGACACAGGACTCAGGACTCGCCCCTCCCATTCGTGCTATCTTCGGAGCATGAGCCTGTCGCCGCGCCCGGCCTTGGCGATCCGGAGCATCGGTATTCCCGAGGGATGCCGGGTGCGGGGCGCGGAGGTGTCGCGCGTCGAGGGGTTCTCCGACGCCACCTTCGCGTTCGCGGTCACGCTCCTCGTGATTTCGCTCGAGGTTCCGCACTCCTTCCCCCAGCTGCTCGACATCATGCGCGGCCTGCCGGCCTTCGCGGTCTGCTTCGTCATGCTCCTCTCGCTGTGGTTCGCGCACTACAAGTTCTTCCGTCGCTACGGCCTGGAGGACGGGTTGACGCTGGTCCTCAACGCCATGCTGCTCTTCGTGATCATGGTCTACGTCTATCCGCTCAAGTTCCTCTTCACGCTGGCGATCGGCGAGTGGACGGGCCTTCGTCCGTACGGGCTGAAGTTGTCCATCGCGGACGACCAGGCACGCGACCTCTACCTGGTGTACGGCCTCGGGTTCGTGGCCGTCTTCGCGCTGCTGGGGCTGATGAACGTGCGCGCCTGGACGTTGCGCGGGGCCCTGGAGCTGAACGAGATGGAACGGCTGGTGACGCGGGAGGAGATCGCGCGCTGCCTGGGCAACGCGGGCGTGGGGGTCTTGTCGATCCTGATCGCGCTCTGCCTCCCGTTGCGCTGGGTCGGCGCCGCCGGATTGACCTTCACGCTCATCGGCGGGGTGGAGGCGTTCGTGGGTGCCCATTTCGGCCGCCAGCACTCCGGAGTGTTGGACCACATGCGGGCCGTCGGCGAATGGCCGCCCCGATCATGACCCGGGGGAATTAGGGCGGGCGGCATCCCCGGCAACAATCCACTTCAGCACGCCCTGGGCCGCCGCGCCCTTCACCGGGAGCGAAACGCTCCTTCGATTCGACCCGCCGCCGCGGAAGGGCCGGAAACGATCCTGGGCGCTTATCGTAGATTAATAATGCCGCACCGCGAATGACCCCTGATTTTCCTTTCGACTCGAAGCCCCATTGCCGGAGGTGATCCGATGGACCACTAAGGGCTCGCGCCCGAGTCAGCCTCAATTGCGGACGGCCCCGATGGCGACGGGCGGGGCTTCGAAAGCCGGCTGGAAAGGGAAGGCAACGGCTTCGCCGGGTTGAGCCTGTTCGCGCGCGGGCGATCCCTTGCAAGCCATGCGATGGATTCGGCTCCCGTCGATCCAAACCGCATGGATCCGTCCTGACATCAAGAGCAGACAACATGAGGTCAACGTGAGACATCTCAACCCCGAGTTGGAAAAGCTGGAATCGCGCATCGCCCCGACCCTCCTGCCGCTGATCGATGTCGTCCTCGGCGGCGGCGGTGGAGGCGGCGGCAGCAACTGCAGCGGCGGCACCCAGAGCGACGGCTCCAACAGCGCCGGGTCCTCGCAGAACAGCACCAACACGAAGAGCCACACGAATTCCAAGAGCTCCGTCTCGAAGTCCGGGAGCAACTGCACCTAGGAGGCGCCAAGGCCTGGAGCTCGCAATCCATCGAGCCGGGAAGGCCGCCCCATTCGCGGCCTTCCCGGCCTTCATGGTTCGGAGTTTCCGCGCCGGCGGCGTGGCTGGGATGAACCGACCCGCGGCTGAATCCGGATGAACTCCCGCCCCCCCAGACTCCGGAGCGATCTCGACTGGCGCCCGCAGGTTACGGCGAGCGGGGCGGCCTGGATCGTCAAGGACCCCGCCGGCGGGGAGTTCTTCCGCTTCCAGGAAGTCGAACGGTTCATCGCGGAACAGCTCGACGGGGACACTCCCCTGGATGCGATCCGCCACCGGGCGGAAGAAACATTTCAAGCCGCGCTCGCGCCCGAAGCCCTGGCCGGTTTCGTCGCGACCCTCGCCCGCAACGGCCTGCTGGAAGCCGGACCGGGGGAGCGGTCCCGGCGTCCGTCGAAACGCCGGAGACTCGCGGGAGGCCTGCTGAACCTCCGCCTTCGCCTGTTCGATCCGGAGCCCCTGCTTAACTTCCTGACTCCGCGGATCACGTTCCTCTTCACTCCCGGGTTCGTCCTGCTTGCGGCCGGGCTGATCGCGGCGGCCGTCGGCGTTTGCGTCCTCGAATGGGACGGCCTCGTCCGCGATACGGCGTCGCTCTTCCGGCTCTCGGCGCTTCCCCTGGTGGTCGTCGCCTATCTTGTCGTCGTCTTCGCCCACGAGTTCGCCCACGCGGTGACCTGCAAGCGATTCGGCGGCCGGGTGCCCGAGATGGGATTCATGCTCCTGTACTTCCAGCCCACGTTCTACTGCGACGTCAGCGACGCGTGGCTCTTCTCCGAGAAATCCAGGCGCCTCTGGGTCGGTTTCGCCGGCCCGTACTTCGAGCTGTTCCTGTGGGCGCTCGCCGCCCTCGCCTGGCGCGCGACCGACCGCGACACCTGGATCAGCCAGGCGGCGCTCGTGGTCATCGCTACCTCGGGCGTCAAGACCATCCTCAACCTCAATCCGCTCCTCAAGCTCGACGGCTATTACCTCCTCAGCGACTTCCTCGATCTCCCGAACCTGCGGAAGAAGTCGTTCGCGTACCTCAGCGGGTGGCTGAAATCGGGCGCCGGGCTCTTCGGTCCGGGCCCGGCGGCGTCACCCCGGGAGCGCCGCATCCTCCTGGCCTACGGGCTGACCGCGTGGGTCATCTCCATGGGATTCCTGATCTACGGAGCCCTGGTGCTCGGGAAAACCCTGATCGCGGAAGGACAGCAGATGGCTTTCCTTTCGTTCCTGGGACTATTGGGCTTCCGTTTTCGACGCAAGGTCTCGAAGCTGTCAGGAGAGGCCCCGAAGGTTCCCGAAACCACGCCCGCTCCCAAGCGCCCGACCGCTCGCGTCCGGCGAAAGTTCCTGTGGCTCGCGGCCGCGGGGGGCGCGCTGTTCCTTCTCTTCGGAGTCCGCATGGAACTGCGCGTGGCCGGGCCCGTCTCGGTCCTCCCGGAGCACAACGCCGACGTGCGCGCGGAGATCGACGGCGTCATCGAGGAGATTCTCGTCGACGAGGGCCAGCGCGTCGCGCGGGGCGACCTGATCGCCCGACTCGTCGATCGGGAGTACCGGGCCGAGCTGAAGAAGACCGAGGCGGAAATCGGGCAGCTGCGGGCCCGGCTGGACCTGCTGAAAGCGGGACCGACGCCCAAGGAAATCGAGGTCGCCCGCCGCGTCGTCGCCAGCGCCCAGGATCGGCTCGCCTTCGCCACGGCCCGGCGCGAGCGGAACGAAGCGCTGTTCAAGGAGGAACTGGTACCGCTGAACGATGTCGAAAACTCGAAGGAGCTCGAAACCGACGCCTTCAACTACCTGGCCGAGGCGAAGAGCCGGCTCCAGCTGCTCCTGGCCGGGACCCGGCCCGAGGAGATCCGGGCCGCCGAAGCCGACGGCTCCCGGCTCGAGACGCAGCGGGCTTTTCTCCAGGGACAGCTGGAGCGGCTCGAGATCTTCAGTCCGACGGCCGGGGTCGTCACCACGCCGAGCCGCCAGCTGACCGGCATGGTGCGCCAGGCGATAGCAAGGGGCGGCCTGATCGCCAAGGTTCACGAATATCGCACCGTGATCGTAGAGGCCATCATCTCGGAGAAGGAAATCGCCGACGTGGGGGTGGGCCAGGCGGCCGCCGTCAAGACGCGCGCCTACCCGGAACGCCTGTTCCAGGGGCGGGTGTCGGGCGTCGCCCCGGCCGCGCAGGGCGCCGCGGTTCCCGATCTCCCCGGGTCGTCGTCCCCGGGTTCAGGCTCGGGCGGCAACGACCGGCCCGCCACGATGTTCCGCGTGCTGACGGAGATCGACAATCCCGACGGCCTCCTCAAGCCCGGCATGACCGGCATGATCAAGATCGACTGCGGGGAGCGCCGGGTCGTGGACCTCGTGATGCGGCGCCTCGCGCGCACGTTCCGCGTGGAATTCTGGTCCTGGTGGTGATCGTGGATACCAAAGAAGGAGGGCACGACATGGCCTCGATCCCCGGAGCGGAAGCGATGGAAAGACCCGCGCCGAACGGCGCCAAGCCCGCGGCGGACGTCGGCGAGTACCTCTACCTGATCGGCCGGCCCAAGGTGAAGCAGTACCTGCGTTTCATGCGCGACAGCGCGGTCGATCCTCCGGACGAGGCGTCGCTCGTCGGGGAATGGCAGGCGGCCCGGGGCCGCATCCAGGAACTCGAAATCAGCGAGGCGGGCGCCGCGGATCATCCGAAGATCTCGAGGATCGAGGCGGATTCGAAATACCGGCCGCTCCTCGTGGAATTCCTGAAGGACCCGCTGATCCGGAACGGCTTCAACGCCGTGCCGACGGAAGTGGCGTTCGTGGAGCTGGACCGGATGGTGGTTTACCAGAAGCACATCGACCTCGCGTTCGTGCGCGACCTGCAGGAGCGGCTGGGCCCCGCGGCGAGCGACGAGAAGATCTTCACCACCTGCCTCCCCTTCGACCACCCGCATGCTCCCGGCGCGTGGTCCCGCCTGGACGACCACGGCTACGTCTTCGTGTCGCGCTCCAACGACCTGCGATTCCTCGGGGTGATGCCGCTGAAGCCCGAGCAACTCCAGGGCTCCCCGAACCGGGGGACCCTGATGGGCGTCGTGGGCCTGGCCGTCGGCTTCGGCTCCAATTTCCTGAACGCCGTGTACTGCGAGAATCGGCTCATCCTCAACAACGGCAGCCACCGGGCGTACGCCTTGCGCGAGATGGGGATCACGCACGTCCCCTGCATCGTCCAGCACGTCTCGAACCGCGAGGAGCTCGACCTGGTGGCGTCGGCGAAGGTGCGGCGCGATCCCGACCTTTACCTGAAAAATCCACGGCCGTCGATGCTCAAGGACTACTTCGATCCGCGACTGCGCCGGGTGACCCCCGCGCGGCGTCTCGTGCGCGAAATCACGGTCCGCTACACCATCAGCGAGAGTTTCGTCCCGGCGTTGTGACCCCGTCCAGGGAGCGCTCGCCGGGCCGCGCCCGCCGGGCCACGGAGGACCGGACATGAGACCCAGGATCTGGGCGCTGCTCGCGGGACTGTTCCTGGCGTCGCCGGCCGGGGCGGGACAGGAGGGCCGCGCCGCGCCGCCGGAGCGCCGGCTCTCGCTCCGCGAGTGCATCCATCTCGCGCTGAATAACGGCCTCGGCGTCGAGATCTCCCGCTACCAGCCCTGGATCGACGACGAGGCGATCCAGGCCGCCTTCGGCGCCTTCGATCACATCATTTACGCGGACGGATCGGGGAACCGCAGCCACCTGGCGGCCGCCTCGCTCCTGGCGGGGGCGCCGGAGGTCGATGACAAGACCGCCCTGCTCCGGACCGGGATTCGCCGTACGCTCCCGATGGGAGCCCAGGTCGATTTGAGCTTCTCCGTCCAGCGCGACAAGACGAACTCGTCCTTCGCGACGCTCAATCCGACCTGGCAGGAATCGGTGGGCCTTTCCGTCCTCGTGCCGGTGCTGAAAGGGGCCGGCGACGCGGCGAACCTGACGCCGATTCTCCTGGCCCGGAACTCCCGCCGGATATCCGTTGAGCAATTCGAAAAGAGTCTCGCCGATGCCGTGTACGCCGTGCAGGAAGCCTACTGGTCGCTCGTCTCGACCCTCGAAGAGAAACGGTTCCGGGACCAGGCCCTGGACGTGGCGCGCAAGCTCCTCGAGGACAACAAGCGCCGGTTCGCCCGCGGCGTCCTGGCGAAAGTGGACGTGACGCAGGCCGACGCGGGCGTAGCCTCCCAGATCGAGGGGATCCTGACGGCGGAGAACGCCGTGCAGGACGCGATGGACCGGCTGAAGCGACTCATCGATCCCGCGCTTCTACGGGAGGAGACGGCGATTCTCCCGGTGGACGCGCCTCCGGACCCGCGGGAAAGCGTGGACGAGCGGTCCGCGATCGAGCGGGGGCTCCGGGAGGCGATGGAGAAGCGCCCCGAATACCGGGCGATCTTCGTGCAGATCGACAGCCTCGATCGGACGATCGAGAAGGCGCGCAATGACGCCCTTCCTCGGATCACCGCGATCGCCTCGGGATCCTACACCGGCATCGAGGACGGATTCGCCGGGGCGGCGAGCGAGCTCGGGTCGGCCGGCACGTACGTGTGGTCGGTGGGGCTGTCGCTCGAGATCGCGCTCGAGAATCGGGCGGCCTCGGGCGCGGTGCGGAGGGGCGAGCTGGAGCGTCGGCGCCTGCTGTTGCAGCGGCGGGATCTCGAGGACCAGGTGCTCGTCGAGGTCCGCGAGTCGGTCCGCGAGATCAAGACGACCGAGAAGAGGATCGAGGCGACGCGGCGGGCGGCGGTCCTCGCCCGCGAACAGTTCGAAGGCGAGGAGGGCCGACGGGATCAGGGCCTGCGGACGACCTTCCACGTGCTGGACGCGCGCTCGAAGCTCACCGAAGCCCTGATGAACGAGGTGCGCGCGCGGGTCGACCACGCCATGGCCTGGGCGCGCCACCGCCGCGCCACAGGCATGCTCCTCGCCTACCATGGGATCCTGGTCGAATCGAACCTTGTTCCGCGCCACCCGGCACGATGATCCGAACCATCAGGTGAGTTCACTTGCAACGGAAGCTCTTGGCGCCCCAAGAAGGCGCGGGAGGTCGCATGAAACCGACCCCGTCCGACCGAAACTCGTCGATGGTCAGCGTGCGATACCAGGTCGCCGATATCGACCGGGCCGCGGCTTTCTACCTTGATCGCCTCGGCTTTCGAGCCGCGGAGCGGGCCGGAACGGCGTTCGGGTCGGTCGTGCGCGGCAATCTCCGCCTCATCCTCAGCGGCCCCGGCGCCTCCGGATCCCGTCCGTTGCCGGATGGCCGGCGGCAGGAACCGGGCGGATGGAACCGGATCCTGATCTACGTCGACGATCTCCAGGCAATGATCACGTCGCTGCGAGCGGCGGGCGTCCGGTTTCGAAACGAGATCGAGTCGGGCCCCGGGGGAAGCCAGATCCTGATCGAGGACCCCGACGGCAATCCGATCGAGCTCCACCAGCCCCCGGCCGCAAAGGCGCCGTAACCGCGCGATGGAGACGTGACTCGGCCGGCTTGGCGGTGAACGACGACTTCGGCGCGACGCTCCAGTCCGTAGCGGCAGAGAATTCAGTTCACTTTGTAGATGTGGACGGCGTAGGGGCCGAAGTCGTCGGTGATCGCGCCGCCGGAGATCGCGACCGCGCGGCTCTCGCCATACACCGCCGCGGTGGCGGCGGAACCGATGCCGGTCAACGTGATCGTCTGACCATTCCGGGGGGCATTGGAGAGATTCAACACGAAGAAGTACTTTCCCGACGGCGCATTCCGCCACGCCACTTCGAGCGGGGCCGACACGGCAGCGCCCAGGCCCGGGGGATTGATCGGGCCTTGCAGGACGGCGGCCAGTCCGGTGATGACGGCGTTCTGCAGGGTCATTTCGTCCGCCACGTCGGCCGGCGTGCTGTCATAGAGAAAGGGAATGCCGCTGCCGACCTGCTCCGGGAAATACCAGAGGCCCCGCACGCCGTGGATGATCGCCTCCCAGATTTCGGCCCGCAATTCGTCGGGCGTCGGTCCCGGGCCGTCCCGCGTGGGGTCGATGTCCGAGGATTCGATGAACGCGAACACCGGCTTGCCGCCCGCCAGGGCGCGAAGGTGGTCCACCATGGCACCCACGGTGGAGAGGCTCCGGCCGCGGTTCACCGGATAGGTATCGGCGGAGATCCAGTCGGCGCCGGCCACGTATTTCGCGTACCAGGGATCGCCGCTTTCGGCGGTCACGAGATCGTACTGGTTCAAGTCGCCGACGAAATTGATGAAGACGCTCCGGCCGGGATTGGCGCCTTTCCAGGCGGCGTAGCGCGCCTGGACCTGGGAATACGGAATCTGGCTGAAGATGCCGTCGGGTTCGTCGTCCTGCGCCCAGGCGAGCAGCAGCGGTTCATTGGAGTCGTCGGCCGGATCGGGGCGGGAATCCCGAATCATGCGCAATCCAAGACTATTGGCTTCGGCGTTCCAGGTCTCGAAGTCCTGGGTGACGCCGACCACGGTGTTGACGTTGCGGCCCTTCCATTTGGCGAAATCGTAGGCGGGGGGAACCCAGACGCCGATGGGAAAGAAGCCGTCGGCGAAGAGGGCCGATCCCGCTGAGCCGGGCAGGGACTCTCCTCCCTTGCCGCCGCATCCGAGAAGGCCCAGGGCCACCGACAGCGCCATGGCCCGGGCGCGCAGGCCGCTGATCATGCATAAATGATACACTGATTTCCGTTGCCCGGCGGCGTGCGTAGGTTCATGGATCCGAGGGGGATGACGGCGGAATCGGTCAGTACACCTTCGGCTTCTTCTTTCCGAAGAACTCCTCGAGCACCTTGGGCAACATCTCCTGGTTCAGCCGGTTGGTATGCCCTTCCCCCTCGACGACGGTGTTCGTGACCGGGTAGCCCCGATCTTTCAGGACCTTTTCCACGCCCGCGTTTTCCCGGATTCCGTTGGCGTCCTGGCTTCCCGCATAGAGCAAGAAGCGCTGCTCCGCCTTCGGCTGTTCGGCGAGCTCCTTCTTCCACCTCGATATCCCCAGCGCGTACACCATCGCGCCGACCACGTTACCGAAGAGATCCGGGTGACGGGCCCCCATCGTCAGGGAGAAGGGCCCCCCGTTGGAGCTGCCGAAGACGATGCGCTCCTCGCGCTTCGCGCTCGCCCCGAATTCCTTCTCCGCCCAGGGCAGGACCTCCTCGATGAACCACTTCTCGTGCGCCTCGAAAGACTTGGAGCCCACCTGCACGTATTCCTGCATCCGCAGGTTGGGGCCGTGCATGATCGCGACGACGATGATCGGAGGAATCCGGCCCTCCGCGATCAGCGGCGCCACGAGCTTCATGTCGACGTTGAGCATGCCGTCGCACGTGTAGAAGACCGGATAGCTCTTCTTCGGATCGTGGCCCGGCGGCAGCCACACTTTCACGTTTCGCGGCGCGCCGATGTTCTTGCTGTCGAAGTTGGTCGACCTTACCGTCCCCTTCGGCGGGGACGGGGCTTCCGGTTCGGGCGCGTCGATCGCGGGGAGGGCGTCGCCCGAGGGCTCGCCGATCAACTGGACGGCGTCGATCTCGTTCCACCCCTCGACGGCGGCCGTGTCGAGCGTGATCCGGATGGTCCGGGTCGCGAACGTCGAAGGATCGAGCGCCGCGTCCAGGACGCCGGGGCTGTCGGTCGTCGCGTCCTTCCCCTTCCACACGACGCGCCATTTCTTCTCCCCGTCCAGGGCTTCGATCCGGGCAACGGCGCCCGGATTGAACGTCTCGAAGATGCGGACTCGCGCGGGCCGCACCGCGGCCTTGTAGGTCACCTCCAGCCATTCCTCGCCCCCGTCGGGCTTGTGGCTGGCCCACGCCGTCGGATGGTCTCCGTCCTCATCGGTGTCGGGCCTCCCGCACGCCTGCCGGGCGGCCCAGTCGCTGTCGTCCGACTTTCCCTGTCCGTCGTATTCCGAGGAGGCCTTGGCGCCGGCCGCCCATTGCTTCCACAGTCCGCTGTCTCCCGTCTCGAAATGGGCGATCAGCTTGAGGACGGCCTTGGCCCGCGCCTGCTCCTCCGGCGCGCCCGATTTGGCCAGGGCCTCCAGGTCCGGCGCCGCGGGGGTTCCAACTTCGGCGAGCCGGGCGGTCGCCAGCGAGACCGCCTCCGGCCCTCCGCCCTTCAGGTCTTTCAGCAGGGCCTGGATGATGTCGGGCAGGAGCGCCTTGATGGATTCTCCCAGGGCTTTCACGTCGCCCTTCTCCGCCTCCTTCAGCCGCCGCTCGCGCCGGAGCTTGCGAAGATCCTCGAGCCTGCCTTCCTGTTGACAGGCGGGCTGGAGGGCGAGGCCGAGGGCGAATGAAAGCAGCGCGAGGATATTCATGGGAATCTCCCGTCCGGCCGCCGATCGTACGCCGGGCTGGACCGCACGCCAAGGACCAGGAGACAGATTGCGGGTAGTCCAGTGGATGCGATCCGGCCTTGCTTGGAAGCGGGAAGCGGGTGGCGAAAAGCCCGGGAGCGATTCCACCGGGGACGCGACCTGGGGGGAGATGAACGCCGCCCCGTTACTTCGTCTTGGTTCGCTCCACGAACTGGAGCGAGAGCGAGTTGATTCAGTGCCGCTTCCCGGTCGGCTTGGGCCCGTCGTCGAAGATGTGCCCGAGGTGCCCGCCGCAGCGCGAGCACGTCGCTTCCAGGTCCTGGTGGTAGTCCACGGCGCCCGGCATCGCGTCCCAGAACGAGGGCCAGCCGCACGAATCGTACTTGGTCTTCGAATCGTAGAGAGGCTGCCCGCACCCGGCGCAGGCGTAGATTCCGTCCGCCTTGTGGTGCAGGTACGCGCCCGTGTAGGGACGCTCCGTCCCCTTCTGGCGAAGGATGTGGAACTGCTCCGGCGTCAGCTTCTTCTTCCACGCCTCTTCGCTCTTGGGCAGGGACGCCGCGTCGAGCGCCGGCGTCGATTCACAATCCGTGCACTGCGGCTTTGTCGTCATGTTCGTGTCCTGTTCCCGGGATATCGGGGCGGCCGGTCGCGAGCAGCCCGCGAGGGTCGCCACGAGACCCGCGACCAGCAATCTCATCATGTCCACTGTAGGAAACGCAAGTCGCCGTCACTCTATTCCTGATGCCGTCTTGGCCCTCAAGGGGCGTTGAATCGACGGTCAAGCCATTCAGCGTGGATAGCGCGAACCGACCTCGGCGCTGGGAACGGGGAGCGGGAAGCTTGTAATTGTCCCCAAGGGGCACGAACCCTTACGGCAGCGGAACATGCGGGGTGGGCCGCAAGGTTTTCCCGAGACGGTTGATCCGACGGCCTCAGCGGCGCTTGATCCCCTTGGAGTCGTAGGCGATCTGCTTCGAGGCCCCGAGGTCCGCATCGGCCCGGCTGATGATCTCCTCGCGCTCCTCGCCCGGGGTCGCGACCTCGGCGACACCGGCGCTGATGGTCAGCCCGGTCGCGGTCTGCACGGCCGCCTGGCATCGCTTGATGATCTCCTGCACCGTCATCGCGTCGCCCGGCGCCACGAGAAGGAACTCGTCGCCCCCGTACCGGCCGAGGAGATCGCCCTGCCGGACCGAGCGGCGGAGGGCCGTGGCGGCTCTCTGGAGGATCTTGTCGCCGGCCAGGTGCCCCTGGGTGTCATTGACCGCCTTGAAGCCGTCGAGGTCGAAGAGGACGGCCCGCACCGGATCGCCGGTCCGGAGGTTCCGCAGGAGAATGTTCCGGAATTCCTCCATGATGTAGCGGCGGTTGTAGAGGCCCGTGAGCGGATCTTCCCAGGCCTGGCTGCGCAACTCCTCGATGAGGCGCGCATTCTCGTTCTGGAGGCGCCATCTCATCGTTCCGAGCGCGCCGAAGACGAGGGCGAAGAGCAGGGGGTGGAGCAGGAAAAACGCCCGCATCGAGGGGGTGTGTAGGAACTGGGTGAGGCCGGTCGTGGTCTCGCCTCCGCCCAGCACGACCAGGTAGAAGGGAACCGGCAGGCCCCAGAGCAGGCCGAACCAGATGTGGTAGTTCGTCCGGAGATCGTAGGTGTGGCGATCTCCGAACGAGCGAAAAAAGCCCTTCACCGTTCTTCTCATCTCGCCCACTTCCTTCGCGAATCGAGGGCCCCCAAAAGACCCATATAATATTCGACAAAAGGGCGCAAATGCCGGACCGGGAACGCAATCCGGCCCAGGGAAGGGCTCCGATGGCCCGGCCGGAAGCGGCTGAAGTGGCGGCGCCCGTTATTGCCCTTCACGTCGGAGATGGCATCGTGGGCCGGCGCAGGCGCTCGCGCGGGGAAAGTCGCGAGCCCGGCGTCCGGCGATGCAGGACTGTGGGACATACAGCGACCTTTCAGACCCGCCGCATCCCGCTGAGCTAGTTATTGCTTTTCGAGGGTCATGCGTTACCGCAATCCGGGACTCGGCGAACGAGATCCCCACCTCGCACCAGATCCACTCCAGCTCCGCGCGCAGAGGCGTGTCGGCCATGGGATCATTCACCCAGAAGCCGCTGAAACGGCGGGCGGCCGGAAGGCGTAGACTGGGACATGAGGCTCGCGAAGCGGGGCGGGTGGAAAACCTGCTCGCGCGGCCACAAGTTCCGGGGCCGGGGCGGTTGTCCGAGGTGATGGAAAGGGAATCGGGCCGCGGGCCGCGGCCCTGCTCGTGGCGCAAGGCCTCGATCGGATCGAGCCTAGAGCCTGCAAATGCCCCAACGGGACTCGAACCCGCCTTCGTACGCTACGGCGTGGACCGCGCGAATTGGCGTCGGCGCTGGGAACGGGGAACGGGCAGCTGGAAGCTTGTAAATGCCCCAACGGGGCCGCGAGCTGGGTGATGATATTCAGGCTCGCGCCGGACCATTGGCAAGGGACTTCCTAGAGTACCAGTACCAAGGTCATCAGCGGGGCCGGGGCCGGCGAGTGAAAACCTCTCAAGTGGCATTGCTTGGGAAGCAAAGAACTCACTTGCCGCGTTCCTTCCGAATCACCGACAGTAACTTCACTTCAATTCTCCTGCCCTCACCACTCTTGCCGCCATAGGTCATCCTGTCCTCAAGGACGCAATGCTCAAGGAGGCCGACGTCATTCCGCCACTTGACCCTCACACGGCTTTCGGTGTCTGCCAGCGCCGCATCCCAATCTCGCCTAGGCTCCGCAGTATGTCTGTTGTGCGTCACCGCCATCTTGCACTCGAACTCGCTTGTACCTTCCCCCACTGCCAAGAGTCTGCCTTCGTGAACAATTGTCGTCAGGTCACTCCCCATTACCATGGGGTCCGACGCCTCGCGCCAAGTGCCTTCCGCCGACACCTGTGACTTCGGTAGGAGCAACTCTTCAAAGGGTATTTTGGTAAATCCAGCTCCGCCAGGCCTTCTTACGTCCGGTTCTCTTAACGCTTCCACCCGGCCGTTACACTCTTTGGACCCCATCAAGAATCCCCGATCGGTCACCGAAACCCCAGCATACTTTCCAATCGACCGCGCTATGACCTGCACTAGGAAGGGCACGCCCTCATCAGGAAGTGGTGTGGGCTTGGCGCTTCTCCATTCCCCATCCTTCCACGTCGCATTGACCTCTTGGATTCTCACGCCCAGACGGAAATCACCGCCGCCATGATCTATCAAGACCTCGATTTCCTCAATCACCTCTGCCTTGAAGCGTTTCAGATCGTCACCAGGGAAGTCGATGACGGTCTTGTATACATACCTGTCACCGACGCGAAAGTTCCATCGGAGGGTTCTAGGGGGATGGAATTCCGTGGGCCCACAAGCAACGGTGGCACTTGTCACAAAGACAATCACACCGAAGGACGAAAGAGTTCTCATCGAGGGTAATCTTAATTCAAGACAGGGGCTGCGGGAATACTCTCCCCTCAGCTATGGTGCCCCCAACGGGACTCGAACCCGCCTTCGTACGCTGCGGCGTGGACCGCGCGAATTGGCGTCGGTGCTGGGAACGGGGAACGGGAAGCTGGAAACTTTTAAATGCCCCCAACGGGAGTCGAACCCGTGTCGCGGGCTTGAAAAGCCCGTGTCCTAGGCCTCTAGACGATGGGGGCCCCGACCGTCCATCCACGATCCGCAATCCGTATCCGCAATCCGGGTTGGTGAGGGCGGTGGGGATTGAACCCACGACCCACGGTTTAAAAGACCGTTGCTCTACCTCTGAGCTACGCCCTCCCCGAGGACGACGCATCATACCGCGACGTCCATTCTCTGACCACCGTCCACCGACCCGGCTGGAAGCTCGAAACTTCTGAGGCTGGGAGCCGGGATCTGGGAGCTGGAAGCTCGCCGCAGGCCGCCGCGGGCCGCTTGCCTCGCCCTCCCCCGTATGCTACCGTCCCACCTCTGATGCTGCGCGCCGTCACGTTCGACCTCTGGGAAACCCTCATCCACGACGTCCCGGACGACGAGCCCCGCCGCCGCGACCGGCGACTCGCCGACATCGCCGCCGTCCTCCGCCGCGCCGGCATCGAACCCGACCCCGCCGCGTTCCAGAACGCCCACCGCGAGGTCTGGTTCCGCATGGACGCCCACTGGAAGGCCCGCCGCGATCTCTCCACCCTCGAACAGACCCGCCTCTTCCTCGAGATCGCCCTCGGCGGGCCGATCCACGGACGCCTCCCCGCCCCCGCCCTCGACGAGGCCGCCGAACGGTACGGCGAAACGCTCCTCCACTTTCCGCCGCGTGCCGCCGACGGCGCCCCCGAGGCGCTCGCCCACGTCCGCGACCGCGGATTCCGCACCGCCCTCATCTGCAACACGGGACGCACCCCCGGGCGCGTCCTCCGCGTCATCCTCGAACGGCTCGGACTCCTCGGCCGCTTCGACATCCTCTGCTTTTCCGACGAGCTCGGCATCTGCAAGCCCGACCCGGACATCTTCCATCACGCCCTCGAGCCGCTCGGCGTGCGCCCCGAGGAAGCCCTCCACGTCGGCGACCGGCCCGACCTCGACCTCGAGGGCGCCCGCGCCGCGGGCCTCCGCTCCGTCCACCTCCGGCGGCCCGGCGCCGCAGAAGGCCCGGCCGACCACGTGATCCCGAGCCTCCGCGACCTCCCGCCCCTGCTCGACTCCCTCCAGCGGAAGGAGAGCGCATGAGCTACACCCTGCTCGGCCGCACGATCTCCAAGATCGCGGTCATCGGCAGCGGCCAGATCGGGCCCGACATCGCGCTCCACTTCTCGAAGGTCCTCGGGCCCCACCGCGTCGCCGTCGTCGTCCAGGACATCATCCCCGCGGCGCTCGAGGCGGGCTCCGCCAAGACGAAGAAGAAGATCGAGAAAGGCGTCGAGACCGGCGCGTTCAAGGCGGACGAGGCCGAGGCGATCCTCCGCAACATCACCTTCAGCGACAACCCGTCCGCCGCCGACGGGGCGGACCTCGTCATCGAGGCCGCCAGCGAGCGCCAGGAAGTGAAGCAGGGGATCTTCGAGCGGCTCGAGGGGCGCGTCGCCCCCGGCGCCATCCTCGCCTCGAACTCCTCCCACATGGAACCCGAGGTCATCTTCGACCGGCTGAAGCGGAAGGAGCGCGGCCTCGTCATCCACTACTTCTTCCCCGCCGAGCGCAACCTCGTCGTCGAGGTCGTGCCGGGCCCCGCGACCGATCCGGCCGTCGTCGATTTCTGCATGGCCTTCTACGAGGCGATCGGCAAGGTCCCCATCCGGGTGAAGAGCCGGTACGGCTACGCCCTCGACCCGATTTTCGAGGGCGTCTTCCTCGCCGCGCTCCAGATCGCCGACACCGGGTTCGCGACCCCGAAGGAGATCGACCTCGTCGCCCAGAAGTCGCTCGGCCTCGGCGTCGGGCCCTTCACGGCGATGAACCTGACGGGCGGCAGCCCGATCACCCAGACCGGCCTCACGAACTACCACCACAAGATCATGCCGTGGTTCCGGACGACGAAGGCGCTCGACGATCTCGTCGCGAGCCGGGGCTCGTGGCCGACCGCCTTCAAGGGCGAGGTCTACTCCGTCGATCCGGCGATCGCCGACTTCGTCGCGCGCCGACTCCAAGGGGCGTACTTCGGGCTCTTCAGCGAGATTCTCCAGAGCGGGATCGTCGAGCCGGGGGACCTCGAGATGGGGATCGAGCTGGCCCTCGACGCCAGGCCGCCCATGCGGATGATGAACGAACTCGGCGTCGTCCGGTCGCTGGAGCTCGTCCTCGACTTCGCGAAGGTCAGCCCGGGATTCGAGACGGCGCCGGTCCTCGTCGAGCAGGCCTCGCTCGGGCCGTGGAAGATCCCGCACGTCTTCCGCCGGGATGAAAACGGCGTCGCGATCGTCACGATCAAGCGGCCGCGCGTCCTCAACGCCCTCAACCTCGACGTCTACCGCCAGATCAAGGAGGAGTTCGAGCGCATCCGGGATGATCCGTCGATCGTCGCGGCCGTCCTCACCGGGTTCGGCGTCAAGGCATTCGTCTCCGGCGCGGACATCGGAATGCTCGCGCAGATCAAGGGCGCGGCGGACGGCGAGTCGGCCTCGCGCCAGAGCCACAACGCGCAGGCCGTGATCGAGAACATGGGGAAGCCCGTGGTGTGCGCGCTCAACGGGCTTTCGCTCGGCGGCGGGAGCGAGCTCGCGTACTGCTGCACGGTGCGCATCGCGCGCAAGGGCCTCCGGGCGCTCTTCGGCCAGCCCGAGGTGAAGCTCGGGATCATCCCCGGGGCGGGCGCCTCGGTGCGCCTCCCCCGCCTGATCGATTTCGCCACCGCCTGGAAGATCCTTCGGACAGGGGGAACGATTTCCGGGGCCGAGGCGCTCAAGCTCGGGCTCATCGAGGAGGAAGTCGAGGACAACCTGATCGGCCGAGCCGTCGAAATCGCGCGCAAGCTCGCGTCGGGCGGGGTGAAGGGCAAGGAGATCAACCGGGAACCGATCCCCGTGCCGGCCAATCTGCCGGAGATCGATCTCGGGACGCTCAGCCGCAAGGTGGATGAGATCCTGCGCTCGTCGATCCTCGAGGGCGCGAAGCTTCCGCTGGAGCACGCGTTGCGGCTCGAGTCCTCCAAGTTCGGCGAAGTGTGCGGGACGGAGGACATGAAGATCGGCCTCGAGAACTTCATGAAGACCCAGCTCAAGCAGCCCGCCAAGTTCGTTCACCGCTAGCCGTTCACCGTTGGCCGCCGCCGAATTCTCAAACCCAAACCCTTCCGCAAGCGTCTAGCGATACAGAGACGCGGAGGTTTCCATGAAGAGATTGATCCCGATCCTGGTTCTCCTGGCCGCGGCGTGCGGCGCGCCCGACCGGACTCCCGCCGCCGTCGAGGCGGAGGGCAAGAACCTCCGGATCACCGGCCCGTACGTCCACGCGAACCTCGCGGTCTACCTGCTTCACTCCGACGCGCGCGATGATCGCGACTTCGTCACGCTCGACGAGGGCCTGAAGAACAAGACGGTCACGGTCACGGAGAAGGAGCAGGGCGAAGTCAACCAGCTCCTCCTCGAGAACCTGGGGGAGAAACCCCTCTTCGTCCAGGAGGGGGACCGGGTCAAGGGCGGGAAGCAGGACCGCATCGTCGGGCTCAGCTTCGTCGTCCCCGGGAAGAGCGGGAAGGTCGCGATCCCGTCGTTCTGCGTCGAGCAGGGACGGTGGACCAGCCAGGGCGGCCTCGCGGGAGCCTCCTTCACGGCCGGCGACGCGCAGCTCGCGCCGAAAGAGGTCCGCGCCGCGGCCAAGGCGGGGAACAACCAGTCGGAAGTCTGGGAACGCGTCGGCATCACCAAGCAGCAGGCCGCCGAGAAGCTCGGGGCGGCGAACACCAACTCGAGCCTGAACGAATCGATGGACAGCGAGAAGGCGAAGAAGGCGCTGGAGCCCTACGAGAAGGCGCTCGGCGGATTGCTCGCCGGGCAGCCGGACGTGGTCGGCGTCGCCTTCGCGCTCAACGGGAAGATCGAGGAGGTCAACGTCTACCCCGGTCACAACCTCCTGGCCAAGCTCTACTCGCGCCTCCTCGGGTCGTACGCCTTCGCGGCGGTGCTCGACGCGAAGGGCGGCTCCGCGCCCTCGGCATCGAAGCTCGCCGCCTTCATGAAGGAGGGTCGCGAGAAGGGACGCCGCTCCGAGGACGCGGTCGGGAATCGCGTGACGCTCCTCGACTTCGAAAGGCAGGTCCGCTGCCAGACGGAGTTCCAGGGGCAGGTGGTCCACGCCCAGTGGATGCGCCGCGAGGAGGCCACCGAGCGGCGCGCGAACGAAGGGCAGCAGTTGCACCAGCAGGTCGAGGAGCAAAACCAGGCCCCGCGCCGCTGATATGATGTCGGCCGAATGGGATTCGGCCACATCTATGTCGACGCTCCACAGGACGCCGTCCTCGGGATCCTCGATCGCCACCTCGCCTCGAAGGGCTTTTCACCCGCGCCCATGACGCCGGCGGCTCATCCCTCGCGAACGAAGGAGATCGACGAATCGCGCCTCCGGCTCTTCTGGGTCTCCCCCCGGCTCGGACGCTGGACCGGCCTCTACGAGTTCCGCTTCTACAGCAACGCCGCCCGGCCGCGATGGGGCTACACCGACGAAGAACTCGCGGTCGCGATCTCGCGCGAGCTCGGCGCCGAGGCGTACCGGCTCGAGGTGGTCGACCAGGCGGGATTCTGGCTCTACGCGCACTACCTCGCGGGCGAGGAGAAGGACGGGCTCGCCTACCATGACACGCCGGCCGACCGCTCGACCGACCCGGAGCACAAGCGGTACGCGCTCAACCGGATCATCGAGCGCGAGGGATTGAAGAACATCGGCGTGGGTTACGAGAACATTCCCGGGCCGAGCGTGCGCCCGATCGAGGCGATCCCGCAGCGCTCCGACGGCATCGAGGGCTTCGAGGGATTCGTCCACCGGGCGTACACCCACGCCGGGGAATGAACTCAGGCCGCGGAAGGGGCGGGTGAGGCCGAAGTCCGGCGGAGCGAAAAGACCCACGCCGCGGCGTACAGGGCGAGCGCGGCGGCTCCCAGGGCGTTGAATCCGAAGTACATCGAGTTGTATTCGATCAGGCCCCCCGCCATCGCGCCGACGAGATTGGACGCCAACGCTCCCGGCAAGTCGGCGGCGCGTCGAAGCTCCGTCGAGAAGATGAATCCCGCGAAGAGGACCGGCGACGTCACGAGCGCCGCCGCCAGCGTCCGGGCCGCGAGCGGCGGCAGTCCCGCGAAGGCGCTCACCGGCACCAGCATCCCCAGGAGGATCGCGACGCCGAGCAGCGCGTACGCCGGCCACGTGCGCCCCCCGCCCCGCCGCGACACGAACAGGTTGCTGAGGAACGCCATCACCAGCACCGCCGCGATCACCGCGCTCGTCACCTGCCACGTGCTGCCGAAAACGAGCGCCAGCTGGGTGATCGCCTTCGCCTCGATCAGCATGAAACCCGCTCCGAGCAGGAAGAAGACCGGGGCGCTCAGGATCCGCGATCCCGGGAGCACCCGGCGCACGAGCAGGGCGGAGAGCGCGAGCACGCCGATCGCCATGATGAGGTATGACCTCGGATATTGCCGGCGGCCCATGTAGAGGAAGGGCCAGTCGTCGGTGGAGATGTCCGCCTTCAGCGTGAGGCCGCGCACGCGCGTCGTCACCTCCTCGACGCCGGAGGGAATGGAGACCCGGGCGCCGAGACCGGGGCCGATCGCGTACACCATCCCTTCGTCGTAGGCCGTCCGGAAAACCCGGGGCTCGCCCCCGTCGAACGCCTCCTTGAGCATCAGGAAGAGCTTGCGCGCGATTTCGTCGGTCAGGACGCAGAAGGCGAGGGCCACCACGCCGTCCGGGGTCAGCCGGGCGCGCGCGTCCCGGAATCCCTCGACGGTGTAGACGAAGCTGTCGAGCCGCACGTTCGCCCGGCTCGAGAGGAGCGTGTGGGAGTCGAGGAGACCGTACACGATGAGGTCGTACCGCTCCGAAGTCTGCCGCAGGTGCTGTCGCGCGTCCTCGGTGATGGCGTGTACGCGCGGGTCGGCGTAGGGCCGCTCCGGGTGCAGGCTGCCGAACTGGAGAATCGCCGGATCGATCTCCACGGCGTCCACCCTCGGGGCGCCCGATCGCAGGGCGGCCGCGACGTCGTTGCCCGTGCCGCTCCCGACGACCAGCACCTTCCCCGGCTTCGCCCGCAACCGGTGCGGCAGTTCGTAGTGGGACGCGGCGGCCCGCAGTTTCTCGCTCCGCCGGACCGCCTCGGGCCGCAGGTCGAGGACGTT
>Ga0075423_10000972_pt1 | contig 24385 bp, 18 predicted proteins | sample SoiMethybrSBSTD2_FD_80114 | JGI IMG/M metagenome (GOLD analysis project Ga0075423, IMG submission 80114) | Bulk soil microbial communities from a Populus tree surrounding site in Tennessee, USA - Soil MetaG P. TD hybrid SBSTD2 | ecosystem: Environmental > Terrestrial > Soil > Tree plantation... | reverse complement strand
CGCATGCAGGAGTTGCGTGAAGCGTGGATCGCCACGCAGACCGTCGAAACGTGGATCGGTCTTCAAATCGGGCATGCAGGTCGACCGATCCTCGATCCCCTTCCGCAGCCACGTGAACGCGTCGTCGTGTTGCCCGAGCGCTTCATGAGCAGTGGCCATCTCGTACGGACAGATGTAGCGATGGTTCGACAGCTCCTTCAATCGCGCCAGAATCGTCTCGGCCTCGTCGCGCTTGCCCGTTGTCGCATAGATTCCGGCAAGGGTGGCCAGATTCAATGGACTCGTGTCGTGCGGGTCGGCGTGGATGGCGGGGAGCGGTGTGCCCTTCGCGCCACCTTGCACATAGGCCAGCCAGATCGAGACGTGCGCCACGCCGAGGTTGGGTTCGAGCTCGAGCGCCTTCCGCCATTCGACGATCGCCTCGTCGAGACGGCGGCCGAGATACAGCGCCCAACCAGTGTTGATGTGCACCGAAACCGACAGCGGATCGAGTGATTCCGCGCGGCGCATCTCGGAGATCGCCTCCGGCGATCGGCCCATCTGCGCCAGGAACGCGCCATACCACGCATGCGCGTCGCTGGACGCGGGGTTCAGCGCGGTGGCCCGCTTGAACTCGTCTTCGGCGCCACTCCAGTTCCAGTCGTAGAGAAAACGCACCACACCCAGCGCCGTGTGCGCGTCCGAGAGCGAGTCGTCGAGCGTCAACGCGCGTTCCGCCGCCTGTCGCGCACGCGGCATCATCTCCGTCGATCGCTCGTAGAAATCACTCAGCGCGACATAAGCGTTGGCAAGCCCGGCATGGCTGCGAGCGTCCTCGGGATCGATCGCGATCGCGTCGTTGAACGCCTCGATGCTCTTTCTGAAGTCGGCTTCTTCGCCCTTGTTCAGGTGATACCGGGCTCGGAGGTACGCTTCCTGCGCAGCCGGCTTGACCGGGCGTGTCCGTGCCAGAAGGTTCTGCTGATCGGGCGTCAGCTGCACCCGAATCTCGTTGGCGACCGATCGCGCAATCTCGTTCTCGATCGACAGCACGTCGCCGACATCGCGATCGTAGCTGTGCGCCCACAGATGCTGGTCGGTTCGCGCGTCCACGAGTTGGACGGTGATCCGCATGCGCGATCCGGAGCGCTGCACCGATCCCTCGATGAACGCATCGACGTTCAGCTCGCGCCCGATCTCAGGCAGCCGCTTGTGCGTGTCCTTGTACTGCATCGCCGACGTGCGCGAGATCACCTCGACGCCATGCAGCTGCGCGAGCGTGGTGATCAGCTGCTCGGTCATGCCGTCGACGACGTACTCCTGCGAAGAGTCGCCCGACAGATTCCGGAGCGGCAGGACGGCGAGCGCGTGGACAGTCGGATTGGTGAATCGTCGCAGTGACGCTCGTGCGCCACCGATGTCGAGCCCGAGTACCACCGCGAGGACGAGAGCACCGGTGAGGAAGCCGACGAGGATGCTCGCTGCCACTCGCGGCATGCGGCCGCGCGTCGTGGCCGTCGGCGTGGATTGAACGTCCGCCTCCGCGAGTGGTTCGGGTGGCGCTGCGGCGGCAGGCGTTGCAGGCGCGACCTCGTCCGATGACGTGGGCACGGCCGCCACATCTTCACGCTCGCCGGCGTCCTCGTCGGGAACGACGATGGGGGCGATGAACCGGTGACCGCGGCCGCCGACCGTTTCGACGAAGCGAGGATTCTTCGCCGAGTCGCCGAGCGCCGCTCGAAGCTTGGCCACCGCAGTGCCGAGGCTGTGATCGAAGTCGACGAACGTGTCGGCCGGCCACAACGCCTCCCGCACCTCCTCGCGCGTGACCAGATCGCCCTGACGGTCGAGGAGGAGCAGCAGCAGTTGGAATGGCTTCTCTTGGAGCTTGATTCTGACGCCCTGTTTGCGGAGTTCTCCCGTGTGTCGGTCGACGTCGTAGGCGCCAAAGCGCACGATGCGCCGTTGGGGGGGCGCCATGGGTGCGGCAGACATTAGTGCGGGCGCCGCGTCACGTCAAGCGATCGCGCAGGTGATGTCGCGTCACATCTCGTTGACGGGCCGACGGTTACAAGGGCAACGAGAGATGTACGTCAGTTGATGCGCCGTGCATGGACTTCGTGTCGCCGCCAGCCCACTGTGGCTGCCGGAGGGACACGTCATGAAGCGCATCGTTTTGATCTGTTTCGCAGCAATCGTTGCCACCGCCTGCAATCCCAGAGGAAACGGAGTCATCGACACTCCCGATGCGGTGAATGCGGTGGTCACGATTCGAACCCTTTCTCTCACCGGCTCGGCGCCGGTCTCGGGCGGCACGTCGCAGTTGACGGCCACAGCCAGCTTCTCGGATGGCTCGTCGCGAAATGTCACGAGCCTTGCCCAATGGTCCTCGTCGGATGCCGCGGTCCTCACGATCTCGAGCGCAGGCATGGCAACCGGAATCAGGGGTGGACACGCCCTCGCGCAGGCATCGTACGGAGGCTTGAATGGGGTGCTGGATCTCAACATCGTCATTGCGCTCCCACCACCTCTAAACCCCCAGGAAGTCGTCCACTGCGAGAAGCAGGGCGACGATGCCTCCGACATCATGCGGACGCTGTACATCGAGAGCTATCCGCGCACAACGGTGAGCCAGGTCGACCTCGGGTTCACCTCGAAGAACACTCGCGGCAACTACTCAGTGAAGCTGGAAGTTCTGGCCAACAAGGCAAAGGTGGGCGACAAGACCGTCACGATCCTGGTTGAGGCGAGCCGCAAGCTCGCATCGGCCTCGTTCGTCTTTACTCCGGCGCTGAACATCCCGCAGGGCGCATCGGTGCGATTCGTCGCAACCCTTGACGCCGGTCCCGCGGGTGGCGAGTTGAGCTGGGAGGGGACGACCGATTCCAAATGCCCGGCCATCGTCACACCGAACAACACGTCGACAGATCCCATCATCGGACCCAAGATTCCGGTGCGCGTCCTCGGCTCGTAGTCTTCGGAAGTGAGAGCGATATGCGTCATTGGGAGCGTTCGTGGGCTCGGCCGGAGGCGGTTGGGGCCGTCGTCACGATTCTTCTCTGTGTGTTGATTGCGCTCGGCCTCTTCGTGGCGGGCGCGATCTGGAGGGGCTATGTGACGACGTGAACTCCGGCGGGGAATTGCGTACAGTATCGGTATCACGACATCCAAGGTGTGCGACACGCCGTAAATCCTTCCGGGGGTTGTCATGACCGTGCGGGCTCGATTCCTCGTCGTCGCTCAGGTGCTGATCGCGGGATGGAGCGCCACGCCTGCCCTCGCGCAGTGGCTCGACATCCCGACGCCGGGCATGCCCCGCACCGCGGACGGCAAGCCTAATCTCACCGCGCCTGCGCCTCGGACGGCAGACGGCAAACCCGATCTCTCAGGCATGTGGGCGATCGATGGCCTCGGGTTCGCCACCAACATCACCACCACCGAGATGCTGCCGTGGGCACAGAAGGTGGCCAAGGCGCGCACGGAGACGTACGGTCGTGACGATCCGGGCGTCCGTTGTCTGCCCGACGGACCCAGGGCTTCGATCTCGGGTCTCGACCCGTTCCGCCTCATTCAGACGCCGACGATCGCGGTGATCCTGCACGAACCGGGAACGTCGCGTCAGATCTTCACGGACGGCCGCGCGCTGCCCAAGGATCCCCAGCCGACGTGGATGGGGTATTCCATCGGGCGCTGGGAGGGTGACACATTCGTCGTCGAGACCGCCGGGTTCAACGACAAAACGTGGCTGGATTTCTCAGGCCATCCCCACACCGAAGCGCTGCGCATCACCGAGCGCTATCGCCGCACCGATTTCGGGCACATGCGGCTGTCGATCACGTTCGACGATCCGAAGACCTACACGAAACCGTTCACGATCGACGTGGCAGTGAACTTCATGCCCGACAGCGATCTGATCGAGAGCGTGTGCCTGGAGAACGAGAAGGACTATCAGCGCCTCGTCGGTCACGTCAACGACGAACGCAAGGGCAAGAAGGTCTCGCGCGACGTCCTCTCGCGCTACGTCGGCCTCTACGATGTGGGTTTCCTCGGCACCTTTACGGTGTCGCTCAACGGCGACGATCTTCATATCGAGCTCGGCAACGGCGGCGGCAAGCAGACAATGTTCGCGCTGTCCGACACGCTCTTCTCGTTTCCGTCTACTGGCGGAACGGTGAGGTTCGTGACTGACGGCAAGGGGCCAGCGAAGGAGCTGGTGCTGACGATCGTCGAAGGGGATATCAAGGGGACGCGGAAGAAATAGGTTCGAGGTTCGAGGTTCGAGGTTCGAGGTTCGGGGTTCGAAGAACGTGAACTCCGAACCGCCGAACTTTGAACCCCCGAACATCGAACATCGAACGTCGAACTTCGAACCGTCAGGTTCCTACCTGCCGATCACCCCCAACGCCCACGCCGCCTGCTTGCGGACGCGCGGACTTGTGTCCTTGAGTAACGCCGCTAATGGCCCGCTTGCGCGTTGATCTCTGAGAGCGCCCAGCGCCCACGCCGCCTGCGATCGCACGTGTTCGGCACTGTCCTTGAGCGCGGCGATCAGGCCATCGACGGCGCGCCGATCGCCGATCGCGCCGAGCGCCCAGGCGACCTGCGCGCGTACGTCGGCATCCTGATCCTTGAGCGCATCGATCAGCGCGGCAATCGCATCGTCAGCGTCGAGCGCACCGAGTGCCCACGCCGCCACGCGACGCACGGGCGGTTCGCGGTCGCCGAGCGCCATCAGCGCCGGCGAGATCGCGCGCCGATCGCGCAGCGATCCCAACGCCCACACCGCATTGCGCCTCGCGATCCATTGCGGTGCGCGCGCCGACATGATCAGCGGCGTGAACGCCTCGGTGCCGATGGCGACCAGGGCGGCCGCGGCCTCCTCTCCCGGCGTGGTCTGGTGATCGATCTCCTTCGACCACCAGTAGCGATCCTTTCCACACACGGTCGGATCGACTGGTGAGCCATCGGCGAGCCGATCGATGAGCGCCGGTATCGCACGGCGCGCGTCGGAGCCGAGCCGCTGCAGCTCGCACGCGGCAATCACGCGATCGGCGGGTGTGGCGGCGGACAACTTCGCGACGAGATCGTCGACCGCCGGCGCTTGGATCAGAGACGCCAGCACCACCGCCGGCGTCGCCGCAGGGGTGTCGGCGAATCCTGACGGTTGCTGCAACAGCGACGAGACCAGCGTCATCGCGACGCCGACGAGCGACCACAGCACGTCGATCGTGGCTTTGAAGAAATCAACGCAAGGCATAACTACTCCGATGCCAAAAAATTAGCATGCACACTGCTGTTCGGAGTTCGAGGTTCGACGTTCGGGGTTCTTTCCGGCGAACCTCGAACCTCGAACCTCGAACCTCGAACCTCGAACCTCGAACCTCGAACACCAACCTCGAACGGCGGTTTGTTACCGAATTTGTCCGAGCGCGAATGCGGCTTGCGACCGCACCTGTGCGTTGCCGTCTTTGAGCGCGGTGATCAGCGGATCGATCGCGCGGCGATCGCGGATCTGGCCGAGCGCGAACGCAGCCTGCGAGCGCACTTGGGGATCGCCGTCCTTCAGCGCAATGGCGAGCGGATCAATCGCACGCGGGTCACGGATCTGACTGAGCGCGTACGTCGCCTGAGCCCGCACCTCGCGGTTCTGGTCTTTCAACGCGGCGACGATGAGATCGAGATTCTTCGGGTCGCGCAACTGACCGAGTGCATACACGGCCTGGCCGCGCATCTCGGGATCGCTGTCCTTCAACAGCGTCATGTACGCATCAGCCGGAATCGGCGCGCGCATCGACACCAGCGCGTGCAGCGCCTGCTGGCGCACCTCTTTGTTCTCGTCCTTCAGCGCGTCGCTCAACGCCGCGACGACCTTGGGATCAACGTCGCTGCGGCTGCCCCTCACGGCTGCGGATGGCGCCTGCGAGGGCGCGAAGGGGAGATCGACGAACGGTGCGGGCACTGGCGCATCGATGTTGACTCCCACACCAACACCCGCACCCACACCGACGCCGACGTGCGGCACTGGAGCGACATGCGGCGTCGGCATCATGAACGGCGTGGGCGTCGGGGTTGGTGTCGGCGTTGGAGTGACCATGGGGATCGGAGTCGGAGTCGGAGTGGGAGTGGGAGTCGGAGCCGCCGGCAACGACGGCAGTCCTTGCTCGGGACTGTCATCCCCAGCCGCAACGGGCGCGGGCTCGGCTGCCGGTGCCGCGGCTTCCGCCTTTGCCACGGGCTGCACTCCGGCCAATGTTGCGACACCAACGAACGCCATTGCCGCAACGACAGCGGCGGCCGCGCGCGTCGGCGAGCGGCGGGGCAGAGCAGGATTGAGAATCGCCATGAGTCGTCCCTCGAGTTGAGAGCGGTGCGCCATCGTCACCGCGGACCATGTGGGCCAGGCACCGCTGCGCAGCGAGCGCGCGATGTCCAGCAGGTGATCGGCGTAGTCGGATCCGCGAGTGCCCGCCGCCAGCACCAGGTCGTCGCACGCGTTTTCGCGCTCGGCGCGCAGCCGCCGCGCCGCAATCCAGATCAGCGGATTGAACCAGTACGCGGCGCACGCGAGATGCGCCATTGTCTGTGTGAGGCAATCGCGGCGCTTCACGTGCGCCAATTCGTGGAGCAGCACCACGCGCTGGCGATCGATCGGCCAGTCGTCGGCTTCCGACGGCAGCAACACGTGCGCGCGCACGAGCCCCCACGCCATCGGCATTGCATCCTCGTCTCCACTCACGAAGATGACGTGCCGGTCGATGGCGAGCGAGCGCGCGAGCTCGCGGGCGAGAGGCGCCCAGCTATCCGCTGGTCGCGCGTGCCGTGCGATCCACCACACACGAGCCGTTCCGAACGCGAAGCGCGCGAGCACCAGCAGCGCGCCGGCGATCCAGATCGACGAGGCGATCGCCGCCGCGCTCGGCGGCCGTGCGGAGCTCGACGACGGCATCAGACCTGGCGGCGGTGCGACCGGCGCGGCCTCGTCCACGATGTTGGTGGTCTGTGCGGCCGCGTGGTCGACGACGACCGGCGCGGCCACGGTCGTGGCGTCGAGCGGTTGCGGGCTCGACAGTGCTAGCCCACCTTCGCGCATGGCGCTGGGGTCGGCAGGGAGCACGGCGATCGTCCATCGCGGCGCCACCGCCGTCAGCACCGGCAATGCCAGTGACGCGCCGAGCGCCAGCGCCCAGACGTGATGGCGCACGGCGGCGGAACGCGCCGCGAGTGCGCGAGCGACGAATGCGGCCGCAGCGAGCACGATGGTGACCTTGATGAGGATGTCGGCGACGAACGAATCGAGGATCACGGCTAGGCTCCCTGCTTGCGCGCCTGATCGATCAGGCGCTTGAGACGATCGAGCTCGGCCTCGTCCAGACGCGATGACGAGACGTCGAGCAGCGCGGACATCGCCCGTGACGTCGAGCCGTCGAAAAAGGTTTGCAGCAGATGCCGCATCGCCGACCGCTTGGCGCTGTCGCGCGCGACCACCGGCACGTAGAGGTAACGCGGGCCGTCCTGCTCGTGGCGCACGTGACCCTTCTCTTCGAGGATGCGCAGCAGCGATCGCACGGCGGAGTAGCTGGGTGCCGACGGGATTTCGGCGCGGATGTCGGCAGCGGAGGCGCGTCCCAGCTTGTAGAGCGCGTCGACAATCTGCCGCTCGCGGCGGCTCAGGTCGTGATGGGCAGCTCGGGTCATAAGTGTTTCGTACGTAGGGGCCGCCTTTAAGTGGCCCAATGCGAGTGCTAAGAAATCAGCACCATGCCAAGAAACTAGCATTCACTTGGACGGCTGTCAACCCCTCAAGGTTGCCTGTATTGAACGCGCCCGTTCTCTATGCGAGGCTTTCGCGATGAGCACGCCGCTGCGACGTTGGTTGCGAGGAGCCCTCACCTTTTTCATCCTGTCAGCGCCGACACACCACGCTGCCGGACAGATCGCCACCGCGACCCTCGACGGCATCGTCACTGATGAAACCGGCGCGGCGCTGCCAGGCGTCTCGCTCACCATCAAAAGCACCAGCACTGGGGCGACGCGCAGCGCCACCACGGACGGCGCCGGGCGCTATCGCATCGCGGCGCTCGACCCCGGCGTCTACGACGTTCGCGCCGAGCTTCAGAAGTTCAAGGCGGCGGTGCGGACGGGCGTCGTGCTGACCGTCGGCGGTACCACGCAGGTCGATCTGACGATGAATCTCGGCACAGTGTCGGAGGTCGTGACCGTGCGCAGCGAGGCGCCGCTCATCGAGCCCGGCAAGATGGATCTCAGTCGGGTGGTGACGACGACGGAGATTCAGTCGCTGCCGATCAGCGGCCGCAACTTCGTCGACTTCGTCAAGCTATCGAGCGGCGTTGCCACGGGACGCGAGAACGTCGGCGGCGGCGCGTTCAAGGAGCCCGACGTCGGCGTCGGATCGGCCGCCGCGCCGCGACTCTCGTTTGCCGGACAACCCGAGCTGAACACGATGGTGCAGGTGGACGGTGCCGACAACGTGCAGACATTCACGGGTCTCCCGCGCGCGACGCCGTCGCAGGAAGCGGCGCAGGAATTCCGCGTCCTCAATTCCACCTATCTTGCCGAGTACGGCCGCTCGCTCGGCGGCTTCGTCAACATCGTCACCAAGTCGGGCACCAACCAGACCGATGGCTCGCTGTACTACTTCGGCATGCACGACGCGCTGGCCGCTCGCTCGATACTCAACACGCCGGGGGCCGACCGGCTGCACCAGCATCAGTTCGGCGTCACGCTGGGTACGCCGCTGTCTCCGGACAAGGTCTTCCTGTTCGCCAACTGGGAGGGCCAGCGGCGCGAGCTGACCAATCGCTTCTCACGCGTCGTGCTCGACAACATCGATGCGATCAATGTGGTGCGCCGGCAGTTCAACCTGTCGCCGGAGACCACCAATCAGCTGCAGTTGAATCACTACAACTCGTTTCTCGGCAAGATCGACGCGCGCGGCGCGAACCACACGTTCTCGACGCGCGTGAACTTCCTGCAGTCGGACACCGACAAGTTCCTCGGCGGCGGCGGCCGCGCCTCGCCGACCTCCAGCACCGCCCGCGACAATCTCACGAAGGACTTCGCCGCCGTCGAGAACGTGCTCTCGGTGCTGTCGCCGACGCTCGTCAACGAGGCCCGCTTTCAGGGGGCGTATCGCAGCTTCGACTTCCCGTCGGTGTTCAAGGAGCCGGCGATCGACATCTCGAACTTCATCATCATGGGCAAGAGCACGTCGGACGTCGACGATTACAGCGAACGGCGTCTGCAGTTCTCGGACAGCCTGACGCGCACCGCCGGATCGCATCAGGTGAAGGGCGGCGTCGATCTGAACTTCATCCGCGACCGCTCCGAGTTTCACGCCTTCTTTCCCGCGCGCATTATCTTTCCGTCGCTGGCGGCGTTTGAAACCTTCACGCCGGTGGTGTTCTGGTGGCCGTATCTGAAGTCGGCGCCAACCTACCCTGGCATCGACACGTCGTGGACCTCGGACATGCCGTCGCCAATATGGCAAGACGCCACGCGATGGTCGATGAACTACAGCTCGTACGGCTTCTACGCCCAGGATCAGTGGAAGGCGGCTCGCAACCTGTCGTTGACCTACGGCGTGCGCTACGACGTCGAGCGGTTTCCGAGCGGCTACATCACCAAGCGCGACATGAACAACGTGCAGCCGCGGGTCGGCGCGTCCTACACATACAGCGACAAGGGCGTGATCCGCGCCGGCTACGGCATGTTCGTCGATCGCTTGGCCAGCAGCGTCGGACAGCTCTTCGACGCGTCGTACAACTCGAGTGCCGGTTCGCAGCCGAACTCACGGCTGCTGTTTCCAACCGTGGCGCCAATTGATCCGCCGTTCCAGCAGCGCACCGTCGCCGGGCCGGCGGCGCCACCGGCGGCGATCGCGTTCCTGACGACGGGGCAAGTGCCGACGACGAGCAGCGTGTCGCTTGCCGATACGTTGGACGGCGCGGTGCAGACGCCATACAGCCATCAGGCGAGTGCGCAGGTGTCCCACGATGTCGGCGCCGGTATGGCGGTCTCGGTGGGATATCTCTATCTCGGGGCGCGCAACGTCATCGGACACACCGGCAACCTCAACGCGATTCAAACCGGCACGCTGCCGTCGGGCAAGCCGTCGTTCGTCGGTGGACGCCGCTTTCCCGAGCTTGGCGACGTGTTCGTACAGACGAACACCGGCCGCTCCAACTACCACGGCATGACGCTCGAACTCGAACGCCGCTTCGACGGGCGCCTCGGCTTTCATGGCAGCTACACGCTGTCGCGGGTACGCACCAACGTCGACTCGCTGGCCAACCTCGCCGACATTCCCGAGGGGCAGGACATCGAGAGCGAGATGGCTCGCTCGCGTCAGGACGTACGCCATCGATTTACGCTCAGCGCGATCGGACAGGTGGTCGGCGATGTCCGCGTTGGCGGCCTGGTCTCGCTCGAGAGCGGACGCCCGTTCAACATCTACGTCGGCCGCGATGCCAACGGCGACGGCAACCCCAACTCCGATCGTCCGTCGAACATCGCGCGCAACATCTACGAGGGTCCGGGCTACGCATCGGTCGATCTACGGGTCAGCCGCGAGTTCGCGATGACGACGAGCACGCGGCTGGAGCTCCTGGTCGACTTCTTCAACCTGTTCAACCGCACCAACGTGAAGGACATCAACACGGTGTGGGGCAGCCTCGACTACCCGGGCACACCGCCGCCGGCGAGCCTCGGGTTCGGGACGCCGCGCGATGTGTTCAATCCGTTCCAGACGCAGATTGGGTTGCGGATTAAGTTCTGACGCGGCCCGGCCTTGGGCCTTGGTACTTCGTTCTTGGTCCGTCCTTGGTCCCTGGTCCGTCCTTGGTCCTCGGTTCCTGGTCCGCCGGTTGATTCGTCGCGATGGCAAACCGGTCCAAGGACCGTGGACTATGGACGGACCAGGGACCAGGAACGGACCAAAGCACCAAGCACTAAGGCCCGGGGACCAACGAGGTGTAGACTCGCGCCCATGTCCGAGAAGCTTTCCGTCGATCGTCGAGGCTTCCTCAAGAGCGCGGCCGTGACGGGTGCGGCGGCGCTCGTGCCCGCTGCGGCGACGCCAGCTGCCGCCCCTCAAATCTCGTCACCGCCGGCCGCAAGCGCGCCGACGCCGCCACGCGAGACGGATCCCTCACCGACCGCCGAAGTCCTCACCACCGATCGGCCGGGCGGCGACTTCATGGTCGATGTGATCAAGTCGCTCGACTTCGAATTCGTTGCCGCCAATCCGGGTTCGAGCTTCCGCGGCATCCACGAATCGATCGTCAACTACGGCAACAACACCACGCCCGAGTTCATCACCTGCTGCCACGAGGAATCATCCGTGGCGATGGCCCACGGCTACTTCAAGGCCGAAGGTAAGCCGATGGCCGTGCTCTGTCACGGCACCGTCGGCATGCAGCACGCGGCGATGGCGATCTACAACGCCTACTGCGATCGCGTGCCGGTGTACATCATGGCCGGCAACACGCTCGACGCGACGCTGCGACGTCCCGGAGTCGAGTGGGCGCACAGCGTGCAGGACGCCGCTGTGATGGTGCGCGATTTCATCAAGTGGGACGACCTGCCGATCTCGCTGCCGCACTTCGCGGAGTCGGCGGTGCGCGCCTACAAGATCGCGATGACGCCGCCGATGATGCCGGTGCTGCTGGTGCTCGATGGCGGCCTTCAGGAAGATCCGATCGCGAGCGACATCAATGCCCGCCTGCGCGTGCCGAAGCTCACCCGCGCGTCCGCGCCGCAAGGCGACTCGGGCGCAGTGGCCGAAGCCGCCAGGCTGCTCGTCGCCGCGCAGAATCCGGTCATCGTTGCCGACCGTGCCGCACGCACACCGGCCGGTCTCGCCAGATTGATCGAGCTCGCCGAAGCGCTGCAGGCGCCCGTGATCAATCAAGGCGGGCGCATGAACTTTCCCACACGGCACCCGCTCAATCAGAGCGCCAACGCGCGCCAGCTGATCGCCAACGCCGACGTGATCCTCGGCCTCGAGCTCACCGACTTCTGGGGCACGGTGAACGCCGCGCGCGATTCGCTCGTGCGCTCGTCCCGGCCGATCACCAAAACCGGAACGAAGTTGATCAGCATCACCGCGCTCGATCTCAACACCAAGGGCAACTATCAGGACTTCCAGCGCTATCCCGAAGTCGACATCGCCATGGCCGCCGATGCGGAAGCGACGCTGCCGTCGCTCATCGAGGCGTGCAAGCGCGCCATCACTGCGGATCGGCGAACGGCATTTGCCGAACGGGGCAAGACGCTCGCGTCGTCGCATGCCTCCGCGCTCGAACGCGCGCGCGCCGAAGCCGCGTACGGGTGGGACGCCTCGCCCATCAGCACCGCACGGTTGACGATGGAGCTGTGGGCGCAGGTGAAGAGCGAGGACTGGGCGCTGGTGGCGGAGAGCGGCATCATGAGCGACTGGACCGCGCGTCTCTGGTCGTTCGACAAGCATTACCAGTCGCTCGGCGGATCGGGCGGCGCGGGCGTTGGCTACGGCGCGCCGGCGGCGGTCGGCGCCGCGCTTGCGAACAGAAAGCGCGGCCGGTTCTCCGTGACCATCCAGGGCGATGGCGATTTTCTCTACGCGCCTGGCGTCTGGTGGACCGCGGCGCACCATCGCATTCCGCTCCTCGCGGTGATGCACAACAACCGCGCCTATCACCAGGAGCTAATGCACCTGCAGCGCATGGCCAACCGGCATCAACGCGGCATCACGCGCGCACCCATCGGGACGACGATCGACAACCCAAACGTCGACTTCGCGAAGATCGCGCAGGGCATGGGCGTGCACGCGCAGGGGCCGATCGTGAGTCCGAGCGATCTGGGCCCCGCCATCAAGCGGGCCATCGAGGTGGTGAAAAAGGGCGAGCCGTCGCTCATCGACGTCGTCACGCAGCCACGGTAGGAGGGCGCACATGAAACGCATCGTCATCGCCGCGTTCGTCCTCGCCGCCGCGCTCTCATCGTCCGCACAAACGCCGCCGCGTGCCACTACGAGCGCGCCCGCAGGCAATGCGGAAGCTGGGAAGAAACTCTTCGTCGCCGACGGCTGCTATCAATGTCATGGCTACGAGGCGCAGGGATCGAGCGCAACCGGTCCGCGTCTCGGTCCGCGGCCGATCGCGTTTACGGCCTTCAGCCGATACGTGCGACAGCCCACGGGCCAGATGCCGCCGTACACCGCGAAGGTCGTGTCGGACGCCGATCTCGCCAACATCTACGCGTTCATCCAGTCGCGACCTGAGCCAGCGAAGGAGATCCCATTACTAAAGTAGTGTCCGGCTTTAGCCGGACCCTCGACGAGCCGCCGATCACAAGGCAGCAGTGGCTTGTCGCTGTGATGTGCGGCCTCATCGTCGTCGTCGACGGCTACGACGCGCAGGCGATGGGCTACGTCGCGCCCGCGCTCAGCGCCGCACTGCACATTCCACGCAGCGTTCTCGGTCCGGTGATCTCGAGCGGACTGGTCGGCATGATGATCGGCGCCATCGTCAGCGGCTCGCTGGCCGATCGCATCGGCCGTCGTCCCGTCCTCATCGCGTGCGCGCTCGTCTTCGGCGTGGGGTCGCTTCTGACGGCGACGGCTGACTCGGTGCAGGCGCTCGTGATCTTCCGTGCGCTCACCGGTCTCGGCATGGGCGGTGCGATGCCCAACGCGATTGCGCTGACCTCCGAATCGATGCCGCAACGCCTGCGCGGCAGGGCGGTCACGACGATGATCTGCGGCTTCTCGCTTGGAGCCTCCGTCGGAGGATTCGTGGCGGCTGCGATCATTCCATCACTCGGCTGGCCGGCCGTGTTCGTCGTCGGCGGTACGGCGCCGATCCTGATTGCGATCGCGGCGTTCAAATGGCTGTCCGATTCGAGGCGCGCGGCCGGGCCCGGATTTTCAGTCGCGCATCTCTTCACGGAGGGCCGAGGCGTCGCGACCGTGCTGATCTGGGTGGTCTATTTCACGAACCTGTTGAATCTCTACTTCCTCAACAGCTGGCTGCCCACGATCATGAACGATTCCGGCGTGCCGGTGAGCACGGCTATCAGGCTCACAGCGCTGTTCCAGGTTGGCGGCATCGGCGGCGCACTGGTGCTCGGGCTGATCCTCGATCGCTGGTTTTCGTTCTGGGTGCTTGCGGTCTGCTACCTGTGGGCCGCGATCGCGGTGTTCCTGATCGGTGGCGCCGGTGCGTCGCCGATCCTGCTCGGCATCGCGATCGCATCCGCAGGTCTCGGGATCATCGGCGGGCAGAACGGCGGCCATGCGGTGACGGCTGGCTTCTATCCGCCCGCAATCCGCTCGACCGGCGTCGGCTGGGCGCTCGGCGTCGGGCGAATCGGATCGATCACCGGCCCGATTGTCGGCGGCCTGCTGCTCGCGCAAGGCACCGCGGTTCATCAGGTCTTCTGGGCCGCGGCGGTTCCCGCGCTGATTGCGACGCTCGCAGCCATCGGCATCGCGATCGTCTGTGGCAAAGTCATGGGAAGATAAGTCACTTCGCACCTGAAAGACGAGGCGGCAATGAAAGTTGAGCGACGCCCCGCTTCGACCGTCGCGTTGGTTCTCGTCGTCCTTCTGACACATGCATCAACAACTGTCGGGCAGTGGTTGAACTATCCGACCCCTGGACTTCCGCGGACTCCCGACGGCAAGCCCAACCTGTCAGCCCCGGCACCGCGGACACTTGAAGGAAAGGCCGACCTGTCGGGCCTTTGGCGGCCCGCAGGACGGATGGAATCCGACTTCAAGCCGTCGGATGCCCAGCCCTGGGCCGCAGAAGGAAAAAAGCGGCTCGAAACGAGCGTTGGCTACGACTCGTGGAGCGTGCGCTGCGTGCCTCCAGGCCCGATGATCAATTTCAGCGGTGGTCCGTTCAGGATCATCCAGACGCCGGCGGTGACGGCGATGCTGTACGAAATGGCAAACAACTATCGCCAGATCTTCACCGACGGACGAAGCCTGCCGAAGGATCCCAACCCGACGTGGCAGGGCTACTCAGTGGGCCGCTGGGATGGCGACACGTTCGTAGTCGAGACGATCGGATTCAATGACAGGTCGGCCGTCGGCCGCCCAGCGTACCCTCACACCGAGGCGCTCCGCTTCACGGAGCGTTATCGCCGGCGCGATTTCGGACATATCGATCTGCAGATAACGATCGACGATCCGAAGACGTTTACCCGCGCCTGGACGATGCACAGCGAGCTCGTGTTCGCCGCTGATGACGAGATGCTGGAGTACGTCTGCACTGAGAACGAGAAAGACCGCCAGCGTCTCACGCCCTCGCAGCAGACGAGCGGCAACCCGATCGACGTCGATCTCGTTGCGCTCCGGAAGTACACCGGCACTTACGATGTGACGCGCGTGAACGGTGCAGTCGTTCGTGTGGTGATCACGCTCGAAGGCAGCCAGTTGATGCTGGGCATGGGCGGCCGAGCGCCGGCACCACTTGTGGCACAGTCGGCCACGATGTTCGCCAGCCGAGGCGGTGTTGTGGTCGAATTCATCGCCGACCAGCAAGGCGAGGTGACCCAGCTGATCGCCCACGCGGTCGAAGGTGACATGAAAGGCGTTCGCACGGGGCCACCTCGCTAAGTCGCCACCCGGTGCGGGCATCGCCATGCGGGCCACGAAGGCTGCGAAGGTGTAAGCCACGAAGATCACGAAGATCACGAAGACCCCGAAGTTCAACACAGGGACCACAGAGCACACAGAGAGCGTCGCGTGTGGGTGCCGGCCTTCGGCCGGCGAATGGATGGAGAGGAGAGTCCAAAAACGAACGCCACCGCAATCCAGGGCGCTCGTTTTCGGACTCTCCTCTCCATCCATCCCGCGCGGAGCGCGGGCCACGCGCGACGCTCCTCCGTGCGCACTGTGGTCTCTGTGTTGAAACTTCGTGTGCTTCGTGCCCTTCGTGGCTATCGAGCGGGCTTCGCTTTCGGATCAACGTCGGCGCCCCCGCCGAGATACACGCACGCATCGACGATCTGGCCGAGAGTAAGAGTGCTGTCCTTGAACACGCTCACGCAGCCACCGGGGCCACGACAGGTCATCAACGTGCGGCCAAGAAACTCCTCCGCGGTGAAATCTCGGAAAGGCATTCGTTGCAGAGGCACCAATACCGGACGCACCTGCGTCTTTAGAGCACGGTCGAACTTTTGATAGTCGGGATCAATGCCCGCGGTGACCCCGGGCGGAAGATCGAGTCGGCCGCCCACTGGAATCACGGCGAAGGTTCCGCCGGGATGATCGCTTTCCAGCATCCTCACAATTCCGATGTCTTTGCTCATGCTGGAGAGGTAATCCCTGGGCGCGGTCCGATAGAAGTGCGCGGCGCCATAAACAACGAGGGCTTTACCATGCTTCTGAAACACCTGCTCCCTCAGAACGGAAACGGCGGCGGTCTCACGGCTACGGTTGTCTCCCGGACCGGGGTCACCCCCAAGCACGCGGACTCGCGCGTCGGCAGGCAGCCGCGAATTGACGTCACGCACCGCGGCAAAGAAGTCCGCGTAGATTGGGTTCTCAAATATTTCGGGGCCCGGCTGTGTCGTGGTCTTCCAAACCTGCGCGAGTTGGGCCGGAGATATGTTCTCGCCTCGAATGTAACGGTCAAGGATCGCCTGTTCCGTTGTGCTGCCGAACTCCACCACGATGGAACGCACTTTCTTTGCAAAGTCGGGATGGTGAACCACGGCGATTCGCAGATCAGAATCCAGTCTTCGCCCGTGCGCCTCGCCTAACGCGACAACGTCGACGTGATCGAACGCGGAAACCAGGCTCCGGGCGATCCCCTCAATTCCGGTGGACTCGTCGGGCAGACGCACCTTCGAAGGCGCCGCAATCTGGAGCTGAGCACGAATGAAAGATCCATTCGTCAGGCTCAGGGCCACGACCGCGGCAGCGACGGTGATCTTGGCGGCAGCCAATCGGAATGACATGAGAAGCTCCTCGTGAGCTTTGGACGCGTGTCGCAACTCCGAGGTTGGTCTTAGCGACTCTGCGAGACGACCTCGCGAACGGCGCTGATAACCAGATCCGGGCGGTCGTCCTGAATGTAGTGTCCGCTCCCCGTCGCCACGATGCGCTTGGCGTTGGACGACCGCGTTGCCAGCTCCTTCTGTAGTCGCTGCCAATCGGGATCTTCGTTGTTGCTCCCAGACGTGAGCACGATGAGCGGCTTGCTCCCGAAAGAGAAGCGCGCGTCTCGTGTCTGGTTCGAGCTCTCCTCGAGCCCCGCGAACTCACCGTCGATGGTGGTGAGTGTGCGGTTGCTGGTATACATCGCGTCGAGGCCTCGATCGCCGAATCCGACGAACAAGCGGGGGACGCCGGAGTGAGTCAACACTTTCAACACGAAGCGCAACGGGGCGGGCGGCTTGTCTTGATCCTCGTGCGAGGAGTCGACGAGCACCATGCCGGCGATCTCGGCGGGATACAGGGCTGCGTAGTGCCGCGCGAACAGACCGCCGAGTGAATGACCGGCCAGCACCAGCGGGCCCTGAACACCCGACTTCTCCAACAGTCGATGCAGATCGTCGGTGACGCGCGCAGCCGTTCGCGGCGACGGACCGCTGGCACTCCATCCGTATCCGGCGCGATCGTAAGAGCAGACTCGCGTGAGTTCGCTGATCGGTCGCTGCACATGCTGCCACGTGGCCGCTCCCGATCCGAGCCCGGCTTCGAGGATGACCGTCGGCGGGCCCTGCCCCATGCAATTGACGTGAAGGACGCGCCCGCCGATGTCGACAAGGCGCCACGGTGCGGGGTAACGACCGTCGGGCACGTTGCCGACGATCAACTGATAGATCGATCCGACGACGAGTACGAAGACGATCAGCGCAATCAGGCCGACGACGATCCGGCGGATCACGCGGAGCACTCGGCGCGTGCGAGATGCGCCGCCAGCTGGCTGCACGGTCGCTCCGGTGGTGGTCACTTCGCGGTGCAGACGAAGTTCGACGCGTCGTTCGTGTCGCCCGATCCCTTGTAATGCGGAAGCTGCGGATACGGGCACAGGGGCCGCGAGATCGGCGAGTTCGCTTTCGTCGCGAGCATCGAGGCCGGCGGCGTGCCCTTCTCGACCCAGTTCTCCATCGCCGTCAGCGAATCGAATCGATCCGGACCGGCGCCGCCGCCGCAGTGCAGCACACCAGGCAGCAGGAACAACCGCATCGAGTCCTTGGACGCCGGCACCTTCGCGTGCACCGCGTCGTAGTAATCGATCGTTGACAGCGGGCTCGGACCTGGATCGTTGAATCCGTGCCACAGCAGCAGCTTTCCACCTCGCGACACGAACTCTTTGATGTCGGCGTTCTGCTGGTGCACGTGGGCGGCGAGCCCCGCTTCAAGCGATGGCATGTCGCGATCGGGATCGAAGGTCATGAAGTCGTAAGACGGATCGCTCTTCACCAGATACGACAGGAACGGTGCACCGAGTACTGCGTTGACGCCTCGAGGCGCCTGCGGGGTGCCGATCATGCGCGCCACCCAATCGCTCTCGCCGCCGCGCATCAACGGCATTGCTGCGTACTTGCCGTTCTTGGTCTTCACGCCCTCGTACACACGCCGAACGGTTTCCACCTGCGCATGCGTGAGACAGCTCTCCGACGCCCCGGCCTTGCATTCGAGCTCGCCAGGATCCCAGGCGCACGCGCGCGGATCGGTGATGATGCCGTCGGCGACGCCGTCCTTCATGTCGCACGAGGCCATCAGCGCCTTCTGAATCAGCGGAACGTGCGCCGGCAGCAGGTTGCTCTCGGGCTTGGCGTGGAACGCCTGCACGCGCAGCATCGCGTTCGAATACACGAGCGGTGTGTACACGGGTGCTCCGGCGATCACGCCGTCGTAGTCGGCCGGGTAGCGCTGCACTTCCGCCAGCCCCTGACGTCCGCCCGTCGAACAGCCCTGCCAGTAGGAGTGCTGCGGAGCACGCTGATAGTAGCGAGCCGCGATCGCTTTGCCCACGACAGTCGCTTCGTGAGTGGCGCGATGGCCGAAGTCGATGATGCCGTCGGCGTTCGGCTGGCCCGGCCCTTTGATGGCGAACGACCAGTCGGTGGCGCCCGTGCTTGCGTGACCCAGATCGTTCTGGACGATCGCATAGCCGCGAGCGAGACCGGCGGTCGCGCCTTGGAGCGTGACGTTGCCGGACGCACCGCCGCCGCCGATGCCGAGCACTTTGCCGTTCCAGTTGGCGGGCAGCCGGTACACGGCGCCGATGTGCGAGCCCTCGACCGGCGAAATCGTGGCCTGCACTTCGCAGAACGCCGGTGTTCCGCTGGTCGTGTTCACCGGAACCGTCTTCGACGAGACGATCCCCGTGTGTGCGATCGACATCGACGCCAGCGCGCTGCACGCGTCCTGTGCCGACACGATCCCCGACGATGCGAGCGCCGCGATGGCGGCGTAGGCGGCGAACGTCCGCACGGCCGATCGATGAGATGTCATGGCGAGTGAGTGTATCGCTTCTCCGGCGCGATGAATCAAGGCACACTAGGCGAATGGCAACGGTTCCTCTCCAGTCCGATGCGGCCTCGCGCGTCGTCCTTCGTCACCTCGCTGCCACGCTGGCGTACCGCGCTGCCAAGGTGCTGCGCGACGTGCCGCCGGAATTCGCGACCAGGTCGTTTGGCGACTCGACGCGTGTGCCGGTCACGATCGTTGCGCACCTGGGCGACCTCATGGCCTGGGCCGTGAGGATGACACGCGGCGGATACGAGTGGAAAGCGGAGGGCGGCGGCGACTGGAACGTCGAGGTGGCGCGCTTCTTTGGCAACCTTGAAGAACTGGATCGCGCGCTCGCGTCCGATGCGTTCGCGGGCTCGATCGAAAAACTGATTCAGGGTCCGTTCGCCGACGCGCTCACCCATGTTGGGCAGCTGGCGATGCTGCGCGGCATGGCCGGCGTTCCGGTCCGCCCGGAGAGCTACGCCCGCGCAGAGATCGTCGCCGGTCGTGTCGGTCTCGAGCAGACGCCGGCCCGCGCCGAGTTCGACGGCGACGCAAGCGTCAAGCGATAACCACTCCCAATCCCCAACTCCCAACTCCCAAGCGCGTACTTTTGGGAGTTGGCTCTTGGAAGTTGGGAGTTGTGATTCTCCCATTGACAGTCTATGTGAGCGTGTGTATATTTGGCTCTCACATAGACTGTCAATGGGAACCATCACTGACACGACTCGCAACCCCGACATGCTGCGGGGCACAGTCGATCTCCTCATCCTCAAGGCGCTGACGCACGGCCGCCAGCACGGATTCGGCATCGCGCGATGGCTGGAGGAGGTGACCGGCGACGTGCTGCGCATCGAAGAGGGATCGCTGTATCCCTCGCTCCATCGCATGGAGCGCCGAGGCTGGGTGGAAGCCGAGTGGGGCGTCTCCGACAACAACCGTCAGGTGAAGTACTACCGTCTGACGCGCCGCGGTCGCGAATACCTCCAGCGCGAATCATCAGGGTGGACCGAGTTCGCCACCGCCGTCTTCAAAGTCCTTCAGACCTCGTGAGTCATGGCGAACCGTACTCCGATGTGGCGGCGGTATCTGCGGCTGTGCGGACCCAACCCGCGCGCCGACCTCGAGGCCGAGATCGCGTATCACCTCGAGGAGCTGGTTGCGTATCTGATCGCTCGAGGCATGACGCCCGAGCAGGCGCAGGTCGAGGCGATGCGCCGCTTTGGCAGCGTGTCACGGGTACGCGCCGACTGTGACGACGTCGATCAGCAGTCGATCCGAGAGACGCGTCGACGCGACATGAAGGATGCGCTCTGGAGCGACATCCTCGACGCCGGGCGAGGGTTGACGCGGGCGCCCGGCCTGACGATCGGCGCAGCGCTGATCCTCGCGCTTGGCATCGGTCTGAACACAGCCACCTACAGCTTCAACAAGGCGCTGCTGTTTCCAACCGTCCCGATCGCCGACGTGCCTCATGTTGTGAGGCTGTGGTCGCAGAACATGGGCCGCGGCGTGTTCGCCAATCCGTTATCCGAAGGCGAGATCGCCGACCTGGCCGCATCGACGCGATCGTTCGAGACGATCGCCGCGTACTCGCTGCAGCCGATGACGATCACCGGCGGTCAGAGCGCGGAGCGTGTGCCGGTGATTCGCGCCACCATCAATCTCTTTTCGCTCCTGCAGGTGGCGCCGTCGCGTGGACGTCCGTTCACATCAGAGGATGCGACGCAGCAGACCGATCCGGTCGCGATTCTGAGTCATCGCGCGTGGCAGAACCGATTCGCGGACCATGCAGAAGTTGTAGGGAAGACGATTCGTCTCGATGGCCGCGCATACACGATCGTCGGCGTGATGCCCGAGCGATTCTGGTTCGAGTCGCGCGAGGTGGACGTGTGGCTGCCGATGCCCTACCCGCGCACCGATGGCGTCCGTGACGTACGCAGCCTGATGGCGATCGCTCGACTCGCGCGCGACATCCCGTCCGATCGCGCTCAGGCCGACGTGCAGATCGTGGCGAAGCGGCTGTCAGAGGAACACACGCAGTCGAACGCCGGCTGGGACATCATGCTCACCGGTCTCCTGCCGTTCGGGCCGGGCGAGAAGGCCTTCTTCGCGATGGTCACCACGCTCACCGGCCTGCTGCTGGCGGCCGGGTGCGCGCACATCGCCAACCTGCTGCTGGCCCGCGGAATCGAGCGGCGAGGCGAGATCGCGCTTCGCGCTGCGCTCGGCGCGAGCCGCGCAAGAATCTTGCGTCAGCTGTTTGCGGAAAGTGTCGCGTTGTCTCTGATCGGTGGAGCGCTGAGCCTGTTGGTTGCGTTTCCGATCATCCTGCAGATCCGCGCCATCCTCGGCCCGGTGACACCGTTTCTGTCGGAACTATCGCTCGATCCCACCGCCTTGCTGATCACCGGTGGATTCATCGTGATCTCCAGCCTGCTCTTCGGCGTGGCCCCGGCACTGCGGCTGTCGGCGATCACCGCCAGCGAAACAATGAAGCAGTCCACCACCGGACCGATCGCCGGTCGCCGTCGTCCGCTCGCGAGCCTCCTGATCGGATTCGAGGTGATGGTCGCGACGCTGGCGCTCATCGTCACGCTGCTGTTCATCCAGGCGGCCAATAACGTGGTCCGGATTCCATTTGGATTCAGGCCTGAAGGCGTCCTTACGTTTCGCATCGACGTGCCCGAATACAAGTACGCGGAGCGTGACGATGCCGCGCGAGTGCTGTCGCGAATCCTCGATCGTCTGCAACAGGTGCCGTCGGTCACAGCAGCCGGCGGTGGCATCAGGATGCCCTTGTACAGCGGGCCCGGCCTGCCGGCAGAGCCGATCACGATCGAGGATCTGCAGATCGCGTCGAGCGACAAAGGCCCGTGGGCGATCACATCAGTGGTGACACCGGGCTACTTCGACGCACTCGGGATTTCGCTCGTCGACGGCCGTTCATTCGAGCGACGCGATGACGCCACTGCGCCAGCGGTCGCGGTCGTGAGCCGTTCGCTCGCTCGCGCGTACTGGCCGAATCAGAGTCCGGTGGGTCGACGTCTCAAGCTTGCCGATGCGTCGCGGCCATGGCTCACCGTGATTGGCGTCGTCAAGGATGTGCGGCCAGTCGATCCGACGTCGCCGCAAGTGCGGCAGCTGTATCTGCCGTTGATGCAGGGTCCGATTCGCGCACTCACCTACTTCGTCGCCACACACGACGACCCCGGCGGAACATTCCAGGATGTGCGTGCAGCCGTGCGCGAGGTGGACGCGGACCTTCCGGTGCTGGAACTGCGAACACTCACCGCCGCGATGGACGACTCGTTCAAAGGGCAGCGGTTCGGCCAGAACATCATGCGAGTGAACGCGGTGATCGCTCTGTTACTGGCGCTGACCGGCGTGTACTCGGTCGTCGCGTTTGCGTCGGCGCGCCGGCGGCGTGAGATTGCGATTCGCGTGGCACTCGGCGGTCGCCGCACCGCAATCGTGACCATGCTTCTCGCACAAGCGCTGCGCCCGGCATTCGTGGGGGTGGCCGTCGGGCTCGTGCTCGCGGCGCTGGCCAGCCGCGCGATCGCCGCCGTGTTGTTCCGCGTCGACCCGTTGAATCCGCTTTTCTATGCCGTCGCAGCCGCCGTTTTGTGCGCGGCAACGGCCGCGGCCAGCTGCTTCCCCGCCATTCGCGCCACACGAGTCGACGCCGCCGCCGCGCTGCGCGCGGAGTAAGCCACGAAGCACACGAAGATCACGAAGGGCTCGTCCGGGTCAGTTTGATCACAGTGATGGACGGAGCCCACGGGGTTTCCACACAGGGAGCACAAAGAGCACAGAGAAGCGTCGCGGCTGGCCCGCGCTTCGCGCGGGATGGATCGAGAGGAGCGTACGAACACGAACGCCACCGCACGTCACGGCGCCCGTGTTCGTACGCTCCTCTCGATCGATTCGCCGGCCGAAGGCCGGCCCCAGCCGCGACGCTCTCTGTGCGCGCTGTGGCCTCTGTGTGGAAGCTCCGTGTCCTCTGACCACGGGCGTACCTCGTTGGTCGGCGGCGAAGCTGAGGTGCTTGGATCAAGATCGTAAATTGCTCGGGCGTCGGTCCGCGGTCGAGTAACATCGCCAGGTCTGCGTCACGATAAACGAGGAGAGCGATGATGCGTGTGAGAACGCTGGCGGCCTTGGTGGGTGTGGCATCCGGCGTCGTGCTGGGAGCGCAATCCTCGCCGCTGCCGGCCGACATTCATCCCGAGTCGTTGTCGCGTCTGCCACCGTTGCAGCGCGATGCCCTCGACGATGAGGGAAAGCGGGTGTGGGACTACATTGCCGGCCCGCGAGGAATGGGGAAGAGCGGGCCCGGCGCGATCTCGATGTACAGCCCGAAGGCCGCCGAACCCATTCAACGCCTGAATCAGTACCTGCGCACGACCGTCGTGGGTGGCCGCTATTTCGAGCTATCGGCCCTGATCGCCGCTCGCGAGTTCGATCAGCAGTACGAGTGGTCGGGCCACGAGCCCGCGGGACTGCGAGCGGGGCTCGAGCAGTCGGTCATCGACGTGGTGAAGTTCAACAAGGACGTCGCCGGACTCTCCGAGAAAGACAGCACCGTGATTCGTCTTGGCCGCGCGCTGTTCCGCGATCACAAGGTGAGCGCGGAGTTGTGGGCGAAGACGGTGGAGCTCTTCGGTCGTCAGGGCGCGCTCGAGATCGCGACCATCATGGGCGACTATGCGATGGCAGCGGTGATGCTCACTGCCGTCGATCAACGACTGCCGCCCGAGCGCAAGGCGTTGCTGCCAGTCAAGTGACGTGTTTGACTCGGTTCTGATCGTTTCCTTCGGCGGCCCGCAAGGGCCTGATGACATCCGTCCGTTTCTCGCCAACGTGCTGCGCGGCCGGCGCGTGAGTCCCGAGCGCGTCGAGGAAGTGGCGCATCACTACGAGCTG
>Ga0075423_10000971_pt1 | contig 24391 bp, 18 predicted proteins | sample SoiMethybrSBSTD2_FD_80114 | JGI IMG/M metagenome (GOLD analysis project Ga0075423, IMG submission 80114) | Bulk soil microbial communities from a Populus tree surrounding site in Tennessee, USA - Soil MetaG P. TD hybrid SBSTD2 | ecosystem: Environmental > Terrestrial > Soil > Tree plantation... | reverse complement strand
TCAGCCGACCGCGAAGGAGGGAGCGTTCTCGGTCGCCGACCTGGACGATCCGCTCTTGCCGCTTCTCAATTTGGACGTGCCCCGATGGTCCGCCTTGGGGGACACGGTCTTCTTGAAGACCACCGCGCCGATGGCCTACGGGCACCTGCACGGAATGCGCGTCAATCTGATCCGCGGCCTGCCGCTCGGATCGAACGACAACAACGATCTCCCGATCGTCTACTTCACCACGTTCCCGCGCGCCAAGTTGGAGCGCGTGCTCGGGAACGAACGTCTCGAGTCCTTCACCCTCGTCCCCGAGAGGCCGACGCCGATCGGGATCTCGGTGCGCGAAACCGCGGGGGACGCCGCGACGCTCTCCATGGCCCGGGTCGAGATCTGGGCGTCGGACGTGGCGTCGGTCGGCGGGCCGATCACGGAGCTTCCGGCGCGTACTTTTTTCGTGCCGCTTTCGGCGCAGGTGCCGCGCCTGGGCGCGGCGCGCGTCGAGGTGCCCGTCACCATTCCCCTGGACCTCGCGCGCCTCTCCATGAGCGGACGGATCGGCCTTCGAATCGTGTTCGACGGCACGGACGAGACGGGGCTTCCGATCCCGTCGTTCGAGGCGCTCTCCTATACCGTGATCACGCCGTTCGGAACGTCGCGCTTCATGAGCCCCGGCCTTCTGACGCCGCCCATCGCCGGCAACGTCTCCGTGGAGTCCGCGGTGCTCGAGTGGCCGCTCCCCGGCACGGCCTTCGCGGCGGGCGACACCATTCGGCCGCGCGCGGTGGTGACCGGCATCGGCACCGGGCCCTTCCGCGCGGTCTTCACGCTCGACGGCGACGTGGTCGGCATGGAGGAGGGGTTCATGGAATCGGGGCGCCCCGTGACCGTGGAAATGCGAGGACCGATGCCCTCCAAGCGGTTCGGTGAGCGTCGTCTCCAGTTCGTGGTGGAGTCGCCGCAGAACGTGGCCGCCGCGCCGATCACGATCCTCCTCGTACCGCCGGCGCACGGGCTGACGCCCGACCGCACCCTGACGGCCCCCATTCCCGAGCCGGAGGGGCCGCCCGCGCGCTTCAGGCTGGAGAGCACCTGGCTCGCGGAAGGAAGGAGCCCCATCCGCGGCGCGAAGGGCTCGGTGACGGGATGGGGCACGTGGCGCGCCGGCTACGATCTCGCGCCGGGGCGGACGCTGACGGCGACGCTGACGAGCCGCCTTCGCTTCGACGATCCGGAGAACGGGACCGCGTCGCCCGAGCAAGTGAACCTTCGCTACGCGCACGATCGGACGAGCCTCGAGTGGGGGGACCTCGCCCCGACGCTGGCGGCCAACGCCCCGCTCCTCGCGGCGGGCGTGCCGCGCCGCGCCGCGCAGCTTTCCCTGGCGAACGCGGGCCTGGGCGAGCTCCAGGGATACGTCGCGCTCGAATCGCACCCCCGTTCGGCGGGAGGGCCGCTTCGAGAGCCGCGCTCCGACCTCTACGCCGGCCGCCTGGCGCGCGCCTTCGCGGACGATCGGCTGCGCGCGTCCCTGTACGGCGGCTACACGCACGAGGACCCGACGGCGGGCGGCGTCGAGACGGCGACGCGCGCGCGCGCCGTGTACGGCGGGTCGGCGCGAATCCGGATCTCGAAGGGGTGGTCGCTTCTGGGCGACGGCGCCTCGGTGCGCCACCGAGCGATCGAGGGCGTGGAGCCGGGACGAACGCGCACCGGCGTGCGCGGCGTGCTCGACGGCTCGGCGGCCGGGTTCATCGCGCGCGCCGAAGGGTTCCGCTACCAGCCCGACCTCACGACCGCCCCGAACCCGTACGCTATCTCGGACCGGAAGGGCTACTCCGCCGATCTCTCGCGAAGCGTCGCCACGTGGCGCTTCTTCGGCGGCTTCCGCCACGAGGAGCCGGCGAGCGACGCGAGCGGCGTGCCCAGCGTGACGGCCGAGCGCCTCACGCTCGGAGGCTCGCTCCGCCTCGGCCCCGACGCGTGGGTCACGCCGGCTCTGATCCGGATCCGTCAGAAGGGCGTGCAGACCGACTTCACGCAGACCCGGGTCGCCACGGAATTCTCGGCCCCGGAGGCACTGGGGGGACGGACGACTGCCCGATTCGACGTGGCGCTGTACGAGGACGAGCAAGGGTTGAACGCCAAACGACTCGTGACGTCGGGCTCCGTGGTCTCGGTCCGCCGCCACCCGGGCCGCATGACGAGCACGATCTCGGCGGGCATCGACCAGGACGAGAACCAGGATCTCGGACTTCGAGACCGCACGATCCAGGGTGCCTTCGAATTGCGATGGGAGGCGATGCCCGGCCGTCTCCTCGTCACTCCCTTCGTCGCGTACACGAAACGGGACCTCGAGCTGCGCGGGACGCGGCAGGATCGCCTGAGCGTTCGGTTGCAGGCCTCGCTGCTTCGCCTTCCCTCGCTGGGCGAGACGGCGCTCTCGGTGGAGGGTCGCTACGACAAGTTCCTGCGCCAGGAACCGACGGGCGTGGAGAACGGCGTCACCGCGATCGAGGTCTCCCTCGGCCGTCGCATTCCACTCCTCCCCTAGCCTTCCACCCGAGCAGCACCCACTCCCGATTCATCGACCGTCGCCGTCGGACGTTCGACGCGCGCCGCCCGCGCTTCCTCGCGCAACGCCAATCGTGGCGCTCGGCGTCGGTGGAACGCTCCATGCTGCGCTCGCGACCGCCCCACTCCTCGGCGCCCACGTGCGCGGCACGGCCGCGCGAAATCCAAGGAGGGTGCCGTCATGAATCGATTCAGGTTGTGCATCGCCGTCGTCTTGCCCCTCGCGCTCGCGACGGGAGCCTGCTCCAAGCGGGACGCGGATCGAATCGCCACCCCAGTGCCTCCCGACGCGCCGGCGCCGACCGTCGCGGAGGCGCACTGGGTCTGGGATCGTGACGCGCTCCGCGCGGCGGTGAATCAGGCGGCCCAGAGCCCGCTGGTCCAGAGCGCGCTGAGCGAGGCGCCGGCCGAGGGGCTCACGCCCTGCTTCGACCTCGCGGTCCGCGTCGCGGCCATGAGCGAAACGGGCACGCCCTTCTGGGTCACGTTCCTTCCGTACGTGTTCGGCAGCGACTCGACGCACGCGCTGATCGTCTCGGTGCTCGAAGACAACGCGTCGCGAATCGCGGAGCCGGCGGAGGTGATCCTCGGGCGCGATCCGTCCCCCCTCGAGACCGGGTTCAAGCCCTACCCGTGGGGGGCCGGGACGATTTGGGTCAAGAGCGGCGCCGCCTTCGCGAACAAGGCGGGAGCGCCGGGACTCGCCGCCGAGAAGCGCCATTGGCTCCAGTTCTTCGATTGCCTGGTCACCCGCATGCCGGCGGGTTGCGCGGCGGGTGCGGCGATCGGCGCCGAGATCGGCGGCCCGACGGCGCCGTACGCCGCGGCGATCGGATGCGGGGTGGGCGCCGCGGTGGGCGCGGCGGCCTGCGCGTTCGACCTCCTGTGAGAGGGGCGCGTCGTTCTCCGGCGCTCGTCGCGGCCCTGGCTTCGCTGGTTCTGGGTGGGGCGGCCGTGGCGCTCGCTCCGGCGCGATGGGGGTTGACGTTCTTTCACGGGTTCCTGCTCGGCGGCGCGCTCTACGCCGGGGCGCTTCGTCGCCACGTCGCGCGGAAATCGGGGACGGAGGCGGGAGCGGGAGCGGGAGCGGAGGCGGGAGCGGGTGGCGCCGGCCTCTGGCGCGGCGCGCTCGTCCGGGCCGCGGCGTTCCTTTGCTTCGCGGGCACCCAGGCGGTCGTCTGCTTCGACCTGGCGCCGAACGCGGACGTGCGCGGGTTCTTCGTGATCCTGTCGTCGTGGATCGTTGCGGAGACCGCGCTCCGCTGAGGTTACCGGCCCCGGGCGGCCTTGCGGGGGGCGCTGCGGTTCTGCCGCGGCGCCTTCCCGGTCGCCCGGCGGGGCGCTTTCTTGGCCTTTCGTGCGCGCTTCTTCTGTCTCGCCTCCCGCGCCGCGCGCTTCGCCTCGAGTTCGGCGATCCGCTCGGCGACGCCGGCGAAGGCGTGCTGGAAGACCTCGTCCACCGCGCTCACCAGAACGAACGTGATCTTCGAGCGGATCGGCTCGGGGATCTCGACCAGGTCCTTCCGGTTGTCGGCGGGCAGGACGACCGTCTTGATCCCGGCGCGGTACGCGGCCATCACCTTTTCCTTCAGCCCCCCGACCCCGAGCACCTTTCCGCGGAGCGTCACCTCGCCGGTCATCGCGACATCGTTCCGGATCGGCGCCTCGGCGAGGGCGGACGCGATCGCCATCACGATCGTGATCCCCGCCGAGGGTCCGTCCTTGGGGACGGCGCCTTCCGGGAAGTGGATGTGCAGGTCGTAGTCGTCGAACAGCTGAGGATCGATTCCGAGCAACTCGGCCCGCGCGCGTACGTACGAGTGCGCCGCCTGCACGGACTCCTTCATCACGTCGCCGAGCTGTCCGGTCACGATCACGCGCCCCGCTCCGCGCATCTTGAGCGCCTCGATCAGGAGGAGGTCGCCGCCGGTCGTCGTCCACGCGAGCCCGGTGGCCACGCCGACCTCGGCGTGACCCTCGGCCATGTCCGGCACGATGTAGGGCGGGCCCAGGATCGTCTCGACGTCCTTCTCCGTGAAACGCCAGTCGCCGGTGTAGCCGGTCGTGCGTTGCCGGGCCGCGCGACGGCAAAACGTGTCGATCGCGCGCTCCAACTGCCGCACGCCCGCCTCGCGCGTGTGCTCGCGGATGACCTTGACCAGCGCCACGTCGTCGAACGCGAGGTCGGTGGCGGCCAGGCCGTGCTCCTTGGCCTCGCGGGGGATCAGGTGCTGTCGCGCGATCTCGAGCTTCTCCTCCTCGGTGTAGCCGGGGATCTGGATCACCTCCAGCCGGTCCAAGAGCGCGGACGGGATGAAGTCGAGGACGTTGGCCGTCGTGATGAAGAGAACTTCGGAGAGGTCGTAGGGGATCTCGACGTAGTGGTCGACGAAGTGGGCGTTCTGCTCCGGATCCAGCACCTCGAGGAGCGCCGCCGCGGGATCGCCTTGCGCGTCGTGGCCCATCTTGTCGACCTCGTCGATCATGAAGATGGGGCTCGCGGACTTCACGTCCCGAAGGCTCCGGAGGATCTTCCCGGGACGCGAGCCGATGTACGTGCGCCGGTGGCCGCGGATCTCCGCCTCGTCGCGGACGCCGCCCACGCTCATGCGGACGAACGCGCGCCCCATCGCGCGGGCGATGGACGCGCCGAGGGAGGTCTTGCCGGTGCCGGGCGGTCCCGCGAAGCAGAGGATCGGGCCGTGGAGGTCGTTCTTCAGCTTGAGCACGGCCAGGTACTCCAAGATCCGCTCCTTCACCTTCTCCAGGCCGAAGTGCTCCTGGTCGAGGCGACGCTGCACCTCGTCGAGGTTCAGATCCCCGAGCGGCTGGTGGCTCCACGGGAGGGAGAGGAGCCAGTCGATGTAGTTTCGGATGACGCCCGACTCCTGCGCCGCCGGCGCCAGGTAGCGGAGTCGCGTCGTCTCCTCGTGCACGACGGTCCGAACGTGGGAGGGCAGGCCCAGCCCGTCGGCCCGCTCGAGGATCTCCCGCACCAGCAGCTCTTGGGGGTCGTCCTCGCCCAGGAGCCGGCGGATCTCCATCAATTGCTGGCGGAGGAAGAATTCGCGCTGGCTCTTCTCCATCTGGACGCTGGCGCGCCGGGTGACGTCCTCGACGACCGAGAGGCGCGCGATCTCCGAGTCGATCCCCTCGGCGACGGCGGTCAGGCGCTGCACGATGTCGAGCGTCTCGATCACCCTCTTCTTGATCTCGAGCGGGAGGCGCACGGTAGAGACGACCGTGTCGGCGAAGAGCCCCGGGTCGCCCAGGTTCATGCCGAAGATGTTGTCGAGCTCGGGCGGGTAGGAATTGTCCAGCTGCGAGAGCGTCCGAAGCGACTTCAAGATCCTCGTGATCAACTCGTGCGCCACCGCCGGATCCCCGACCGACTCGAGGGGACAGGAGACGCGCGCCATGATGTAGGGATCGGTCTTGACGATGGCATCGACGGTGACGCGACGGAGCCCTTCCAGGGTCACCTGCATGTTCCCGCCCGGCAGATTCAGAATCCGGATGATCCGGGCCGCGAGGCCGACCCGGCTCAACTCCTCGGGGCGGATGTCCTGCTCCCGCTTGGCGGGGCTCTGGACCAGCGCGACCATCGTGTCGGGGTCGGAGTGGCTGCGCAGGAGGGCCTTCGACTGCTCCACGCGGACCTGGATCGAGGTGACGCCGAGGGGGAAGACGATGGTGCTCATGAGGGGGAGCACCGGCATTTCCGGGGGAACGTCGCATTCGAGCATCGGGCCGATTTCGGCCGGGGTTCGCTTGCTCACGCGGCGGGGCCTTTCGCGAAGACGGGAACAGTAGTGGGGACGACCGGCCACGGTAACACACACCCCCGCCGCTGGCCAGCCGCCCCCCGGAATCCCTTCCTTCCACCGGCAAAACGAAGGGCCACCAGGTGTGTGTACTAGTGGCCCGCCGTGTCCCGTCCTCGCCCGGCGCCGAAGGGGTTCGCCCTCCCTTCGCGCCGCCGCCGCGCGAGTCCCTCCGCGCGGCGTCGACTTACCTTACCAACCAGCCTTGCCGTTGCCGCCCGTGCCGAAGCTCAGCACGATCGCGATCAGAAGAAGAGCGCTCATTTGGTCACCTCCTTTCGACTTGTTCGGGTTCGCTGTTCGTTTCGTGAATTCGGACTGCGTTTGCTTTCGAGTCTCTCTCGCTTACCAGCCGGCCTTGCCGTTGCCGCCATCCGCGAACGAGAAGACGATTGCGATCAGAAGGAGAGCTGCCATTTCACACCTCTTTGAGTTTGGGTTCGTTTCTTACTGCGGCTCGCGGTTGCGAGCACCCCGACGGTGACTGGTTAAAGCAGCCGCCGTGCCATTCGCACGACTCCTCTGGTCGAAAGCAGCCAACGCATTGTGGGACAGCCGGATAGTAGTGTTGCAGAATGACTGTTTGGCGGGGACGTGGGGTGTGCCGCGGGGCCAAGTGTCGTCAAGTAATGACGACACCGAAGATCAAAGCCGATAAGCTATTCCATAATTGCGGGTTAAGCGTGTCGTCAATCAATGACGCTAGATGTCCGTGGGGCTTGTCATTCGGGGCGCCCCGAGAGCCGCGCTAGCTGGCCAGGCGGAGGGATTCGGATTCGGGGTCGGGCGCGGTCTCGGCCCGCTGATGGGGGATCTCGATGGTGAAGAGGCTGCCTCGCCCGACCTCGCTCTCGACTCGGATGGCTCCGCCGTGCGCCTCCACGATTCCGCGCGCGATGGAGAGCCCGAGCCCAAAGCCCGACGAGTTGAAGGCGATCGTGCCGGAGGAGTGGCTGTTCACGTCCTTCAGCTCGACGATCTTGAAGAAGATTCGCTCGAAGTCGGCCTTCGAGATTCCGATGCCGGTGTCGGACACGTAGACCTCGACGCCCTTCTCGGACCGGCGGGCGCCGATCTCGATCGAGCCCCCGTCCGGCGTAAATCGAATCGCGTTCAGGGCCAGGTTCATGATCGCCTGCCCCAGATACCCGGCGTCGATCCGGGCGTGGTTCAGCTCCGGTTCGATCAGAATCGCCACGTCCTGCTGGCGCTGGGCGGCGAGCGGGATGATCTGCACCGCCACCTCCTCGGCGATTCGCGCCACGTCGCATGCCTCGAATCGCAGGGGCAGCTCGCCGCGCTCGAGGAGGGTCATGCTGGTCAGGTCCTTGGCCAGGCGCGTGAGCCCGTCGGCGCCCCGGCGGATGGCGGCGAACGCCTCCCGCTGCGGGTCGGCGACCGGCCCGAGGGACCCGTCCGAGAGGAGGTCGGTGTAGGCGGTGATCGTCGTGATCGGCGTGAGGATCTCGTGCGAGGCGACCGTGATGAAGTTCGACTTCATCCGATCGATCTCCTCGAGACGCTGGATCTCGAGGCGCTGGGCGGCGCGCATCTCCTCGAACCGAGACGCCAGGTTACCGAGCTCGTCCCGGGACCGGATCTGGAGCGGGTAGTCGAAGTTGCCGACGCGCATTGCGTTCGCGGCCTCGACGAGGCGCCGGATCGGGCGGGTGATCCCCGCCGAAACCAGCGCACCGACGAGGAGCGCCAACACGATGACGACGGCGCCCGTGATGTAGAGGTCGTGGCCGATTCGCGCAAGGACCGCCGTTTCCTGATCGAGCGATCGGAGGAGCGCGAACCCGACCGAGCCGCCGGCGCTCGGCCCGCCCAGCGCGGCGGGAAGCGCGAGGTAGCGGTGGCCACGCGCCTCCACCTGGCGGACGCGGCCGTCGAGCGCCCCCGTCAGGATCGCGGCCGGAATCTCATCGCCCCGGGTCGTCGCGATCGCCGGCCTTCCGTCCACGAAGAAGACGACCTCGCTTCGGGCGGTCGCGCGAAGCCGCTCCGCCAGGGGCAGGTCCACGCTCCGTCCGAGCCGAAGCGTCCCGACCAGCGCCCCACCCACGGTGATCGGCACCACGGCGACCCGATACGCCACGCCGCCGTCCACGAGGTACCCGCGGCAGCTCTTCCCGGAGAGCGCGGTGTGCACCATCTCCGTCCGCGACAGGTCCTCCCCCTGCGTGTCCGGATCGCCCGCCCGGGCCAGCAGATACCCGTCCGCGTCGGTCACGTCGAAGATCGGGGTCTCGGCGTCCTCGCGGAAGTCGCGCAGAACCCCGGCCAGCGTCGCGTGATAGCCGGCGTTCTTCCGGTCCGACTTGGGAAGCGTGAGGAGGGCGAAGAATTTCGGATCCCGCGCGATGACCACGCCGATGCGCTCGAGGTTCTCGCCCTCGCGGCCCATCTGGTGTTCGAAGGCGAGGGCGGCGGCGGAGAGTCCGGCCGTCACGTTTCGGTTCACGTCGACCGAGATGCGCTGATTCACGACGAGGAGCGCCGCCACCATGACGCCGAGAATCGGCGCCGAGGTGAGCACCGCCACCTTGAAGACGAGCGAAATCCGAACCGGAGAATTCATTCGCCGCCGACCGTCACGGCCGCTGTTCCGTTCTCCGGCACGGTCACGTCCACGGTCCGCTCCCCCCGGACCGGAAGCCAGATCGAGAGCCGGTGCGCCCCGGGCGGAACCCCGTCGAGCCGGAACGACCCGTCCCCATTCACGTAGGCGAAGTGTTCGCTCGGGACGACCACGACGTCCGCCCTCATGTTCGAGTGGATGTCGCAGAAGATCTGGACCAACCCGGCCTTTTGGAAGGTCAAGGTCTTCGACTTCCCGCGGGGGTATCGCCCGAGGTCGAATCGCTTGGGCGGCGAGTAGGAGAAGACGTTGTGGAAGACCTTGTCGCTGTTTCGGAACTCGACCTGCTGCCCCACAACCACCGCCAGAATCCGAGGAACGAACCTCTGCCCCGATTGGTCGAGGAGGGCGGCGCCGTACGGTCGTGAGGGGTCCGCTTGGAGATCGACGAGGTACGCGACCCCGAAGGCGCTGTCGGATGCCACCACGGATCCGGCGTGTTCCGCGTGTCCGCTGAGTTGTCCCACATACGCATTCGGTTTCACCCCTCCCCGAAAGCCGAGATCGGCCGGCGTGAGCGCGACCTTCCCGTCGATGCCCCCCGCCCAGGCGACCGGAGCCGAGAGCAGGGCGGCTGCGCTCCAGGCCAGGATTCGGATTCTCACGTCGTTAAGATCGGCGGCCCGCGTGGCCATCCTGAGTCCGATCGCCCGGGACCCGGGAGGGCCGCTCGGGGCCGGCGGCCCTCGGCATGGTGTAAGATTCTCCGATGAATTCAGAGGAGACGGCGGCTCCCGCCGCCGCGATCCGTCGGGGAGCCCAAATCGAAGTGGAAGTGGAGGATCTGGCGTTCGGCGGCCGTGCCTTGGCGCGGGTCGAGGGCCTCGTGGTCTTCGTCGAGGGGGCGCTTCCGGGGGACCGGGTCCTGGCCACGATCTACCGACGGAAGCGCCAGTACGCCGAGGCGCGCACGGAGCGGATCCTACGCCCGGCCGCGACGCGCGTGGAGCCACGCTGCAGCCACGTCGCCATTTGCGGCGGGTGCCGCACCCAGGACCTCGACTACGCGGAGCAGCTCCGGCACAAGGAGCGGCAGGTGGAGGAGTGCCTGGCACATCTGGGCGGCGTGCTCGCGACCGCGCGGCCGATCATTCCCGCGCCCTCCACCTTCCACTACCGAAACAAGATGGAGTATTCATTCGGCAGAGATCCGGACGGGCGCCTGACGCTGGGGCTTCACCGGCGCGGCTTCTTCGATCGCACCTTCGACTTGGAGCGCTGCCACATCGCCACGCCGGTCTCGAGCGAGATCGTGACCGTGGCGCGGGAGTGGGCGCGGCGCGAGTCGCTTCCGGCGTACGACAGCCGGCGAAATTCGGGCCTGCTCCGGTACCTCGTGGTCCGGGAGGGAGTTCGCACCGGCCAGGTCATGGTCAACCTGGTCGCGACCGAGAATCGGCCCGTCTTCGCGGCGTTGGCCGCGGAGCTCCAGAGCCGGTTCCCTCAGATCGCGAGCGTTCTCCTGAACCTCACGCGCCGGAAGGCCCAGATCGCCACCGGGGAGGAGGAGCACGTCCTCTTCGGCCGGGCGACGATCGAGGAGCGCCTGGGGGGCCTCACGTTCGAGATCTCCTCCAATTCCTTCTTCCAGACCAACACCGAGCAGGGAGAGCGCCTGCTCGAGACGGCGCTGGAAGGGCTGGCGCTCACGGGCCGGGAGCGGGTCCTCGACATCTACTCGGGAACGGGCACGTTCACCCTTCCGATCGCCGGGAGCGCGCGCGAGGCGATCGGCATCGAATCGAGCGCCGCATCCGTACGGGACGCCGAGCGGAACGCCGCCCGGAACGGAATCGCGAACGCGCGGTTCTACAACGAGGACGCCATGGAATCGCTCCGGGACCGGTTCGGGCTCGGTGCGCGGCACCCGGGCGCCCCGTCGGACCGTCCCGAGATCGACGCCGTCCTGGTCGATCCGCCCCGCGCCGGGCTTCATGCCGGCGTCGTGAGCCGATTGATCCATCTGGGCGCGCGTCGCCTGGTGTACGTTTCCTGCAATCCGAGCACCCTCGGACGCGATCTGGCGCTCCTCTGCGAGTCGCGCTACCGGCTGACGTGGGTACGGCCGGTCGACATGTTCCCCCACACGCCGCACATCGAGTGCGTCGCAACGCTGGAGCGGGCCGACCCGGCTTGAGAAGGAGCCACGATGTCCGATAGCACGCACGTTCGCCGCCCTTCGCGGCGCGCCGTCGCCCTCGTGGGCTTCGCGACGGCCGCCCTTCTGACCTCGACCCTCCTTCCCGCGCCGGCCGATGCCTCGTCCGCGCCCCAGGGAAAAAGGAAAAACGACATGACCCCAGCCGGAACCGCGTCGCAGACCCATTCGCCCGTCTTCGAGGCGACCCTCGACAACGGGCTCGACGTCTTGATCCAGGAGGTCCACACCGCGCCCGTGGTCTCGTTCATGGTCTGGTACAAGGTGGGCTCGCGGAACGAAACCGCGGGGGCGACCGGCGTCTCGCACCTCCTCGAGCACATGATGTTCAAGGGAACACCGACGTACGGAAAGGGCGAGATCTCGCGCCTTCTCCAAAAGGAGGGCGCCTCGTTCAACGCGGGCACCTCGCTCGACTACACGAACTACTTCGAGGTGCTCGCGAGCGACCGCCTCGAGCTCGCGATGAAGATCGAGGCGGACCGGATGGTGAACGCGATCATTCCCGAGGAGGAGCATCGCCTGGAGATGACCGTCGTCCGCTCCGAGCTGGAGCGGAACGAGGACAACCCCCACCGAGCCCTCTACCTCGAGACCTTCGCGCAGGCCTTCAAGGCGCATCCCTATCACTGGCCGACGATCGGGTGGCGGACCGACGTGGAGCAGATTCGAACGGAGCAGATTCGAAACCACTACAAGACCTTCTACGTGCCGAACAACGCGACGGTCGTGGTGGTCGGCGACGTCGCTCGCGAGAAGGCGTTGGCGATGGTGAAGCAGTACTTCGGCTCGATCCCCCGCGGTCCCGAGCCGCCGGCGGTCACCACGGTGGAGCCGCCCCAGATGGGCGAGCGCCGGTTCAAGCTTCGGAAGCCGGGCGACACGCGCTACCTGATGGTCTCGTACCGAAACCCCGCGCTCACCGATCCGGACACCTACGCGCTCGACGTGCTCGGCATGATCCTGGGGCACGGGAAAACGTCGCGGCTCTACCAGACGCTCGTGGAAGGCAAGCTGGCCACCGACATCGACGCCACGAACGAAACCGGGCGCGATCCGTTCCTGTTCGTCACGCAGGCCACGATCGCGCCCGAGGTCTCGCTGGACCAGGTGGAGCAGGCGCTGGAAAAAGAAATCGAGCGGCTGAAGCGCGAGCCGGTCTCGGCACAGGAGCTGAAGCGGGCGAAGAAGCAGGTCGAGGCGTCGTTCGTCTACTCCAAGGATTCGATCCGGAGCCTCGCGCAGCAGCTCGGCTATTTCAACACGGTGGCGTCCCACACGTACCTCGACACGTACGTCGAGCGGATCCGCGCGGTCTCCGATGCCGACGTGCGACGGGTCGCGGCCAAGTACCTGATCGAGGACGCGCGGACGGTGGGTTGGTACGACCCGATCGCCTCGAACGGTGCGGAGGGCGGGGCGGGAGGCGGCGGCTCCTCGGGCGGCTCGGGCGCGGGGCAGCCGTCCAAGTTCGTGGAGCACTATCGCGCGCCGGAATCGGAGGCGTCGGCCCAGGCGGCGGCCACCCCTTCGACGAAGACGTCGGAGGCAAGACGCTTCGCGCTCGCGAACGGGCTCACGCTGATCGTGCGTCGGAACTCCGCGAACCCCACCATCGCCCTCCAGGGCCTGGTCAAGGCGGGCGGCATCTTCGACCCTCCCGGGAAGTGCGGCCTCGGGACCTTCACCGCGAGCATGCTGGACCGGGGTACGAAGGGCCGAAGCGCCCTCGAGGTGGCGACGGCGATCGAGGACGCCGGGGCGCAGCTGCACTTCGACGGAGGCACCGAGACCGTCTCGATTTCGGCGAACATGCTTTCGGCCGATCTGCCGACCATGCTCGACGTCCTGGCCGACGCACTCCGGAATCCGACGTTCCCAGAGGACCAGATCGACAAGGTTCGGACCGAGTTGATCGGGGACTATCGAATCTCCGAGCAGAGCACGGCCAGCGTCGCCGCCCGCCGGGCGAACGAGCTCCTCTACCCGGTGGGCCATCCCTACCACCTGCATCCGGGCGGCACGGACTCCACGCTTCGTGCGATCACGCGCGCGGATCTCACGGCCTTCCACGCGCGGCACTACGGGCCGGAGCGGACGATTCTGGTCCTCGTGGGCGACGTCGATCCCGATCGCGCGCGCGACCTCGCCGAGAAGGCGCTCGGCGGATGGAAGCGCCTCGAGAACCCGCCTGCGTTCGCGGTGCCGTCGGCACCGGCGCCGGAATCGACGCTCCGCAAGAGCATCGAAATGCCGGGCAAGTCGCAGACCGACGTGGTCTACGCGGTCCCCGGCATCGCGCGAACGGCGCCCGATTACGACGGGGCCATGATGATGAACTACATCCTTGGGGGCGGCACGCTGTCGAGCCGTCTCATGGTGAGCCTGCGCGACGAGCAGGGGTTGGTGTACGGCGTCTATTCGAACCTCTCGTCCGGCATCGGCGCCGGCCCGATCCAGATTCGGGCCGGGACGAACCCGGCGAACGCGGATCGCGCCATCGAATCGATTCTCGCGCAGGTGAAGCGGATGGCGGACGAGGGGCCGACGGATCAGGAGATCGAGGACGCGAAGGGATACCTGACGGGCGTCTTCCCCGTCCGGCTCGAGGCGAACAGCGGCGTGGCGGGCCAGCTCCTGAGCGCCGAGGTCTACGGCCTGGGGCTCGACTACATCGAGCGATACGCCTCCATCGTGCGCGGCGTCACGCGCGAGCAGGTGGCCGCGGCGGCGAAGAAGTACCTGCGCCCCGATTCGGGATACGCGCTGATCCAGGCCGGGTCGGTCACGGCGAAAACGAGCCCCGCCAGTGAGCGGTAGCCGCCCCCGCGCGGCCCTCGCGGCCCTCGCCGTCGTCGCGACGGTCGCTCTCTCGTTGGCGCTCGCGACGACGGCCGAGGCCGCGCGGCGATTCGTGCCGTCGCAGCACGCGACGATTCAGGCCGCGATCGACGCCGCTTCGCCCGGCGACACCATCTGGATCGCCGCCGGAATTCACAAGGGGCCTTTCACCGTGCGAAAGCCGATCGTCCTCGTGGGCGATGCCGGCGCCGACAGCACGATCCTCGACGGGGGCGGCGCGACGCGCGTCCTCGACGTCGAAGGCGTGAAGGGCGGCGCGATCATCGGGCTCGGCATTCGAGGCGGCAAGGCCAGCTCCGGCGGGGGCATCAAGTGCGTGCGCGACACCTCGTTCACGATCGAGGACTGCAATTTCGACGGGAACTGGGAGGGAGGGCTCACCCTGTGGCAATCCCGGGAGGTGCTCGTCCGCGGCTGCCGATTCCGCAACAACCAGGGGAGCGGCCTCGTGTTCGAATCCTCGACGGGCGGGATTCTCGAGTGCCGCTTCACGGACAACGTCGGATACGAGGGGGGCGGCATCTCGCTCCGGGGATCGAGGATCCTGTTCCCGGTGCGCCAATCGACATTCGAGCGGAATCGCGCCGAGGGCTCGACGGGCGGCGCGCTGAACGCCACCGACTCCTCCGAAGTCACTCTAGCGAACTGCGAGTTTCGCGAGAACACGTCGGCGGTCGCCGGCGGGGCCGTGGCCGCCATGGCCACGTCGCGAATCAATCTCTCGCGTTGCCGCTTTTCCAAGAACCATGCCGCCACCGGCGGCGCGGTGCACTCGGACCAATCGATGATCTACGTCACGCTCTGCATCTTCGACCTGAACCGGAGCACGGCGGCGGGCGCCGCGATCGGCGTGCAGGGCCGCTACACCGCGAACGTGAACCCCGTGTACCTGAGCAACACGTTCTATCGAAACACGGTCGACGGCGCGGGGGCCACGGTCTTCTGCCTCGACGTCTCGCCGGAGATCCGGAAGAACATCTTCGTGGTCGAGTCGGGCCAGCTCGCGGTGTCGGGGCTGCGCTCCTCGCCGCTCTACGACTGCAACCTCATCCATGACCCGACGGGGGGCGCGATCGGGGCCCTTCCCTCCGCGAACACGCTCGTCGGCGACCCTCGCTTCTGCGACCCGGACAAGGGCGACTTCTATCTGAAGGACTTGTCACCCGCCCTCCTCGCGGCCTGCGGCCAGATCGGCGCTCTGGGCAAGAGCCCGAGCTGTTCGGTTTTCCGCCTCCAACCGGCCCGGTAGTCCGGCCGTCCAATCCGGGGCGGGAACCTCGGGCCGCTCCCGACGGTAGTGGGAAGTGGATCCAGACCGCACCACCGCACCACCGAACGCACGGAGGGTACATATGTTGCCGCAATTCACGATCGTTCCAGCTGGACGCACGATTCGGGGCCTCCTGGCTTTCGGGTTCGCGCTCACCGCCGTCACCGTTGCCACCGGCGCCAGAGCCGACGACTACGACTGGCAGTCCAAAGCCGACAAATCAGACAAGGCCGATAAGGCCAGCGACAAGGATCGGCGGGTTCAGGTCTATCGCTGGAACAACAACGAAGAGGAGACCGCCGACCAGAAGGGCGGTTACCTCGGAGTCCAGGTTCAGGACATCACCCGGGCGCTCAAGCGCGCCCGCGACCTCCCCAGCGACGAGGGCGCGCTCGTGAATCGCGTCGAGGACGAGAGCCCCGCCGACAACGCCGGAATTCGGCGCGGCGACGTGATCGTCTCGGTGGATGACAAGAGCATTGGGGACTCGAGCGAGCTGATCGACGCCGTTCGGTCGCTGAAGCCCGGGAAAGAAGTCGATGTCGTGGTGCTCCGTGGAGACCAGCGGAAGACGTTCTCCGTGGAACTGGGAGAGCGCCCGAAGAATCAGATCGGCATCGCGCCCGGATTCCTGCCGCGGTGGCGCGACTCGGAGGGTGTCTGGAACGTGCCGACCCCGCCGCCCGGCGCCCCAAGTCCGCAGTTGGAGTTCCGCGGGCAGCGGATGGAGGGGCTCCAAGAATCGCTCCGCGCCCTCCACGAGCAGCTTCGCGTGCTCCGCGAGACCGAGATTCCTCGCCTCGAGGAGGAGCTCCAGCAACTGCGGGAAGAGCTGCGACAGATGAACGACGACAACGAGGACGGAAGCCGAAACGACATCCACCGGGAAGGGCGGCGCAGCCGGACCCCCTCCGAGGACTAGAGGCTAAACTCGTTAATCAAATATGTAACAATGGGTTGCGGGCCGCCATCGAGCGGCCCGCCTCGCTCGTGAGCCCGGCGCCGGCGCTGGACGGCCCGGGTAGACAGGGTAGCCCCGGATGTGGTATCGTGTAATTGTGCTCGACGTGCGCGCCTCCAGGCCGCACAGACCTAACTTCCGCTTCAGTTTGGTCTGCCCAATCCGATAACCCTGGAGGGGGCAACTTCTTGTCCCCCCTTCCACGAAAAACTCAGGGGAACTCACGGATGAGGGCAAAACGTCCATGATCAATCGGCTGAAACGAACCGCAGTCTGGGTCCTCGGAACGCTGTTACTCGCTGGTGCCCCTCAGCTTGCAGACGAATGCATCGCCGCCACCTCGGCCGGAGCCGCGTCCGGAGCAAAGCTAAGCTCAACCAGCGCAAAGACTTATCCGGGGCCGCGTCGGCGTGCGGTTCGGAGGCGTCGCCGCGCCGCGCCCCTTCGCCTGCCCGAGGTGACCGCGAGCGGAATCCCGCGGCTCCACGTGAAGGCCGCCTACGTCGAGGACGCCACGGGTCACGTGCTCTTCCAGAAGAACCCGGAGCGCGTCTACCCGATCGCGAGCCTGACCAAGTTGATCACCGTCCTGGTGCTGCTCGACACGGATCCGGCGTGGGATCGGGTCGTGGAGATCGTGCCGGAGGACGTGAAGAATTCCAGCCGTTCGCGGATTCGCCCGCGCGAAGAAATCTCGGTGCGCGACCTGATCCACGCCGCGATCATGTCCTCGGACAACGTGGCGACGAAGGCCCTCGCGCGCACCTGCGGCGTTTCCCAGGACGAATTCGTCCGCCGCATGAACGCGAAAGCCGACTCACTGGGCCTGACCGGCACCCGCTTCGTGGAACCGACCGGCCTGAGCGAACAGAACGTCGCCACCGCGCAGGGGGTCGCCCGTCTCCTTCGCGCGGCCTCGAACAGCGACATCGTCAGCGCGATCATGCAGAAGGAATCCTACGAGTTCACGAGCAACCGGAAGATCCACCACCTCGTGAACACGAATCGCCTCCTTAGGAGCAAGTGGCGCGTGACCGCGGGCAAGACCGGCTTCATTCACGAGGCAGGCTACTGCCTGGCGACGAACATCGAGGGGGAGAACGGATCCGAGATCACCGCGGTCGTGCTCGGCGCACCGAGCAACGCGCTCCGCTTCGCCGAGGCGCGCCGGATTCTCGACTGGACGTTCCGGTTCGGGCTGCTCCCGGCCGTGACGAGCCCGCTCCCCGAGGCCGACTAGAGCGTGCGGTCCGCGCGGCAAAGCATGGACGCTTGCCGGAGCGTCGTGCGCGCGCGGGCCCGTTTCACCTCGCTGACCTTCCTCGCCGTCCTCGGCGCCTTCGTGATCGCATCCGGCGCCGATGCCCAAGGCGATCCCTCCACGCCGGTCGCCGGTGCCTTCGTCTACCCGGTGGGCGATGAAGTCGACTTCACGAAACCCCACTCGGGCGAGGCTGCCGGCTTCCACGTGTCCGACTCCTATCTCGTGGTGCGCCAGCGCCGGAAGAACCAGCGCGTGCACCTGGGCGTGGACCTGACCGACGGCCGGGGCGGCGCCCCGGTGCGCTCGATCGGCAGCGGGGTCGTGGTCGTCGCCGACGCCCACGCGCTCGTGAAGGTGCGGAAGAAGCAGATCGTCAAGGTCCCCACGATGGTGAAGGGCAAGCGCGTGGTCACGACTTCCACGCGCTGGCGGACCACCTGGAAGTGGCGCACCGGCTGGGGCAACTACGTCGTCGTCGCCCACACGTTGCCGAGCGGCGAGACGGTCCACTCGCTGTACGGGCATCTCGCTCCCAAATCGGTCATCGTGAAGAAGGGGGACGTGGTCGCCGCGGGCCAGCCGCTCGGCCGTGTCGGCCGGACGGGCCGCGCGACCTCCGCGCACCTGCACCTCGAGATCCGGAAGACGCTTCCCGCCTCGCTGGAGGAGGTCGACGAGGGCCTCGCGGACGCGGCGGAAGCCTCGGTCACCGATCGCACGTTCGCGCTACTTCAGACGGTGGATCCGATCGCCTTCCTGGAGCAGCACGTGAAGCGCTTCGAGGATCTGGAGCCCGGCACGTGGGAGGCGCGTTACGCCCTCGCCGCGTGTCGCGACGGAATCCTCTCGGGCGACCAGGAGTCGTTCAACCCCGATCGCCCGGTCACGCGCGCGGACTACTATCGAGCGCTCGTCATCGCCTTCCGTCTCGCCACCCCGTTCACGAAGGAATCCTACGCTTCGTCGGTGGACGCCCTCGTGGACGCCGGCATCCTCGACGCCGCGGGGGAGCGCGGCAAGGAGGCGGGCGACGCCCTCAACCGCTCCGACGCGCTCGAGATCCTGCTCCGGTGCCTCGACAAGAAGCCGGCCCGGGGCCAGAACCTGAGCGCCATTAAGTCGGACCAGATCTGCCGGGACTTCAATCGCCGGTTCGCGGGCGCGGACGCGGCGGCCCTCGCCGAGAAGCAGGCGGTGGCGGCGGCCCTGCGCGCGACCGCGACCAGGCGAAAGGCCGCGGACGCCGACTACGAGCGCGCGCTCAAGGTCTCGAAGGCGAAGGGAGCGGGCGCCACCGCGGCGGGCCCCCGCGTGAAACGGAAGAGCGTGAAGCCGGTGGCCCCGGACTACCGGCTGGACGCGGGCTTCGAAGGGCTGGCCCAGTCGAAGAGCGTCCTCACGCGGGCGGAGGCGTGTCTCCTCTTCGCCTCGGCCTACCGCATGGGAGTCACGCAGCTTTCGGCCCTCGAACGCGCCGCCGCCCGCGTCGCCGCCGCGACGTCGGGCTGAACCGAACCGCGTTCCGCTTCGTCCTCGTCCTCGCCGCGGTCGCCCTCGCACCCTCGGCCGTTCCCGGCTCCTCCCTGGCGCGCACGCTCGCCCGCGTGACCTTTCCCGATTCGGTCGCGGTCGACGGCGCCTCGCTCCGGTTGAACGGAATGGCGCTCTACGAGAAACTCACGTTCGATGTGCTCGTGGCGGGACTCTATCTCGAGCGCCCGGAACGGTCCGCCGAGCGCGTGCTGGCCGCCGACCTGCCCCGCCGGTACGTGACCCGCTTCGTGCGCGACGTCGGGGCCAAGCGGATTCGGGACGCGTGGCGGAAAGGGTTCGCCGCCAACGCGCCGGACGCGAACGCGGAAGTGCGGGCCCAGTTCGAGCAGCTCTGCGGGTGGATCCGCGACTTCCATCGGGGGGACGAGATCGTGGTCACGTACGTGCCGGGGCGTGGAAGCGAGGTCTCGATCTCCGGGGCGCGGGTCGGCGCGATTCCCGGAAAGGGGTTCGCGGACGCCTACTTCGCGCTCGCGCTCGGCCCGAAGCCGGTGGCCGGCGAGAAATTCAAGCGACGGCTCCTGGGGGCCAGGTGACGTCTCCCCTCGCACGGGCGGAAGGGCTCCACGTCTGGGACGCGAGCGGGCGGCGCTTCCTGGACGCGACGTCCGGCGCCTTCTGCGTGAACCTCGGTTATTCCCGCCCCGACCTGGTCCGCGCCATGACCGATTCGGCCGGCCGCCTTCCCCACGCGCGGCCGTCTCGGTTCGAAAGCCAGGAGGCCGCGGCGTACCGCGCGGCGCTCCTCGCCGCCGCCGGCCCACCCTTTGCTCGCGTGGCGCTCACGTCCTCCGGGAGCGAGGCGGTGGACGTCGCGGTCAAGATCGCGCATCGCTACCAGGACGCGGTGCGAAGCGGCGGAACGGGGGCGACGCGCGGAACGGGCGCGACGCGGCGCGGCGTCCTGGCACTGCGGGGACACTTCCACGGCGCGACCTTGGGCGCGCTCGAGGCGACGGGCTGGGCGCCGCGTCGTGGTCCCTACGAGGGACTGCTCGGGGAGCGCTCGTTCGGCCCGCCCGCGACGTGCCCGCGTTGCTTCCGCGCGCTCCACTATCCGGCGTGCGGCGTCGCCTGCGCCGACGCGGCGTTGCCGGACGCGGCGGCGGCGGGCGCGGCCGCCTTCCTCGCGGAGACCGTCCCCGCGGCGGGGCTCGCGGCGTCGATCCCACCGCCCGGCTGGCTCGCGGGCATCCGGTCCCGATGCGACGCGACGGGCGTCGTCTGGATCGCCGACGAGGTGCTGACGGGATTCGGACGCGCGGGCGACGTCTTCGCGTGGCGTCGCTTGGCGGCCAGGGCCGCGCCCGATGGATCGCGACCGGACGCCGCCGCGGTCCCCGACCTCGTGGTTTTCGGAAAGGGAGCGGGCGCCGGCTACGCGGCGATCGGCGGGGTCCTGATGGCGGAGCGCATCGTCGCCGCGCTGGACGCGGCCGCTGCGGATGGCGCTGCTCCGTTCGCGCACCATCAAACGTACGGCGGGAATCCGATCGCCTGCGCCGTGGGACGTCGGGTGCTCGCCGCGCTGGACGAGGAGCGGATCTACGCGGGCGTTCGGGAGCGCGAGAAGACGTACGCGGAGGCTCTGGGCGCGCTCCGGGGACGCGCGGGCGTGTTCGACGTGCGGGGGATCGGGGCGCTCTGGGGCGTGGAAATCGCCGGCCCCGACGGACGGCCGTACCCCCGCGCGCATCGAGCCGCCGAGCGCGTGCGCGCCGCCTGCGAGGCGCGAGGCGTTCTGGTGCATGCGACGTCGGGGTTCCTGGAGGATGGAGGGGGCGACGCGATCCTGACGGCGCCGCCGCTCGTGGCCGGCGAGGACGCGATCCGCGAAATCGCGGGCGCGCTCGCGGCCTCCCTCGAGGAGATCGCCGCTACTTCCCCGGCCGGTACATGATCACCTGGGCTCGCTCCAGGGTGACGAGGCCGTCGGCGACCATCTCGTCGAGGAGCGGACGGAACTTCTCGATCCGGTCCGAGCGGTCGACGATCTCGACGACGATCGGAAGATCCTCGCTCAGCCTTAGCACCTTCGCCGTGTGGATCCGGCTCTTCGCGCCGTAGCCCATCAGGCCGCGAAGCACGGTGGCGCCCGCCAACCCTTCCTCCCGGGCGCGCGTCACGATCGCCTCGTAGAGCGGCTTCCCGTGCCAGCGATCGTTCTCCCCGATGAAGATCCGGAGAAGCTGCCCTTCGCCCTCGAGCTTCATGTCGCCCCCTACAGTTTGAGCGCCGCCGCGTACCCGGCCCAGACCGCGGCCAGCCCGAGCACGACGTGCGCGGCGAGATTGAGCACGGCCCGGAGCGGGTCGCCGGTGCGCGCGAGTTCGAACGACTCGTACGCGAGCGCGGAGAAGGTCGTGAACCCGCCGCAGAAGCCGATCAGAACCGCCGATCGCCAGGCCGGGTTCACGGTCACGCGTTCCAGGGTCAGCGTCGCGACGAGCCCCACCACGAACGACCCGATCACGTTGACGGTGAGCGTCCCGTATGGGAACGTGCTTCCGGTGAGGCGCTGCACGGCGCCCTGCATCCAGTAGCGCGCCAGCGTTCCGACGAGGCCGAAACTTCCGATGAGCAAGACCCGATCCATCGCGCGACTATGCCCCGCGGGGCGCCGCCGTCTCAATCTCGTTCTTGCCGCTTCGGCCGCGCTCGTAGGGCTCTTCCTCGCGGGGTGCGCCGTCGAATCGCAGCTCATCGACCAGGCCCCCGACTTCACCGCGGATCGGTTCCACCAGGGCGGCCTCGCCGTGCTCGGCGTGGTGCAGGTGGACGAGGTCGCGCAGGTGCGCCCCCCGTTGGTGGACGCGCTCGAGCGCGTCCTGACCGCCACCCGACGGGACATCCCGCTCGTTCCCGCGGCTCGCGCTCGGGCTTCCGTCCCCGACTCGGTGGAGCGGCTCTTCTTGCTCGGGTATCAGATGCGGGGAGAGCCGGACCGCGCGCCGTTCGCCGCGGTCGCGAAGGCGGCGGGCGCCTCGGCGCGCTACGGGATCCTGGCCCGCGTGGAGGAAGCGCCGATTCGCTACGGCTCGCGCCAGGTGACGACGGGCCTTCCGGGCGACGAGCGGCGGGACACCCAGGTGCGCGTGACCGGGCGGGACGCGCACGTCTCGGTGCGGATCTACGACCTCACGTCCCTGGCGCTCGTGTGGAGTGCCAAGTACGTCGGATCGAGCGACGTGGCGCCGAACTTTCGCCCGCCCGCGGAGGACTCGCTCGACGCCGCGAGCCGGCGCCCGGTGCACGTCGATCCCGGCGTGGCGGTTGCCGGAACGCCGGGCGAAATCCCGGGACCGCGGGACGACCCGGCCCAGCTCGGCTTCCCCGATCCCCCGACCGTGGCGCGGGCCGCGGAGGCCGCGTTCCTGCTCTTAGCGCGGGACCTTCCGGGGGCGCCGGCTCCGCCCCCTACCCCGAAGAAGTAGCGCCGCCTCTCCGCGACGAAAGCCACGCGACCGCCGGCCGCCACAGCTCGCTCACGAAGACGCCCGCCAGGATCAGCGCCGCGCCGAAAAGCTCGCGCGGCGTCATGCGCTCCCGGAAGAACGCGGCGGCGAACATCGCGGCGAAGATCGGCTCGGTCGCGAAGAGAAGCGCCGCCTTGACCGAGGACGTCCGCGCCAGCGCCCAGGTCTGGAGCGTGATCACGAGCGCCGTGGCGATGACGGCGAGGTAGATCAGGACACCCCACGGGATCCGCTCCCACGGGGTATGGAGGCCGCCCCGCGCGGCGACGAAGGCCCACCCGACGATCGCGCCGACCCCCATCTGGACGACGCTCAGCGGGATCGGATCGCTCCGCTTGCCGACGATGTGCGTGATCACGATCTGGGTTCCGAAGGCCAGGGCGCACCCCAGCGTCCAGAGGTCGCCGGAGCTGAGCGAGAAGCCCAGGTCCGCGGCGAAGCACGTGAGGCCCGCGAACACCACGGCCACGCCGAGGAACTCGCCGAGGGCGGGACGCAAGCGAAACGCGGCCCACGCCAGGAAGGGCGTGAAGACCACGTACGTGCCGGTGATGAACGCGGAGCGCGACGCCGAGATCGTGAGCAGGCCGACCACCTGCGTCAGGTAGCCGATCGAGAGCCAGACGCCGAGCCAGAGGCCGTCGACGAGCCACCGGCGGCGGATGGGCACGAGGCGCTTCCAATAGATCGCCCCGAGCACGACGGTGGCCAGGGTGAAGCGGATCGCCATCAATTCCGTGGGATGGAGGGTCCGCATCGTGTCGCGCAGGAGCGCGAACGTGGTCCCCCAGATGGCGGCGATCAGGAGGAGGAAGTAGTCGGCCCGATTCATCGCGGCTTCGCGCGCCGCGTCCTCTTCGGGTGGAGCACTTTGATGGAGAAGGCGAGGCTTTCCAGCTCGATCGAGAGGTTCACCGTGTGGAGCGCGATCCCGGCCGGCACCTGGATGCGGCGGTGCGCGAAATTCAGGACGCCGCGCATCCCCGCCTCGACCATTCGGTCGGCGACGGCCTGCGCGGCGCGGGCGGGGACCGCGATCACGCCGATCTCGATGCGGAGCCGCGCGGTCTCGGGAGCCAACTCATCGAGGTGGTGGACGCGGAGATCGCGCCAGGCTTGCCCGACGCGATCCGGGCTGATGTCGAAGACACCGACGATGTCGAAGCCCTGGCGCCGGAATTCCTTGTAGGAGAAGAGGGCGGAGCCGATGTTGCCCGCGCCCACCAGCGCCACCTTCCAGCGCCGGTTCAACCCCAGGATGAGGCGGATCTCCTTCCGAAGGCGGACGACCCCGTAACCGAGGCCGCGCTTCCCGAAGTTCCCGAAGTAGGAGAGGTCCTTTCGGACCTGCGCGGACGTGACGCCGCTCTGGTGGGCGAGGCCCTGCGAGGATACCGTGCGGTGGCCGTCGGTCTCCAGCTCCTCGAGGACGCGGTAGTAGGTGGACAGCCGACGTACGGTGGACGTCGAGATGCGTGGATCCAGCCTACGCCTCCTCGTCCCCTGCCGACTCCTCCACCTTGGCCACGTCGATCAGCTGGTCGCCCGCCTCGAGCCCGATCAGGCGGACGCCTTGCGTGTTTCGCCCGATCTCGGAGATCCCCTGCACCTGCGTGCGGATCACCATGCCGCCGCGGGTGATGAGCATCACCTCGTCGTCGGCGACCACCTCCAGCGCGGCCACGACGCTGCCGTTCCGTTCGGTCGTCTGGATCGAGATGATCCCCTTCCCGCCGCGGCCCGTGATGCGGTACTCGCTGATCGGCGAGCGCTTCCCGTATCCGTTCTCGGTGGCGACCAGGATGCTCGAGTCGCGCTT
>Ga0075423_10000970_pt1 | contig 24414 bp, 23 predicted proteins | sample SoiMethybrSBSTD2_FD_80114 | JGI IMG/M metagenome (GOLD analysis project Ga0075423, IMG submission 80114) | Bulk soil microbial communities from a Populus tree surrounding site in Tennessee, USA - Soil MetaG P. TD hybrid SBSTD2 | ecosystem: Environmental > Terrestrial > Soil > Tree plantation... | reverse complement strand
GGCGTCGGCGGCGTTCGCGCCGTCGCTCGTGTACCGGCTGCACGGCGGTCATCCGCTCGCCGGCACCTTCGACGGAAAGCAGGCGGCGCTCGGCGCGATGGCGGCGCTCGCGCAGGCCGGAGGTGCCGGGACGACGCTGCGGCTCGCCGACGCCTGGGCGGCCGGTTCCGAACTCGTGCTTGCGCACCTCGTACGGCGTGCGGGTGCGGATGCGGGTCCGCTCGAGAGTGACGTCGCGACGATCCTGCGCGTCGAGGACGACGCGATCACCGAGATCGTCACCGTGTCGTCCCGCGCGCTCGACGCCTACTGGTCGAGCGCTACGTGACTCCACCGACCACTAGCGAACGACCCCTTCGGTGAGCGTGGCCAGCGACACCGCCGGGCGCGCGCCGAAGTGCGAGATCACCTCGGCGGCCGCCATCGAGCCGAGACGACCGCAGGTGGCGAGGTCGTGGCCGTGGGTCAGGCCGTAGAGGAACCCGGCGGCGTACTGGTCGCCGGCGCCCGTCGTGTCGACCAGCCGGTCCACCGGCTCGGCGGCGATGACGTGCATCTCTTCGCCGCCGATGACGACGGAGCCGTGCTCGCTGCGCGTCAGTGCTCCTACCCGGCAATGCCGACGGACCCGCTCGAGCGCGGCATCGAAGTCGTCGACCTCGTACAGCGAGCAGATCTCGGCCTCGTTGGCGAAGAGCACGTCGATCTTGTCGGCGACGAGATCACGGAACTCCTCCCGGTGCCGGTCCACGCAGAACGGATCGGACAGGGTGAGCGCGACCTGGCGGTTCGCGCTGCGGGCGGCAGCGGCGGCCTTGCGGATGGCGTCCTTCGCCGGCGGCTGATCCCACAGGTATCCCTCGAGGTAGGTCACCGCGGCGCGGGCGACGAGGTCGGCGTCGACGTCGTCGGGCCCGATGAACGTCGACGCACCGAGGTACGTGCACTGCGTGCGCTGCGCGTCGGGCGTCACCATCACGAGGCACCGACCCGTCGCCGGGCCAGAGGTGGCGGGCGCGACGTCGAAGTGCACGCCGAGCGAGCGGAGGTCGTGTGTGTAGACCTTGCCGAGCTGGTCGTCACGGACGCGCCCGATGAACGCCACCGTGGCGCCGAAGGACGCCAGCCCTGCGATCGTGTTGGCGCACGATCCCCCCGAGATCTCCTGCGCGGGAGGAAGGTCGGCGTAGACGGCTTCCGCCCGCTCGAGGTCCACCATCACGGTCGCGCCGCGCGGGAAGTCGTGGGCGGTGATGAAGCCGTCGTCGACGGAGGTGATGACGTCGACGAGCGCGTTCCCGATGCCGAGGACCGCGAAGTCCGGATCGCTCATCGACCGGCGGCCGGAGCCGTCTGCACGAACGCGACGGGCGCGCTGTCGCTGCCGTTCCCGTGCTGGCCTTCGGCCGGTCGCAGCCGGCGGCCGACGGTCTGGGTCCGGCCGTAGAGCGTCGTGCGCTGCTCGAGTGCCCGGCCAAGGGGCTCGACGATCTGCCGGAACTCGGCCTCGTCCAGCTCCTGACCGTGGCTGGCGCCTGCGGCGCGCGAGATGTTCTCGTCCATGAGCGTGCCGCCGAGGTCGTTGGCGCCGGATCGGAGAGCCTGGCGGGCGCCGTCGACGCCCATCTTCACCCACGAGACCTGGATGTTGTCGATCCATCCGCGGTACGCGATGCGGGCGACGGCGTGGATGAGCAGCGCCTCCCGGAACGTGGGGCCGGGCCGGGCCCGGTGCTGGAGGAAGATCGGGCTCGCCATGTGCACGAACGGGAGGGGCACGAACTCGGTGAACCCGCCGGTCTCCTTCTGCAACTCGCGCGTCCGCACGAGGTGGCGTGCGACGTGTACCGGGCGCTCGACGTGACCGAACATGATCGTGATGTTCGACCGCAGCCCGACCGAATGCGCGATCCGGTGCGCCTCGAGCCACTCGTCCGTCGTGACCTTGTCGGGACAGATGACGGCGCGCACTTCGTCGTCGAGGATCTCGGCCGCGGTGCCCGGCAGCGTGGACAAGCCCGCATCCTTCGCTCTGAGCAGGTAGTCACGCAACGGCACGCCCAGCCGGCGCGCGCCTTCCGTCACCTCGAGTGCGGTGAAGCCGTGCACGTGGATCCGGGGCGCGACCTCCTTCACGGCCTGTGCGACCGAGATGTAATAGTCACCGTCGAAGTCGGGATGGATGCCGCCTTGCAGACACACCTCGGTCGCGCCGCATTCGACCGCCTCGACGACCCGCCGCTGGATCTCGGCGTGGTCGAGCAGGTATGGCGACCCGCGGAGGTTCAGCGAGAGGGGACCCTTCGAGAACGCGCAGAAGCGGCACTTGAACGTGCAGACGTTCGTGTAGTTGATGTTGCGGTTCCGGACGAACGTCACGACGTCACCGACCGCGTCGCGCCGCAGATCGTCCGCAGCCGCACACACGCGGGCGAGGTCCGGGCCCCGGGCCGACAGGAGCGTGACGAGCTCATCGATGCCGACCTCGTCGCCGGCCTCGACGCCCGCCAGCACCTCGCCGACCGGGCCACCCCCGCGGGTGGGCGCGGCGGCCGGCAGGAGATCGGGTGGCTGGGCGCTGCCGCCGGCCGACCACGCGTGCTCGTGCGCGAGCCCCTCGGCATCCGAGTGGAGGAGCACGGGGAAGCGCACGTCGGGGTGGAGCCAGCCTTCCGGGTCGCGGACGTACTCGGGGTACACGGTGAGGCGGGGCGCGAGCGTCTTCCCGGACGCCTCGGTCGCGGCGTGGAGACGGTCGAGCGCCGGCCACGGCCGCTCGGGGTTCACGTGGTCGATCGTCACGGGGGACACACCACCCCAGTCGTCGATCCCGGCGTCGAGGAGCGCGCCGAGGTCGTCGCTGAGGTTGGGGGGCGCCTGGAGGTGCATGTCGGCGCCGAGCACGAGCCGCGCCGCCGCCACCGTCCACACGAACTCGTCTCGATCGCACGGCAGGTGCTGGTGCATGGCGGTGCCCGGCTTGGGCAGGAAGTTCTGGACGATCACCTCCTGCACTTGCCCGTGGCGAGCGTGGCTCTCGCGAATGGCGAGCAACGCGTCGATGCGCTCGCCGCGCGTATCGCCGATCCCGACGAGGATCCCCGTCGTGAAGGGCACGCGTGCCAACCCGGCCGCCTCGAGGGTCGCGAGGCGCCGCGCCGGCGTCTTGTCGGGGGCGCCGTGATGCGGGCCACCGGGCTCGCCCAGCCGTTCGGCGAGCGTCTCGATCATCATCCCCTGCGACGGGCTGACCGCCCGGAGCCGCTCGAGCTCGGACTGTGAGAGGGCCCCGGCGTTGGCGTGGGGGAGCAGGCCCGTCTCGTCCAGAACGGCCCGGCACGCGTGCACGAGGTAATCGACAGTGGAGTCGTAGCCGTGCTCGTCGAGCCAGGCGCGGGCGGCGGGGTAGCGCTCCTCGGGGGCTTCGCCCAGCGTGAAGAGCGCCTCGTGGCAGCCCACGGCGGCGCCCCGGCGGGCGATCCCGAGCACGTCGTCGAGCGAGAGGTACGGCGCGTCCAGTCGGGCGGGTGGCTTGGCGAAGGTGCAGTACCCGCAACGATCCCGGCACAGCATGGTGAGCGGGATGAACACCTTCGGTGAGAACGTGATCCGGTTGCCGTGCCCGTGGTCGCGCAGGAGCCCGGCTTCGGTGACGAGCTCGGCGACGGGCACGTCGACGAGACCCCGGGCCTCCGCCGCGCTCAACATGCGGCGAGCCTAGGCCGCGCGCGAGCGGGTGCTGACCGTCGGCGCCGCCTACCCGGGCGAGCCGTTCGCGGCCTCGTCCACGAGCCAGATCACGCGCCCGGCCGTCACGCGCGCGGCGGGCAGATCGTCGCCGGCTTTGACCCGCTGCAGTGCCTCGCGCTTGCCCTCGCCCGCGACCGTGAACACGGCGAGGCGGGACCGGGCGATGGCGGGGAACGTCAGTGTCAGACGGGGGTGCGGATGGAGCTCGTCGCCGGTTGCGACGACCAGCCGCTCGCGTTCGTCGAGCGACGGCGAACCGGGGAACAGCGACGCGGTGTGCCCGTCGGGACCGAGACCGAGGTGGACGAGGCCGAGCGGGCCGTAGTCGCGGAGAAGCCTGTCGTAGCCGTCGGCGGCGTGCTCGATCGTGTCGCCCGCGTGTCGCATCGAATAGACCGCGCGCGGTTTCACCTGGTCGACGAACGCGTGACGGGCCATGCCCTCGTTCGATTCGGGGTCGTCGACCGGCACCCACCGCTCGTCGCCGAAGAACACGTCGACCTCGCCCCAACTCACCTCGGCGACCGCCAGCAGCTCGTAAGACTCGCGCGCAGTTGATCCGCCCGAGAGCGCGAGCGACGCCGGCGCCTCTTCTGCGACGAGCGCCGCGAACGCGCGCGGCACGTGCTCGACGACGCGCAGCTCGCCGTGCAGGCTCATGGTGTCCTCCACGTGTCGCCGTAGCTCTGGGCGAGGAGGTCGTCGGCCTCCTTCGGCCCCCAGGTGCCGGCGGGATAGAAGTAGAGGGGAACGGCGCCGTCGTCGAACGCGTCGATGAGCGGCTGCACGATCCGCCACGCATGGTCCACCTCGTCGCCCCGGATGAAGAGCGTCGCGTCGCCGAGGAACGCGTCGCCGAGCACGCGCTCGTACGCCTCGGGCGGCTGTTCGGCGAACGCCAGCCGGTATCGGAAGTCGAGCGCCACGCCCCGTACGCGAAACGACGCCCCGGGCACCTTGGCTGCGAACTCGAGCGTGATTCCCTCGTCGGGCTGGATGTGCATCACCATCGTGTTCGGCTCGACGGAGTCGACGGCGCTGGACGGGAGGGGCAGGAATGGCACCTGCTTGTACCGCAGCGCGACCTCGGTGACCCGATGGGGGAGTCTCTTCCCCGTGCGGACGTAGAAGGGCACGCCGGCCCAGCGCCAGTTGTCCACGTCGAGCTCCAGCGCAAGGTACGTCTCGACGTTGCTCTGGGGCGAGACGCCCTCTTCCTCCCGGTAACCCGGAACCTCGATGCCGCCGATCTCGCCGCGTGTGTATTGCCCCCGAACGACGACGCGCCCGAGCTCGGCCGTGTCGAGCGGACGGACCGATCGCAGCGCCTTCACCTTCTCGTCGCGGATCGCGTTGGCGTCGAACGAAGCCGGTGGTTCCATTGCCGTCAGCGCCAGCACCTGAAGGAGGTGGTTCTGGAGGATGTCGCGCAACGCGCCGGACTGCTCGTAGAAGGTCCCGCGATGTTCGACACCGAGGTCCTCCGCCACCGTGATCTGCACGTGGTCGACGTACCGGCGGTTCCAAATGGGCTCGAAGATCGTGTTGGTGAACCGCAGGGCGAGGATGTTCTGGACGGTCTCCTTCGCCAGGTAGTGATCGATCCGGTAGATCTGGTGCTCGCGGAAGTGCTCGTGGAGCTGCGCGTCGAGCTGGCGCGAGCTCTGGAGGTCGCGGCCGAAGGGCTTCTCGACGACGATCCGACGGAAGTGGCCTTCTGACTCCTCGGCGAGCCCGGCGCGTCCGAGGCCGGCGGCGACCGTTCCGAAGAGCTGCGGGATGGTGGCGAGGTAGTAGAGCGCGTTGCCGGAAGTTCCGTACTGCGCGTCGCAGGCGGCCAGCACATCGCCGAGCCGGCGGAAGGTGTCGTCATCGTCGAAGGCGCCGGCGATGTAGTGGTACTGCACGCTCCGCTGGTCCAGCACGTTCTGCCGTCCTTCGGCGTCGCCGTTGCTGGCCTTCGCGATCGAGTTCCGCACCTCGGTAGCGAAGTCCTCGTTGCTCATCAGGGTGCGTGAGACACCCACGACGGCCAGTCGACGCGGCAGCTTCCCGCCCTCCGCCAGCGACGCAAGCGCGGGATACAGCTTGCGGTGGGCGAGATCACCGGTCGCGCCGAACACGACCAGTGCCGCCGAGAGCGCCACCGACTCGCTGCTGGCACTCGTCATGCGCTGCTGCTCCGGAGCCGGCTCACGGGGATTTGTGGCGCGTGACGGACAACAAGGTCACGCGGGGCGATGATACGGGTGTGGAAGCTCGAACGGTCTCCGTCGACGAGCAACTGCCTATGACGCTCGCGCGCTTGCACTGGGACATGCGGGTCGGCAGCACGCTCACGGTCGATGTGGATTGCGGCGACGAGGGGGATCGGGTCGACCGGCTGCGTGATGTCGTCATCGGCGCCGGGCTCGCGGTCGACGACTTCGTGGTCGAAGGCCGCTTGATCCGGGTCCGGGCGCGTCGCCTGCGCTCGCTCCCCGACACGGTCGGGCCCGGCATGCGCCTGCTGGTGTGCGGCTTGAATCCGAGCCTGTACGCAGCCGACGCCGGCGTCGGGTACGCCCGCCCGGGCAACCGCTTCTGGCCCGCGGCGCGTGCGGGAGGGATTCTCGACCGTGACCGGGATCCTGTCGACGCGCTCGTGTGCCACGGGATCGGGATGACCGATCTCGTGAAGCGCGCTACCACGGGCGCGAGTGAGCTGACGGTTGCCGAGTACCGGGCGGGGACGGCGCGAGTCGAGCGGCTCGTTCGCTGGCTGCGCCCCGCCGGGGTGTGCTTCGTCGGTCTTGCGGGTTGGCGCGCCGCCGTGGACCGGCACGCCGTGCCCGGCGAACAGCCGGCTCACTTCGCCGGTATCCCCGCGTACGTGATGCCGTCGACCAGCGGCGCCAATGCGCACGCCCGGCTCGACGATCTTGCCGACCACCTGCGGGCGGCGGCCGCGCTCAGCCGGTGAGCTCGCCGGCGTGCTTGTCGAGGCTGGCGAGACAGTCCCGATACGATCGCTCGAAGCTGCCCACTCCCTCGCGCTCGAGCGTGTCGGTGAGATCGCCGTAGTCGATACCCGCCCCGGCGAGCTCCTCGATCACGCGCTGTGCGCCGTCGACGTCCCGGGTGATCGTGTCGGGCTGCGGGTCGCCGTGGTCGTGCAGCGCGTCGATCGATGCCTGCGCGAGCGTGTTGACGGTGTCGGGCCCGACGAGCTCGTCGACGTAGAGCGTGTCGGAGTAGGCGGGGTTCTTCGTCGAGGTCGACGCCCACAATGGCCGTTGCAGCCGCGCGCCGCGCGCGGCGAGCGCGTCCCAGCGGTCGCCGGCGAACGTCTCCCGGAAGAGCCTGTACGCAAGCTTGGCGTTGGCGACCGCCACCTTGCCGCGCAGCGGATGGCCTTCGGGCAGACGCCGGTCCGCCTCGGTGTCGACGCGGCTGACGAAGAAGGACGCCACCGACGCGACTCGGGAGAGGTCGCCGCCCTGCTCGGCATGGCGCTCGAGCCCGCGGAAGTACGCCTCGATGACCTCGGCGTACCGGCCGAGCGAGAAGATCAGCGTGATGTTGATGGAGATGCCCTCGGCGAGGCAGTCCTCGATGGCGGGAACGCCCGCCAGGGTGGCCGGGATCTTCACGAAGACGTTCGGGCGCGCGGCCTGATCGTGCAGCCAGTGGACCTGCTCGATCGTGGCCGCGGTCTCGTGAGCCCGGTCGGGCGCGACCTCCACCGAGACGAACCCGTCACCGCCGTCCAGCGCGTCGTACGTGGGGCGGAGCACGTCGGCGGCGTGGCGGATGTCGTCGAGGACGAGCGCCCAGTACACCGAGTCGATGGGCGCGCCGGCCTTGGCGAGCTCGGTGAGCTGCTCGTCGTACCCCTCACCGGCGGCCATCGCCTTCTCGAAGATCGTCGGGTTCGACGTGACGCCGCGGATGCCGTCGTCTTCGATGAGACGCTTCAGCCCTCCGCCGGCGATCAGCTGACGGGTGAGGTTGTCGTACCAGGGGCTTTGCCCGTACTCGACGAGTCGGGCGATGGGGGAGCCGGTGGGGGTCATCAGGCCTTCTCTTCGGGGGGATCGAGGGCGAGCAGAGCGCGGGCGCGCGCCACGACGTTCTCGGGCGTGTAGCCGAGCTCGGCGAGGACGACGCTGCCCGGCGCCGACGCGCCGAAACGGTCGATGGCGATGACGTCGTCGGCGTAGCGGTCCCACCCGAGGCTGGCGCCGGCCTCCACCGCTAGCGTCGGAACACCGGGTGGCAGAACCTGATCGCGATATCCATCGGGCTGCTCGGCAAAGAGCTCCCAGGACGGCATCGAGACGACACGCACCGAAACGCCGTCCGCCTCGAGCTGCTCGCGGGCGTCGACGCACAGATGGACCTCGGAGCCCGTGCCGATCAGGACCAGGTCGAGGTCGCCGGTCTCGTCGACGAGTGTGTACGCGCCTCGGGGAACGCCTTCGGGCGCGCGCGCCGCGGTGGCATCGAGCACGGGCAAGTTCTGGCGGGTCAGGATGATCGCCGTGGGGCCGTCGCCGTTGATATGGACGCGCCACGCCGGGGGGACCTCGTTGGCGTCGGCGGGACGGATCAGGCACAGCCCCGGCATCGCCCGCATCGCCATCAGGTGCTCGACCGGCTGGTGCGTCGGGCCGTCTTCGCCCAGGCCGACGGAGTCGTGCGACCAGACGAACGCCACCTTGGCGCGCTGGAGAGCAGCGAGGCGCACGGCCGGCCGCTCGTAGTCACTGAAGATGAAGAACGTACCGCCGAACGGCAGCGCCCCGCCGGACACCGCCATGCCGTTCATGATCGAGCCCATCCCGTGCTCGCGCACGCCGAAGTGCAGTTGGCGGCCCGTGAAGTCGTCGCGCGTGATCTGGGCCTGACCCTTCAACTCGGTGCCGGTGTTGCCGGTGAGGTCGGCGCCGCCGCCGATCAAGCCGGGCACCACGTCGAGAATCGCGTCGAGCACGGCCCCGCTTGCCTTGCGGGTGGCAACCTGCTCGCCGGCGTCCCAGGACGGAAGCTTCGCCTCCCATCCCTCGCGGCCGCGGGCGGCGAGAACGAGGTCGAATTCCTCACCCAGTTCGCGGTCACGCTCTCCGAACGCGCGCACGCGTTCGCGCCACGCGTCGCGTGCACCGCGGCCCCGCGCGCCCGCCTGACGGTAGAAGTCGAGCACGTCGTCGGGAACCCAGAAGTCCACCTGCGGCATGCCGAGGATCTCCTTGACCTTCGCGACCTCATCGGCGCCGAGCGCGTTCCCGTGCGCGTGCGCGGTGTCGGTGTACTTCGGCGACGGGTAGCCGATGTGGCTCCGCAGGATGAGCAAGGTGGGCCGGTCCTCGACCGCGATGCCGTCGCGCAGACCGCGCTCGAGTGCGTCGAGGTCTTCGGAGACCTCGCCCAGCTGCACGACGTGCCAGTGGTAGCCCTCGAAGCGCGAACGCACGTCGTCGGAATACGAGAGCTCGGTCGGACCGTCGATCGAGATGTGGTTGTCGTCGTACACGTACACGAGGCGCCCGAGCCCGAGGTGACCCGCCAGCGACGCCGTTTCGTGGCTGACGCCTTCTTCGAGGTCGCCGTCGGAGCAGATCGCGAACACGTGGTGGTTGCACACGTCCTCGCCATAGCGCTCGCGCAGGTGCCGCTCGACGATGCCGATGCCGACGCCGTTGCCGAATCCCTGTCCGAGAGGACCGGTCGTGACCTCGATGCCAGGCGCGTGGCCGCGTTCGGGGTGACCGGCCGTGCGCGACCCGAGCTGGCGGAACTGCTTGAGGTCGTCGAGCTCGAGTCCGTACCCGGTGAGGTACAGCATCGAGTAGAGGAGCATCGACGCGTGCCCCGCCGACAGGATGAAGCGGTCGCGGTCGGGCCAATCGGCGTCGGCGGCGTCGTAGCGGAGGATGCGGGTGAACAGCACGTGCGCCAGCGGCGCCAGGGCCATCGGGGTGCCCGGGTGGCCGGAGTTGGCCTTCTGGACCGCGTCCATCGACAGTCCGCGGATGACGTCGACGGCGCGCCGCTCGAGCTCCTCGGATACCGCCGACGTCTGAGCAACCGGTTCGGCCGTCATGCCCCTCCTCGGACTTCATTGTCGCCGTCGCGAGCTCCGGCTTTGCTCCGGCGGTCGGCAAAGCCGCCGCCTTCGCCCTTCATTGTCGCCGTCGCGAGCTCCGACTTTCAGCGTATGCCGACGGCAATCACCCTTCACGTACCCCGCGTGGACGTCACGCGAACAAGGCGAGGCTGGCCGTGAAGCCGTGGAGGAAGTTGCGGCCTCCGACCGGTCCGATCTCCCCGGCGCAGAACGCTCCCGCCAGCGGGATCGGCCCCAGCAGGTTCTCCACCATGCCCGCGTCGTGATCGGGAACGGTGAAGAGGTGACGGCCACGCCCGTTGCACGTGAACAGCAAAGCGGCCTCCGCGTCCACGCCGGTGAGCATCTCCCGGAGATCCTCGTCGGCGGCGCCCGCGTCCCGGACGTGGAACTGCACGGTCTGGCCCACCGAAACCTGCTCGCCGACCGCCAGCGCGCCCGAGCTCTCGTCGGCACCGAGCAGGTTGCGGACGAGGAAGTCGCCCCGGCTGAACTCGGCCTTGTGCTCGTCGACGACGAGACCGACGTGGAGGCCGCGGCGCAACAACTCGCGTTCCTCTTCCGAGGCCGCGCCGGCGAGCTCCTGGAGGCGCTCGATCGCCGGCTTCCCGCCCAGCTCCTCGATGAGGTTCTTATCGCCCCGGGTGACGACGTAGGGGCGGCCGATCGGACGGCAGCCCTGCGATACGAGCGTGCGGACCTCGATGCCGCCGCCGTCGACGAACACGCCGACCGCGCCCTCGTCGACGACGTGGTCGTCGAGTACCAGGCGGTTCCCACCCGGGCTCCCCGCCGCCGACGCCAGCCCACCGATGATCTGCAGGCCGGGGAGGTCGCGGTTGACGCGCTGGAGGAACGCATCGACCGGGAACGTGAACGGGTCCGCGAAGAGCAGCAGGCTCCCGGGCGACTGGTCGAGCGACGGCCAGCCCGTCAGCGCGGCACCGTCGGGCGTCTCCTGGACCCGCAGCGTGACCGGCGTGAGCGTGGCACCGTCGAGACGGGCTGCGAAGACGGTGAGGGCGGGGTTCTCCTCGATCTCGTGGGGACCGCCGGCGACCGCGATGGCGGTACCGCCGACGAGCACCCGGGGTTCGAGGATGTTGCGCAACGCGGGTCCGATGTCCTCGAACGCTCCGACATGATGCGTCGACGCGAAGCACACGGCGAGATCACAGCCTTCGCCGTCGAGGTGCTCGAGGATCTCACCCGCGGCTTCGCCGACCGCGTTCGCCGCGATCGGGTGCTGCGACAGCGCCGACGCGAACCTCGTCATGGTGCCGGGACAGCGGTCAGGGGGACGACCACGGTCGAGCCCGACTCCGTGATCGTGCAATGAGCCTCGATCGTCCCGGGCGCGGGGAACTCGAGCTCGGGTCGGACGAGGCGGTAGCCGAACTTGCCCGGCTCCACCGAGAACTGTTGGGCGTTGCGGGCGACCTCCTCACCATCCCGGGTGAAGACCGCCTCGAGGGTGCCCATGCCGCTGTCGTCGGCCGGCGCGCGCACGAGCACGACGAGGTGAGGCGTCATCTGCGCCGGGAACTCGGCCACCGGCTCGGAGAAGAACGCGCCGGTGATGTCGATGCGGGTCGAGCCGCCCGCGACCTGGCGGAACTCGAGATTCTCGACGAACAGCGCCGCGACGATGTCCACAGTCCTCCTGTCGCCGTCGCAAGCTCCGGCTCTTTTTCTCCTGTCGCCCTCGCAAGCTCGGGCTTTGCGGTAGCGGTCGGCCGAGCCGCCGCCTCTGCGTCGAGGCTAGCGAGATGACCGGCTGCGTAGGCTGCTCGTCGTGACGGACGCCATTGCGGAGTTGGCCGGCTCGGTTTCGGCCGTCCTCGACCGCGGGTTGTCCGAGGAGGAGTCGGTCGCGGCGATGCGGCCGGCGATGGATCGCCTCCTGGCTCGAGCCGACGAGCTCCCCGCCGACGCGTCGCATCCGGACGCCGACGGCGGCGCGATCGGGCACCTGCTGCACGCCGACGCGGACGAGCGTTTTCACATCCTCTCTGTCGTGTTCCCGCCCGGGACGAGCAGCGGGACCCACGAGCACGGTTGCTGGGGGATCATCGGCTACGTCGCCGGACTCGACGAGGAGACGCGCTACCGGCGCGTCGACGGCGGGAGCGGCGACGAGGGATGCGTGCTCGAGGAGGTCGAGCGCGTCGTGCACGACCCGGGCACGGTCTCCCGCCTGTTGCCGCCCGACGAGATGCACCACCGGGTGCGAAACCCCGGCACTGTCGACGGCGTCTCGGTGCACGTGCTCTGCCGGCTTCCCGAATCGCACCCGCACAAGTTCTACGACCGGGAGCATCACCGGTTGCTCCCGTACCCGTTCCGGCGGCTGCCGGACGCGCTCGTGCGGGCCGAGGTGGAGCTGCCCGACTAGCGGAGCTCCGCCGAACCGACCGCCGCCTCGCCGCCGAGCCAGACCGTGCGCACGGCGAGTGTTTCGGGATCGAGCGCGACGAGGTCGGCCCGCATGCCGGGCGCGATGCGACCACGGTCCGTGAGCCGCAGCACGTCGGCGGGGACCGTCGCCGCCATCTCGACGGCGCGCTCGACGGGGACACCCAGCCTGACGGTGTTGTGCACGGCGCTTTGCATGGACAGCGTCGATCCGGCGAGAGTCCCATCGGCCAGGCGCGCGGCGCCGTCGTCGGTGACGCGAAGGCCTTCGGTGGCGACCCGGTCGGTGACGAGGCCCACGTTGTGCTTCCGGTGGATCGCGAGCCGCAGCGCCGCCGGGTGCACGTGCACGAGATCGGGGATCAGCGTCGGAGTCAGGCGCTCGTCGTCGAGGGCGGCGCCGGCGAGCCCGGGGTCACGGTGGTGCAGCGGACCCATGCCGTTGAACAGATGCGTCACCACCCGCGCGCCGGCGTCGGCGGCTGCTCGCGCCGCGTCGTACGTCGCGGTGGAGTGACCGAGCGCGACGGCCACGCCGTTCTCGTAGAGCAGGCGCGTCGCCGCGAGGCCGGGATCGGCTTCGGGCGCCATTGTCACGATCGTCACGAGGCGGGGGAACGCGGCGAGCAGGGCGCGCAACCATTCGCAATCGGCGGCGCGCACGAGCGCGACGGGATGCGCACCGGGCGCGCCACCGAGGAACGGGCCCTCGAGGTGCACGCCGACGATCGCCGGCAGCGACTGCGCCTCCGCGACGGCGCGCGCCGCTGCGGCGCGCTCGAGTGCCGCGCCGTACTCGTCGAGCGGAGCCGTCACAAAGGTCGGGCAATACGCGGTCACACCCTCTTCGAGCTGCGCGCGCCCGGCGCGGCGCCAACCCTCGGCGTCGGTGGAGAAGAAATCGACGTCGCCCACCCCGTTGACCTGCAGGTCGATGAACCCGGGCGCGAGCAGCGCCGACCCGGCGTCGACGGCGCCGGCGGGCCCGGGTCCCGAGCCGACCTCGACGATCAGCCCGTCGTCGATCGCAACCCAGCCGGGCGCGGGCGGCCCAGGCGGGCACACGCGCTCGGCTGCGAGCACGTACGTCATGCGGAGCTACGCCGTTCGCGCCAGAGGGTGAGCCGCAGCTCGATCATCCCCACCAGCGTCCGGGGCACTCGCTGCCAGATGGGAGTGCGTGACGGCCGCCGCTCCTGCGCGGTGACGGGCAACTCGGCGATCGGGAGCCCCGTGCGCTGGGTCCGGATCACCAGCTCGGTGTCGAACAGGTCCGTCCGGAAGCGGCAGCGCTCGAGAATCGGCTCCACGTCGACGCGCCGCATCGCCTTCATGCCGTGCGTATCAGAGACCGACAACGAGAACACCGCGCGCAGGAGCAAGCTGAAGACCGTCGTGACGAAGCGCCGGGGCCAGGGCCGCTGGTCGCGAGCACCAGGCGCCCGCTTCGAGCCCACGACGATGGCCGGTGGTGCATCACCCGTCAGCAATTTCAACGCGTCGTCGACGAAGCCGAGGTCGTAGTAGTCGACGTCGAACGTGACGATGAGCTCGCCGCGTGCCGCGAGGATGCCCTTGCGCAACGCGGCGCCGTAGTCGGCAACCGCGCGCGTGGAGACCCGAACCGTGGGGAGCTCGTCGGCCAGGCGTCGGGCGATGGCCAGCGTGTCGTCGCTAGACCCGTTCTCCACGACGAGGATCTCGAGCTCGTGGCCGCGAGCGCGCAAGCCGTCGTCGACGTCGCGCACGGCCGTCTCGAGATAGCCGGCTTCGTTGTGCGCGGGCATGACGACGGAGAGCACGGGGTTGTCCTCAGCCGAGCCGGGCATCAGGGAACGGCAAGCTGGCCTCCGCGCCCGGCACCTCGGTTGCGTCGGGTCCCACTTCGACGACCACGCCCTGGGCGCCCGGTGCGGAGAACGCGCCGTCCGGCCCGACGGTTACGTGCTTGTCGTCGATCCGGATCCGGAGCGACTCCGGCGCCCGCTTCGTCCATGCCTGGTAGCGCGCGAGCGCGACACGGCAGAGACGGTCGATCGCAGACTGGTCCTCGACGACCGCGAGATCGACGTCCAGTCCCGGTCTGCCGCCGTCGAGCTGTACGACAGCCGGATAGATGGCGAAACGCGGTCCGAACACGACGTGCTTGCGCCGGCGCGCCGCGCTCCACGAGAAGACGGCCGCGAACGCATGCACCATCGCAAGCTCCGCATCCGCGGGGACGGCTTTGCCGTTGCCGTCGCGTTGAATGCGCGCGACAGGGTATGTGTGCTGGATCAGCTTGAGGGCTGCGAGCCCGGCCTCTGCCTCGACCGCCGCGGAGGCGAGCCACGGTTCGAGCTCGGACGCGAGCGGGTCGTCGCCGGCATCCGCCCACGCGCGCCCGGCGTCCTGGACAGCCGTGAAGTGATCGCGGAGTGCACGAACCGCGTCGGGCCACGCCGGAGTGCTCGTCGCGTCGACCAGCGTCGTGACCAGCGCGTGCGCTTCGAGGTGCTCGGGCGGTAGCAACGGCCCGTCCGCGCACGCGGCCGCCAGGGCTTGGAGCGCCGGTGCGCGCGCCTTGCCGACGGCGGCGATGGCGCGGGACCACGACGCGGCCGGGTCGTACTTCTCCGGTCCGCGCAGGAAGTCGGCCGCCGTCGCCAGCGCGACCCGGGATGCGTGCGGTTGGAGCATCGGGTTGCACAGCACGCCGTCGAGCTCGTCGGTGAGCTCAGGCTCGCGGCCGCGATACGGGCCGAGGTGGATTGACCGCTCCATCGTGCCGTCGTTGACGGGGTAGTTGTCCCAGAGGAGCGGACGCCGACCTGCGAGCGCGGTCGCCCACGCACGCGCGTCAGCGGCCCGAACGACGGGTGAGCACACGGTGGGACCTGTCCACATCACGTCGACCTCCGAGGGGAGCCCGGCCGCGAGGTCCGCGAGGTACGACGTCGGTCGGGTGCCGACGTACTCCGTGGGGACGAGGGTCAGGCGGATGTCGGCTCGCCGAGCATGCAGTGCATCGAGCAGCCAGGCGGTGAGGTCGGTCTGCTCGAGCGCGAGGCCGGGACGATTCGGGATGTCGTCGAGCGCGAGGACGAGCCACTCCACCCCGGCGTCGAGCAAGGGAGCGAGCTTCTGCAGCAACGCGTCGCGGTCGCCCTCGCCGCGGTAGTCGACGTCGAGCCCGGGGGACAGGGCGAAACCGAAACGGGTGCTCCGTCGGCTCGCGTGGTCCGCCAGCGTGCGAAACGCTGTGATCTCAGAGGCGTCATATGCCTCGCGCCAACGATCGCGATGCTTCGGATCGCTCTTGGGCGCGTACACATACGCGTTCATGCCGCGTTCGGCGAGGAACTCGATCACCGCGAGTCGATCTGTGAGTGACCACGGCGGGCCGTAGAAGCCTTCGATGACTCCCCGCAACGGGACCGGCCGAGGCACTTCGGTAGGCTACCGACGACCTTCGGGGGGAATGCCGATGAGCCCGATGCCGGACCTGTTGCGGTTGCACGCGGACGCGTCGGGCGATCGCGCCGCGGTGATCGTCGACGCCGCCGACGGTGGGCGGCCCGCCGCGGTGACGTTCGGGGAGCTCAACAGCACCGTGAACCGGCTCGCGCACGCGTTGCGGAGCCTCGGGATGCAACCGGGGGAGCGCCTCGTCTGGTGCGGTCCCAACTCGCTCGAGGTGGTCACGACGATCCACGCCGCGCGCAAGGCCGGGCAGATCGCGGTGCCGCTCTCGTACCGTTTCAACGCCGACGAGATGCAGTACGTGATCGACAACTCCGACGCCACACTCGTGGTGGTCGACGCAGAGCAGGCCCCGCTCGTCGCCGAGATCCGCGACCGCATCCCGAAGGTGCGGGCGGTGATCGCCTTCGGTGGCGACACACCGGCAGGATTCGAAGCATGGGACGACGTCCTGGCGTCGCAGCCCGACAGCGACCCGACGGTGGACAGAGCGACGGCCGACAGCATCGGCGCGCAAATGCTCTACACGTCCGGGACCACCGGCAAGCCGAAGGGTGCGGTGCGCACGACCAGCGACCCGGTGATCGTCGGAGCGTTGCTCGGCGAGCTGGGCCTTGTTCCCGGCAACGAGGTGCACCTCACGACCGGACCGCTGTACCACTCGGGACCACTGGCGTTCGCGGTGATCAGCCACACGCTCGGTTGTCCGGTCGTCATCTTGCGCAAGTTCGACCCGCTCTCGTGGCTGCGCCTCGTGAAGGAACACGCAGTCACCAACACGTTCTCGGCGCCGACGCAGCTCAAGCGTCTTGTCACGCTGCCGCCGGGCGAGCTCGAGCGTGCCGACCTCTCCTCGATGCGTTGCCTCATCGCGAACGCCGCCCCGGTGCCGTACGCGCTCAAGCAGGAGATCGTCGCAAAGCTCGGCGACCACTTCCTCTACGAGGTGTACGGCTCGACGGAGCTCGGGATCGTGACGGTCCTCAAGCCCGCCGACCAACTGCGCAAGCCGGGCTCGTGCGGGAAGGTCTACGGCGGCATCGAGGTGAAGCTGGTCAGGGACGACGGCACCGAGGCCGATGTCGGCGAGCCGGGGGAGTTGTTCATCCGCACCGGCCTGGCGATGGACGGGTACCACCGCACCGACGAGCAGCTCGCCGAGCTGAGCGCCGGCGGGTGGAAGTCGGTCGGCGACGTCGCGTACCGCGACGACGAAGGATTCCTCTTCATCAACGACCGCAAGAAGGACATGATCATCTCGGGCGGCGTGAACATCTATCCCGCCGAGATCGAGGCCGTGCTCCATGAGCACCCGCAGGTACTCGACGTCGCCGTGTTCGGCATCCCGGACGACGAATGGGGCGAGAGCGTGTACGCCGTGGTCCAAGCGAAGGGGGAGGAGACGATCGACCTCGCCGAGCTGCGCGCGTTCGTCGAGGAGCGCGTGGCCGGGTACAAACGGCCGCGCCGGTACGAGCTCCGTGACGAGCTGCCGAGAACCGACGCCGGCAAGCTCCTGAAGCGAGTCCTGCGCGACGAGTTCTGGCGGGACCGCGCCACCGCGGTGTGAGCCAGACCGTCACGCGCACGCTGTCCGAGCACGAATCGAAACGCGTCCTCGCGGCGGCCGGCGTGCTGGTGCTCGACGAGCGCGTGGTCGTGACGCCGGGCGAAGCCGTCGACGCCGCTCGCGAGGTCGCGCCCGGCGCGGCCGTTGTCGTGAAGCTCTGTGGCGAGGGTGTCGCCCACAAGACGGAACGGGGTCTCGTGCGGCTGGGCCTGCACGGCGACGAGGACGTGCGTGCAGCGTCGACGGCGCTCCTCGACGCGGCACTCCCAGAGGACGGCGCCGTGGGGATCCTCGTTGCGCCGATGGTGCACGGAAGCCGTGAGCTCATCGCCGGTGTGCTTCGCGACCTCCAGTTCGGACCGTGCGTGATGATCGGCGTCGGAGGCGTGCTCGCCGAGGCGCTCGCCGACGTCGCGTTCCGTCTCGTCCCGGTCCAACGGGTGGACGCCGAGGAGATGCTCGATGACCTCGCCGCGCAGGCGCTCCTCGGACCGGTGCGCGGCGAACCTCCCGTCGACCGAAGTGCGGTCGCCGACGTGGTGCTAGCGCTTTCCCGTCTGGCCGTGGAGAACGCGGACATCGCGGCGGTCGACGTGAACCCGCTCGTCGTCGTGGACGGCCGCCCGGTGGCGGTGGACGGTCTCGTCGAGGTGCGAGCGTGACGTCACTCTCGTCCGAACAGTGGCGCGCGCTGTTCGAGCCACGCGGCGTCGTCGTCGCGGGCGCGTCGAGTCACCCCGGGAAGTTCGGGTTCGTCGCGCTCCACAACATCCTCAGGCACGAGTACCCGGGGGCGGTGTTCGCGACCAACCTCGAAGGCGGCGAGATCCTCGGGCGGCGCGTCCTCACCTCGATCGACGAACTGCCCGAGGGCGCCGCCGACCTCGTGTTCGTGTGCACGCCCGCCGCAGCCAATCTCGACTTGCTGAAGGCGTGCGCGGCGAAGGGCGTCACGGCCGCCTTCGTCACGTCGGCGGGGTACGGCGAGGCGGGCGAGGACGGGCGGGCGGCAGAGCGCGAGCTCGTCGCGCTGGCGCGCGATCTCGGCATGCTGCTCGTAGGGCCGAACGGCCAAGGCGTCGTCTCGACCCCGGCCTCGCTCTGCGCGCAGATCGTGGCGCCGTACCCGCCGGCGGGCGGCATCGCCATCGTGAGTCAGTCCGGCAACTTCGTGTCGTCGTTCCAGAACTACGCCGTACAGACGAGCATCGGCGTGAGTCGTGCGGTCTCGGCCGGGAATGCGGCCGCCGTCACGGTGCCCGACTTCCTCGAGTACTTCGCCGCTGACGATGCGACGACGGTTGCGCTCGCGTACGTCGAGGGCGTCTCCGACGGACGAGGGTTCTTCGAGCGGATCAGCACTGTGGCCCGCCGCAAACCTCTCGTCCTCCTGAAAGGCGGCGTGACCGCCGGGGGTCAGCGCGCCGCGGCCTCGCACACCGGGGCGCTCGCGTCGGACGAGCGGATCTTCGACGGCATGTGCCACCAGGCCGGTGCGACCCGCCCTGACACCGTCGAGGAGGCGTTCGAGGCGGCGGCCACGTTCGCGACTCAACCGCTTCCGCGGGGCCCGCGCGTGGCCGTGCTCACAACCGCGGGCGGGTGGGGCGTGGTCACGGCCGACGCCGTCACGCGCGCCGGGCTCGAGCTGGTCCGCCTTCCGGACGACCTGCGGGCGGCCATCGACGCCAAGCTCCCGCCTCGCTGGAGCCGGAACAACCCGGTCGACCTCGCCGGCGCCGAGACGCGTGACACGATTCCCGAGGTGATGGAGCTCATCGCCTCGCACGATGCCGTCGACGCGGTCGTGTATCTGGGGCTCGGCATCCAGTCGAACCAGGCGCGCATGATGCGCACCGGGCCCTTCTACCCCGACCACGGCCTCGAGCGAATCGTCGCGTACCACGAGCGACAGGACGAGCGGTTCGCGCGCGCCGCCGCCGACATCTCGAAAGCCACCGGGAAGCCGATCCTGACCGCCACCGAACTCGCGGTCGCTGATCCGGACAACGCCGGACCGCGCGCCGTGCGGGAGACCGGGCGCCTCTGCTACGCGTCCTCCAACCGCGCCGTGACCGCGCTCGCCCACCTCAACCGGTACGCGCGGTTCCGGCAGCGGAGAGGACTGTGATCCGCGACAACATCGCGCTCCGCCGGATCGTCGCCCTCGTCCTGGTCACGGCGGCAGCAGGCTGCGCGTTCCTCGCCTTGCGGCGCGACAACGCTCCGGCGGCGACGACCAACGCGAAGCGCCTGGCGACCCCGCTCTGGTCACCGCGGCGCGTGCCCCAGCCGATCGTCGACGCGGTCGGCGCGCAGCGGCTGCAGTCGCGGCTCGACGCCGAGCTCGGCGCCGGTCAGAGCTGCGTGGTCGTACGCGCCGGCTCCGGCGACGTCGCGTCGCACACCCCGAACCTCGCCCTCGCGCCGGCGTCGACAGAGAAACTCCTCACCGGCTTGGCCGCGATGAGCGCGCTGGGGTCCGAGTTCAAGTACGAGACGAGGGTCGTGGCACCCTCCGACCCGGCGAACGGCACCGTCGATCGGTTGTGGCTCGTCGGCGCGGGCGATCCCTCGCTCAGCACGCCGGACTACCCGGGCATGGTCGAGTCGAACCCGCAGCGGAACACCGAGGAGCAGGCGACCGGACCGAGCAAGTCCGCCACGTCGCTCGCCACGCTCGCGGATGCCATCGCCGCCGCCGGGGTGCGCAACGTGCCGGGCGGTATCCAAGGCGACGACTCGCGCTACGAGGCGGCGCGCTACGTGCCGTCATGGCCGGCCACGTACCGCACCGATCCCGAGATCGGCCCGGTCGGCGCGCTGACTGTGAACCACGGGATGAGCGCGATCCAACCGAAGCTCACGGCCGTGGACGATCCGGCGGTGTTCGCGGCGACGCAGCTCAGCGATCTGCTGCGCGCGCGCGGTGTGTCGGTCGGCACGCCCGGGCGGTCGACCGCCCCTGAGGGTGCCAAGCCGATTGCATCGGTCCAGTCGGCGCCGCTGCATGACCTCGTGGCCGCGGCGCTCGAGTCCAGTGACAACCTCGCGATGGAGATGTTCGTCCGGGAGGTCGGCGTCAAGGTCGCGAAGCAGGGCACGACCGCCGCCGGCGCCAAAGCCGTCGTCGACAAGGTGCACGAGCTGGGGGTGCCGGTGGACGGCGTCGCGCTCGTCGACGGGTCGGGGCTCGACCGTGGCAATCGCGTGTCGTGCCAGACGCTGATGAGTGTTCTCGGCTTCGGTACGCGTCCCGAGTTCAACGCGCTGTGGAACGGTCTCGCGGTCGCGGGGCAGTCAGGCACGCTCGCCGACGAGTTCCGCGGCTCGGCGCTCAACGGCAAGTTGCACGCGAAGACCGGGTCGCTTCAAGGCGTGACAGGGCTGGCGGGGTTCGTGGACAACGGCCGCGCCGTCGTGTTCTCGTATCTCGCCAGCGGCGGTTTCAACCTCGCGACCGGGGTCGGCATGCGTGGAAGCGTGGCCGAGATCATCGGACAATTCCCCGACGCGCCTGCGCCCGACCAGCTCGTGCCGGCGCCGAGCCCGCCCGCCCCGGCGGCGAATCGGTGAGCGGGTCGAGGGGCATGCTGGTTGCAGGAAGCGGCGACGGCGACGACAATCCCCGCCCGGCGGCGAAGGAGGAACCGTGACCGACCCCGCGCCGAGCCCGGCCGACAGCAGGAACCCGCCGCTGCCGCAGCTCGTCAGCGAGCTGTGGGGACTCATCGTCGCCTACTTCAAGCAGGAGACGGTCGTCCCGCTGCAGCAGCTCGGCCGGTGGATCGCGTTCGGCATCCTCGGCGCGCTGCTGCTCGGCGTGGGCGTGCTCATGCTCGCCATGGCGGGCCTGCGGGCGTTGCAGGAGGAGACGGGCACGACGTTCACGGGGAACTTGTCCTGGATCCCGTACATGATCCTGTTCGTCGCGCTCATCGCCGGCGGCGCGATCACATGGAAAGCGCGCGGAGTCCGGCGCCGGCGAAAGGCTGCTTCATGACGGGCGATGGCAACACCGACACGCGTCCGGGAACCGACCGACCGATCACGCGTGCGGACCTCGAGGCGAAGTTCAGCCAGCTGCGCGGCTCGACGACGGCAAGTGAGACGCAACGCAACATCGGGCTCACCGCGGTCATCGTCGCAGGCGTCGTGCTCGTCCTGGGTGCGTATATGTTCGGGCGCTTCCGCGGGCGCAAGCGCCGCACCATCGTCGAGGTGCGGCGTACATGATGGACATCCTCATCCGCATCGCGCGCACGGGTCTTCGGCGGGGCATCCGTACCGGGTCACGCCGGTGGCTCGTCACCGGGATCACCGCCGGTCTCCTCGCGCTCGCCCGGCGCGCGCTGAAGGAGTCACCGGAGACGGTGTACCGAACCGAGCTGAAGCCCGGCGAGCGGCTCGAGATCCGAACGATTCCACGCAATCCGTAGCCTTCTCGTCGAAGACCGCCCGGTACCCTGGGAGGTCGTGAAGGTGGTGCTCCGCAACCCGCGGCGCGAGGTGGAGATGCCGGGCCCGCTCACGGTCTCGGCGTTGCTCGAGCGGCTCGACGTCAATCCTGAATCGGTGCTCGTCATCCAAGGCGACACTCTCGTGACCCGGGACGCGCGGCTGTCCGACTCCGACGTCGTCGAGATCCGCCCTGTGACGTCGGGAGGCGCGACGTGAAATGCCGCGTCTGCCGGGCGCCGGCGGTGCTCGACATCCGCCGGCACAACGCCGCGTTCTGCAGCCACCACTTCGTCAAGCACTGCGCCGAGCAGGTCCGCCGGGCCATCAAGGACCACGACATGATCCGCGCCGGCGAGCGTGTCGTCGTGGCCGTGTCGGGCGGGAAGGACTCGCTCGCGCTGTGGGACCTCCTCGTCGACCTCGGCTACCGACCCGACGGGCTGTACCTGGGGCTCGGGATCGGCGAGTACTCCGACGCCTCGGGACACGCGGCGCGCGCCTTCGCGCAGGATCGAGGCCTCAAGCTCCACGAGGTCGATCTCGCCGCCGATTTCGGTTACGACATCCCGCGCGCCGCCGCTGCGACGCACCGAGCTCCGTGTGGCGCATGCGGTCTGTCGAAGCGGCACCTGTTCAACTCGGTCGCGGTCGAGCACGGGTACGACGTCGTGGCCACCGGCCACAACCTCGACGACGAGGCGGCGGTCCTCCTCGGCAACGTGCTGCGCTGGGAGACGGGCTATCTCGGCCGCCAGCACCCGGTGCTGCCGGCGACTCCGGGGTTCGCGAGGAAGGTCAAGCCGCTGTACCGACTCGGTGAGCGTGAAACCGCCGCGTACTGCGTGCTCCGTGGTCTCGACTACCAGGTCGAGGAGTGCCCGATGGCTGAGGGGAATCGGCACCTCGGCCTCAAGGAGGTGCTCGACGCGCTCGAGGACCGGTCACCGGGCGCCAAGGCTGCGTTCGTGTTCGGCTTCGTGGACCGCGCGCACGACCACTTCACCGACGCCGCCGGCGCGGAGCGCGAAGGCCTCCGGGAATGCGTGATCTGCGGATCGCCGACGACGAGCGACGTCTGCGCGTTCTGCCGGTTGCGGGAGCGCGTCGGCTCCCGCGCCGAACATTCGTAGTAGTCGCCGTGGGACGCCCCTTCGCCGCCGGCGACCGCGTGCTGCTCGTCGACTCCAAGCGCCGTCGTCACCTGGTGACGCTGGCCGAGGGCGGGACATTCCACTCGCACGCCGGGTTCGTGGCGCACGACGCGCTGATCGGGCGTGAGGAGGGTCTGACCGTCCGCACCACCCTGGGCACGAAGCTCATCGCGGTCCGGCCGACGCTGGCCGAGTACGTGCTCAAGATGCCCCGAGGCGCGCAGGTCATCTATCCGAAGGACCTCGGTCCGATCCTCGTTCTGGCCGACCTCTTCCCTGGCGCCCGAGTGCTCGAGACGGGGATCGGCTCCGGCGCGTTGACGATGACGTTGCTGCGCGCGATCGGGCCGACCGGTCACGTGACCGGGTACGAGATCCGCGCCGACTTCGCCGACCGCGCCCGGAGGAACGTCGAGGGGTTCCTCGGCTCCGACCTGCCCCTCGACATCGAGGTGCGCGACGCCTACGACGGCATCGACGTCCACGACCTCGACCGGGTGTTGCTCGACCTTCCGGAGCCGTGGCGCGCCGTCAAGCACGCCGAGGCGGCCCTCCGTCCGGGCGGGATCCTGCTCGCGTACCTGCCGACGATCGGCCAGGTGGCCCGCTTGCGCGAGGAGTTGGCGTCGTCGGCGTTCGGGATGACCGAGACCCTCGAGGTCCTCCAACGGCATTGGCACGTCGACGGCCAGTCGGTGCGACCTGACCATCGCATGGTCGCGCACACCGGGTTTCTCACCCACACGCGCCTTCTCGTCCCCGGCGAGTGAACGCCCTCGACTTCGTCGTCCTCGCGGCGATGATCGCGGCCGGCTACTTCGGCTACCGCCTGGGCTTCGTCGCGCGAGTCGTGTCCTGGGCCGGACTGGCCATCGGCATCGTGCTCGCGGTCGCGTTCGTCGACGACGTCACGGGCCTGCTGAGCGCGCAAGCGTCGCAGACGAAGCTGTTCGTCGCGCTCGCGTTCTTTCTCCTCCTCGCTACGGGAGGCCAGGCCGCGGGCTACGCGGCGGGAATCGCGCTCCGCAGCCGCCTTCCGTCGCGGGAGGGGCTCCACGAGAGCGACCGTGTCGGCGGGGCCGTCGTCGGTGTGCTCGGCGTGCTCATCGCCGTGTGGCTGCTCACGCCGGCCCTGACCAGCGCGCAGGGCTGGCCGGCGCGTGCAGCGCGGGACTCGCAGATCGTCCGGGCCATCAACCGGTACGCGCCCGACCCGCCGCCGCAGGCCCAGCGGCTCGGCCGCGCGGTGGCCGAAGGCCCGTTCCCGGAGGTGTTCTCGCGCCTCAACGGGCCGGGAGGCGTGGGCGCGCCGCCGACCCGCGCCGTCGCGCCCGATGTCGCCGCACGCGTCTCCGCGTCCGTGCTGAAGATCCAAGGCCAGGCGTGCGACCAGGTCCAAGCCGGGAGCGGGTTCGTCGCCGGCGCCGACCTCGTCGTCACCAACGCCCACGTGGTGGCAGGAGAGCCGCGGACGGAAGTGGACACGAACGACGGGC
>Ga0075423_10000967_pt1 | contig 24445 bp, 24 predicted proteins | sample SoiMethybrSBSTD2_FD_80114 | JGI IMG/M metagenome (GOLD analysis project Ga0075423, IMG submission 80114) | Bulk soil microbial communities from a Populus tree surrounding site in Tennessee, USA - Soil MetaG P. TD hybrid SBSTD2 | ecosystem: Environmental > Terrestrial > Soil > Tree plantation... | reverse complement strand
GGGTCCCACCGATCTTGATGAAGCGCCGCCGCGTCACGACATCGACGGGCTTGCGCGCGGGTCGACGCGTCATGCCGGGGCGGGGAACTCGTCGGGCCTGTAGGCCTGATCCTGGTTCTCGAAGATCGGGTACGTCTCCCCCGGCGCCTTGCGCAGAAGGGTCGCGAGCACGACCGCATGCTGCGACTCGACCGGCAGGATCGACGCCGACAACTGGAGGGCCTCTGTCGCCTCGAGGGAACCCAGCGCGAACAGGTAGGTCGAAGCGGCCTCGTTCTCGAACGTGAGGGCGGCCTCGAGCGCGGCGCGTTCGTCGGGCGCGTTGCGTACCCGGGCCGTGAGCATGGTCGCGAGCCGGCGGTTCGGAGTGGTCGTGGCGCGGCTACCGGCCAACTCTCCGAGCGCAGCGGCGTGCTGTTGATGATGCGCGGCGAAGGCGCTCGTCGCATCGACCGCGTCGGGCGTCGCGACCTTCCCGCTGTTCGAGAGCTCTCCGTACGCCTGGGCGAGCGCGAGCTCGACACTCTGTGCAAAGGCATTGATGCGCGCGTCGCCCGCTGTGTTCGACCCGGCCATGCGGCCGTTCACGGTACCGGGGTGACTGATACCGTCACGAATCAGTGAAACCTCGGCCAGGGTGTGAGCTCCGGGGGCGGGGCTCGAACCCGCAGCCTTGGGATTAACAATCCCCTGCTCCACCTGTTGAGCTACCCCGGAAGGGCCTCCGACGATAGCAAAGCCCTAAAGAAACCCATCACTTCGCGATGCGTTCGTGAACATGCGTAGCCGACGGAGAAGCAACCGTACTCATGCTTGTTTCGACGCATGCTCGGATCCGGAGCCGCGCGGTATGGCATGTGGGACTGAGCGGTTGGAATGTTCGCAACCGCCGACCAGAACGCTTCGGCTGCACTGAGATCGAGTTCTTTGTGGAGATAGAGGCGTCCATGCATGCGCGTGTCGTCGACGTTGAAGAATCGGCGAAACCACGTACAGCTCCTCGATCTGGCGGAGCTTCGCTTCGTGCGCGGGATGTGGACGCCGGTACGGGCCGCGCAGCCGGAGCGTCGGCGTGAACGGGACGTCCCGAACCCACAACGAGACGGACACCGCCATGCTAGCGAACGCGTGTTCGGCGCACATGAGATGTGTACGGGCGGCTGTGTGCGCGGTACAAAGCTCGACATGCGATTCCGTGTTGGACTTCTTGCCGGCTTCGCCGTCGGCTACTACCTCGGCTCCAAGGCGGGCCGCGAGCGCTACGAGCAGATCCGTCGCTGGATCGAGGACGCGCGACGGAGCCGACCGGCGGAGAAGGCGCAGGCGGCGGTCGAGCTCGGGCTCGAGCGGGTTCGCCAGAAGAGCGAGCCGGTGACCGGATCGACGAACGGACCGGGCGCTTCGCCCTAGCACTCTCGGGTGCTCGGCGGATCAAAGCTGGAGCACCTCGTGGGCGTCGCTGAACGAGAACCCGGGTTGTGGGCCACCCGCGACGAGGCGGATCCGATTGCCTTCCGCGACCACGGCCAACCCGTGGCGCGGCACGCTCATGTTCGCTACGCGCCGCCACCTACCCCCGTCGTAGCACTCGATCGACGGCACCGTATCGGGACGACCCGGCACCTCACCGCCACCGGTACACACGCGGCCGGACGACGTCGTGCCGGCACCCATCCCGCTGCGGGCGTCGTGCAACGAGCCTTCGTCGTTCCATTGGTCGCTCCCGATGATGAACGACTCGGCTGACTTGGTCGCGCCGCCAGGGTTCCGGCCCCCGATGGCATAGACCTTGTCGCCTGCGCCGGCGGCCGCGAGGTGCTCGCGAGGGATGCTCAGGTTCGGCCCCGCCGACCATCCGGTGCCGGGCGTGAAGATCTCGGTGGTCGACAGGACGTCGCCGTTCTCGTCGACACCTCCGACGGCGACGAGCTTGCCGCCGGCGGACCCGGTCGCGAGGGCGCCGCGCCGCGTGGCCAGATCGGGCTCGAGGGTCCACGCCGGCTCGCCCGGGCCCAGGCTCCACACCTCGTTCGTCGGGTTCGACAGGCCACCGGTGTAGCCGCCGACGATGTACAGCCGGCCGCCCAGCTCGGCGAGCGACGAATGGTCGTACTGGTGCGGGAGCGGCGGTCCGACGGACCACGTCCCAGTGGCAACGTCGAAGAGATCGAGACGGTCGACCACTTGATCCGGACTGTCAAAGCCGCCGGCCACCGCGATCTTCCCGTCCCAGAACGCCCCCGCCACCTCGGTGCGCGCCACCGGCATGACTGGACCCGCAGTCGTCGACTTCGAGCGAGCCGGTACCGACTTCGAATCGTGGCTATCGCCACCGGCGCACGCTACGAACGCGAAGAGCGCGACCCCGATCACCAGTGTCGACACTCGACGCGCCGCCATCCGGTGGACAGTACCGGCGATCGTCAGCGAACGATCAGCAATCGTTCACGCCGGGGCAAACGCGTGGCCGACGTCCGGAAACCTCGATCCTGCAGGATCGAGTCGATGGCGGCTCCGGCGGTTCCCCGACACCTACTCGGCCACGTACTCGCGCTCATGCGCATCGACGGCGGAAACGATCGCGCGCTCGCGAACGTCGAAGGGATGCTCGACGGACTGCACCGGGCTCGTGAACAGGTCGACGCGCTCGAGGTTCGGATCGCACACGTCGCACCCGCGGGGCTGCGCGTGGGCTGGCCCGTCTCCCCCCCGGACGGGCCAGTCCCCGCGCCTCCTACGCTCCAGATCGGCGCGCCGACCGTGGGGCCGGGAGGGGTCGAACCTCCGTCCAACCGATTATGAGTCGGCTGCTCTGACCGCTGAGCTACGGCCCCGCGCGCAATCTACGCGCGCCACCGTGTACGGGCTCAGGGCTCTTCGAGGTAGTCGCGCAGACGTTGCGAGCGGGTGGGGTGACGTAGCTTGGCGAGCGTCTTCGACTCGATCTGACGGATTCGCTCCCTGGTGACGCCGAACTCCTTGCCGACCTCCTCGAGCGTGCGCACCTGCCCGTCGTCGAGCCCGAACCTGAGCCGCACCACCTGCCGCTCGCGGTCGTTGAGCTCCTCGAGCGCCTCGACGATCGCCTCGGTGAGGAGCGCGCGGGCGGCGGCGGTGGCGGGCGCGATGGCGGCGGGGTCCTCGACGAAGTCGCCGAGGAAGCTGTCGTCCTCTTCCCCCACCGGAGTCTCGAGCGACACCGGCTCCTGCGCGATGCGCTGGATCTCACGGACACGATCGGGGGTCATCTCGACCTTGATCGCGACCTCTTCGACCGTCGGCTCGCGTCCGAGCTCCTGGAGCATCTGACGCTGGATCCGCAGCACCTTGTTCATGGTCTCGACCATGTGCACGGGGATCCGGATCGTGCGGGCCTGATCGGCGATCGCGCGTGTGATCGCCTGACGGATCCACCACGTCGCGTAGGTCGAGAACTTGAAGCCCTTCGTGTAGTCGAACTTCTCGACCGCGCGGATCAGACCGAGGTTGCCCTCCTGCACGAGGTCGAGCAGGGCCATCCCGCGGCCGACGTAGCGCTTGGCGATCGAGACGACGAGACGCAGGTTGGCTTCGGTGAGTTGCCGCTTGGCGAGCTGACCGTCGACGGCGACGGCCTCGAGACTGGCGTGCGCTTCCTCGGTGACGTTCGCCTCGAGCTCGAGCCGCTCCGTCGCGTGGAGGCCGGCCTCGATGCGTTGCGCCAGCGTGACCTCCTGCTCGGCGGTGAGCAGCGGCACCTTCCCGATCTCCTTGAGGTACATGCGCACGGGGTCGAAGCTGCCGATCTCGCCGCGCTCGTGCCGCGCGGCGGGCTCGCCGAGCTTCCCCAGACGCGAGACGGGCTCTTTGGTTTCGGGCGCGGCGCCAGGTCGGGTGACGACGCCGCTCGAGCGGCCTGACTCCGAGGTGCGGGGCCGGTGCGGAGGCCGGGCCTCGGGTGCGCCTCGGCGTTGATCCTCGCGTTCGAGCTCTTCGGCGATCTCGTCGACGACTTGGACGCCTTGCGCGCTGATCCCCGAGTAGATCGCCGCGAGCTCGGAGGTCTCGGGCTCGAGGCCCGGGAAGGCGGCGAAGATCTCGCCCGTCGTGACGAATCCGCGCTCCTTGACCAGGGCGAGCAGGCCCTCGACGCCGCCTTCCTGGCCACCGTCCTGCGCGGTGCCGGCAGCCGCGTTCGACGCGGTTGCGGCGGATGCGTCGTTCGAGCCGCCGGCGCCGGGTCGATCGACCCCGTCGGCGTATCCCGCGTCTTCCGCGTGTCCCGTCACGTGCTGCTCCCGCGCCCTTCGTTCGCGTCGGCTCGGGCGACTGCCCACCCTACCAACTGCTCGGCGTCATGACGTGCGGCTTCCCAGTCACCGATCTCGCGATGGTGCGTCATCGCGGAGAGATGCGTTTTGACCTCGCTGCCGCGCTCGTCGCCGTCGTGCAACATGCGAACTAGGAGTCGCTGCGCGGCGGGCTCGACGGTGTTGGTCATCAGCCGCGCGCGTAGCGTCGCGAGCTCGTCCTCATTCTCGACTTCCGGCGGCTCTTCGTTGGCGAGCCGCTGAAGCAGCGCCCGCGTCGAATCGTCGCTCGCGTCGAGCGCCTCCTGAAACGTTGCGGACTCGGCCAACAGCTCGAACACGGAGCGGGCGGCGGGATCGATGAACAAGGACGAGTCCAGCCAGTCGACGACGAGCTCCGGGCGGTGGATAGACCACCGCAGGACGTCGAGCTCCCGCCGGTCGACCTGGGTCGGGCGCGGCGGCGGCGCGTCGGCCTCGTCACCGCGGCGCGATTCGCGCGCCGGGCGGCGGCGAGGCCCGGCGCGCACGGCGGCACGCAGCCGGTCGGCGTCGATGTCGAGCATCCCTGCCAGCTTCATGACGTACTGATCACGCACGAGCTCGCTCGGATGTGACGCGATGATCGAGGCTGCCTCCTCGGCGGTGCGCGCCTTGCTCTCGAGCGTGCGCAGGTCCGCACCGGCGAGCAGGCGATCGATCCGGAACTGGAGGAACGGCGCGGCCCCCTCGATCGCCGTAGTGAGCGCGGCGGGGTCGTCTTTCCAGAGGTCGCCGGGGTCACGACCGGCCGGCAGGTCGGCCACCTGGACCTGCACCTCGTAGGCCTGCTCCCACTGGTACCAGCGTTCCGCGGCGGCCTGGCCGGCGCTGTCGGCGTCGTATGCGAGCACGACTTTGCGGGCCAGATTCTTGAGGATCTGGAAGTGCTCGTCGGCCAGGGCGGTGCCGCACGTGGCGACGGCATTGGGCGTGCCGGCAAGGACGAACGCCATGACGTCGGTGTAGCCCTCGCAGATCACGACCTCGCCGCGCGCCACGATCTCGCCCTTGGCCCAGTTGAGCCCGTAGAGCAATCGGCTCTTCTGGTAGACGGGCGTGTCGGGCGAGTTCTTGTACTTCGGCATCTGGTCGCCGAGCGCGCGACCCCCGAAGCCGGCCGGCTCGCCACGCGAGTCGTAGATCGGGAACATGAGCCGCGACCGGAATTGGTCTTGCAGCTTGTTGACGCGGTTCACGAACGCGAGCCCGGCTTCCTCGATGTCCTTGCGCTCGAAGCCCTCATGCTGGAGGTGGAGGCTCAGCGCGTCGTACGCGTCCGGCGCCCAACCCAGGTGGAAGCGGCGGGCGGCGTCGCCGTCGAAGTTCCTGGCGCGGAGGTGCTTGCGCCCCGGTCCGCCCTCGGGCGCCTCGACGAGCAGGCGGTGGTAGAAGGCGATCGCGGCGCCGACGACCTCGCTGAGGCGCTCCTTGCGCTTGCGGTCCTTGCCGACCGCGACGTTGTCGTAGCGGAGCGTGATGCCGGCGCGGGCCGCGAGCCGTTCGACGGCTTCGACGAAGTCGAGGTGCTCGATCTCCCTGATGAACGTGATCGAGTCGCCGCTCTTCTGGCAGCCGAAGCAGTAATAGACGCCGAGCTCGGGATTGACCGAGAACGACGCCGTCTTCTCGGCGTGGAACGGGCAGAGGCCCATGAACCGGCGGCCAACGCGCTTGAGGGCGATGTGCTCTCCCGCCAGGGCCACCAGGTCAGTCGCCTCGCGAACCCGGGCGACGTCGTCGTCGAGGATGCCCATCGGGCGTCAGGTTAGGACGGGGCGGGCGCTCCGCCGTGCCCCGCGCGTCACACGCCGCGGGGAAGTGCTTCGGGGCGCCACCCGAGCAGCTCCACGCCGAGCCCGAGCGCGAACCGGTCGGTCATGCCGCTGACGTATTGCACCGCGAGCGCGGCGCCGTCCGGAGATCCGGGCTCGAGCGGCGGATGCGTCCCGTCGGCGACGTCGGGAAGGCGCCCTGGCGCGTCGGCGAAGTGCTCGACGAGCCCGCGCAGCAGGTGGACGACCTTCTCGGCTTGCGCACGGGCGGCCGGGCGCAGGTAGATGCGCTCGAAGTTGAAGTCGCGGAACGTGGTGAGCGCCGACGCTGCCGGCTCGGTCATCCCGATCTCGCCCGTCCGATCGATGGCGTCGAGCACGGCGTGCACGAACGTCCCGACCTGATCGGCGCGCTGGTAGCCGACGACGTCGCGCACCTCCGGCGGCAGGTCCTCGGGGGTCAGGATGTGGGCGCGCACCGCGTCCTCGAAGTCGTGGCAGACGTAGGCGATGCGGTCGGCCCACGCCACGACCTCTCCTTCGGGGGTGGCGGGAGCGGGGCGGCGCCACGAGTGATTGCGCACGCCATCGAGGGTCTCGAGGCAGAGGTTCAGCGACGCGAGTGTCACATCGGCGCCGTAGACGGCATGGTCGTAGCCGGTGCCCGGGAGGTACGGCGAGAACGCCTGCTCGGACGCGTGGCCGGCGGGGCCGTGGCCGCAGTCGTGCGCCAGCGCGATGGACTCGACCAGCGGCAGGCACAGGTTCGCGACCCGGGCGATGCCGACCGCGACCTGGGCAACCTCGACGGCGTGGGTCAGGCGTGTGCGCAGGTGGTCGTCCTCGGGCGCGATGAACACCTGGCACTTGCCTGCCAGCCGTCGCCACGGACGAGAGTGCTTCACGCGGTCGAGGTCGCGCTCGAAGCACAGGCGGTACGGGTCGGCGTCCTCGCGGACCCTCCGGTGCCCGGCGCCGACCGGGCGCGTCGCGCCTGGCGCCAACACCGCGGCGAGGTCGGCCTCCCGCTCCTCACGACGACGGAGCCGCCCGCCGACGAAGGCATCGGCGTCGCGGTGAGCGCGCTGCACGGCGACGCCCTGCTCGACGATCACCGGTTCCATGAGGTGAGGGTACCGGGGCGGTGTGACGGTTACGCCGATGCGGCGGGACCGCCCGTGCCGAGGGCGGCGTGCGCGGCGGCGAGCCGGGCGAGCGGAACGCGGTACGGCGAGCACGAGACGTAGTCCAGGCCGATCTCGTGGAAGAAGTGCACCGAAGCGGGGTCGCCCCCGTGCTCTCCGCAGATCCCGAGCTTCAGGTCGGGCCGCGATGCGCGTCCGTCCTTCACGGCGTCGCGCACGAGCCGGCCGACCCCCTCGACGTCGATGGTCTCGAAGGGGTTCGCCGGGAGCAGGTGGAGCTCGAGGTACTTCGGCATGAAGCGGCCCTCGACGTCGTCGCGCGAGAACCCGAACGTCATCTGCGTGAGGTCGTTCGTGCCGAACGAGAAGAACTCTGCCACCTCGGCGATGTCGTGGGCGTCGAGAGCTGCGCGTGGTGTCTCGACCATCGTCCCCACGAGGAACGACACGCCCTCGCGCGTGTCGGAGAAGAGCGCCTCGGCGACCTCGCGCACCTCGTCGACCAGGTACTTCAGCTCGGGCTCGGTGACGGCGAGCGGGATCATGATCTCGACCCGCGGATCACCGCCCGCAATCTTGCGCTCGACGGCCGCTTCGAGGAGCGCCTTCACCTGCATGCGGTACAGGCCGGGCTTGATGATCCCGAGGCGACAGCCTCGCGTCCCGAGCATCGGGTTCGACTCCTGCCACGCCTGGGCGGCGGTGAGGAGCTTGCGCCCGGCGTCGTCCAGCTGACCCTTGGCGTCGCGCACGAGCAGCTCCTCGACGTCGGGGAGGAACTCATGGAGGGGCGGATCGAGGAGCCGCACGGTCACCGGGAGCCCGTCCATCGCCTCGAGGATCCCGAGGAAGTCCGAGCGCTGGAGGGTCTCGAGCTCCTCGAGCGCGGCCTGCTCCTCCTTCTCGGTGTCGGCCAGGATGAAGCGCTGCACGAGCGGGAGCCGGTCCCCGAGGAACATGTGCTCGGTACGGCACAACCCGATCCCCTCGGCTCCGAACTCCCGCGCCTTCTTGGCGTCGTCGGGGAGGTCGGCGTTCGTCCGCACGCCGAGCCGGCGGAGCTCGTCCGCCCACTCGAGGATCGTGGCGAACGGGCCGGTCGGCTCGGGCGTCACGACTGGCACCGCGCCGACCACGACGTCACCCGTCGTCCCGTTGATCGAGATCACGTCGCCTTCGTGCACGGTCGTCCCGTCGACGGACACGCGCTTGGTATCGACGTCGATGTCGAGCGCCGACGCGCCGCACACTGCCGGCTTGCCCATACCCCGCGCCACGACCGCGGCGTGGCTCACGAGCCCGCCCCGTGAGGTGAGGATGCCCTCGGCGGCGATCATCCCGTGCACGTCGTCCGGAGAGGTCTCGGGGCGCACCAGGATCACGTGCTCGCCCCGCTCCGCCGCGCTCTCGGCATCGTCGGCCGTGAACGCGACCTTCCCGACGGCGGCGCCCGGTGACGCGTTGAGGCCCTTGGTCAACGCGTGGTAAATGGCGTCGGGATCGAACTGCGGGTGCAGGAGCTGGTCGAGCTGCTCCGGCTCGATCCGACGGACCGCCTCCGTCTTGTCGATCAGGCCCTCGTCGACCATGTCGACGGCCATCCGCAGGGCGGCGGCGGCTGTTCGCTTGCCGACGCGCGTCTGCAACAGGAACAGGCGGCCCTGCTCGATCGTGAACTCGATGTCGCACATGTCGCGGTAGTGGTTCTGGAGGGTCTGCATCACGTCCAGCAGCTGGGCGTGGCACTCGGGGAAGTGCTGCGCCATCACGTCGAGCTTCTCGACCTCGCGGATGCCGGCCACGACGTCCTCGCCCTGGGCGTTGCGCAGGAAGTCGCCGTAGGGACGGTTCTCCCCGGTGGCGGGGTCGCGCGTAAAGGCGACCCCGGTGCCCGAATCGTCGCCCTTGTTGCCGAACACCATCGCCTGGACGTTGACGGCGGTGCCGAGGTCGTCGGGAATGCCCTCGAAGCGCCGGTAGTCGCGAGCACGCTTGCCGTTCCAGCTCTTGAAGACGGCCTCGATCGCGTAACGGAGCTGTTCCTTGGGGTCCTGCGGGAAGTCGACGCCGGCTTCCTGCTTGACGATCCCCTTGAACGTCTCCACCAGCTCGGCGAGGTCCGACGCCGACAGCTCCGGGTCGGTCGCGACTCCCCGCGCGTGGCGCAGCTTTTCGAGCTCCTCCTCGAACAGCTCACCGTCGATGTCGAGCACGATCTTGCCGAACATCTGCACAAATCGCCGGTACGAGTCGTACGCGAAACGCTCGTTCCCCGTCTGCTTGGCCAATCCGCCGACCGAGCGGTCGTTGAGCCCGAGGTTGAGGACGGTGTCCATCATCCCCGGCATCGAGAACGGCGCCCCCGAGCGAACGGAGACGAGGAGCGGGTCGGCGTCGTCCCCGAGCCGCTTGCCCATCTTCCCCTCGAGCGTCGCGAGCGCGGCGGCGACCTCGTCCATCAAGCCGTCGGGAAGACGGTCGCCCGCAGCCATGTACGCCTTGCACGCCTCGGTGGTGATCGTGAATCCCGGGGGGACGGGAAGGCCGAGGTTCGTCATCTCGGCGAGGTTGGCGCCCTTGCCGCCGAGCAGGAACTTCTGGTCCTTGCCGCCCTCCTCGAAGGCGTAGACGTACTGCATGCTCACCTTCCGACGACGTCTGGCTACTTCGCGAGCCTACTGAGGTCGTTCGGGCCGGTAGCGGGCGAGCACGACGCGGGTGTGGCCGAGGCGGTCCATCAGCCCGATGCGCGTGTCGATGAGCACCCACGAGATCCCGAACAGCAGGGCCGCCATCAGACCCAGCGAGCCGGGGAGCCCGATGACGAGCACGATCGGCACGACGTAGCGGAGCGTGGCACGGCGCCACGTCGGCAACTCCCCCGTGTCAGCGTCCACCACCATGATGTGCGTGAGGCGCTTCCCGATCGTCTGCCCGTTGCGGGTCGTCGGGAGCACGAAGTACGCGTTGAAGATCACGAACAGGGCGGTGACGAGCAGGATGATGGCCGCCACCGAGTCGCTCGCCGCCGAGACGACCAGCGAGGTGACCCCGAGGAACACGGCGCCCATGGTGAGGACGTCGATGCCCACCGCCGCCAGTCGACGGCCGAGCGGCGCCGCCTCTGCGCCCGATACCCCGGCCGGCTCGCGCCGCTGGGGGCGGCCTTTGCTGTCGCGTTCCCGCGGCTCGAACAACCCCCGGCGTCGTGCCGGTGCAGGGGCGGCCTCCACCTCTTCTTCTTCCTCTTGTTCGTCGGGCTCGCTCTCCGTCGCGCCGGACAGCTCGGTGTCGTACCGCTCCCGCTGGAATGGGTCGGAGAGCACCTGCCACGCCGCGTTCAGCCGCGCCGTCTCCTCCCGGGCGCCGTCGCGCGCCTTATCGGAGCGTCCGTTCTCGACCTTGCTGCGGAGCGCCTCGATGCGCTGCCGGTAGGCCGAACGGATCTCGTCCTTCGACGCGTCGGACTGGACGCCGATGAGCTCGTAGTGGCTCTCGCTCATGCGGAAACCTGCTCCTCGAGGTGTTGGACGAGCTTGTCGATCGGGACGCGGTCCTGGCTCATCGAATCGCGGTCGCGCACCGTCACGGCGCGGTCGTCGAGGGTGTCGAAGTCGACGGTGACGCAGCGGGGCGTCCCGACCTCGTCCTGGCGGCGGTAGCGCCGTCCGATGGAGCCGGCGTCGTCGACGTCGATCATGAACCGGGGCCGCAACAAGTCGGCAACCTCCTGCGCCACCGGGTTCAACCGCTCGTTGCGCGACAGCGGCAACACCGCGACCGCGACCGGCGCCAGGCGCGGGTCGAGACGCAGCAGGGTTCGCTTCTCGCCGCGCACTTCCTCCTCGTGGTACGCAGCGAGCAGGAACGCGAGCATGCACCGGTCGGCACCCAATGCCGGCTCGATCACGTGCGGTATATAGCGACGATCGGCGTCCTGGTCGTAGTAGCTCAGGTCCTGACCCGAGTACTCCGAATGGCGGCGCAGGTCGTAGTCCGTCCGGTTCGCGACGCCCTCGAGCTCGCCCCATCCCCACGGGTACGCGAACTCGATGTCCGACGTGCCCGTCGAGTAGTGGGACAGCTCGTCGGGCTCATGTGGTCGGAGGCGCAAATCGTCCTCGGGGATGCCGAGTTCCACGAACCAGCGCAGCCGCTCTTGGCACCAGTACTCGTACCAGCGCGGCCCGTCCTCGGGCGGCACGAAGTACTCCATCTCCATCACTTCGAACTCCCGCGTCCGGAAGATGAAGTTGCCCGGGGTGATCTCGTTCCGGAACGCCTTGCCGATCTGGGCGATGCCGAACGGCGGCTTCTTGCGGGAGGTGGTCTGGACATTGAGGAAGTTCACGAAGATGCCCTGGGCGGTCTCGGGACGCAAGTAGGCGACGGACGCGTCGTCCTCGACGGGGCCGACGTGGGTCTTGAACATCAGGTTGAAGCGACGGGCCTCGGTGAACGAGCCCTTGGCGCCGCAGTTGGGGCAGGCGCCGGACTCGGGCAGGTGGTCGGCCCGGAACCGCTCCTTGCAGTTCCGGCAGTCGACGAGCGGGTCGGTGAACGCCTGGACGTGGCCACTCGCCTCCCAGACCCGGGGGTGCATGAGGATGGCGGAGTCGAGGCCGACGACGTCGTCCCGCAGCTGGACCATCGACCGCCACCAGGCGTCCTTGACGTTCCGCTTGAGGAGCACGCCAAGGGGGCCGTAATCCCAGGTCGAGCGGAAGCCGCCGTAGATCTCGCTGGACGGGAAGACGAGGCCGCGCCGCTTGCACAGGTTGACCACGCGCTCCATGAGATCCGGCTTGGCCATCCGACGGATCGTACCGGGGCGACCCCCGAAAGCCCGAGCGGAAAGCTCTCAGGCGACCGCCGGCGCCGCCCGCCCCGCACGGTCCGACACCACGTCGGCCCCGAAGGGCATCAGCACGATGGGGATCAACTTGAACGACTGGATGCCGAAGGGGATCCCGATGATCGTGATGCACAGGATCACGCCGCCGATGACGCAGTGAACGGCGAGCCACAGGCCGCCGAAGATGATCCAGATGATGTTGCCGATGATGTGCAGGGGGCTCGTCACGCGTGCGCCGTACTCGACGTGCCGCCCGAACGGCCACAACGCGAAGCCCGCCAGCTTGAAGGCCTGGATGCCGAACGGGATCGTGATGATCAGGACGAACATCACGATCCCCGCCACCACGAAGGCGATCGCGAGCCAGATCCCCACGAAGATGAGCCAGAGAATGTTCCCGACGGTTTGCACGCTGCCCCCTCTATCTACCGGGAGCTCTGGGCTCGGCCCCCGGTGTTCGTCACAGTAGCGCCGCGCTCCGGAGTCGTCGCTCGAGGTGGTATTCGAGCGCGGCCACCCCGAGCCGCTCGACCTCGATGCCGGGCCGCTCGGGCGGCGCGGTCAACGCGCCGCGCAGGTCGCCACCGAGGATGCGACGCAGCAACGCGATCGCCTCTGCATCGACCCGGCGGCCGGCGAAACGTGCGCACTCACCGCACAGCACGCCGCCCTCACCGAAGTCGAAGGCCGGGAACGGATCGGCTTCGTCACCGCAACGGGTGCAGGTGTCGAGGATGGGATGAAAGCCTTCGAGCGAGAGCAGCTTCCAGAAGAACGCCGGCGCCACCATCGGCGACGGTGCCGTCGCCAGCGTGCGCAGCGCGCCGACCAGCATTCGGTACAGCGCCGGGTTGGCCTCTCGCTCCTGGGCGACCTGGTCGACCGCCTCGAGCATCGCGATGGCGTGCGTGAGCGACCCGTAATGCTCGCGGAGCTGGCGAAACGCGTCGATCGTCTCGACCTGGGTGACGACGTCGAGCTCGCGGCCTCGGTAGCACTGGAGGGCGACGTGGCTCGTCGGCTCGAGCCGCGCCCCGAACCGGCTCGTCGACTTGCGGATCCCCTTGGCGACCGCCCGCACCTTGCCGTGGCCCTGGGCGAGGATCGTGACGATGCGGTCGGCCTCGCCCAGCTTGATCGTGCGCAGGACGACGCCCTGGTCGCGGTACAACGCCACGAGCGCATTCTAGTTACACAGGTGTGATTACCCGTCGACGGCGCCGAAGCGGCGTTCGCGGCGCTGGAACTCCCGGATCGCCTCGAACAGGTGCTCGCGGCGGAAGTCGGGCCACAGCACGTCGGTGAAGACGAGCTCGGCGTAGGCGAGCTCCCAGAGCAGGTAGTTCGAGATCCGGAACTCGCCCGAGGTGCGCACGAGCAGGTCGGGATCGGGCATGTCGGGCGCGTACAGGTGACGGGCCAGGGTGCGATCGCTGATCTTGTCCGGGTCGAGGCGACCTGCGGCCACCTCGTGCGCGATGGCGCGGGCGGCGTCGACGAGCTCGGCCCGCCCGCCGTAGTTGAAGGCGAACGTCAGCGTGAGCAGCCGATTGCCTCGGGTGAGGTCCTCGGCGTCGGCGATCTGACGGCGTAGACGACCCGGTACCCGCCCGGCTCGCCGGCCGATGAACCGGACGCGCACACCCAGGTCGTGGAGCTCGTCGCGCCGCCGGAGGAGCAGGCTCTCGTTGAAGCCCATGAGGAAGCGGACCTCGTCGATCGGTCGACGCCAGTTCTCGGTCGAGAACGCGAAGACGGTCATCCACTCGAGCCCGACGTCGAGGGCGCCGTTGACGGTGTCGAACAACGCCTCCTCCCCGGCGGCGTGTCCATCGGTGCGCTTCAGTCCCCGCTGCTTGGCCCACCGACCGTTCCCGTCCATGACGATGGCGACATGGCGCGGGACCCGGGCGTCGTCTCTGTTCTCCAATGGGTCTCCCTTGTCGGCTCGAAGCTACATCGAGGCTCTGCCGGCTCGACCGGCGGCCGGTACGATCGCCCGCCATGCGTTGGACCGCCGTCGTGAACCCCACCGCGGGTCGCGGCCGGACCCGGAAGCTGCTTCCACGACTCGTCGACGCGCTCGCCGGCATCGACGTCGACGTCGACGTGCGCGTGTCCGAGGACCTCGACGACGCCATCCGAATCGCCCGGGGAGCGTTCGACGACGGGCGCAGCGTGGCTGCCTGTGGCGGGGACGGAACGGTGAACGCACTGGCCGGCGTGGCCGCGGACCACGGAGGCGTCCTCGGCATCGTGCCCACCGGCGCCGGCAACGACTTCGCCCGCCACCTCGGTCTCGATCGTCGCCACTGGCTCGACGCCGTCGCGCTCCTTGAGGCCGGGCCGGTCGGAGCGGTCGACCTCGGCCGAGCCGAGCTGACCGGACGCGGCGACCCGACGGAGACAACCGTGCGCTGGTTCACCTCCGTCGCGAACGCGGGCTTCGACTCGGAGGCCAACCGCTGGGCCAACGGCGTGCAATGGGCGAGCGGCACGACGCTCTACGTGCTCGCGGTGCTCCGCACGCTCGCGACGTACCGGCCCCACCGGTTCCGGCTCATGGTGGACGGCGACGAGCACGACATCGAGGCGTGGCTCGTCGCGATCGGCAACACGCGCGGTTACGCGGGCGGGATGCAGGTCACGCCGGGCGCCGAGCTCGACGACGGGCAACTCGACGTGTGCGTCGTGGGCGCGGTGTCCCGGTTCGAGTTCCTGCGCTCCTTCCCGCGCGTCTTCCGCGGCACGCACGTCTCCCATCCGGCCGTCGACATGTATCGAGGGAAGGTGGTCGAGCTCGCGTCGCTCGAAGGGTCGCCGGCGATCGAGCTGTACGGGGCAGGCGAGCGCATCGGGCCCTTGCCGGCGCGGCTGGAGGCGGTTCCGGGTGAGCTGCAGGTCGTCGTGCCGGACATCGCGCCGGTGCCGAAGCAGCCACGCCCGTGACTCACGTGACGGTGATCGTGCCTTCCATGCCCGCCGCGCGGTGGCCGGGGATGTCGCAGTAGAACGTGTACTTCCCCGACTTCAGCGTGACCTTGAGCTCGTCGGACTTGCCGCTGGCAGCCTGAAGTTTGAAGCCGGGCACTTTGCCGCCCGCGAACACCAGCGTGTGCAATCCGCCCTCGCTCTCCAGCTTGATCGCGTCGACTCCCGCCGGCGCGTCCGCATTCTTCGGATCGAAGAAGAAGTTGCCGCCCTTGATGTCGATGGTCGTCTGGGCCGGGCCGCTGGGCTGCTTGTAGCTCGAACTGCCCCCGCCCCCGCCTCCGCCCCCGCAGGCGGCGACGACCACCATGGTCGCGAGCGCGACGACGCCCACTCGGGCCCAACGGCGACCGCGTTCCTGCTCCATGTTCACTCTCAGCTCCTGATTCGCCTATCCGACCGTCACGGTTGCCTGCATACCGGCCGCGCGGTGGCCGGGAATCGTGCAGTAGATCGTGTACGTGCCCGGCTTGAGGTCCACCTTGCCGGTCTTCGGTCCCTGCGGAACGGCCAGCTGGAACCCGCTGAACTGTGACTCCGAAAACACCAACGTGTGCGACGCCCCCGCGGCCTGGTCGACGTAGTTGATCTGCGTGACACCAGCGGGCGTCGAGAACTCCTTGGCCTGGAACGACAGGGACGGCAGCGCGTCGACCTCGAGCGTCGCGACCGGCGGCCCCGCCGGCTGCTTGAAGCCGCCGCCACTCGCGGCCTTCTCCTCGCTCGGCCCGAGCGACAGGAGCCCGGCCGACAGGATGAGCACCATGAACCCGGCGAGCGCCATCACCAGGGTCGAGGAGCGCAGTCGTGGGCTTGCGGAGATGGCGGCGCCGCCGGCCAGGATCCCGACGGTCACGATCGTGCCCACCAGGACGGACGTGTTCTCGCCGCTGGCGAGGAACACGCGCGAAAGGTTCACGACGTACAGGAACACGGCGAGGATCGACAGCAGCGGCAGCGCGATCGGCAGCAGCAGACGGTCGCGCACCTGATCGACCGCCGGTGGCCCGGCCTCGAGCGCCGCCGGCGACTCCCCCTCGGCTGCCTCGAAGGGCGGCTCGGCTTCGAGCTCCTCGCCGCTCTCCGGCTCCTCGCTGCCCACCGGCTGCTCGCCGCTCGCTGCTTGCTCGTCGGTGGCCGGCGCGTCGCCGGCGGTCGCGTCGCCCTGCTCGGCCTGGTCGGTCTCCTCCGTCTGGACGTTGTCGGTCATGAGGTCGTGGTCCCCATCCGGGAGAGCTCGCGGTCAAGATCCTGCCACTGGCGGCGCGCCGCGATGCGTCGGTCCTCTTCCCCGGCCCACCGGAAGAAGATCACGGCGATCAGCAGCCACAGCAGCAAGCCGGCTCCGATCTTCATGATCAACCCGGCGATGCGCTGGTCGTCGAGCGTCGACAATCCCCAGAGGTGCGGGACGTGCTCGTAGAAGCGGTAGAGCGGTGAGCTCCCGAACGTCAGGAACGACGCCGGGATGGTCGGCACGATCGACTGGGCGAACAGGAAGAGCATCCGCGGCAGCGGAGACAGGCGCGGGATCTCCGGGAGCGGGCTGAGGACCGGCAGCCAGATGATCAGGGACGAAAGGAAGATGAGCGCGTGCACGAGGAAGTGCACGAAGCCGTTGCGGAGGCTGGCGTCGACGACCGCGGGCCAGTGCGTGAACACGAGGACGAGATTGAAGACCAACAGCGCAGGGAGGAAGCGCGACAGGAAGCGCACGACACGGAACACGTGCGACGGTGGCCGCAAGATCACGCGCAACATCCACGCCGGCGTGCCGAGCAACAGGAGAGGCGCGGCGACCATCGAGAACGTGAGGTGCTGCACCATGTGCATGCTGTAGTTGAACCGCTCGGCGATGTCGTGGATCGGCCAGTCGGCCGCGACCCAGACGGCTAACACCCCGAGCGCGAAGCACACCACCTGCAACCGCGTGACCGGCGCACGTCCGGCCGCCGCGTACCGAGGACCGACGCGGACGACGGCGACGGCGTACGACGCGGCCAGCGCGGCGACGAGCAGCCACACCTCGACGTGAGGCTGCCAGCTCGGGTAGGCGACGGCGAGGCCCGACATCAGCTCAGGGACTGAAGACGTGCAGCATCGTCAGCACGATCAGGTACAGCGAGATCGCGGCCACGATCCCGAGAATGAAGAAGCGACGGAAGATGGGCTTGTCCGTCCGCAGGTGCATGTACCACGAGGCCACGAGGGCGAACTTGATCACCGCGAACATGAGCAGGAAGGCGATGATCAGCCCGTCGGGAACATCGCCCTGGAGGTAATAGAGGCCGATCTCCGCCGCGGTGACCGCGACGAGGATCGCCCCGATCATCACGTACCGCTGCGGCGTCGGATGGGGACGGACCTCGCCCGGCAACATCGGCAGCTGTGGCTCGGCGCGGGCGGGCGGCGCGGCCCCCGACCGTTCCATCGCGGTGCCCGGCTGCTCGTCGGCCGGCATCGCGCTCTCGGGATCGCGCGGCTCGGTCTCGGTCGCGGTGCCGGCGGGGTTGGCTTCGTCTGCCATGACGGCCGGTTTCAGCTCCTATTTCGGGATGAGATAGACGACGGTGAAGATGACGATCCACACCACGTCCACGAAGTGCCAGTACAACCCGGCGATCTCGACGCGCTCGGAGTCCCGACTGGTGAGTCGGCCCTGCGTCGCGAGCCCCCACAGCGAGAGCAGCCAGATGATGCCGGCCGTGACGTGGGCGCCGTGCAGTCCGGTGAGCACGAAGAAGGTCGAGCCGGAGAGGTTCTTCGTGAGGGTGAACCCCTGCCGGTAGAACTCGGTGAACTCGAACACCTGACCGCCGATGAACGTGGCGCCGAACAACGCGGTGGCGAGCAGCCACACACGCAACCGGCGGTAGTCCCCACGCATGATTGCGGCGAGCGCGAGAACCATGGTGAGACTGCTCATGAGCAGGATGAACGACGTCACCGAGGTGAACGGGATGTTGTAGACGTCGGCCGGATGCGGCCCCGGCTGGGGCCGTCCTCGGTAGAACAGGTACGTCGAGATGAACGCGCCGAAGAACAGACAGTCGGACGACAGGAACAGCCACATGGCCAGCTTGGTATTGGTGACGCCCATACCTGTCGCAGGGGCCTCGTGGCCGGCCTCGACGAGGTCGTGCTCGGACGGGACGGCGACCTGATCAGTCGTCATGGCTCTGTCTGGGGCTCGATACCCCACGCGTACATGCCGAACAAGAGCACCAGCGCGCCGATCGGGACGAGCCACACTGCCTGGAACACGGCCGCGTAGCCCAGGATCGGGAGCCCGAGCGCGACGACGAACGGGAAGTACGACGGCGACGGCATGTGGATGCCGTGCCCGTCGCCGTGCTCGTCCGCGCCGTGCCCGCCGCCGTCGCCTCCGGCCGGACGCTCCTCGACGGCGACGGCGGCGCCGCTCGGAAGTCGCACCGCGTGGCCGGTCTCGTCCTCCGTGTACTTGTGGTGCCAGAAGTCGTCGCGCGCCTCGACCTGCGGGATCTCGGCGAAGTTGTACATGGGCGGCGGAGAAGGCGTCGTCCATTCGAGCGTTCGCGCGTCCCACGGGTCGTCGCCCGACACCTGACCGTGTCGGCGGCTCACCATCACGTTCACGATGAAGACCAAGACGGAGAGGGCGATGACGAACGCGCCGATCGTCTCGAGTTGGTTGAGGAAGTCCCAGCCCAGCCCGGTGTCGTAGCGGTACGTGCGGCGCGGCATGCCGAGGAGCCCGACGAAGTGCATCGGGAAGAACGTGAGGTTGAAGCCGAGGAGCATCGTCCAGAAGTTGAACTTGCCCAGACGTTCGTCGAGGAATCGACCGTAGAGCTTCGGGAACCAGTAGTAGAAGCCACCGAAGAGGCCGAAGACGAGCCCACCGAACAGGACGTAGTGGAAGTGAGCGACGACGAAGTAGGTGTCCGTTTGCTGGGTGTCGGCCGGGACGACCGAGTGGAGGACGCCGGACAACCCACCGAGGGTGAACATCGCGATGAAGCCGAGAGCGAACAGCATCGCCGTCTTGAGTCTCACGGCTCCACGCCACACGGTGGCGAGCCAGTTGAAGATCTTCACGCCGGTGGGGACGGCGATGATCATCGTCGAGAGCGCGAACGCCGAGATCGCGACGGGCCCGAGCCCGGTGGCGAACATGTGGTGCGCCCAGACGCCCCAGCCGATGAAGCCGATCGCGATGCCGGAGAACACGACCACGGGGTAGCCGAACAGGGGCTTGCGCGAGAAGACGGGCAGGATCTCGGACACGATCCCCATGCCCGGCAGTATCAGGATGTACACCTCGGGATGCCCGAAGAGCCAGAAGAGGTTTTGGTAGAGCAGCGGATCAGCACCGGCGGCGGGTTGGAAGAAGTTCGTGCCGATGTTGCGGTCGAAGTAGACCATGATCAGCGCGGCGGTGATGATCGGCATCGCGAACAGCGTGAGGAACGCGGTCACCAGCATCATCCATGTGAACACGGGCATCCGCATGAGCGTCATGCCCGGCGCGCGGAGTTGGAGGACCGTGACGATGAAGTTGATGGCCGACGTCGTCGACGCGATTCCGAGCATGACGATGCCGACGGCCCAGAAGTCCGCGCCGTGACCGGGAAGGAAGCCGCGGCCGAGCGGCGTGCTCGTGAGGGGCGTGTAGCCGAACCAGCCGCCGTTCGGCGCACTCCCGCCGATGAAGAAGCTCGAGTAGATGAACAACCCACCCATGAGGAAGCCCCAGTACCCGAACGCGTTCAGGCGCGGGAAGGCGACGTCACGGGCCCCGATTTGGAGCGGGATCAGGTAGTTGCCGAACGCCACTGCGAGCGGCATGCCCATGAGGAAGATCATGGTGGTGCCGTGCATCGTGAACAGCTCGTTGTACTGCGCCGCGGTCAGCAACGTGCCGTTGGGGCCCGCGAGCTGGAGCCTCAGCAGCAGCGCCTCCACTCCGCCGATCACGAAGAAGGCCAGCGCGGTGGTGCCGTACATGATGCCGATCTTCTTGTGGTCGATCGTCATGAACCAGCTCCAGAAGCCGGTCGTCGCCTGCGGACGCCGTAGGACGCGAAGCCGGCGCGCCGGCGCCCGAACCGTGTCGGAGACGGTCGTCATCGGGGAACTCCCGCGCGCTCGTTCACTTCAGCTGGAGCAGGTAGTCGGCGATCTGCTCGGCCTCCTGCTGGGTCATCGTCGGCTGCCCGGCCGGAGTATCGCGGCTGAACGACGGCATGCCCACACACTTGCCCGCCGCCGGCTCGCCCACCTCCCGGCACGCCTTGGACTGCATCGGGATGAGGCCCGGCGCGTTGTGCACCCATTCGACGAGCTTGTCGCGTGTCAGCTCGTAATAGCCGCTGGCGAAGGTCGTGCGGCTGGCGAGGTGGGTGAGGTTCGGGCCGTAGCTGCTCACCTTCGAATCCCCGACCGAGTGGCAGTTCGTGCACTGGAACTTCGTGCTCATGAGATCCTGCGCCGGACCGGCGGGTTTCGTGTCCGCGCCCGTGCCGACCTGGAACGGGACCGCCGGCCCCTGCTGCTGCTCGCCGACCCACCGGTCGAACTCGCTCGGTTCCTTGGCGATCACACGAAACCGCATGTTCGCGTGCGACAACCCGCAGTACTCCGCACACTGCCCGAGATAGGTGCCCGGCTTGTCGGCCTCGATCGTCGTGAAGTTGTTATGGCCCGGTACGACGTCAGTCTTCCCGTTGAGCTCCGGGACCCAGAAGCTGTGGATCACATTGCATTTGTTGGGCAGCGACTCGTCACACGCCTGGAGGTTCACCCGAACGGGCCGGCGCGCCGGGATCACCAGCTCGTCGGCGGTGACGACCCTCTCCTTCGGGTACTTGAACTCCCACCACCACTGCTTGCCGACCACGGTGACGTTGAGCACGTCGCCGGTCGGCTCCTTGTGCAGGTCGAAGATGGTGATGATCGTCGGGACGGCGATGACCGCGAGGATCAGCGCGGGAACGATCGTCCACCCGATCTCGAGTGGCGTGCTGCCGTGGATCTGCTTTGGGTTCTCGTTCTTTCCCGCCCGGTAGCGGAAGCGCACGGCGAACACGACGACGGCGCCGAGGACCAGCACCCCGACGACGACCGACACGAAGAAGATCGGCGTGAACAGGTTGTAGATCTTGTGGGCCTGGGGGCCCTTGGGCTTCAGCGAGTTCTGCCCGTTGTTCTCCGCCGCGGAGCAGGCCGAGAGCAGCAAGCCCGCGCCGGCCACGACGGCCAGACCCACCCATCGCTTGGAACGCGACGTGAAGCCCCTCATCCTCCACTTCCGATCACGTGTCCGGTAATTGCTCGGGCGCCTCGTGCTCGGGGGCCTTGCGGCCGGGGGACGTCAAAATCGGAGCCTATCCCCGGCCTTCAGCGTGGGAGCAACTCGGACAGGCGCTGTGACCAGCGGTTTCAGTAGCCGAGGCGGTCGAGGGCGTGGGCGCGACGCTGCCAGTCGCGTTCCACCCGCACACGCGTCTCCAGATAGACGCGCACGCCGAGGAGTGCCTCGAGCTCCTGGCGCGCCGCGGTGCCGGCGTCCTTCAGGACGCGCCCGCCCCGCCCGATGACGATGCCCTTCTGCGAGTCGCGCTCGACGCTGATGTCGGCACGCAGCCGCAGGATCTCGTCCGGCTCGTCGACGTCGACGTCGGCGTCGGGGATGTCCTCCAGCTCCTCCACCGACACGGTGATGGAGTGCGGGAGCTCGTCGCGTGCGACCGCGAGCAGCTTCTCGCGCACGAGCTCGGCGGCGACGAAGGTCTCGGGCTGGTCCGTGACGACGCCTTCCGGGTAGTAGCGCGGCCCCTCCGGCAATCGGCTCTCGATCTCGCCGAGCAGCGGCGCAATCCCGTCGCCGGTGCGCGCCGACAGGGGGAGGTAGGCATCGAAGTCGCCGAGGTCGCGCGCCGCGATGGCGAGATGCTCGGCGATCGCGGGCTTCCCGGCCCGGTCGATCTTGTTCACGACGAGGAGCTTCGGCGTCGCGACCTGCTGCACGAGCCCGGCGACGAACCGGTCACCGGCGCCGATGGGTGAGTCGGCCTCGACGAGCAGGCAGACGACGTCGACTTCGCCGAGCGTCGCAACCGCCCGCTGGTTCGTCCGCTCGCCGAGGGGTGTCCGCGGCTTGTGGATGCCGGGGGTGTCAACGAACACGATCTGGTCGTCCGGAGTCGTGCGTACGCCGCGGATGGCGGCGCGCGTCGTCTGCGGGCGGTCCGAGACGATCGCGACCTTCGAGCCGACGAGCTGGTTGAGCAGCGTCGACTTGCCGACGTTCGGCCGGCCGACCAGGGTCACGAACCCGCTCCGGAACCCCTCCGTCACTTGGCGCCGACGGGCTCGGCGGCGCCGGCGGGCGCCGGCCGGATCTGCACCGACACGATCCGGCGACCCTGCACCCGTTCCGTGCGGAACTCCAGCCCTTGGAAGCGCACGCACTCGCCTTCCTCGGGCACGTGCCCGAGCAGATTGAACACGAGCCCGCCGACGGTGTCCCACTCCGTGTCGGGCAGCTCGATCCCGAGCTCGTCGCTCACGTCGTCGATCGAGGTGCCACCGGGCACGCGCAACCCACCATCCGGAAGGCGCTCGACACTCGGCTCCTCGACGTCGTACTCGTCGGCGATGTCGCCGACGATCTCCTCGAGCAGGTCCTCGAGGGTCACGAGCCCGGAGGTGCCTCCGTACTCGTCGATCACGATCGCCATATGGAAGTGCTTCGTCTGCATCTCGCGCAGCAGCTCCGCCACCCGCTTCTGCTCGGGCACGAACACCGCTTCGCGGAGCGCAGTTCGGATCGGCTCGTTCCTCTTGCTCGCGCGAGCGAGTGCGACGAGATCCTTGAGGAAGACGAGGCCGATGATGTTGTCGGTCGATTCCTCGTAGGCCGGAATCCGCGAGAACCCGCCCTCGATGGCGGCGGTGATGCCCTCCTCGATGGTGGCGTCGGCCGAGATCGACACCATGTCCGTGCGTGGCGTCATCGCCTCGCGGACGACCATGTCGCCGAACTCGAAGATCGAGTGGATCAGCTTGCGTTCGTCCCGCTCGATGGCCTCCTCGTCGGCGGCCACGTCGGCCATCTGACGGATCTCCTCCTCGCTGACGAACGGGCCTTCCTTCAGCCCGCGTCCCGGGAGCAGGACGTTGGCGAGACCGATCAGGCCCCGGGAGAGCACCCGCAACGGCGGGAAGTTCGTCAAGAACGCCAGAATCGGTGACACCAGGAGCGCCGCCCGATCCGTGTGCTGGATCGCGAAGGTCTTCGGCACGACCTCGAAGAAGACGAAGAAGACCGCGATCTCGACCACGATGCCGAGCACGAACCCGATCGTCCCGAGGTGCGCCTCGAGCAGGACACCAGTGAGGTTGGCGGACACGAGCTGGCACACGAGGATGACCAGCAGCAGCGAGTTGAGCGTCCGCTCCGGCCGTTCGAGCAGTCGCGCCAACCTGGTCGCGCCTCCGCGCCCCTCTTCCTCGAGCGCCAACGCACGGACGCGGCTCATCCGCGTGAACGCCGTCTCGGCCATGGCAAGGACGCCGGAGACCAGGAACAGCGCGACGATCGCCGCGACGAGTAGCCAGTCCGCTCCGGTCATGTCACGCCGGTATCTGGACCCGCGCTCACCGTCCCTCTTCCCGCTCGAGTTCCCGGAAGCGCGCTAACAGCTCGCGCTCCCGCTTTCGCATCGCCTCGGACTCGTGGTCCTCGACATGGTCGTAGTTCAGCAGATGCAGGACGCCGTGTACTACGAGCAGCGCGACCTCGTCGTCGAGCGATCCCTGCGCACCGATCTGGCGCCTCGCCACCTGGGGGCACACCACGACGTCGCCGATCACGGTGGGCGGGTCGGCGGCCTCCGCTGGCGAGCCGGGCCCGCGCCCGCCCTGGTCGGGCTGGCGACCTCCAGGGGCGACGTCGTCGTCCATCGGGAACGCGAGCACGTCCGTCGGCCCGCTGCCGCCGAGGAAACGCTCGTGCAGGTCCGACATCGCCTGTTCGTCCACGAAGATCACCGACATCTCGGACTCCTCGGGAACGCGTTCCTGGTCGAGCACCATGCGGGCGAGCCGCATCCAGCGGAGGACGTCCACCTCCACCTCCGACTGCTCGTCCGCCCCGAACACCGTCCTCACGGATCGCGCCTCGCAAACGAGAGGGCACGGGGGGTCGACGGTCCGGCGCCGGGCAGTCCTGCCCGCCCGGCCGAGACCCGGGTCGAAGACCCGAGCCGAGCGAGCGCCGCGAGCGAGGCGAGCAGGGGCTCGGCCGGAAGAGCGGTGCAGGCCCGGCGCCGTTGGCCGTCGTGCCCCCCGGGACCGGTCACGAGG
>Ga0075423_10000964_pt1 | contig 24480 bp, 23 predicted proteins | sample SoiMethybrSBSTD2_FD_80114 | JGI IMG/M metagenome (GOLD analysis project Ga0075423, IMG submission 80114) | Bulk soil microbial communities from a Populus tree surrounding site in Tennessee, USA - Soil MetaG P. TD hybrid SBSTD2 | ecosystem: Environmental > Terrestrial > Soil > Tree plantation... | reverse complement strand
GCGTCCTCCCGATCCATCCCGCGCGCAGCGCGGGCCACCCGTCGCGCTGCTCTGCGTCCTCGGCTCCTCAGCGGTCTCTGCGTGAGAGATTCAGGCGATCGTCACTTCTGGCGAGAGATAGACGTCTTGAATCGCATTCAGCAGCCCCGCGCCTTCCTTCATCGGACGCTGAAATGCCTTGCGACCCGAGATCAAGCCCATGCCGCCGGCGCGCTTGTTGATCACCGCGGTCTTCACCGCTTCCTTCAGATCGCCCTCACCGGATGACGCGCCGCCGGAGTTGATGAGGCCGGCGCGGCCCATGTAGCAGTTGGCGAGCTGATAGCGCGTCAGGTCGATCGGGTTGTCGCTCGTCAGCTGCGAGTAGACGGCTTTGTGCGTCTTGCCGAAGTTGATCGCGGTATAGCCGCCGTTGTTCTCGGGAATCTTCTGCTTGATGATGTCGGCCTCGATCGTCACGCCGAGATGATTGGCCTGGCCGGTGAGATCCGCCGACACGTGATAGTCGGTTTCCTTCGTCTTGAAGGCAGGATTCCGCAGGTAGCACCACAGCACGGTGAACAAGCCGAGCTCGTGCGCCTGCTGGAACATCAGGGTGACTTCCTGCAGCTGACGCTTCGATTCTTCCGACCCGAAGTAGATGGTCGCGCCCACGCCGGCCGCACCCATGTCGAACGCCTGCTTCACGCTGGCAAAGCGGATCTGGTCGTACGAATTGGGATACGAGATGAACTCGTTGTGATTGAGCTTCAAGATGAACGGAATCCTGTGGGCGTACTTCCGCGAGACGGAGCCGAGTACACCAAGCGTCGACGCCACGGCGTTGCATCCACCTTCGATCGCCAGCTTGATGATGTTCTCGGGATCGAAGTACGCGGGGTTCGGCGCGAACGACGCGCCCGCCGAATGCTCGATGCCTTGGTCGACCGGAAGAATCGACACGTACCCCGTTCCGCGCAGCCGGCCGGTGTCGAGCACCGACTGCAGCGCCGCCAACACCCGCGGCGACCGATCCGACAGGCCGTAGGCGCGATCGACGTAGTCAGGGCCTGGCAGCAGCAGGCTCGACTTCGGAATCGTCTTGCACTGATGCTCGAGCAGACTTGCTGCGTCGCCAAGTATCGACGCGATCCCGTGCGATCCGGTGCTTACGCCTGCAGTTGCCACGTCGTCATCTCCTTCACTGTGCCGCGTGATTCGAGACCTTCGATCCTAACTCGTTCCCCGCACGGACAGGAAACTCAGACCATTCCATCACCGCGTCCTGCACGGCACGCGCCACCAGATCATCAATTGGCAACGCCCGCTCCGCTGCCTCGATCTCCTCGAGACGCGAGCGGGTCAGCGGATTGCGCGGCGTGAACAGCGTGCAGCAGTCCTGATCGGGAACGATCGAGATCGGGTAGGTGCCGAGCGCCTGTGCCTCGGCAATGATCTCGCTCTTGTCCATGCCGATGAGCGGCCGGAAGATCGGGAGCGTCGCGGCCGCTCCGACTACCGACAGGTTCTCGAGCGTCTGCGAGGCCACCTGGCCGATCGAGTCGCCGGTGACGAGCGCCAGCGCCTTGCGCGTTCGCGCAATCGTTTCCGCGATACGCAGCATGAGCCTGCGGTACACGACGACCCGCATCGGCGGCGGCACAGCAAGCACGACCTGCTGCTGCACGTCACCGAACGGCACCAGATACAGCGTCGACCGCTGCTGCCATCGCGTCAGCACCTGCACCAGCTCGCGCGCCTTCTCCTGCGATGCCCGCGACAGAATCGGATAGCTGTGAAAGTGCACGAACGTCGCCGTGCAGCCGCGCTTCATGATCCGGTGCGCGGCGACTGGTGAATCGATGCCGCCCGACAGCAGGCACACGACGCGCCCGCCAGTTCCGGTGGGAAGACCGCCGGGTCCACGTTCCTTGCCGAAGAAGTAGAAGGCCTGATCGGTGAGCAGCTCGACGTGGATCTCGAAATCCGGTTCGTCGAGGTTGACGCGCCATCCTTTGGCCTCTTTGATGCGACCGCCGACTTCTCGCTCGACCTGTGGCGAGGTCAACGGAAAGCGCTTGTCGGCCCGGCGCGCCGACACGCGAAAGCTCTCGCACGTGCGATCGCCGAGGTCCTGCAGGATCGACGCCGCCACTGCGTCGAGGTCGAGCGCCGTCCGCCGCGCGTAAGAAAAGTTCGCGATGCCAAACACGCGCCGTATGCGATCACCCGCCGCGTCGCGCGACGCGGTGGGCCCGAGCACCATCTCGATGCGCCCCATCAGCGCGCGCACGGCCTGCACGTCGAGGTCAGACGTCGCGCGCCGCAGATTGCGCACCAGACGGCCGAGAAACCACGGCCGGTTCTTACCCTTGAGCGCGAGCTCCTGGTAGTGGACGATGATCGAATTCATTCGGGCCGGCCGCCGCTGCCGGCGGCCGTTTCACCTCTGCTCCCAGATATATCCCAATGTGAAGCCGTGCAGCACCTCCGCTTCGCGATTGGGGTTTACCACGGGCGGCCCAATCCCGAATTCATCGGCCGTGAAGCCATTCGGGTACAACCGGAGCGTGTACGACATGTTCCATTTCTTCTTGATCGTCACCGCTACGGGCCTGAATTTCAGTCCGAACTTGTCGAACGAGGGGTAGTTGGGGCTCATGAGGAGATCCCACGAGATGCCAACCAGCCCGTGGTTGTAGACCACCTTGCTATCGCGGCTCGTATACGAGCGCACTTCGACGATCGGCTCAAAGGCGATCATGTTGTCCTTGAACGGCCTGAACGAGTGGCCGTCCGAGTCTTTGCCCGTCCCGGTATAGAAACCGGTGTCGATCGACAGCCAGACCCTTCTTTCCTGACGAGGCGTGACCTTCCCGGCGAATCGATAGTCCAAGCCTCGGCATTCCGACTTGTTGTTCTGGATGTCGTACTCGCAATGCAGGACGACGCCAACCATTTGAGGACCGCTCATCGACCAGATCCAATCGATGATGCTCGCCTGGCTCGTGTTCGGAAACGCCAGTAACGCGAACGACACCAATACTGCGGTCCCGAGGTATTTGCGCAACATACTCTGCCTCCTCCAGCAGCTACTTCACGTCGGGGACTGGTTGAAACAGGGCTACTCTTGCCACATTACGTCGCAGACCTGGCGCGTCTTGTCGAACACGCATCGGCCGTCGCTTGCCCGGTGCCGGGTCATAGAGCAACAGCTCGTCCTCGCTGGTACCGATAACGAACGCGGGTTGGTTTTGCAACAGCACGACCTCCCGCTGATCCCAAATGGCCGGCCGCGTGCACACTTCCAACAGTATGGCGAACAACGCGATGACGCTTGCCGCCCATTTCAGGGTTCGCACGCGGCCCGGATCGGGAGCGCGTTTTTCCAGGTGCGGAAACCAGAACCAGACCGCGAGGCCCAGCACGAAACTCAGGATGGTGGACGTGTAGATCTGCGCGCGATGGATTGGCCGGCCGTCAGGGCCCAGCATCCACAGGTCCAACGACTCGGGTTCTGGATCAACGGCGAGCGCCGTGAAGCCGTAGTAATAGACGTTCCAGAACAGCCACACGAGTGCGACGAGGCCAAGCACGCCGACGCACACAATCCAGCCAGCTTGTACGGACGGATCGACACGTTCGCTGAGTTGAGACAGTCGGTGACGAATAGGGCCCACGCGAGGCCAGATCAGCGCACGCAGTCCGATCAATGCGGCCACGACGGCTCCGTACGACGCCCAGACGACGGCAAATGGCGTCAGCGAACGCAGGCCGAGCCGCAGATAATCCGCCGGCCCTGCCGTAAACGCCGGATCGATGTGAAGCATCGACTCGAACAGCCTGGACATCACCAGTCCCAGGGCCTCCGCAGCTGCCAGGATGCCTCCCAGCCACAGGGCGACGCGACCCAGTTTCTTCGGCCAGGTGTCGCTCTCCTTCTGCGCCTCGCCGCTGAGCGCTTCGTAGAGTTCGCCCGCCGAAGCAAAGCGCCGTCCTGGCACGGGATCGATCGCACGCTCGACGATGCTGACGAACGAGGCCGGCAAATCCGGCCGCGCATCGCGCAAACGGCGGCGCTGACCCTTCGCGTGCGCCTCCATCAGCGCTTCGATCGTCGCGCCGTTCACCGGATACAAGTCGGTGACCAGGTGATACAGCAGCACGCCGAGCGCGTAGATATCAGTGCAGACGTTGGCGGCACTGCCGGTCAAGATCTCAGGCGCGAGATACAGCGGTGTGCCTCGCAACCGTCCGGAGGGCGTCGTCGTTTTGCCCATGAACTCGCCGGCGCCGAAGTCCATGAGCACGATGCGGCCGCCGTCGGCGGCGCGCATCACGTTCTGCGCTTTCACATCGCGATGCACGAGATTGGCGCGATGAACCGCGGCAAGGGCCAGACAGACCTCTTGCCCGACGTGCGTGGCTTCACCAGAGCTCAAGCGGCCTCGCTCCAACAGGCCGGCGAGCGTGTCGCCTTCGATCAGATCCATCCAGAAGCCGATGCGTCCGTCGTGCTTGTCGGCGCCGTGCACGGACACCACGTTTGGATGGCGCACGCGCGCCAGCCGGCGCGCTTCGTGCAGAATGCGATTGGAGAAATCGGTCTCAGCAATCTCAGGCTTCAAGAGCTTCAGCGCGACGGGATGATCGAGCCAGGTGTCGTGCGCGTGAAACACTTCACCGAACGCGCCTTCACCAATCTTGCGGCGAAGTACCAGATGACCCCATCGGCCGATCCCGACCTCAACGACGCTGGTGTCGGACGCACGCACATGTCCGACGTGCGGCACGCGATCGATCTCGGGGCCGGTACTCGCCACGGCGACCGGATCGTCGACGGCGGTCCGGTGCTGTTCGGCGATTTCGGCGATGAGACGGAGATGGTCGAGGAGTTTGCGGCGAGGGTCATCGGCCGGCAGCCGCTCGAGCCGTTCCCAATCGATGGAGTCGCCGTCGGCAACCGATTCTGCGAGTTTGTCTAGGAAGTCGGGATCGTCATCCATCCCGCCGAGGAGAGTACATCACTCCTCAGCCATGGCGGTGATCAGATTCTTGACGGCGCGGGCAACAGCCATACGCGCGGCGGCAGCGGTCGGTTTGCCGAGCGCGAGGGCCACTTCCTCGTAGCTCTGCTGCAGCTCGAGACGCGCGATGATCGCCTCCTGCTCGGAGGGACGAAGTCGGGCAAGGGCGGCTTCATAGTGCTCGAGCCGCTCGCGTCCGATGGCATGTTCCAACGGCGTCGGTGCCGGATCGACATAGCTGTCCGGTACCTCTCCCGCGACCGTGGGTCGGGCACGCACCTTTCGGATTTCGTCCTTGATGTGGTTGGCGATGGCCTGACGGAGATACGCCTGCAGTGCGCCGGGATGACGGGCTTCGAATTGTTTGAGGTGTGGAAGGGAGCGAATCACCGCGTTTTGCACCAGATCCTGCGTATCCGCCAGGCTTCGGGCCCACACCGGAAGACGCCCTCTCGCCCAGCGTCTGAGCGGAGGTAGCGAGCGCGCCACGAGGGTCGCGATCGCATCGTCATCGCCGCGCTTGAAGCGCTCGAGCAGGTCTATGGTGCTCGTGAGCTGATTCGGAGGCGTATCTTGCGAAGCGCTGGTGTCGTTCTGGTCGGCGGTCATCGATTCGTTCCCCTCTAATACCAGTAACGGACGGACCGCATCATTTGTAACGGCGCCCAGCTTACTCCAGGTTGTACGGAGGGGCCGCCTTCAGGCGGCCCGCTAATCTATGCAATACCGCGTTGGCCGCCCTATGCCCGCTGACGACGGCGCTCTCGATGGTGGCTGGCAGCCCCGTGTCGACCCAGTCGCCGGCGAGGAACAGACCGGGCACCGGCGTTTCTGTTGGCGGACGGACGGGCTGGCCTGGAGCCACTGAAAACGTCGCACGTTTTTCGCGCACGACAACTGCGCGGCGCAGGTTCGCGCCGCGCGCGGCCGGCAGTGCCTCGCGCAGTTCCTCGAGCGCCAGATCGATGATCTCGCGATTCTCGCGCACGACCAGCGACGTGGCACCGCTCGACACCAGCGACAAGTGCGAGCTCTCATCGCCGAAGAGGGCTTGCTTGTCGAACACCCACTGCATCGCGCGACCCGGCAGGCCGACGAACGCATCGCCGGTCACCGGCCGATCGAACCACAGATTCACGGTCACGATCGGTGATGATGCGGTCGCTTCGGCCGCTGTGATGATGGGCGCGAGGGATGCTGGACGATCGATGAACAGCGACGGCAGCGCATACCACGCCACCGCGCAGATCACCGCGCGTGCCGTGAGCACCTCGTCGCGAACATGGACCGCCGGCCCGTCGTCGACAGCGACGCGCGCGGGCGCGTTGGTCCTCACCTCGCCGCCGGCGTGCTCGACAAACTCGCGCGCCGGATTCGCGTAGAGATCGTCGAGCGCCTTGCGCGGCAGACCGAGTGCGCAATCACGACGATCGCTGGTGAACATGCGACTGACCACACCGCCAAACACCTCGCCAGACGCCTCGTCGATCGACTGATTGAGCGCTGCGACTGCCAACGGCTCCCACAGCAGCTCGATGAGTCGCGGTGTCTGGCCATGACGGACCAGCCACTGGCGTACGTTCTCGCTGGCGTGCGTCGGGGACTTCGGTGAGGACGCGCGCCCGATCACGCGCCGCAGTCCTCGCAGCGCCAGACGATCGCGCCACGAGATCGCGTTCCATCGCATGGCGCCGGCCACCAGATGCAGCGGCGCCGGCAGCGCCGGACATGCGAGCCGCGATCGCTGTCCAGCGCGATCGATGATCTCGATGGTCAGGTTGCGCTGCAGGTGCACGTCGCCTTCGGTCCCGAGTCGACGCAAGAACGCGAACGTCTCGCGATACGCGCCCACGAGCACATGTTGGCCGTTGTCGACGCGCTCGCCGGTCGCGGGATCGGTGAATGCCGTCGCCCGGCCACCGAGCGATGGTCGCGCCTCCAACACGAGCACACGCACACCGCGCTCGGCCAGAGCGGTGGCGGCGCTCAAGCCGGCAAAGCCTCCTCCGATGACGATGACGTCGGGGGTCAATGCAGCAGCGACTTCAACCAGATCCTGAGCGCAATCACCGCCCGATGCGGACGCGGCACGCGAATGCGTCGACTGAACACGTCATACCCGGCGCGCTCGACGCGCTGCAGGATGGCGTAGTAGATGCCGCCCATGATCTCGGCGGCCACGAGACTGCGAGCGTCGGCGCCAGGCAGCTGTGACGCGGCGCGGCGATAGAAGTCGCGCGCACGATCGCATTCGAACTGCATGAGCGCCGCGACTCGGTCCGTCACCACGCCGCGGCGCAGGTCGGCCTCGTCCACACCAAACCGCCGCAGATCTTCGATGGGCAGATAGATGCGACCGCGGCGGAGGTCAGCCCCGACGTCGCGAATGATGTTCGTCAACTGGAGCGCCAGGCCGAGGCTCTCGGCGTAGGCCTTCGCCGCTGGATCGCGATAGCCAAAGATCTCGAGACAGACGAGACCCACCGCCGATGCCACGCGGCGGCAGTACTCGGTCAGCGCCTCGAACGTCTGATACCGCGAGCAGGCCAGATCCATCTCGACGCCCTCGATGAGCTGCTCGAAATGGACGCGCGGCAGTCCGAACTCGCGCACGAACGGCTGAAGCGCGACACTTTGCGGCAGCGTCGGTGTGCCGGTGTACATGGCCTCGAGCTCCGATCGCCATCCTGCGATCTGCAACGCGGCCCGCGCCCGGGCGTCTGGTGTGAGACCACCCGCCCACTCGTGGTCGGGAACGACTTCATCCACCGCATCGTCGACGGCGCGGCAGAAGTCCCACACCGCAACGATCGCCTGCCGTTTGCGCGGCGGCAGCACGAGAAACGAGTAGTAGAAGCTGGTGTCGCGGCTCATGGTCCTGCGATCGCCCAGCGGGCCATGCGCCACGCGAACCAAGGCCCATCGACGGCCCCGAGCTCCGGCCGCCGTGCAACGACGTCGAACCGTGCCGCTTCGAGTCGACCGAGCACGCGGGTGCCCCCAAGCCAGGTTGCGCGCAGCTCGTACTTCAACCGGCCTCGCACCGCATCGCAGAGCGGCAGCCCGCGATCGAACAGGGCGCGTGTTCGTCTGGCTGCCGACGCCAGCGCCATCGTCCATGCTTCGTCGATGTGACCGGCGGCGAGGGCATCGCGCGAGGCACCGTGCAGACGCGTCTCTTCCTCCGGCAGGTAGATGCGGCCGCGATCGAAATCGAGCTTGAGATCCTGCCAGAAATTCGTGAGCTGCAGCGCCGTGCAGATGGCATCCGACCAGTTGTCGAGCCGTGCGTCGTCGTAGCCGAAAATACGGAGGACGAGCCGTCCGACCGGGTTTGCCGATCGACGGCAGTAGTCGAACACGTCGCTCCACGACGCGTACCGGGTAGTCGCGACGTCCTGACGAAACGCACTCAACAGGTCTTCGAAGAGTTGCTGTGGCAGCGCGTGTGTCCGCATCGTGGCGCCGACAGCAGTAAAGATCGCGGCAGTGTGCGCCGGTTCGCCTGATTCTCGTGGACGAGACGATTGCCCGATCGACGCCGCATCTCGCAACCGGCGCAGCCAGGAATCGAGCAGGCGATACCGATCGTCGGCGGTGCGCTCACCTTCGTCTGCGAAGTCGTCGGCGGCTCGCGCAAATGCGTACACCGCGGCGATGTGCGGCCGTTGCGCTCTAGGTACGAGCAGCGACGCCACGGGAAAGTTCTCGTAGTGGCTCCTCGCGTCGGCGAGGCACGCCGCGTACGCTTCGCTCACGTCTACCATTCGACTTCAGTGGTTCCTGCGCGCTGGTTGGCGACGCGAGCCATGACAAACAGCAGATCCGAGAGGCGATTCAAGTAGACGATGATGACGGGATCGACCGCGCCGGGACCAAGGCTCACGACGCGGCGCTCGGCGCGTCGGCACACCGTGCGCGCCAGATGCAGCAGCGCGCCGGCCGTCGATCCGCCCGGAAGGATGAAGCGGCGCAGCGGCGGCAGCTGCTCTTCGAGGCGATCGATCATCAGCTCCAGCTGCGTGACTTCGGCGTCGCCGACCGTTGCCTTTTCCACGCGCGCCGCGATCTTTGCGGACGGATCGGCCAGCCGCGCGCCGACTGCGAAGAGCTCGCACTGGATCTGTTCGATCACGCCGGTGAGATCGGCGTCGAGCCGCGTCGCCCGCGCAGCGCCCAGGCAGGCATTGAGCTCGTCGACTTCACCATAGGCCTCGACGCGCGCGTCGGCCTTCGACAGACGCGTCTTGTCGAAGAGCGACGTCTCGCCGCCATCTCCAGTCTTCGTGTATATCTTCACTGTCGACCTTCTCGTGAAATTATATGAGGTCGATGGCAGCCGGTTCCCTTCCTGCACCTTCCGCGCGTCAATGGTTTCGCCGGCGTCTGCTCGCCTGGTATCGGGCCAATGGGCGCGATCTCCCATGGCGCCGCACTGACGACCCGTACCACATCCTGGTCTCGGAGATCATGCTGCAGCAGACGCAGGTCGATCGAGTGCTGCCCAAGTACCACGAGTGGCTGCGCAAGTACCCATCGCTCGAAGCGCTGGCCGCCGCCGATGAGGGAGACGTCAGCCAAACCTGGCGGCCGCTCGGCTACAACATCCGCCCGCGGCGTCTGCAGTCGATCGCTCGCGAATCGGTGGTCCGCTACGGCGGCGCGCTGCCGTCAGACCAAGAAACCCTGCTCTCGTTCAAGGGCATCGGCGCCTACACCGCGGGCGCCATCCGCAGCTTCGCATTCGGCCAGCGGGCGGCGATCCTCGACACCAACGTCGCACGCGTGCTGTATCGCCTCTTCGTTGGCCGCGGCGACGCGAAATCGCACGCCATGAAGAAACATCTGTGGACCGTCTCCGAAGTGCTGGTCCCGCACAAACACGTGTTCGACTTCAATCAGGCGCTGATGGATTTCGGCGCCACCGTGTGCGCGGCGCGACAGCCGAAGTGCGACGCGTGCCCGATGACACGACGGTGCAAGTCGTTCACGCGAATGAAAGCCGCGCGCACACCGTGACCGTTGTCGTGGCCGCAATCATCGAGGACGGCGATCGCTTCCTGCTCACGCGGCGGCAGAAAGGCGTGCACCTCGAGGGACTGTGGGAGTTTCCCGGCGGCAAGCTCGACGCCGGCGAGACGCACGCCGACGCGCTGGCGCGTGAACTGCGCGAAGAGCTCGACGTCGACGTGCGCGTCGGCGAGCTGCGATTTCACACCACACACGACTACGGCGATCGTGTCGTGGCGCTGTACTTCTATCAATGCGAGCTGCGCGGAACGCCGCGGCCGATGCTCGGCCAGCAGATGCGATGGGTGCCGCGGCCCGAGCTCGCAACGCTTGGCTTTCCCCCCGCCGACACCGAGTTGATCAGGGTGCTGACGGAGTCAGCGGCTCGGTGACGACGGCGGTGGCGACGCCATCGGGCGTCTCGACCGAGATCTGCGATCCAGCGTTCACGAAATCACGGTGCACGTAACCCAGTGCGATCGCTCCGAGCCGCGGTGACCGCGCCGCGCTCGTGATCGATCCAACCTCGCGATCGTTCACGACGAGCCGCGCCCCGCGCAGCGGCAGCGCGCCATCGATGCGAAGGCCGACCAGCTTCCTGACGACCCGGCCGTGACCGCGATGCAGCACGCGGATGATGACCTCTTGCCCGACGTAGCAGCCCTTGGTCATCGAGATGGCGCGATCTTCGATGCCGGCCTCGAGCGGAATGGTGTCGTCCGTCATGTCGATCCCGAACACGGGATAGCCTGCTTCGATTCTCGCGGCTTCGACCGCCTCGGGGAGAACGACCACCGCACCGGCACTCTCGAGCGCGGTGAGCAGTGACGCCTCCTGCGCTCGCGCGACGAAAAGGCAGTAGCCAGGCACGCCAATCTGATCGATGCGCGCGATCGAGACGGCTTCACCGCTGATGTGAAATGTCGCGTGCTGATACTGCCGCCACTCGGACAGTGGCGCCTCACTCACGACGCGCCCGATTGCCTCCGCGGCTCGCGGGCCGTGCACCCACAGTCCGGTAAGGGTGTCAGCGAGAGACTCGAGACGAACGTCTTCGGTGAAGACGAACTGATCGAGCCGCGCCAGCGTCGCGTCGACCGTCTCGGCCGGAACATCCAGGAGGATCATCGCGCCCGATTCCAGCAGGTGCATGTCGGTGAGCATCCGGCCCTGCGGCGTGAGCCAGGCCGCGTAACACCCGGTTCCCGGGGCCAGACCCTGAATGTCGTTGGTGAGCAGCCCATGCAGATAGGTCGCATGGTCCTTGCCTGCAACCGCAATCTGACGACGCGGAGCAATGGCCCCGATGGCAGCGCCGGTGCGAATGATGCTGTCGTGCTCCTGGAGGGTCATAGGACAGCGGACCTGATACGATCGGCTAGATGTTCCGCTTGTATTGTACCTGCGCGCTGCTGGTGTGCTTCGCGGCGGCAACGGCGGCCCAGCAACCAGCCGCATCCGCGCCGTCCACGCCGACGAGCTATCGCGTGTTCATGCGCGGCACGCTGATCGGCCGCGAAGATGTGACGGTTCAGCGGAACGCCGGCGGACTGACGATCGTGTCGCAGGGCCGCCTCGCCGCGCCGCTCAACGTCGCGATCAAGAAGGCCGAATTCAAATACAAGCCCGACGGCTCTCCCGAGCTCTTCACGTTTGAAGGCAACACGAACAACAGCGACGTCACCGTTCGCACGGCATTCACCGACACGACAGCCGTCACGCAAGGTACACAGGGCGGCAAGCCGATCAACGTCACGCATTCAGTCACCTCCGGCGTCGTCTTGCTGCCGAGCGGAATCTTCAGTGCGTATGCCGCGTTGGCTCAGCGTCTGGTCGGCGTCGCTCCGAAGACGCGATTGCGTGCGTACGTCTTGCCCGAAGCCGAGATCGGTGTGCTCGTCACCGCCATCACGGCCGAACAGATACAAGTGGGCACGTCACTGCTGAAGGTTCGACGTTACGACCTGACGTTTGGCACCACGGCAGGCGATCTCGCCGTGTCGGTCGTCGCCGGCGAAGACGGATCGCTGGTGCGCGTCGGCATCCCATCGCAGGGACTCGACGTGGTGCGCGAAGACGTCGCCTCGCCGACCGCGCGTACGCAGGTCTACTCGAATCCGACCGACGAGCCGGTGATCATTCCGGTGGCCGGCTTCAATCTCGGCGCCACGCTCACACGTCCGAAGGCCGGAGCCGCATCGCGGTTGCCCGCGGTCATTCTGCTGTCTGGGTCGGGAGGCGATCGCGACGGCTTCGCGTTCGGCGTCCCGATCATCGGACAGCTGGCTGGCGCACTCGCCGATGCCGGCTTTCTCATCGTGCGATACGACAAGCGCGGATTCGGTCAGAGCGGCGGGCGCGCCGAATCGGCGACGATCGGCGACTACGCCGACGATGCCCGCGCGGTGGTGCGATGGCTGCTCGAGCGCAAAGACGTCGACCCCAAGCGCATCGCGCTCGTGGGCCACGGTGAAGGTGCGTGGGTGGCGCTGCTGACGGCGGCACGCGAGAAGCGCGTGGCAGCCGCAGCCTTCATCGAGGCGGCGTCGAGTAGCGGTGCCGACCTGGCGCTCGATCAGCAGCAGTACGAGCTGGATCATCTCGGGCTGAAGCCGGACGAGCGCGACAAGAAGATCGCGCTGCAGAAGCAGATTCAGACGGCGGTGATCACCGGCAAAGGCTGGGAAGGGATCTCGGCAAACGAGCGCAAGGCGACCGACACGCCGTGGCTTCAGAGCTTTCTCACGTTCGATCCGGCAAAGGTCATTCACGATGTCCGGCAGCCGATGCTCATCGTTCACGGCGCGCTCGACAAGGAAGTGCCGGTGGCCCACGCCGATCGACTCGCCGATCTCGCTCGCAAGCAGAGCGACTCGAAGTCGGTGGAGATGGTGATCGTCCGCGGCGTGAACCATCTGCTCATGCCCGCCGTTACCGGCGAGCTCGCCGAGTATCCGGAGCTCACCGATCGCACGGTCAGCAAGGATGTATCGGGGGCGATCGGCGCGTGGCTCACCAAGACGTTCGCCGCGATCAAGTAGGTCCGCAATCATGAACCGGCGATCGATCCGCGTGCCGGATCTCAAAGAGAAGAAGGCTCGGGGCGAGAAGATTGCCGCCCTCACCGTCTACGACGCGACCATGGCGCGGCTGCTCGATCGATCGGGCATCGACGTGCTGCTGGTGGGCGATTCGCTTGGCGTGGTCGTGCTCGGCTACGAGAACACGCTGGCGGTGACGCTGGACGACATGCTGCACCACACCCGCGCGGTGGCGCGTGGCAGCGAGCGAGCCCTCATCGTCGCCGACATGCCGTTTCTCTCGTATCAGGTGAGCGTCGCGGAAGCGGTTCGCAATGCCGGACGACTGCTGCAGGAAGGCGCGGCGGCCGTGAAGCTCGAAGGCGGCCGGCCGATGCTCGATGTGGTGAAGCGGCTGGTCGACGTCGGCATTCCGGTGGTGGGGCATCTCGGCTTGCAGCCGCAGTCGGTGCATCAGGTCGGCGGATACGTGAGGCAAGCCACTCGCCCGGAGGAAGCCGATGCGCTCGTCACCGACGCCATCGCCTTGCGCGATGCGGGCGCGTTCGCGGTGGTGCTGGAATCGATCCCCGAAGACGTCGCTCGCGCCGCCACCGCGAGCATCGACGTCCCGACGATCGGGATCGGCGCCGGCCCGCACTGCGACGGTCAGATTCTCGTCAGCTACGACATGCTCGGGCTGTTCGATCGCTTCGTGCCATCGTTCGTTCAGCGGTACGCGACGCTCGCCGACACCGTCACCGCTGCGACGAAAGCCTACGTGGACGACGTGCATGCGGGCCGTTATCCACAAACGAAATCTGTAATGGGGTCGGAGGTCATTTAAGGAGGACACACTCTTACTCTTGCAGAGTGTGTCCTCGTTAAATGACCTCCGACCCCATTTTTACGATCGCCGACCTGCGGGCCGCGGTCGCGGCTCGGCGCGCAAGCGGCCTCGTCGGCTTGGTCCCCACCATGGGCGCGCTGCATGCTGGGCACGCCAGCCTGATCAAACACGCTCGGCATGACGACGCCACCGTCGTCGTCAGCATCTTCGTCAACCCGCTTCAATTCGATCGACCCGACGATCTCCAGCGCTATCCGCGGTCGCTCGACGCCGACGTCGCGCTGTGCCGATCGCTCGGCGTCGATCTGGTGTTTGCTCCTACCGTGGAAGAGATGTATCCGAAGCCGCCCGAGTGCAGCGTATCGGTAGGGCGACTCGCCGATCACTTGTGCGGCCGCTTTCGTCCGGGTCACTTCGCCGGTGTGGCAACGGTGGTATTGAAGCTGTTCGAGATCGTCCAAGCCGATCGCGCGTACTTCGGCGAGAAGGACGCGCAGCAGCTCGCCATCATCCGGCGGCTGGTCTCCGACTTCAATCTTCCCGTCCGCATCATCGGCGTGCCGACTGTTCGAGAGTCGGATGGTTTGGCGCTCAGCTCGCGCAATCAGCGGCTCGATCCCGCAGAACGTGCCCTGGCGCCGTCGTTGTATCGCGCGCTGCATCGCATGCGCGGCGACATTGCATCTGGTGTGGCTGATGTCGACGAGTTGAAGCGGGCCGGATCCGCTGAAATACCCGCCGACCATCAGCTGAAGCTCGAATACCTCGACATCGTGGATCCCGATGATTTCCAGCCGGTTCAGCAGGTGCACGGAACTGTCGTCGCCGCCGGTGCGCTATGGGTGGGCACCACGCGATTGATTGACAATGTCACGTGCACGCCCGGAAGCGCGATGACGTCGGCTGACGCATGAGGGAAGGAATCAGGAAGCAGGAATCAGGAATCAGGCACAACCCGCGTTAGACTCAGTGCGATGAAGCCGGCTCGCGCGATCGTCATCGGCGCGGTGGTGCTGGGCACCGCCACCACGATCTTTCTGCGAGCCCAGGGGAAACCCGTGCAGCAGCACAAGGGGATCACCGACGTGTCCGGCATCAAGGTCGGACACATCACGCTGACCGAGCGGCCCACAGGCTGCACCGTGATTCTCGTCGACGGCGCCGGCGCCATGGGTGGCGTCTCCCAACGAGGCGCGGCGCCCGGCACGCGCGAAACCGATCTGCTCGATCCGCTCAACACGGTCGAGACCGTCAACGCGATCGTGCTCACCGGCGGCAGCGCCTACGGCATCAGCGTCGCCGATGGCGTGATGCGCTTCCTCGAAGAAAAGAAGACGGGATACCCGATCGCCGGTACCGTCGTGCCGATCGTGCCAGCAGCCGTGTTGATGGATCTCGGCTTCGGCGGCAGCTCCACGATCAGACCAACCGCCGACTGCGGCTATCGCGCCGCCACGAGCGCGTCGACTGGCGCTGTGGCCGAGGGCAACGTTGGTGCAGGTGCGGGCGCGACCGTCGGCAAGATCGTCGGCGATCGCAGCCGCGCCATGAAGGCTGGTCTCGGTACGGCATCGGTGACGCTTGGCAACGGCCTCGTCGTCGGCGCCATCGTCGCCGTCAACGCCGTCGGAGACGTGATCGATCCGACGACCGGCGCGATCGTCGCCGGCGTTCGAACCGAGGACGGCAAACGCCTCGCCGATACGCGATCGATTCTGCGATCGGCTCAGGGCGCACCAGCGGCGGGATCGCGGCCGGGCGCAAACACCACCATCGCCGTCGTCGCCACAAACGCGAGGCTGACCAAGGCTGAAGCGAATCGGATGGCACTGATGGCCGACGATGGCCTCGCCCGCGCGATCAATCCGGCGCACACGACCGCCGATGGCGACACCGTGTTCGCGCTCGCCACCGGCAGCTTCCAGCCACGCGTCGACGTCACCACGATCGGATCGCTCGCCGCCGACGTGCTCGCCGAAGCCATCGTCCGCGCCGCCGTTCACGCGACGTCGTCCGGTGGGCTTCCGTCAGCGCGCGATCTAGGCACCGTTCCTGCGAGATTCAAGTAATGCAGAATGCAAAATGCAGAATGCAGACACTGTCTGCATTCTGAATTCTGAATTCTGAATTACATGTCTCTTCATCTCACTCTCCTCGTCATCTACTCCATCGTCGTCGTCGGTCTTGGTGTGTGGAGCGCACGCTACGTCCGCACGAGCAGCGCGTTCTTCGTGGCCGGGCGCAGCCTTGGTCCGGGCTTGGTCTTCGCGTCGATGCTCGCGGCCAACATCGGCGCGGGCGCGACGGTCAATGTCGCCGGCATCGCCTATCGCGAGGGGCTGAGCGCGTGGTGGTGGAGCGGCTCGGCGGGCCTGGCGTCGTTCATGCTCGCCTACTGGGTTGGTCCTCGTCTCTGGACGCTCGCGAACGAGCACAACTTCTATACGACCGGCGATTTCCTCGAGTACCGCTACGGGCCCCTCGTGCGTGGCATCGTCACCAGCCTCGTCGCGTTCGGATCGTTGTGGATCCTCGCGGCGCAGCTCATCGCCGGCGCGTCGATCATCAACGTGTTGACAGGCGCGCCGCGCTGGCTCGGGTCGCTGGTGGGCGGCGGCCTCATGACCATCTACTTCACCGCTGGCGGACTGCTCGGCACGGCCTGGATCAACAGCGTTCAACTGGGAGTGATGCTGGTCGGGTTCTTTCTCGCGCTTCCGTTCGCGCTCGATGTCGTCGGCGGCGTGGGCGCGTTCACATCGCTGGCGCTGCCTTCGGGATTCACCGACATCACCTACTCGTCGGGACCAGGATCGGGCTGGACGCTGCTCGCATTGACGGGACCGGCGTTCGTGATCTCGCCGGGGCTGATTCAGAAATCGTTCGGCGCATCAAGCGCGCATGCGCTGCGAATCGGTGTCGCGGCCAACGGCGTCGGCCTGATGATCTTTGCCTTCTTCCCCGTGCTGCTCGGCATGATCGCACGTGTCGGTCTGCCCGAGATCACCGCTCCCGACCTCGTGCTTCCCACGTTGCTGGCAACGTTGCTGCCGCCATGGCTGGGCGCGCTGGCGATGGCATCGGTGTTCTCCACCGAGGTCGACACGTGCGACGCGATCCTCTTCATGATCTCGACGTCGGTGTCGAAGGATCTCTACAAGCGCTACCTCAAGCCATCGGCAACTGACGACGAGTTGCTTGTCGTCGCGCGCTCTGCCGCCGTGGTCGGCGGAATGCTCGGCGTGTTGCTGTCGATCTACTTGAGCACGATCGTTCAGGCGATGACCGTGTTCTATTCGCTGCTGGGCGTCAGCCTGTTCGCACCCGTATTGGGTGGTTTGTATTCGCGCCGAGCCGGATCGCCGGAAGCGCTCGCCTCGATCGGCGCCGGCGTCGTGACGCTGCTCGTGGTACGCTACGGGGTTGGCGGCAGCCACCCATGGCTCGACCCCACACTGTGTGGATTGCTTGCCGCGGCGATCGCCTTCGTCGTCGTATTGGCCGTTCGAAGGTCTCCCCGCACTTGAGCATTTGGGCATTGCGCATTGGGCATTTGATCAGATGAACACCTATCGAATCGCAGTGATCGCGGGCGACGGCATCGGCAAGGAAGTGATCCCCGCCGGCATCGACGTGTTGAACCTCGCCGCCGAGCAGGGCGGCTTCGTCTGCGAGTTCACGCCGATCCCATGGGGTTGCGACTACTACTTGCAGCACGGCCGCATGTTGGACGACGACGGGATCGATCGGCTGCTGAAGTACGACGCCATCTATCTCGGCGCGATCGGCGATCCGCGCGTGGCCGATCACATATCGGCGCGCGAGTTGATCTTGCCATTGCGGCAGCGGCTCGGACAGTGGGTCAACCTGCGTCCCATGCGTCTGCTGCCCGGCATCTCGTCGCCGCTCGCCGGACGCAAAGCTGCCGACATCGACATGATCTGCGTGCGCGAGAACTCCGAAGGCGAGTACTGCGGCATCGGCGGCCGACTGCACCGCAACACGCCGCAGGAGATGGCCGAGCAGACCGGCGTGTTCACGCGGCACGGGATCGAGCGCATCGCGCGCTACGCGTTCCGGCTGGCTCAGTCGCGCCCACGCAAGATGCTCGCGAGCGCGACGAAGTCGAACGCACTTCAGCACGCGATGGTGCTGTGGGACGAAGTCGTGGCCGGCGTCGCGAAAGAGTTTCCCGACGTCGAGCTGAAGAAGTATCACGTCGACGCGCTCTGCGCGCGGATGGTGACCCACCCGCACACGCTCGACGTCATCGTCGCCTCCAATCTGTTCGGTGACATCCTCACCGACATCGGATCGGCGATCTCGGGAAGCCTTGGCGTCGCACCGGGCGGCAACATCAACCCCGATCGCACCACGCCGTCGATGTTCGAGCCGATTCATGGCTCGGCGCCCGACATCGCCGGCAAGGGCATCGCCAACCCGATCGCCGCCATCTGGGCGGGGGCGATGATGCTCGATCATCTTGGCGAACGCACGGCGCACGACCGCATCCTGTTGGCGATCGAGAGCGTGCTCGCGGATGAGAAGGTCAAGACCCCAGACCTCGGAGGCCGCGCGACTACGGCCGAGATGAGTAAGGCGGTGGCCAGTGCGATGATCGGGAGCCGACAGCCCGCGTAAGCCAACCGACGTAGTGTCCGGCTTTAGCCGGACCATCAGACGTAGGGTCCGGCTTTAGCCGGACCATCAGACGTAGCGTCCGGCTTTAGCCGGACCTCGTGGAGGTGCCATGAAATTGCGCCTGGCCTTCCGCACGCTGCGCCGCTCACCGTGGTACGCAGCGACGGCAATCGCCACGATCGCACTGACGATCGCACTCGCGTCGACGGTGTTCGCCGTCGTCGACGGTGTGCTCTTCAAGCCTCTGCCCTACCCCGATCCCGATCGTCTCTTCATCGTTCACGGCTCGGCAAAAGCTCCTTCGCGGCCGCGAGTGGCCGCTCTTGCAGCGCTCGACGTGCAGTACCTCAGAGAGGCGGACGGCCGCATTGGCGTGGCCGCCGTCGGAAGACCCGGGACAATCACGCATCCAGACGACGCGGCGGTTCGCATGTACTCGCTTGGTGTGGACCCGCACTTCTTCGACGTCTTGGGTCAACGACCGCTGATGGGCGGCTTTCAGCCGCAGGACTTCATCGAAGCGGGCGCGAACCAGACTGTCACGCCCGCGATCGTGTCGTACGGATTCTGGCAGCGGCACTTGGGAGCAGATCCAGCCGTTGTGGGCCGCACGGTCCACCTCATTCGGACCTCGCTACGGATCGTCGGAGTGCTTCCGCGCGATTTCGTCGTTCCGGCCCAGGGTGTGCCCGCTCCGCCCGAAGTGCTGGTGCCGCTCGTCTTCCCACAAGAATCCGCCGGCGATCGATGGGAGCGTCGCTACGAAGCCGTGGTACGACTCCCGCGGGAGATGAGCCCACAGCAGGGCAAGCTCACTCTCGACAAGGCTCTCGCCGTGCACGCCGGCGAGTATCCACCGAAAGACATTCTGCCCGGCCCGTACGTCGAGGCCGATCTGACCTCGCTGCAGTCCTCGCTCAAGTACGAGCGAGATCTCTTCAGCGCAGCGTTTGCGGCGGCCTCGCTTCTCGTTCTGCTCGGGGCGATCAACGTGGCTGGCCTGGTCGGCGCACGCGCACGCGATCGTGAGTCGGAGCTGTCCATTCGCGCGGCGCTCGGCGCGACAGGTCGTGAGCTGGCAGGCGTCGTACTCGGTGAGACGTTTCTCATTGCGCTCCTCGGAGGGGCCGTTGGAGTCGCGATCGCCGGACCGCTTCTCGCCGGTATCGTCGCCATGCTCCCGCAATGGTTGACGCTGCTCAAGGCACCGAGAATCGATGGGCGCGTCATCACGTTCGCGACGCTCGCGGCCACCCTTCCCGTCATCGCATGTGCCCTGGTCCCCGTGATGTCGGCGATACGACGGACCGCGCGTCAGCGGATCGCGGCGACGACGTCCGAGACATCCCGCATGCAGTGGTCGCGACGCGTTCTGCTCGCGACCGAGAGTGCGATCGGCATTGTGCTGGTTGTCGCCGGCTCGCTGGTGCTTGCGGGATTCGCGCTGCTGCGCGCCGATGATTCGGGATTCGACGAGAGCCGCCTCGCCGTCGTCGAGCTGATTCCAACTGAGTCGCTCACTCCTTCGGCGCGAGACGCGGCGGAAGCCCGCGCACTCGATCGTCTGCGTCAGCTTCCAGGTGTCAACATGGTCGCGACGATGGACGTCCCTCTGCTCGAGGCTTCGTACGCGGGGTCGGCGTTTGCGGCCCCACGCGGAGCAAAGCGGCTATGGGCCAGTGAAGTCCATGTGTCCTCTGGCTTCTTCGACGTCACGGGCCTGCGCGCACTCGATGGCCGTCTGCTGTCGGACGAGGAGCTCGGTCTGCCACGAACCCTCGCGGTCGTCAGCGAGAATCTCGCTCGTGCGTACTGGCCGAACGAACGTGCGGTCGGCCAGACTCTCGAGTCGTCTCTCGAGGGAGCGCCGCCAGCCGTGACTATCGTTGGCGTGGTCAAGGACCTTAGGCTCGGCTCGCAGAAGGATCGGATGCATGGAGAGATCTATTTGCCTGCAGGACTGGGCGGCCACCTGCTGAAGATCTACCTGTTGAAAACGGCCACGCCAGATGAGACCGCCCGCCGCGCGGCGCTGGCGATACGGACCGACGTGAAGGGTTTCGTCGTCAGGCGCGCCGAATCACTCGAAACCGCATTGTCAAAATCAGTGCGGCAGGAGCGGCTGCAAGCGATGCTTTTCGGCATCGCCGGTGGTGCCGGTCTGCTACTGCTCGCGGTCGGTATCGGTGGACTCGCGGCCATGGGAGCAGCACGTCGGGTCCGCGAGATGGGTATTCGGTCCGCCCTTGGTGCGCGAAGCGCCCAACTGGTCGGCATGATGGTGTTCGAGCATCTTCGGCCGTCGCTCGCGGGCGTTGCCATTGGGCTGCTCGCATCGTGGTGGACCACCCGACTCGTGAGTGCGTATCTCTACGAGGTCGACGTTCACGAGCCCGTTGTCTGGGTGGCCGCGACTGCGACTCTCGTGCTCGTCGCCGCAATCGGAGGCTGGCTGCCCGCCCAACGCGCCGCACGCGTCGACCCCATGATTGTGCTGCGCGCCGAGTAGTTCACGCAGGAGGAACCGTGACAAGCAGATTGATCACCACATTGATCTTCGGCCTCGTCGCGAGCGGATTCGTCGTGGCACAGAGTAAGGAATGGTCCTTCCCGCGCACGCGTTCCTACGGCCGTGCGACGACCGAATACAACGGCAAGGTGCACGTCGTCATCAACTACGACTACTCGCAGCGCAAGCACGGATCGAAATGGCTGCTGCTCGACATCGCGATGTCGTCGGTGCAGCGGTTCGTGCTGCACAAGGGCGATCTCAGGGTGCTGACACCAAGTGGTCGCGAGCTGCCGGTGGCGCCGCAGCAGGCGCTCAACGACGATGCCAAGGGCATCACCTCGGTGCTGCAAAACGCCAGCATCTGGCGTCGTCCGCTCGAGATGTATTTCAACCAGCGCCAGATGATCGAGCGGATCCGCTTCCACGTGGCGCCGCCCGGCGCCGGCACTGTGTCGGACGAAGCGGTTGTCGACAACGACTACGTGACGATGGGACCGATCTTCTTCAGAACGCCCGAGGGCACGTATGAGGCCGGCACATATCGGCTCGAGATCAACACGCCGGTCGACAAGCCGGCGCTGCCGCTCAAGCTCGAATGACGCGGTCAGGCTAGAATCCCGAGAAAGGATTCTGCCGATGCCCATGCCTTCTGTCCGTACGTTGACCGCAATCGCACTGGTGTCGCTTCTCGCAATGAGCGCGACGGCACGCGCCGAGGTCCTGGAGAAGTCTGCGACGGTGCGCGGTCTCACCGTGCACTACAAGGTCGTGCTGCCCACCGGCTACGACGCCGCCAAGGAATACCCGGCGATCATCGCGCTGGGCGGCGGACCGCAGACCATGAACACGGTCGACGGCGTGTTGAATCGCAACTTGCGAGCCGAAGCGGAAAAGCGCGGATACATCGTCATCGCGCCGGCTGCGCCGGACGGTCAGCTGTTCTTCGAGGGCGGCGATCGGATCTTTCCCGACTTCCTGAAGAAGATGCTGGCCGACTACAAGATCGAGAGCGGCAAGTTCCACATCGCCGGACCGTCGAACGGCGGTATCGCGGCCTTCCATGTTGCAGCGGCCAATCCGCAGTACTTCCGATCGGTCACCGCGTTCCCCGGCTACATGTGGGAGCCCACGCCGGCCAAGCTTCAGGCGATCTCGAAGATGTGCGTGTTCATGTACGTCGGCGAGAACGACGAGTACCGCTGGCACGACGAGATGAAGCGCGAAGCGGAGTTCCTGCAGTCGAAGGGCGATGTCGCGAGATACACCGTCGAGAAGGGCCAGCCGCATCGTCTCGAGACGCTGGCCGGTGACAAGGCGGGCCGCCTGTTCGACGGATTCGAGCAAGCGAGAAAGAGCTGCGCGTCGTAGGGGCGCGCCTTCGGCGCGTGGGGCGCGCCCCTCCGCGAAGCGGCCCCACTGCCGAAGGCAGCCCTTACACAGTGGTCATCTCGCACTACACGGCGACGGATTCCACTTGCTGGTGTCGGTTTCCCGCTTGAAGTTGGACGAGGTCACCCACGGTCCGTTGAGATAGATCGGATCGCGCACGATGGTGGTGACCACGAACCACTCGGTAGACGAGTCCTTGAACAGATCGAAGTACTCCGTCACCGTCGCGTCGGCGCTGTACGGGATTCCGTTCTTGCGCAGATAGCCTGGACGCATCTGCGTGGTCTGCACCTCCAGCGATCGACCTTGCGCGCCGGCTCGCGGTTGTACTCCGAGCGCGAATGGCGGCGGCGGAACAACACCGTTGGCTGGCACCTCCCAACGAGCGGTGGAATAGCCCTGCCACTCTCGCGTGCTCGCTGTAGCGCCCGGCGCGGAGGTGGGGGCACCGGCCGGTGGCGGGCCAGGACGGAAGCGCAACAGCCGCGTCTGCCGCCCCGCATCGGTTTCGATCTTCAAGGTGTCGTCGTCCTGCCAGGAGATGCGCACGCGGCCGGGCACGCGCATGATGGCGGGTGCGCCATACGCGCGACACGATTCGTCTGCGGCTTCGTCTTTGGCGGGGTCCCATGCGCGTGCGATGGTGCGTGCCTGCTCGGTTACCGGAATGTTGGCGAAGTCGCCCTTGAGCGGCGTCACCATCCGCCACCGCCAGTCCTCGCTGATCACCGAGACCCATTGACCGACAAAGTCCACCGGCGCCGCCGCTCGTGCCGATCGAGGCGGCTGCGCGCCACGCCCGCCTGGGGGCCCTTGCGCGCCGACGCGAGCGATCGCGACAAACGCGAGCACGACTAGCGCCGCCGCTGTCTTGGGCCGCCTAAAGGCGGCCCCCACGACGGTCATCGCCGCGCTCCGGACAAACTCGTAAACACGGCTTCGACAAACGCGTCGGCCGTCATCGCCGGCGAATCGTACTCGGCGTCGTAGTCGCGCGTCGGCTTCGCGGCTCTGATCTGCGCCAGCGTCATCCCCTTCTTGATCGAATCGGCGATGCGATCGCGAACGATCCACACCATGTCGCGGTATTCGACGACGTCCGCCTCCTCGCACAAACGACCGTGCCCGGGAATCACCTTGGTGCCGCCCTCTTGAAACGCTTCCGGCACGGTCAGCATCAAGATCAGGTTCAGCGCATCGATCGTGCCCTGAACCGAGCCGCCCTTCTTCACATCGATCATCGGATAGCGATCGGGGCTGAACGCATCGCCGGCGCTCACGACGTCGGAGCCGCGAAACAGCACGATGCTGTCGCCGTCGGTGTGAGCGAAGGCGTGATAGACGATGATCGCCTCGCCATTGAACGAGAAATCCTTGGTCGGCTGATCGTAGGTGGAGGTCGGCAAGCCTTCCTGGGGCACCGAGGCGGCGTTCATCCGATCGAGCGTGCGCTCGTGCGCGAGGATTGACATGCCTTGCGCAGTACCCAGCGCAAGCGCGCGATTGGGACCAAACAGATTACCGCCGCCCCCCGCACCCGTAGCCGCGATTGCGGCATTGCCGCCGACATGATCGGCATCGCTGCTCGTATCGATCACATAACGGATCGGCGCCGGAGAAATCCGCGCGATCTCGGCGAAGACCTGCTTCGCCCGAGCGGCCGGTGGCGTATCGACGAGCAGCACGCCATGCTTACCGGTCTGCACGGTGATGTTGCTGCCGGCACCCGAGAGCATGTGAATGTTGGGACGGACCTCGAGCACGCGAACAACGGATGCAGGCGTCTGCGCGTCAAGCAAGGTCCGGCTGAAGCCGGACGCTACGTACGTGAGCGCTAGCGTCGCGACCAGGACGCGCGTCGTCGTGTTCATGGGCGAGTTGCCGGGGGAGGTGGCGGACCCAGCTGAATGAGCGGTCCCCTCAACCCGCAGTCGACAAGCGTGGAGCAGGTGCAGAAGCGCGTGCAGTTCTCCTGGATCGACGCCGGCGTTCCCATCTTCGAGCGGTACTCGGGATACATCGTCTCGGCGCCGCCGCGCGTGGCTTCTAACG
>Ga0075423_10000963_pt1 | contig 24487 bp, 26 predicted proteins | sample SoiMethybrSBSTD2_FD_80114 | JGI IMG/M metagenome (GOLD analysis project Ga0075423, IMG submission 80114) | Bulk soil microbial communities from a Populus tree surrounding site in Tennessee, USA - Soil MetaG P. TD hybrid SBSTD2 | ecosystem: Environmental > Terrestrial > Soil > Tree plantation... | reverse complement strand
ATACCGCCGTTGCGGTGAGCGATACGGCGTGTCGGGTTTTAGGCCGCGATTCCTGTAAATTTCAGAGTGCAACCTTTCTGGCGGGCCCAGCAGGACTCGAGCCTGCGACCTCCTGGTTCGTAGTAGTGATGCGGCAGATCGACCGCTGGCGACAGATGACGATCAAGATCCGTCAGCACAGTGACTTGCGGTCGATCACCTGATCGCTGTCGATCAACATCGCTCTCGATAGATCAGCGTTCTCGACCGAGGTTACGGTGGAGTCGGGAAGAGGCGCGGTGACGTGCAGGACCGGCGGCGCCTAGAGCAAGCGGCGGCTTTCGTCGTCGCCTTCGCCGAGTAGTCCATCGCTCCGTTGCCCCTCCCCGCTCATCGAACCGGACGTGACCATTTCGGTCATCCGGCTCTCGGACGGATTTCACGTAGAGGCATGCGCAGCAGCGCGACGAGGTCTGGAGTCGAAGGAAAGTACGCCCAGTTCCCCCAAACACGCGCGATTCAGGGAACTGCCGGAAACCAGACCCGGCGACTTTGTGCCGGCGGCGAAGAAAGCGGCGGACCGTGTGGTACAGATGAAGGTGTACCGTGTGCCGCGCTTTCGAGACCGAGCCATAGCTGAAGTAATTGACCCATCCCCGCACCGTACGGTTCAGGGCGCACACCACTTCCTCCCATGGCGCCTGGATGCCAGGTTGCAGCCGGCTCCGAATGCGTTCCTTGATGGAGGCCACCGCCTTCTTCGAAGGCTGCGCACCGTTGTAGCGGCCGCCGGTTCGCGGCGAGTACAGCGGGCCGAAGGTATACCCGAGAAACGTGAAGGGCTCGCATCGTGCGTGACACACACGCGTCTTGGTCTCATTCAGCGTGAGCCCGATGCCGGTCATCCATCGCCGAGTCGTCTCGAGGACCTCGCCGGCGCCGTGCCGGCAGAGGACCACAAAATCATCAGCATAGTTGACCAGCACTGCTCCATACCGACGATCCAGACCGTACTTGCGAAACGCCTTGATGTACCGATGCATGTAGATGTTCGCCAGCAGTGGCGAAGCCACCCCGCCCTGCGGTGTTCCTCGCGTCGCCTTCTTTCCGCCACTCATCCGCCGATGTCCGCCTGCGTCGGTTTCTTCTACCGGCGCCTTCAGCCACATCTTAATCAGATGCAGCATCTTCCCATCGCTGACGCGCCGTGCGACGCACGTCATCAGCGGCGAGTGCGGAATCGTGTCGAAGTATTTCGACACGTCGGCGTCCACGATCTCGGTGTGCCCCGCATCGATCGCCTGGTGGACTCTTCGAACCGCATCGAGCGCACTCCGCTGCGGTCGGTAGCCGTAGGCCGCCTCATCGAAGTCCGCTTCGAAAATCGGCTCAAGCACCAGCACCGCCGCGGTCTGGACGACCCGGTCGCGAATCGTCGGGATGCCGAGCGGACGCTGGCCCACGCCACCAGGTTTCGGAATCATCACTCGTTTGACCGGCTGCGGTGTGTAGCGTCCTGTTCGAACCTCCTCCCGTACCGCGCCGAGCCAGCGGCCCACCCCGTGTTCCTCGATGCGCGCGAAGCTCTCTCCGTCGACGCCAGGCGCCCCACCGTTCGCACGGCAGCACGCGTAGGCGAAGGCGAGGATGTCGTCACGCCACACCTTGTCATACAGAAAGTGGAACCGCCGCGTCGGCTCCTGCTTGGCCTTCACATAGAGCGCTCGTTGGAGCGTCCGAATCTTTTCAGGAGTTGCCAGGCTCACGCCAAATCCCCTGCTCTCGGCTCGTTCAAGCGCACTCCGAACCAGGGCTCCTTTCCTCACCCGGCATTACCCGGGCTCTTCGGTCGTATGAGCCCCTCCGACGCCTGACGAGCCGACTCCCGGTGGAGCCGTTGCCCAGTCGCGGACAGCCCGACAGGCCTCCCGTGTTGCGAATCACTGCGTGTGTGCGTGCTGCGCCCACTACCCCGGCGAGTCGGACGACCTTCGCATGTCGGTGAATCTGATCGTCCTCGACGGCCTTCGTCGATTGTGAGGAGACTCGGCACTCGCGTTGACACTTTCGGGGCCTGCTCAGGCTTCACTCGCGTTGCGGCCCGCACACTTGCTGACCCACCGAAAGTGGGCCGTTGTCCCTGGGGCTTCGACAGCTCGGTCACCCTCGCCGTCTCCCAGGTAGCTACCAAGGCGTACCGACACCTCCTTGGACCGGACTTCCACCGGCTGCACTGACTCACCTTTCACGGCGCACTCACAATCCACGTCACAGTCATTTGCAGGTTCTGGGGAGGTGGACATTCGCAGCTATCGATTGACGGAGCGGCAGAGCGCGCAGATTTCTTCGCAGATCGAGCTTTGCGGATCACAGGAACCCTCTCCGGGATCAGGTCGCTGTCGTTAGGAGCCCCTTGCCGCAGGAATGACGGGAACTCGCGCGCGAAAGTGCAGAATGCCTGCGGAGATAGCTCGGTGCTCGTTTCCACCTGAGGCAACATGTCAATCGAACGACGGGCGCCGCCGATCCCAGAAATCCCCTTGAAATCATTGTATTTTTGGCCAGCGTCAATTATTGCGGATCACACCACTCAGCGCAGCCAGCCCTTGATCGCGAAGACGTAGAGCGCGATCGCCATTCCCATTGCGATGCCGAATGCAACCTGCCCAAGCGTGACCGGCCATGGGTTCCCGATGACGTTCATTCCCAGAAGCCCTCCCGCGACAGAAGGGATGAGGCCGAGAAAACCGACGATCGCGAGGAGCTTCATGAACTTGTTCATCTCGAAGGAGGTGATGTTCATGTGAAGCTCCATCAGCGACTTGAGTTCCTCCTTCAGCCCGCTGAAATCCTTTTCTATTTCCCGAATCTCTCCCAGGAGGTTATCGAGGAATGGTTCGTTCTTCGCGTCCACCCCCGGCAAGGGCGCCTTGCCGTTGGCCAGCTTGTCAACGATGCCCCCCAGACGCCACAGATCCGCACTTGCCGCAGCGATCTCGCGCTGCAGCCGGAACGCATCCCGAAGGAACTGAGCTCCGCGGTCGTTCGCCCGGAGTTCCTCGAGCCGGTGGACTTCGTCCTCATACCTTTGCGTGATGTCCTTGTACCGATCGCGCAGGCTCGCAAGAACGCGATACGTTGTTCGCACAGGAAGCCGGGCCGTGCGGAAGTCTTCGCTTGTCGCCGCCGCCAGCGTCTTCTGCAGGTCAGAGGGAAACGCCGTCGCCGTCAAAACGCCCGCAGCTGAAACATGCACGAGCAACCGGTTTCTCGACAGTTCCGGGAAGCCGGCCTCCGGAACAGTCGGCAGCGACAGATAAAGGCTGGTGACACGCGGATCGCTCGTGACGTGCGAGCGGCCGTCGGGCGCATCGAAATGCGTCTGGTCGAGAGCGGACGTGCCGGCGAGTGACGCCATCTCCCGAAACCGGTCCCCGGCCACGTTGTCGGCGTGATACCACGCGGGCTTCTGGTCACGCACCACCCACTCCAGAAGTTCTTGCCACTTTGCCGCGCGGGGCGAGCCCTCTTCACCAGCGGCGACGGCTGTTACCGTTACGTCTCCTCGATGGTCTCTCCGGACGGCGCCCTGGCGCTTCTGGACGGCCACGGCACCAGCTCGCGCACCAAAGGCGACGGCCCGCCCGACACGGAGGAACCGGAAGACGAGGACTCCACGGAAGTTGTCCGACACCCGCGGGAGGAACGAAAGAAGCGGGCCGACGATGCAGACCACATCCACGATTCTCCAGGGGCTCTGCAGCCATGCCTTGCGGTCGCGGGCGATCGCGAATTGAACGATGAATTCGGCGATGAAGACGAGGAGGATCACCACCTCAATAAGGGTGAGCCACCGGTCAGTCTCGGCAGATACCTCGAACACCAACGGTCCGCAGGCCGTCGCCAGCGCGACCAACGCGAGGAAGCCCATCACCGCCTCGTTCAATGCGTGTGAGGCCCAAGTCAACAACGCGTGATCTCGATAAGACTTGTTCATCTTCGTGATTGTGGGCGTAAAGGCAGCGCATCAGTTGGGCGGCCAGGCACCGACTCTGCCGACTGCATCCTCCAGCGCTTTCACGATCGCGTCGAGCTCCTCGACGATCGGCATCAGGCGGGGATCCGCGAGCGCACTCGTACGCTTGCGGAAGGCGTCGACCAGGGCTCGGTAGAAACCAAGACTGCCTGCCTCTCCCGCTTCATCATTAAATCGCGGCCAAAGCTTCGCCCCAAGAATGCGGTAGTCGCGTAGCACGGCTCGCGCATTATGGACCTTGTCGGCAGCTGCGACCAGGATTGCGGAGGCCGATTTGTGCGAAATCGACGTGATGTAGTTCACCCTCCGAATTGTCCACCGCGGCTTGGGGTGGACATCGGTGTCTGTGCACGCCTCAACGATCTCGAGGACACAGCGGCCGAACTTCATCTCGATTAACCGCCGAACAACGGTCGCCCTTTGTTCACCGAGTTGCGCCGGAGCATCCTCGATCGCATCGTGCAGGAGAGCGGCGATGGCTTCGTCCTCCTCCGCCCCGAACTCGAGCGCTATCGAGGCGACTGCCATCAGGTGAGAGACATAGGGGATGTCACCGCCCTTGCGCGTCTGATGACGATGCAAATCTGCTGCGAGCGTGAGAGCGTCTGAAAAGCGGGCACTGAGCGGGACAAGACTCATGACAACCGTAACCTTATCGCAAAGAGCCAGTAATGACACCTGTTGGTGGCGAATTCCCAATCGCTTCGAAGCACCCTGAAGGAACTCGCGTTGCCGTGACTCCGCCCGAATCCGTATCAGGCTTCACTCAGAACGTGGAGCACAAGACGGAGTTCGAGCGGTCGACACGGCCCGACCCTTCGGGCCCGGCTTCTTCGGCACCGTCGACGAGAACAGCCGGCGTAGTTTCGCTTGGTCAGCGCTCGATGCAAGCCCAAGAGCCTTGAGGGCTTCAGAGCGATTACTGAACAGTGCAGTAAATGCGGATGTGAGATGAACAGGCGCCCTGGCTCGTTCCTGAACAACTACGCACGCCATCTTCGCAAATGAACGTTGCGTTGCCGAACTTGTTGTTGATGCACGATGCCGGGTGGACGATATCGTTCAAAGAGCAGATGTTCCCTGATGTCCGTGACGGCAGACCAGGCGCCGCGATTGGTCCTGAAGCAGGTGGGGGAGTTGGCGACGGCGCTGGTCCTGACGCAGGTGGAGGAGTTGGCGACGGCGCGCCCACGCGTTGAAGAACGAGATCGACGCGGGAATTTCCCGTCAGAAAAACCTGCTGCGTCGTTGTTTGATAGCCGGTTGCGGCAGCTGATACCGCAAACGTGCCCGCCGCCAGGCTACCGATCGTGTAGTTGCCGCCGCCGTCAGTGAGAGCCGACTTTCCAGCGTTCGTTCCGGAACCGATTTGAACCGTGATGTTTGGCAACACGCCGTGGGAAGTGCCGTCTGTCACCGAACCGTTGATCGAGAACGCGGACGGCGAAGGCGTGGGATCCGCACTGACGCCCGTCCCCGATATCGGCATGGTGTTGGGTCCACTGGTCTGGTCGCCATTCACCGTGAGTGTGCCGCTGTAGGTTCCCGCTGATGCCGGCTTGAATTGTATGGTCACGGGCTGCGATGCGCCGGCTCCGATAGTGCCGCTTGTGAAGCTGGCGGCGTACGAGGTTCCGCTGCCGCTCGGGACCGTTAGGCCGGTGATCGTGAGCGGCCCATTTCCTGAGTTCGTGATGGTCAGCGTCGCGTTGGCGCTCTGACCGACCGTCACATTGCCGAATGTCAGATTTCCAGCGAGGCCGATGATGCGGGTTGAAGGCGATGCGGTAGGGACGACGGCGACGACGGCGACGACGAACTGCTTCCGCCGCAAGCGGATAGACAGGAAAGAAGGACCGGAACGGCAAAAAACCGAGCGCACGCTTTCATTGAGAGATCTCCAAGAAACTGATCGCCGTTAGTGGCCTTCATCAGACAGCGCTTGACGCTGCGACCGGGCAGACGCCGGTTTCGGCCTATATCCTCTTCTCGCAAATTGAATTTCGTTCGTCGCCTCACTCAGCAATGCGAATCAATCACCAAACCGGCTCCGCTCCGGTGGGCGCAACCAGGGCACGCAACCCGGCCGATTCCATTGCCGGGGGGATTGATCATCGAGATCCAACCGGGCGGCGACTAGTGAAATTGCCAGTGTCCAGCTGTAAGGGTTGACATGCGCACGCGCCCGAGCCGTTTCCCGCTCAATTTCACAATCCTGAGCAGGGAGATGACTTCATTGACGACTCGCAAAGCGGTGTGGGGATCGGTTCTACTGGCGCTGGCTCTCGCCCTTACCCCGGTTGCGTCGGCGCAGACGCCGACGGTGGTCACACGCGTGGTTGACGGGGACACGATCATCGTGTCTGGTGTCGGCTCTGTGCGGCTGATCGGTGTCGATACGCCAGAAACGGTGGACCCGCGCAAACCGGTGCAGTTCTTCGTAAGGAAGCGAGCGCCTACACGCGCGCCACCGCGCAGGGCAAACAGGTCCGACTCGAGTAAGACGCACAGCGCAGGGACAAGTACGGGCGTACGCTCGCCTATGTCTATCTACCGGATGGTGCGCTGCTCAACGCCGAGATTATCCGGCAGGGGTATGGACACGCCTACACGGTATTCCCGTTCCGGTACCTCGAGCACTTCCGCGGGTACGAGCGAGAAGCGCGGGAGGCTCAGCGCGGCCTGTGGGGAACATCCACGTCGCCCGCGCCACGACCTGCCGCTGCAGCCCCTGCTCCGGCGCAAACGTCGAGTCAGTGTCAGGCCATAACGAAGAAAGGCACGCAGTGCTCGCGCCGCGCGCAGGCGGGCAGCGTATATTGCTGGCAGCACGTGCGCTGATTGCCATGACTCGCGTGCATCCAGCGCCTCGGAGGCAATCGTCCAGGGCACAACCTACCCGCCACACGATGTGGCGCGATCAAGTCGCAGCCCCCCAATCACTGTTCCCGTAGCTCATGCATGGAGTTCGGCTCAAGATGCCCGAACATCGGCGCCTCGGCCTACGGAGGCCGGTCCGTCAGACGTCCCGGGCCAGCTGTTCAGAAACGCATAGACAAGGTGGCAATCCGCTGCTAACGTGACTATCAGGCCAGCCCAGCCACAGCCGTCTCAAGGTAAACCGCCATGACCGATAGCGAATGCCATCTGTCAGCGCATCGTTCTCAACCGCGTACTTCTTGCCACGACACGTGGCGACAACAAGTGAACGCGCTCGACGCAAGAGCGAGCGTCAACCGACGCGGCGACCGTCGTGGAATTCAGTTGCGAGCAACGCCACACCAGCCTCGGTGAGTCTGCATGAATGCTAATCATCTCGTGATCGGCCTCGGTGGCACGGGCGGCAAGATCATCCGATCGTTTCGGAAAGCCGTCTATCGTGAGTTCCGAAAAGAGACACCCGACGACGTCAACGTGCGCTACCTGTATGTCGATTCCAGTGACGAAATGATGAAGCTCGAGGATCCTTCATGGAAGATCCTCGGGACCAGCGTGCAACTCGATCGCAAGAGCCAACTGCTCATCCAGGACGCCAACTTGGCCGCGCGGATGGACAACATCAACGAGTACCCAGGCATCAAGCCATGGATAGGCGACCCTGACCAATGGCGCGACATCCTGGGAAGCATCATCGGCGTCACACTAGGGGGCCAGAAGCGGCGACTCGGCCGGTTCTTGTTTTCCTGCAAAGCATCGGATTTCAAGAACCAGGTCAAGTCGCTCTACCAAGACCTCACCCATGGTGGCTCTGGTGACGTCACCTTTCACGTCTGCAGTGGTCTGGCCGGTGGAACAGGCAGTGGAGCCATCATCGACGTTCTCGCGCAGCTGCGCGACACATTTCAGGACTCCAGACGTTTCAAGATTCTCGTGTATGCGCTTCTCCCCGAAACGTTTCCAAACCCGACATGGGATACCGGTAACTATCATGCCAATGGCTATGCGGCTCTGTTGGAGCTGAACGCCCTCAGCGTCGGGAGATACAAGCCGACCGACGTAACCGGAACGAAATCCCAACCGCTCGAACCTGTCGACCCGTTCAACGGCTGTTATGTGTTCACGAACGAGAACGACAATGGCCTTACTGTCGACGTGGACAAGCAGCTCCCAAACATCGTCGCGGACTTTCTCTTCCAAAAGATTGTCGCGGTGGGCAGCCTGAGCTGGCCGCAACTGGGACGAATCGAAAATGCCGAGAACGGCGACGGGACCGCCGAGAGAGCACCTGCCAGCAACAACCCGGAACGCAGCAAGCGGTTCCTCACGTTTGGGATCAAGCGCCTCGCCATTCCTGAAGATGAAATTAGCGAATATCTCACGTACAACTTTGCTCGCCAAGCAGCCCTGCAGGTGAAATACAACAACTGGTCCGACACAGTCGGTTTTCTCGACGAGTCCAAGAACACAAACTACGGGGATTTTGTCAGGCAGAAAGAGCTGCTCGAGAAATGGTTGATGAGCGACGCGCATCTGACGCTGTCAGAGGGCATTCTTCCGGAGGATATCGCGAACAAGCGTTGGAAGCCGATCAATGACGAGTGGCAGGACCTCATTCCGAATCTGAAGGCACTCGTGCACGAAGGGCCGGACCACGGCTGGCTTGGTGAACTCGCCAGGCTCTGCGAGAAGCGATTTGATCAGGACTACCGAGGACTCGGCGTTCGCACCTTCTATCGGACGAAGCTCAAGGCGAAACGCGAACATGTCGCAGAACTGCGCCGCCAGGTTGAGACAGACTTATTCGCGGAATGGAAGAATGGCACCAAATCAGCCTTTGACATTTCTCGTCTGTTAGCGTCGTTGATCGATGCAACGGAAGAACGCCTTCGAGGAATGGACGACAAGATCGTCCAGATGAAGGGCAACGAGGAGGAAGCGTCGAAGAAGGTCGCCGCAAACAATCAGCAATTCTCGCAGGTCGGCATCCTGGGCAGGGTCTTCAAGAAAGACGAGAATCTGCTCAATGCACAAGGGGAAGCGCTGCACCAACAGTATGCGTACCGAACGTGGACTGAGGCGTGGACGTTCGCCAAGCAGCTGACTCAAGAACTGTTGCTCGAGCTGTCCAACCTGAAAGCGCAGGTCGATCAGGCAGGCAGCACGATCGCGGACGCGGTGAAAAAGTATAACGAGCGCGTGGGCGAACGTCTGACGGATTCCGGCCAGCCCGACGCCCGCGAACAGCTTGTGAGATTCTACGATCCGGACGTGGTCCGCAGGGTGACCCGAGACCTGGTGAAAGACGCGGATCAGCAACGTACGCATTCCGGGAAAGTGCGCACGGCGTTGATCGGTCGCCTCGGCGACGGCCCCACGTTCGCGCTCTTCAACCAGCGGATTGGCGTGGCGGACTTTCTTGACATTCTCGATAAGGAATCTGCGGCCAACGCGCGCGTAGCCCATAACAACACGATACAAGACTCGAAGCAGCGGCTGCTCGGCGTCAGCATCGTGGAACGGTTGAACGAACGGTATGCGGCGAACCTTCCGGAGCTCAAGGCCTATCTCTCCGATCTCGTGTCGAAGGCCGGGAATTTTGTGAGTCTGGACTGGGCTGAAATCGACAAGGAGCGTACGGGCGCTCAGACAGCTGTCCGTCAGACGACCGTCGTATTGCCGAAGGCTCCGGATCAAGCTGAGTTTGTGACGACGATCAAGAGCGTACTGACGGGGGCTAGCACGTCGCCCGTAGACTTTGTTGAAAGTGATGGCAAGCCAAACGAAATCGTCCTGATCAACCTGATCAATCTGTTTCCGTTGCGTTACGTTAAGCAGGTCGCGATGCTGAAGCAGAAATATGACGGCCGCGTGTCGGGAGCACGTGCGGCGCGAGCGCGCATCGAGTTGCACGGCGAAGGAGATGGGACTCAGTTTCCGGCGCTGTTCATCCCCTCGCAAACGGCTGTCGTCAGCGACGCCCTGCCATTCATGCTTCTCGCGCGGGTCATGAACCTGCTGCAACCGCTGGCGAACCCGACAACTGGCGCGATAGAGCTCGTGTTCACTGCAAAGGGTCGAGACGGCTTCGATACCGACCCATTCTCGCTGGGGAAGACGTTGACGGAAGCGGCGACCCACCTTGATCGGGCAAAGAGTGAGCTCGTTCGTACCTACGTGGGCCTGGCGCTCGAGCGTGACTTCGGCGACGACTCGGTACGCCTTCAACTCGCCCAGGCGCTTGTGACGCTCATCGGGGAAGTCAAGACGGAGCGGGGGGGCAACGTCCAGGACGCGGTCTATCGGCAGTTTCTTGACGGTGGCAAGAGGGCGTCAGCACTGCTGAAACGGGAATAGTTGAGATAGGAGAAAGACGTGGCGATTCGCAAAGGGCGATGTACCAACTTTGGCAATTGCGCGGCCGCCGACAGTAGGCAGGTAATTGACGTGGCCGATGGTCAGGAGATGTCCTGCGCTCAATGTCACGGACAATTGTCAGAAGTGAAAGCGTCTAAGCGGGGAGTGCCGCCGGCGGTTCTGCTCGGAGGCCTCGCGGTTGCTATCCTGTTGGTTGCTTTCGGGGCCTGGCGCGTCGTTGGTCGGGGGGGCGGCGGCACGGCGGTGCCCGCAGTCAACAAAGACGACTTCAAGGCGCTGACTGGCGGCGCCGCTGCCGCCGCGTCGTCGCGAACGGTCGGGTCACCGAGCGGGATGTCGCTTGGCTCGGGCAAGCTCTCACGGCCCCTCGTGGTCGCCATCAACACATGGGCTGGGCATGCTCCTGGAATTGTCTTCAATGGCGGCCTGAACGCAAGTGCCGCGTCGACCTACCGGACAAAGTTCGGACTTGATGTGAAATTCGTCCTGCTTGAGGATCCGGCAACCAAGTTGGCCGCGTTCAGGAGCGGAGACGTCGACGTCATGTGGGACACCGTCGACAACTGGGCACGAGAGGCGTCGATGCTTGCCGAGCAGCACCAAACGGCAAAGTCCATCATGATGCAGGATTGGTCACGCGGCGGCGACGGAATTGTGTCGCTCTCGTCGATTCCGAGCATCGAGTCACTCCAGGGCCACAAGATCGCCTGCACGCAGTTCACACCGTCCCATTTTCTCCTGCTCTACCTCCTGGCCCAGTCTGGATTGTCCCCGAGTGACAGCGCTGTTGTGGAGAAAAACATCATCTTCACGCAAGATGGACCATCGGCAGCCGCCATGTTCAAAGCAAAGCAGGTCGATGCTGCTGTCACTTGGGAGCCCGACCTTTCAGCAGCCGTGGCCGCGAGAGGTAATGCCGCACACCTGCTGGTGACGACGACAGCGGCGACGAATATTATTGCAGACACGCTCGTTGCCCGCGGCGATGTCATCGCGCAGGCGCCACAGTCTGTCCTGGATTTCGTCCGAGGCTGGCTTGAAGGTATGGAGATGATCAAGCGGGACCCTGCCAACTCGTACGCGGTGGTGGGTAAGGCGCTGAAGCTGGATTCGGAGACCGTGTCTGGGATGCTATCTGGCCTCAAACTGACGCCATACGCGGACAATGCCCAGTTTTACGGCCTGAATGGTGCCAAAGGCCATTTCGAAACGCTGTTCGATACGGCTTTCATCATCTGGCGGAAGAAAGGTCTCGTCACGCGTAGCGTCAATGCGGAGGACTGGGCGGACACGAGGTTTCTGGCCGCCCTGGCATCCGCATATCCAGGTCAGGCGGTCGACGAACCGCGGATTGCTGCGCGCGCGCCCTCTGCTCAGGATCGCGCCATCATTAACAAGCAGATCCAAATTCATTTCACGCCTGGATCGGACGAGATCATGTCCGGCTCGTACCTCGTGCTCGATTCGTTGGGCGAAACCATGCGATCGTTCGGTCGTACGTATTTGCGGCTGGAAGGAAACACAGATGCCACTGGTTCCGCCGCGCAGAACTTGACGCTGTCTGAGCGTCGAGCGATCGCGATCAAGCAATACATCATGAAGACGTTCACAGACATTCCGGCCGCTCGATTCCAAACAATGGGTCACGGATCCTCAAACCCAGTGGCGCCCAACACCACTGAGACAGGCCGGCAACTGAATCGACGCACGGATATCAAGGTCATTCTGGTCGGGGATGACAAGTAGCGCGCCTGCCGGTCAGGATGTCGCCCAGCGGGTTAGCGGCATTCCACCGGCTTCATCGGCCAGAGGGTTCACCAACCATCCACGTCGTGGTTCGGGTGTACTTGCATTGCGCCAGCCGGTGCCCAGGAGGCTGGCGGTCGTGTTGGCGAGCGTCGCGCCCGCTCTGTTATTGATCGCCTGGTGTCTCGCCACCTACGGGCCTCATGCCGTATCGTCAGACTTCCTGCCGTCGCCGACTGATGTGCTCGCCGGAATGTCTGAACTGTTCAACAAGTATGAGCTTGGACTTGCGATTTGGACATCAACGCGACGGATCATGTTCGCGTTTCTCCTGGCCGCCTCCGTCGCGTTTCCATTGGGCGTGCTGATGGGCTCATTTGACGCGATCAACCGACTGCTCGAGCCGATTGTGGCTCCGTTACGTTACATGCCCATATCGGCCTTCATTCCGTTGCTGATCCTCTGGTGTGGCATTTACGAAACAGAAAAGGTCGCGTTTCTGTTTCTCGGCGTGTTCGTCTATCTGTTGCCGGTGGTTGTAAATGCCGTGCGGGCGGTTCCTGAGGAACTCGTTGACACCGCACTGACACTGGGGGCGACCAAGTTCGACGTCATTCGCACAGTGCTCGTACCAGCGGCTCTCCCGGAGATCGTGGACTCGTTCCGGGTGATGAACGCGATCTCATGGACGTACGTGATTTTGGCAGAGGCGGTGAACGCGGATCACGGGCTCGGGTACATGGTCGAACTCGCACGCACGCACCAGAAGATGTCATGGGCATTCGCGGGGCTGCTGGTCATTGGCGGCATAGGCTTGACGACCGACTTTCTCATCCGCACAACCTCTGCGTTCATTTTTAGTTGGAGGGAAGCAAGCGCGTGATCGACCTCAAAGCCCTTCGCCGGGACGGTTGACCTGTGCCCGCGGAGATTCATCCGTCGAGCGAAGCTTCCGCCGCTATGGCCGCGACCGTGCCGAAGTTGCAGGTGAAGGACCTGTCCGTCGCCTACACCGACCGCTCAGGGCGTTCGGTCGAGGCGGTCAGAAACGTGTCGTTCACCATCGAAGACAAGCCCGGTATCGGGGAGATCGTTGTGTTTCTCGGTCCATCCGGTTGTGGCAAATCGACAATCCTGAAAGCAGTGGCAGGCCTCATTCCTCCCACGAGCGGAGAAGTGCTCGTTTCGGGTGAACGAGTGTCGAGCGTCGGCAGAGAACGCGGAATGGTCTTCCAGGCGTATACGTCCTTTGCGTGGCTGACGGTTCGGCAGAACATTGAGTACGGCCTCAAGTTGCAACGGGTGCCGAAACGCGAGCGGCGGGAGCGGTCCCAGAAGTACCTCGAGGCTGTCGGTCTTGCAGATTGCGCAGATCGATACCCGAAGGACCTCTCAGGCGGCATGAAGCAACGCGTCGCGATCGCTCGCAGCTTGATTAATCGCCCAATCGTCCTGTTAATGGATGAGCCCTTTGGCGCACTGGATCCATTGACCCGCTGGGGCATGCAGGGCCTCCTGATCGACATCTCTCGGCGCGAGGACAACACGATCATATTCGTCACGCACGATGTGTCAGAAGCCGTTTACCTCGGAGATTCGGTCTACGTGATGTCGAGCCGGCCCGCCACGATCCTGCGGCGCGTCGACGTCCCATCGTTCGGTGTGCGCGATCTGTCGCTCAAATCATCCTCAGAATTTCGAGACGTTGAAAGAGTGCTGTTGGATTGTTTGTATTCGCCTGACCATGGCGGTACCGCCCATTCGTGACCGAGTCTGGTTGTGACCGCAGTCGAAGCGGTTGTGGCCCGGCGATCGTACTCAGCTCCGAAAGGAAGGCGCTATGACCAGCCTTCGCCGATTTCTCGGCACCATCACAACGTGGCCTTCGGCGTGGCGATGGGAATGGCGACATCACTGTACGTGTTCGCGGTTAAAGGGTGGCTCAGGTAATGCGGCCGGACGCGGTGGCCACTGAACCCAACGCGAATCCCATTCGAGTTGAGTGTCTGGCCAGAGCGGCAAGCGGTTATTGATCCATTCGAGTTGAGTGCGCCGAAACAACCTGCCATCTTCATTGCGCCGAATGAAGACATCTGTCCGGCGGCACTGACCGCTTGTGTTCCGATTCATTGGCCGCTTATTTCGGCCGAATTCGAAACATTTCTAGGTGCGTGCTCGGTTACACGCTTGGCGAGGACGCGATGGGACGTCAACGCGGTTTCTTCGAAACGCTGGCCGCAGACAGACGCCGTCGCGAGCGCCGGCTCGAATCCATGCAGAGTCGCGCCTTCGAGCGCGAGATGGTGCGCAGCGAGCGAGCGCAAGAACGGGCACGTATCCAGGCCGAACGTGCGGCGCAGCGCCAGAAGCTTGCCAAGGATCGCGAAGTCGCCGTACAGCGCAAGCAAGAAGCCAAGGACGCGCAGATCACCGAGTGGCGGCTCGAGTGCGAAGAGCATCAGGAACACGAAACCGACATCGATCGCATTGCCAACGAGTCGCCTGAGGTGGAGGATCGCGAGAAATTCTACCGCGAGCTTGCCGAGCCGAGGGTCTTTGTGCCTGATGCGTTCGTCGAACCGGTTCCGCCGAACGCCGACGCAGAGATTGGGACACTGAAACAGACTTCGGCCCAAGAACTGCGAGCAAAGTGTGACAGCTTCCGACCCGATCTTTCGTTTGTTCGGTGGACGCAGCTGGCTCTCTTGGCAGCGGGTACGGTTGGAGCTGCCCTGTGGTTTCTCGATGTTGGCCGGGAGATCTTGGTTCCGCAGCTCGTCTTGATTACCAGCGTTGTTGGACTGGCAATCGAGCAAAGAGTCGCGTTATGGCAAGCCGCCCAACAGCGACTACGTTTTAAGACGCTCTGCGAAGCCGAAGTCGAGAAGAAGTTGCAAGGCGATATCGAAAAGCTTCGCCGCAACACTGCGGCAGCGGTCGTAGCAGCGCGAGACAAGGCGCGCGCGGCGTACAACGAGAGGACGGAGGCGGCTCGCATCGACTTCGAACGAAACGAAGCTGAGCGTTCACTGGCCTTGGAGGAACTGGTCGCCGGAGACCTTCGCCGGATGCACGAGGGTCTCGAGTCCCTGCTTCCCCTTGAACTTCCAGTCCCCTGTGAAATCCGCTACGAGATACCGTCTTCGAGCGTCGTGGCTCTTGAAATCGACGCTCCGGAGGCCAGCGCATTGCCGCTCACGGAAGCCCGCCTTCTTGCGAGCGGGAAGGTCTCCTACAAGGATAAGACCCCTAAGCGCCTTCGCGAGCAATATTTGCGAGTCGTTACTGGCTTGGCATTACGCCATGCCTCCGAAGTCATGTTGAACCTCCCTACATGTCAGCGAGTCGACGTTCAGATATTCCGCACGACGTTAGAACCTTCGCTCGGGCACGCACTCCGACGCTGCGTCCTCCAAGTGTCATTTGACTATCCAGTTCTTGGCCCCATCACGATGGACGGCATAGATCCGGTCTCGGCTCTGAAACATTTTCAGCACGAACTCAATTGTGACCGAGACATGGATCCGCTCCCGATCAAGGGGTGATGTTCGCCCAAAACTCGGCCGAGTCGAATTTCGCGCCAACGATGGACACGATCACCGCATGTTGGAGACGCTACTCGTTGTGGTCGTCCGCGCACTAACGTTGACGGTCCGCGGCCATCGGAAATTAATCCTAGAAAACCTTGCTGCGGCAACAGCTGGCGGCCCTCAACCTGTGGCTCGCCAATTTTCAATCGTGGTCGGCGTGAGCGCGAAACTCAACCGCGACAGGTTTGCGCGAGCGTCACTCTCAACACGCGTGCTCTATGGCCAATCGTTGTAGGGACGCCCAGAGAACGGGTTGCAGGCTCGCCACCGTTGCCAAGCCAACACGCAGGCGACGCGGAAAGGATGCTTGATGAAGGCCAGCCGTGCGTATTCGGAGCAACTCGGATAGTGAAGGCACTGCACTCCAATCCGTCTCGCGATCGGCGACACCACGATCTGATAGAGGCGGATCGCCGCGCGCGCACCGAGTCGCAAGCTTTTACGCCCCTCCAGACAGGATTGCGTCAACGACTCCTTGGATCCGCGCCGCCTCCTCCTTCGTTGGTATCGCCAGCACGATTTCGCCACCGCTGCTGTTTACACGAAGGTGCGTCACGGGAGTCGCGGAGCAGTTACAGGGCTTCGCAGCGTTTTCAGTCGCAACGCCGACGAACGAGACTTTCGGCATCGGTATAGATCCTGATTGATGGACATACCTGATCGCAGCCCCGCTCCCTTCGCGAACATTTGCCTCAAACATGATCCGCTGGTCAGTAACCAGGAGCCATTGCTTGGCCGTCGTTGGACTTCCGCAGCCGCCGGCCTTCGCATCGATAAACGTAAAATGGTGAATGACCTCTTCTTTCAGGAGCCGCCCGCGAACCTCATCGGGTAACTGCTCAGAACTAAGAATGGGCACAGCCAACTCGGCCTCCTGTCTCGGCCAACTGAAGCCCGGCGTCAGTTAGGCCGTTGTCAGACTATCCGAGAAGTGACTTCCAATTCCAGCCGAAACGGTCACGCTGGTCGGCCCTGTGTTCCGCAACAATTTCGCGACAAGCATCAGACGTCGGCTTCACGCGGCCATCGGCTCGAGACGATACTCTTGGTGTAGTCCGCCGAGAATCGGCTCCGCGACCACGCGATGGCGGTCACGAATCCGATGGCCACTGGCAGATGGCGTGAGGCGTTCGTGCGGAGGCTCGGGAATGCCAGGCCGAGACTTGTGCTTCGCCAACACCTGATCGCGCTGGCCGCCGATTGATTTCCGCTCGACTGCGCGCCAGGATGACACATGTTGACAGCGCTGGTCGTCGTTCTCCGATCGATCGGACTGATCTGCCGCGGACGCCGAGCCGTCGCACTCGAGAACCTCGGGCTCCGTCAGCAATTCGCTGCACTCACGCGCGCTACAAAACGCCCGCAGCTTCGACCGCGTGATCGACTCTTTTGGATTCTGCTCGCGAAATCCTGGCGGGACTGGCGCAGCGCCTTGCTTATCGTCCAGCCCGACACTGTCGTGCGGTGGCATCGCCATTGGCTGCGACGCCGCTGGACCGAACGATCACGCCAGAAGGGGCCGGGTCGCCCGAGGACCGACGCGGCGATTCGGAGGCTGGTCGATACGATGGTGTCCGCAAATCCTCTCTGGGGCGCGCCGCGCATTCATGGGGAATTCCGCAAACTCGGCGTCGACGTCTCGGAACGAACCGTCTCGCGGATCGTCGGCTCGCGCCAGCGACCGCCATCACAGACGTGGCGAACCTTCCTTGCGAATCACCTCTCCGCGATCGTCTCAATGGACTTCTTCACGGTGCCGACGCTGACGGGCCGCGTGCTGTTAGTGCTGGTCATCCTCGCCCATCAACGCCGCCGCGTCGTCCCTGTGACTGTCACTGAACATCCGACGGCCGAATGGACCGCGCAACAAGTTGTCGCCGCATTTCCGGAGGACACGGCGCCGAGATGGCTCTTGAGAGACCGCGATGCGATCTACGGTGACGTGTACCAGCGCCGCCTCGCCGGGATGGGTATCACGGAGGTTGTCTCGAGTCCGTCGAGTCCCTGGCAGAATCCGTACGTCGAACGGTTGATCGGATCCATGCGTCGCGAGTGTCTGGACCACGTCGTCGTCCTCAGCCAACGGCACCTGCGTCGTATACTCACGCGATACCTCACCTATTATCACGGGGCACGCACACATCTGTCGCTGGAAAAGGACGCCCCCACGCCACGACGAATCCACCACACCACGGAAGGTCCGGTGGTCGAGTTTGCGGAAGTCGGCGGATTGCACCATCGATACGAGCGCCGCGCCGGTTGAGATCTCGGGGACGCGGTTTAGCCTCGCGCCACGCGCTGGCTCGGTACCTTAAAGGCGTGATCCCTACTCGGCGTGACGCGAACGCGTCGCTGCGCGCTGTCGCGACCGACGCGCCGTCAAACCGTCACCACTGGCCACAGCCGACGCCACTCAAACCGCGCCGACCTGATTTTGGCGAAGGACAGGCGCGCAGGATCTGATGCGTCGCCTGCAGGCGCAGGTGAACCCCGCAACCAAGACGATCAAGCTCACCGACGACGACCTCGCCAACATCCCACGTCTGGCGTTCGACTACGGGCAGGGTGGTTACGAAGACCGGCTGTTGAAGGCGTTCACCCGCGAGCTGGGACCCAATCTCGGTCGCGACTGAGCGACGCGCCGGACGCAGCCATGGCACGCAGCTCGTGCTGACGACAGCGGCGCTTCCATTTCGGCCTGTCGAGGCGCGAGCTGAGACGACGTGACTAAGGACACCATCTTGATCAAGCTGTCGATCGCGGCATTCGTCTGGACAATTGGTTGGTCGATCTGGCAGTACACGCGAATGCGCCGGCCGTCGATTATCGTGACGGCCAGCCGGTATCTGATGAACTACGAGGACGGCTTAGAGCGCGTCGCGCCCGACTTCCAGCCTCGGATGTTCGACATCTCGGTCACCGCGGGCGAACGACGACCTATCGCAATTCGCTGGTGCGCGATCGATAGGCCATTGTGGTGTCCGCGCCCTGCGTGGCCGCGGCGGTCGTAGTTGTCGGGGACGTGTTCTTGTCTCCGACCCACAGACTTAAGAAGAATGAGCCAGCCTAACAAACAGAACAGCGCTCTAAACAGACAATTCGCTATCAGCGGTACGGAGAAACGGCGGATCGCAGCGCATATGGATGGCAGCCGCACGAGCACGGTGGTCGTCGGTCATCGTCCCACTCCGATAGCAGTAATCGCGTCCATCACGCTGCATTGGAACCACTCTCGCCTGCTGTTCACACGGCAATGGTCCAAGCGCGCATGTGCATGGGCCTCGAGTCCGCTGGGGTCGTCAACGCGCAGTTCATATTCGACGACGTTTGGCAGAGGAACGCCGCTGGTGTATAACTCTTGCGCCCGTTCTGTAGGGTCAGACATCGAGTAGCCAATTTTGACTAACCCTGGCATGGCGGGATTGGACATGACGTAGATCCAACCTTTCCGGTCCAGTCTTGGATTAGGACTACTTGCCGACTGAGCATTGTGCTCGACCCACCAACGAGCAGTAGCTTCAGTGCTAAATTGATCGGACCAATACCGAGCGGCAGCTTCAGTGTTAGATTGATCGGACCAATATCGAGCGGCGTTCTCAATGCTGTGCGTCAGCCAGTCATATTCTTTCGCCATTATCTACTTGTTCCTCATCGATAGGCTTCGTGGAATGCGATAGTTTTTTGCCGCAGCGATAATCCAATTCGGTCATCCGGCCGTCACGGGCCAAGCCATTGGAGCACAAAGGGAGCGGTGGGGCAATCATGTCCAATAGCGTCGCACCGCTCTCACCTGCAGATGTCCTGCGATGGAGCAGTTAGGGATTTCGACACGGCGGCGCTGCCGACTCGCGGTCAAATGACGTCGTCAGATGGTGACCAGCTTCCGCCGACGGATTCGGCTACGATCGCGGCATGGCCGAGTGGTGGGAATCAGCGGACGAACCGTCCCCGGTTTCGCCACAAGCGCCGCGCCCGCCCGAGCGCGCGTGGACTGTTTCCGATGGTCATCCGCAGGCGCCCTGCGGTATCCGCTTTCGTGGCGACCCGGCCGGTCGGGAAGTGCGGATCGATCTCGATGGGGAACTCGAGCTCGCGCAACACTTCATGCGAGATCGGCGCGAAGCGATTCGCGGACAGCAGCGTGAGGCGTCCATCGCGTCAGGATGGCGAACCACACCGACCATCGTTCAAGGGAGCGACCATGACCAGTGCTGACGTCGATCTCGGGATGTTCGAGGCCGTGGTTCGCCGAGCGATCGAGACTTGTCGGCCACGCGGCGAGTCCTGGCGCGTGGTCGTGAGTCGCGTACCGGCGGTCGACGAGATCGTCCTGCACTTCGATGTCGCGCGCGAACTCGAGCCGGTACGCTTGTTCACGTTCTCGCCTGGCGGCGACGATGCCGTGCACTCCGGCCCGTTCAAGACGGCCTGCCAGTTTCTCGGCATCTATGGGCCGGACAGCATCAGACCAGCGTCGGCGGGGTTCAGCGGATCCACAGGTCGATAGCCACAGCGACCGTTAACGCGCCTGTACGGTAGGCTTCCGTCGTGCCGCTCGTCGCTCGTTTGATGCCCCTCGTCCGGATTCCAAGGCCGTTCGACGATCCCGACTGGCTGTACGAAATCAAGTGCGACGGCTTCCGAGCGCTCGCGATCGTCGAAGGCCGCCGCGGGCCTCGTCTCTCGACGCGGCCACGTCCTGGCACGCTGGGATCAACCGACGTCGGAAATCGCGCACAGTGTTCGTGCTCACAACGCGGTGCTCGATGGCTCGGACTCGCGACGGGTCAACGACAACCGACGCGCTCCGTTCGGTCCTTTACTTTCGCCTCGGCGATCGTCTGCCACTGCATGTTGCTCGGATCATCCGCACCGCCGCACGCGAGCGGAATGATGTGATCGATCACGTAACCCGGCCGGCCGTTTGGATAGCCCGTTCGTCTGGCGAACGCGTGACGCGCGGCATCGCTTCGCTGAATACGTCCGTGTACATCGCGGGCGACTGCGGTTGCCGATGGCACGGACGATTGCTTGCTGGACGTCGCGGACTTCGTCTCTGTCGTCTTCGCGTGCTGCTCGGGTGCTTTCCGATCATGGGCCTTGACGGTCGTCCCGTCCTTCCGGGTGTACTCCTTGACGTGAACCGTTTTCCCGCTCCCGGACGATCCCTTTGAGTCCTTTGAACTGGAGCCTTTGGCGTCCAGTATCGGGGCGCTTGCGAATACCAGGCACATCGCGACGACGAGGGCGAGACGGCGAATCATGATGGCGAGCCTCTCCGGCAAAATTTGTGCGTTCGATGCGTGTCGGTTTTAGTGGAACGCGGCTGAATAGAGCAGAGCGCGTTGTCGCGACGGCTGTGGAGCACTGGACTTCCGACAGCGGCGTTTGTTATGCCGCACCGGTGTGGCCTCCAGTCCGCCGCAGTTCTCGCATGGGGTCGAGAACCCTTCTCCACCGCAGTCGCCGCGCTCTGAAACCGAACACGTCACTGTGCCCGTCCCCATGCACGACTCGAGCGTCAGATTCTGCTATTTCTTGCTGCGCGCTTTTCGCATCGCGTCGCGCAGCGTGTTCAGCAGTTCATCGGCGAGTCCGCACTCGACCGACTTACCGGTATCGCCAGACGAACTCCCCAACTGACCCTGCTGCATCATCGAGCGGCGGTATTTCGCGCCGTCATCCCAGAGTTTCGTCCCATCGGGTCCCTCCACGAACAAATGCGCCGAGGGCGAGCCGCCCATGACACCGAGCATCACCTTCGTAGTCGTACTCGGCAAATGCGCGCTGACCTTGAACACCGCATCCACTGGAGCTTCCTTTTCCGTGACCGCCTGAATCGGCGTCAAATCGTCAAGATGATCGGCCAGGCAACGGGCTACACCGACGTCGTCACCGAGCTCATCGACGGGCAGGACGCGCGCGCTGCGGACCGTCGCCAATGTCGAGGGCGGCTCCGCCGCGCCCGCCGTGCCCGCGATGAGCAGAATCACCGCCGCCACCGTCGTCGTCTTGATTGTCTTCGTCGTCGTCATCGAACTCTCCGCTTCTGAATACCCGCAACGAGCAGCATCAGGATCGATTCGGCTCGTTGCGGTGGTGACGATGGCAGTACTGAGCAACCGTGGTACCGCCCATCCACCGCGAAGAAATGAGCAAATGTCTCGGATTTTTGGCTCATTTGTTCTGTCTTCGTGCTCGTGACTGCCCGCCGATCGGCAGGTGCTGCGTCAGGGTAAAGAGTTCCCAGCCGCGGTCGCACTGGAGGCCGACGGCGTGGACGGTGCGTTAAGCTGACCGGCGGTGCCATTCCCGAGGCCGATGCCGCTCGTTCGGATTCGCGAGACGTTCGTCCATCCCGACTGGCTGTACGAAATCAAGCACGATGGCTTCCGGGCGCTGGCCATCATCGAAGGCGACCGATGCCGTCTGATCTCCCGGCGCGGCCACGTCCTGCACGCTGGGACCAACTCACCACGGAAATCGCCCACAGCATCCGCGCGCATGATGCCGTGCTCGACGCCGAGCTCGTATGTCTCGACGCCGACGGCCGCAGCAACTTCTACAGCCTGCTCTTCCGTCGCGACTGGCCGTTCTTCTATGCGTTCGACGTGCTGTCGATCGAAGGCGAAGGCGTGCAGGATCAACCGCTCCTCGAGCGGAAGCGGATTCTGCGCCGGTTGATGCCGCGCATCGACTCCCGCCTCTTGTTCGTTGACCATTTGAAAGCGCGTGGGTGTGATCTGTTCCGCGCGGCGTGCGACCGGGATCTCGAGGGCATCGTCACGAAGTGGAGCCGGGGGCCGTATCAGCGCGACAGCATCACGACGTCGTGGATCAAGATCATAGAAACCAGAATCCGGGCGCCGTCACCGTGACGACGCCCGGGATCCATCTCTGTTCACGGAGACCATCATGCAGGTCGAGAATTCGCACACGACAGCATCGCCTTCTCAAGACTCCGATCCGATGACGGAACACAAGGCGGCCACGCGCCTTGGGCTGAAGGTCGCGACGTTGCGAGCCTGGCGCCACCAGGGCAAAGGGCCCGCTTTTCTCCGCTTTGGGCGGGCGATTCGATATCTGGCAAGCGATCTCGACGACTTCATGCGGACGAACCGCCATCAGCCGATCTCAGAATCGATCGGGTGACTCAGCCGTCAGACGACCGGGGTGACGCTCGGTTGGCTAAATGTCTTCGGGCAGTCTACGATTCCCGAGCGCGCGTGTGAGTGCCGCATGAGTCTTTGGAAACGCGGGAAAAACTATTGGCTTGATGCCGTCGTGCATGGGGAGCGGCATCGTGAACCGCTCGGCACGACCGATTGGCGGGAGGCTCGGGATCTCGAAAAGAAGAGAATCGCCGAACTCCAGAAACGTCCGCCCGACCCGACGAAACGAGCCAGCAAGTTCAGCGCGCTGGACATCAAGTCCGCGATCGATGTCTACGCAGACGATCGTCGATCGCAAGTGTCCGAACGAATGGTGACCTGGTGGAGAGAAATGGGCCGTCCGCTGGCGGCGTTCTTCGGGGACAAGCCCCTTCGGAAGATTGCGGCGGCCGATCTGACCGCCTATCAAAATGCCCGGCGCGACCTCGGGCGAGCCCCGAAAACGGTCAACAGCGAATTGTCCGTGCTGCGGCAGATTCTCAAGCACGCCAAGCTGTGGTACCGCTTCGCGGAGGACTACAAGCCTCTCAAAAATACCAAGCCGCCCGTAGGCCAAGCGCTCACCGACGTGGATCAGACGCGACTGTTTGAAGTCGCGCGATCGCGTCCAGCATGGTTCTTTGCGTACGTCGCGGCAACGCTTGATTTTTTCTGTGGGCTGCGAGCCTGTGAGATCAAGGCCCTGCAATGGAAGCACGTGTCATTTGACGCTCGACGGCTTTCGATCCGGCGCTCAAAGACACCGGCCGGGTGGCGCGACCCGTCCCTCAACGAGACGTGCCTCGAAGCTCTTCGTGAATTGCACGGCCGTGCAGCACAACTCGGTTTCGGCGAAGGCGATCACTTTCTGTTCCCGTGGCACGGCCAGCATCGGAAGCTCGATCCGACACGGCCGATGACGTCATGGCGCACCGCATGGCGATCGCTGCGGAAGGCTGCGGGTCTGCCCAGCGTGCGATTCCATGACGGTCGCCATACGGCGCTGACGAGGCTCGCCGAAAAGGGACTGCCCGATTGGGTCATTCGCGCGCAGTTCGGCCATGTGTCCCAGGCGATGATGGCCGTCTACAGTCACGTGCGACGAAAGGCCCTGGACGAGGCGGCCAGCGCTCTGGAGCCGGCGCGTCCGTCGATGCCACCAGGACCGGCCAACATCACCGCGTCGACGCGGGCAGTTACGTCACATGTGACGTCACAACGACGCCGTCCGCGACGTGACGCACGCGAAATTTCTAGGAAAAGTGGCGGGCCCAGCAGGACTCGAACCTGCGACCTCCTGGTTCGTAGCCAGACGCTCTATCCAACTGAGCTATGGGCCCGCGAGGCAGGTCAGAATCTCAAATCCTAGCACTGTTCCAGGCGCTCACGGAAGAGCCGGTCGTCGCGGAACAGCGCGGCGAGGCGCGCGCGCAGCTCACGCGCGTCGCGGGTGTCATGCGGATCGAGGCGGGTCGCGTCGACGCCGCGGTGGGCCAGCCAGGAAAAGACGATCGGCGCGAGCGCCGGACCTTCGAAGCGGCGACGCAGCCGCGAGCGGAAGAAGCGCATCGCCCGCTGCGCGTGGACCACGAGGTCGTCGCCGCTGCGGCGCGTACGCTGAATCATCCACTCGCCGTCGACGCGCGCGCCGACGAGCTCCACCGAATCCT
>Ga0075423_10000959_pt1 | contig 24525 bp, 25 predicted proteins | sample SoiMethybrSBSTD2_FD_80114 | JGI IMG/M metagenome (GOLD analysis project Ga0075423, IMG submission 80114) | Bulk soil microbial communities from a Populus tree surrounding site in Tennessee, USA - Soil MetaG P. TD hybrid SBSTD2 | ecosystem: Environmental > Terrestrial > Soil > Tree plantation... | reverse complement strand
ATCATCAGCCGGTCGCCCACGGACGTTCAGCCGGTCCTCGATGCGATTGTCGAAAGTGCCGCGCGGGTCTGCGGCATCGATGACGTGATATTGCGACTCCGAGAGGGCGACAACATAATACTGCGGGCTCACTTCGGCCCTATACCCGTCACTCGACCCGAGATGACCATTGATTATCCCACGTATGCGTGGCTGCGCGAGCACGGCACTCTCCACATACCAGATGCTCGTGCGCAGGATGATTTCCCCATGTTGGGCGCCGGCGGCGGGTGGCGCACGCTCCTGGCGGTTCCCCTTCGTCAGAAAGGAGAATTCATCGGCGGACTGAACGCGCGGCGCACGGAAGTGCGCCCCTTCACTCCGGTGCAGATCAAGCTCCTGGAGACCTTCGCCGACCAGGCGGTGATCGCGATCGAGAACGTTCGGTTATTCCACGAGCTCGAAGCGCGCAACGCGGAGCTGCGCGAATCTCTGGAGTATCAGACGGCGACCGCCGAAGTGCTCGGCATCATCAGCCGCTCGCCGACGGATGTGCAGCCGGTTCTCAATGCCATCGTCGAGAGCGCTGCCAGAGTTTGCGGGATCGACGACGTGGTGCTGCGACTCCGAGATGGAGAAGTCATGATCCCGCGGGCTCATTTTGGACCGATGCCCGTTACGCGTGTCGAAGTTGGCGTCGATGAGCCCATGTATCGCTGGCTAAACGAGCGAGGCACGATACACGTTCCCGATGTGCGCGAGCAAAATGAGCTGGGAGACGCCGGGATTCGAGGCGGCTGGCGCACGCTCTTAGCCGTCCCGCTGCGCCAGCATCTGGAGATGATCGGATCTCTCAACGCGCGCCGCGTCGAGGTGCGCCCATTCACGCCGGCGCAGGCCAAGCTCCTCGAGACCTTCGCCGACCAGGCGGTGATCGCGATCGAGAACGTGCGCCTGTTCCAGGAATTAGAAGCCCGCAACCGCGATATCACCGAAGCTTTGGAGCAGCAGACGGCGACCAGCGAGATTCTGCGCGTCATCGCGAGCTCGCCGACGAATATTCAACCGGTGCTGGACGTGGTCGCGGAAAACGCCGCCCGGTTGTGTGAAGCTGACGATACGCAGATTATGCGCCTGGAAGGCGACTTTTATCACCGCGTTGCTTCTTACGGCACGATGCCGGTGCTGGCCGAACTGGCGCTTAACCGCCAGTCGCCTTCGGGCCGGGCCATGGTCGATCGGAAAACTATCCACGTCCACGACCTCGCTGCGGAGGTCGAGACCGAGTACCCTGAGATTAAGACTTACCAGAAATACCTGGGGCATCGCACGACGCTTGCCACACCCTTGTTACGTGAGGGCGCACCCATCGGTGCTATTCTGATTCGCCGTTTACAGGTTCGGCCGTTTTCGGAGAAGCAGATCAAGCTTCTGGAGACCTTCGCCGATCAGGCGGTGATCGCGATCGAGAACGTGCGCCTGTTCCAGGAACTCGATGCGCGTACCAAAGAGCTCGCCCGATCCGTCGAAGAACTAAAAGCTCTCGGCGAAGTCGGCCAGGCCGTGAGCTCGACGCTCGATCTTGAGACGGTCCTCAGCACGATCGTCTCGCGCGCGGTCGAGCTCTCCGGCACGGCCGCGGGAATCGTCTACGAATACGATGAACTCACGGAAGAGTTTCATTTGCGCGCGACCTACCGCATGGAGCAGGAACTCGTGGAGGCCTATCGCGGCGCGCCGATCCGATTGGGTCAAGGGGCGACGGGGCGCGCGGCTGCGACGAAGGAGCCGGTCGTGATCGCAGATCTTTTTAACGACCGCGAGCAAGGCGTCACGGTCATTCGCCCGATCCTGCGCCGGTTGGGTTATCAATCGCTGCTCGCTGTGCCGCTCCTGCTCGAAAAGCGGCTTATGGGGGCGTTGACTGTTTATCGCAGAGTCTCGGGCGATTTTGCGCCGGAAGTGGTGAAGCTGCTGCAGACCTTCGCGACACAGTCGGTCCTCGCGATCCAGAACGCGCGGCTGTTCCGCGAGATCGAAGAAAAAGGCCGGGAGATCGAGGCGGCCAACCGCCACAAGTCCGAGTTTCTCGCCAACGTCTCGCATGAGCTGCGCACGCCGCTCAACGCCATTATCGGCTTTTCCGAGGTGCTGCTGGAAAAGATGTTCGGCGAGCTTAACGAAAAGCAGAACGAGTACGTCGACGATATTCTTTCTTCCGGCCGCCATCTGCTTTCGCTCATCAACGATATTCTCGACCTCGCGAAGATCGAGGCGGGGCGCATGGATCTCGAAATTACGAAATTCGATCTGCCGTCGGCGCTGGAGAATGCGCTGATCCTCGTGCGCGAGCGCGTCACGCGGCGCGGCATCAAGCTCGAGCCCGTCATCGACGAAAAGCTCGGCGAGTTTGTCGGCGACGAGCGAAAGATCAAACAGATCCTGCTCAACCTGCTTTCCAATGCGGTCAAATTCACGCCCGAGGGAGGGCGTATTCAGGTGAAAGCGACGCACGGCGAAGAGTCGGCGATCATCTCGGTCGCCGACACCGGCAGCGGCATCGCCCGAAACGATCAAGAGGCGATCTTCGAGGCATTTCGTCAGGTGGGAAGCGACTATACACGAAAGCGCGAAGGCACAGGACTCGGACTGAGCCTGACGAAAAGATTTGTCGAGATGCACGGCGGAAAAATCTGGGTGGAAAGCGAGATCGGCAAAGGCGCGACGTTCACGTTTACACTACCGGAGCGGTCATGGCCGGCGAGCTGATCCTCATCATTGAAGACAACGACAAGAACCGCAAGCTCGCTCGCGACGTGCTCCAGGTCAAGGGCTACCAAACGATCGAGAGCGAGACCGCGGAGGAAGGGCTGAAGCTCGCGCTTGAAAAATCACCGGCGCTTATTCTGATGGACATTCAGCTGCCGGGCATCGACGGCATCACGGCGCTGAAGCGGCTTCGCGCCGATCCGAAGACCCAAACTATTTCGGTCATCGCGATCACGGCTTCGGCCATGACGCACAACCGGCAGACCCTGCTCGCCGAAGGGTTCGACGGCTATCAGACCAAGCCGATCGGCTTGAAGGATTTTCTCGCTGAAGTGCGGCGCGTGCTCGACGCGCGGGGTTAGGAAGTTTGGTTTCGTGAGAACGCCGCCCAAGATACTCGTCGTCGACGACACACCAAAGAACGTGAAGCTGCTCGCCGACGTTCTGTCGGCGAAGGGTTACGCCGTCGCGACGGCCTCTTCGGGCGCCGAGGCTCTGGCCCAGGTCGAAGCCGAGAAGCCCGATCTCGTCCTGCTCGACGTGGTGATGCCTGAGATGAGCGGCTACGAGGTCTGCCGCCAGATCCGCGTCCAACCCGGAGCGGAAATCCTACCTGTCGTGATGGTGACCGCCCTCGATCCCGCAGAAGAAAGAATCAAGGGTCTAGAGGCGGGCGCGGACGATTTCCTCAGCAAGCCGATCCATCAGGCCGAGCTTCTCGCGCGCGTTCGCTCGTTGCTGAGAATCAAAGAACTGTACGAGACGGTCCAGGCTCAAGCGGCGGAACTTGCCGGCTGGAACCAGACGCTGGAGCGGCGTGTCGAGGAGCAGGTCGCGCAGCTCGAACGCCTCGGTCGGCTGAAGCGGTTTTTTTCGCCGCAGCTTGCCGAGCTTATCGTCACGGGCGGGACTGACGATCCGCTGAAGACGCATCGTCGCGACATTACGGTCGTATTCCTCGATCTCCGGGGCTTCACCTCTTTCGCGGAAAACGTGGAGCCCGAAGAGGTCATGGCTGTCCTGCGCGACTATCACGGGGAAATGGGGAAGCTGATACTGGAGCATGAAGGAACTCTGGAACGTTTTACGGGCGACGGTATGATGATTTTCTTCAATGACCCGGTGCCCGTCGCGGACGCGGCGGATCGCGCGATTCGAATGTCGCTGGCCATGCGGCAGCGCGTCGCCGAGATGATCGTCGGCTGGCGCAAATTAGGCTACGACCTTGCGCTCGGCATCGGCATTGCGCGGGGCTACGCGACGATCGGCGGCATCGGATTCGAGGGCCGCTGGGATTACGGTGCGATCGGGACGGTAACCAACCTCGCGTCGCGGCTGTGTGGCGAGGCGAAGCCGGGGCAGATTATCGTCTCCAAAAAATTTCTTGCAACTATCGAAGACCTGGTCGAAACGGAACCGATAGGGGAGCTCACCCTGAAAGGCTTTCACCGTCCTATCACGGCTTACAACGTCTTGCAGATGAAGGCTTAAAAAACACCGGTGCCGCCCGGCTCTTGACTCTAAAAGAGCCGGTGATACCTTCCACGCAGATTTTAGTCCGAAAGAGGAGGGCTCACGATGGGAAAGCTCCGTCACCTGGCGATCCGGACACATCAGCCGGAAAAGCTTGCGGAATTTTACAAGAAGGTCTTCGAGATGAAGGAGATGCACCGCACGAAAAGCGGCTCCTTTCATCTCTCCGACGGCGAAGTCAATCTCGCCATCTTGAACGCCAATAGCCCCAAGGAACCGGGCCACCGCAACGGCCTCTACCACTTTGGCTTTCACGTGAAAGACCCGGAAGAGATCGCGCGGCGCATCAAGGAAGTCTATCCCGAAGGCGCGCCGAAGGCGCGCCAAGCGACTTACGCGGAATCGCGCGGAACGGATCCCGACGGCAACCTCTTCGATATCTCGTCGCTCGGCTGGGGCGAGAAGCGAAGAGCCGATTACGAGTGATTAAAAGTTTCGCCCTCTCCTGCGCCTTCGCGTGGCTCGCGGCGGCTTGCGCATTCGCGGCCACGGCAGAGGAGACGGTCAAAAAGGTCGCGAGCCTCGCGCCCGCCGAGCGGAAAGTGTTTTTGGAGGACGGCGCGCGCAAGGAAGGGCAGCTCGTCTTCTACACGACTCTCAGCCTGACCGACTATCCCAAGATCGTCGCCGCCTTCGAGAGCCGCTATCCCTACATCAAAACGAACGTGTACCGCTCGACGCCGTCGGGAGTTTTTACCCGCGTCGAGACCGAAGCACGCGCCGGCCGCTACGCGGTCGATCTGGTGGGCGCGCCGCCGGTGGAGATGTGGGAGCTGAAAAAGCGCGGGCTTTCGACCGCCTACCTCGCGCCCGAGCGCAAGGCGATGCCTTCGGGCTCGTACGATGCCGAGGGCTACTGGCAGGCGTTCGAGGTGACGCCGCTCGTGCTCGCACTCAATACACACCTGATTCCTCCGGCGGAGCGGCCGCAGACCTACGAGGAGCTTCTCAACCCCAAATGGAAGGGCAGGATGAGCCTCGGCACCGACGAGTATACCTGGTTCAACATCATGCTCGAGCACATGGGAAAACAGAAAGGGACGGAGTACATGCAGGCGCTGGCGCGCCAGCAGCTCCACATGCCGGGCTCGAGCAGCGTGATGCGCGTCCAGCTTCTGCTCGCCGGCGAATCGGCGATTGCGATCGCGGCGCGCGGCCGTCGCGTGACGGAATACAAAGAGAAGAGCGCGCCGATCGATTTCCGCATTCTGGACCCTTACGCCGCGGAGCCTAATTTGACCGCGTTGATGCAGCGCGCGGCGCATCCCTCGGCCGCGATTCTCTTTGTCGACTGGCTTTTATCCGAGGAGGGGCAGACGAGAATCTCCGACGACGCGGGCCGGATCTCGATTCGAAAAGGGATCAAGCACAAGCCGTGGATTCAGGCGCTTTTCCAGAAGGAATTCGTTTTCTTGAGCCCGTCTTCCATCGGTCCGAAGCTGAACGAAGTGATCGACCAGTACAATCAGATCTTCGGACTTCAGCGATGACGTTGATCCGAACCGGTCAATGTCTTTTCGGATTTTCTTTCAGCACCTGATCGAGCAGGGTGTAGTCGGTCACCGCGGCGACCTGCACGGGCGCCGGGATCTGGCGATAGGCGTAAGCGAGATCGAAATATTCCTGGGTATCCTTGGTTTCGATCTTTCCGTCCAGGGCGAGCGTCGGCAGCCACTGACCGTAAACCTCTTCGGCGATCTTCGGGTCGAGCTTCCACCTGTCGCGGATATAAGCGACTACGCGCGTTTTCTCCCTCCGGCTAAAATCCAACGATTCGAGCATGACCCGGATCGCGAGCTTGATTCGCTCGGCATCGCTCTTGAGGCGCGATTCACTGACGACGAGGCCGCTCGTCGGGAAGTGTATCGGTAGCTCGTCGGCGCCGCCGAGCTGCCTGAAGCCCTTTTGCGTCATGATCACGTTGTGCGGACCGGAGAGCAGCGCGGCGGCGACCGCTCCCTGGCTGAGGCTCGTCACCGTGTTGGAGACCGAGCCGGTCTGGATGAAGCTGACCTTGTCCGAATTCACGCCTTTGAGTTGGAGAAACAATCTTGCGACCAGGTGCTGCAAGCTGCCGATGCGATCAACGCCGATCCGCTTGCCCGCGAGATCCGCCGGCTTTTGGATCGCGGGCTCGGCAATGATATAGAAAGGCGGCTTCCGCATCGTCACCAGGATGCCCTTCAGCGGCGCGCCCTGCGCCGCGGCGACGAGGCCAGTGGTGAAGCCGGTGAGGTAGTCGATCTCGCCGGCGACGAGCGCCGCCACCGGCAGCGGCCCCGCCATCTGGATCAGCTCGACATCCAAGCCGTGCTTTTTGAAGAGTCCGGCGCTCTCGGCTAGGAAGAGGTTCAGAAAGGCAACGCTGAACGCGGAGTAGGCGATACGGACTTTGCGGTTTTCCTCGGCGCCGGCTTTCGAGAAGCAGAAAATCAGCAGGAGCGCCGCTATCGCTCGCTGCAAAGACTTCATTTCATTCCCAACTCCCGGTTGACCTCGCGCTGTAAAGAAAAATCGAAAATCTTCTCCGGCGGAACCGGCGCCGGAAGGCCCATGATCTGCGCGTCCGCCTTCAAGTATTCGCGAATCTCGTCGTCGGTCGGGATGCCGTCGTTGGTGAACGCGGGCAGCGAGATGCGATAGGTCTCCTGCGCCGTCGGCATGTCGACGTTTAGATACTTGGCCAGGATTTCCGCGGAGCCGCGCTCGTTCTGGTGAAAATAGCGGTTGCCCTTCGCGCGCGCGCGGAGCATGCGCTTCGCCAGATCACGCCGATCTTTTAAGTTCTTATCCAGCACGCCGAGGCCGTTTTGCAGACTGGAGAACTCCTCCATCGCGCTTGCGAGGACGTTCATTTTATATTTGTCGCGCGCGATGATCACGCTCGGCGGCGAGAGAAAGCCGATCTGGATCGACCCGTTCACGAGAGCTCGCAGCTGCGTGGGCACGTCGCCGGCGAGCATGACGGTAATATCTTTGTCAGGATCGACACCGGCGCGGCGCAGCATGCGGATCCCTGCGGTGTGCTGGCTGCCGCCGATGGTCGTCGTGCCGGCGACTTTACCCTTCAATTCCGCGAAAGTTTTAATCTCCGGCCGGGTCACGAGCCAGAAAAGCGGGCGGCGCAGGCTCACCGCCAGCACCTTCATGGGAACTCCGCGCTGAATCGCGCGGATCGCGCTGCCGACCGAGCCGAGCGCGTGGGTCTCCCCGGAAACGGCCGCAGCAATTGCCGCGGTCGCCTGGACTTGGACAAGCTGCGGATCGATGCCTTCCTCGCGGAAAAAGCCGCGCTCCTGGGCGATGAAGAGATCGATCGAGGCGATGCTCCGGCTCGAATAGGTGATCACCGCGCGCTGCAGTGGCGTTTGCGCCTGCGCAACGCAGGGCAATAGAGCAGCGGCAAAGAAGAGCACGCTGAGCAATGTGTGTGACATCGCGGAATTGACCATAGGGTAGAATCGCAATCTGCGTCAAGCCAACGGCGTTGACCGCATCTATCTGATTGCATATGGTGAAATCGTGGTGGACGACGGTAACAAACAGACCGCGGTCTTCGGCGGCGGCTGCTTCTGGTGCACCGAGGCGGTCTTCGCGGAATTGAAAGGCGTTCTATCCGTGATGCCGGGCTACGCCGGCGGCCGGACAAAGAATCCCACCTATGAAGAGGTATGCGGCGGCATGACCGGCCACGCCGAGGTCATCCGCATCGAGTTCGACCCCGGCGAGATCGGCTATCGCGATCTCCTCACCGTCTTTTTCGCCACACACGATCCGACGACTCTGAATCGGCAAGGGAACGACGTCGGCACGCAGTACCGCTCGATCATTCTCTACGCCAACGACGAGCAGCGCCGGGAGGCGGAGGCCTTCATCAAAGAGCTCAACGAAACGAAAACGTTCGCGAAGCCCGTCGTCACCACCGTCGAGGCGCTCGGGGATTTCTACGACGCCGAGGAGTATCACCGGAACTACTACGCGAAAAATCCCAACCAGGCTTACTGCCAGTACATGATCCCGCCAAAGCTCGGCAAGCTGCATAAGCAGTTCAAAGAACTGCTAAAATCTCATCGTAAATCATCATAAGCCAGCTCCTCTCTGTCCTATTAGCGGCTGCTCGGGCAGCCGAAAAGATTTACTTGACAGCCTCTTGCGTACTCGACTATTGTCCGCCGCAGTACTTTACGGTCGGCCCGCGGCCCCTTGGCAGGGCGGGCGCCAGGCACTACGATTGGGTAGGGAAAAGAGATAACAATACGGGGGTAGCTATCGAGGGACCTTTTCGCCGTCGACCATAAAAAAGGAGGGCAACGTATGCCAGCCACCAACATTTCGGGCAAAGAACTGCGCCGTGTGGTCATTGCCGCAGCCGTCGGCAACATCATCGAGTGGTACGATTTCTATATTTTCGGCAGCCTGGCCTCGATCCTCGCAGTCAAGTTCTTCGAGAAGAGCCACCCGGTGGCGGCTTTCCTTAGTACGGTTGCGATCTTCTCGGTCGGCTTCCTGATCCGGCCGCTCGGGGCGTTCCTGTTCGGCTGGCTAGGCGACAAGGTGGGTCGGAAGTACACCTTCATCGCGACGCTGACGGGCATGGGTGTGGGGACGGCCTTCATCGGCTTTGTCCCCAGCTACGCCTCGATCGGGCTCGCCGCGGCCTTCATTTTGTTTTTCCTCCGCCTGATCCAGGGCCTCTGCCTCGGCGGCGAATACGGCGGTGCCATCACTTATGTGGCGGAGCACATCGCCGACGAGCATCGAGGATATTACACCGGATGGCTTCAGACCTCGCCGACGCTCGGCATCGTGGTCTCGCTTGGCGTCATCATCGGCATTCGTACCTATCTCGGGACCGACGCCTTCAACGACTGGGGATGGCGCATCCCGTTTATTATCTCGCTCCTGCTGGTCGCAATCGCTATTTGGATCCGGCTCTCGCTCGGTGAAACACCGATCTTCCAAGAGATCAAGGCAAAGGGTCAAACCGCGACCAATCCCTGGCGCGAGGCCTTCATGAGCAAGAATATCCGATACATCCTGATCGCCAGCGTGGTCGTGCTGGGACAGGGCTGCGTCTGGTACAGCGGGCAGTTCTGGGCGCTGTTTTACCTTCAGTCGGTTAAGAAGCTCGACGTGCTTACTTCCAGCTACATCATCGCCGCAGCGCTTTTGATCGCCACTCCGACGCTGATCTTCTGGGGATGGCTCTCCGATAAGATCGGCCGCAAGCCGATCATCCTGGGCGGCATGCTCCTCGCGTCGCTGACGTACTACCCGCTCTATAGCGCCCTCGGCACCTACGCCGACCCGAAGAACGTAAACGCTCCGATGGCGATCCTCATCGTCGTGATTCTGGTGAACTACGTCGGCATGACTTACGGCCCGATCGGGGCATTCCTGGCGGAGTTCTTTCCCTCGCGCATCCGCTACACGTCCGTCTCGGTCCCGTACCACATCGGCAACGGCTGGGGTGGCGGTCTCGTACCCATCGTCACCACAGCGGCCTATGCCAAAGGGGTGGAGGCCGGCGCCAGCGACCCTCTCTTGTGGGCTCTGGTTTACCCGATCGCAGTTCCAGCGATCATGTTCCTGCTTGCCCTTTTCCTCATGCCCGAGACGCGCAAGCACAGCATCTGGGAAGAAGGGGCGATCGAGGCGACGCGCGTCTAGCCGCGTCATCCATAAAAAAGTCTTCCGGGGCGGGCGGCGAGTGCCGTCCGCCCCGCGTCGTTTCAGTAGCCGCTGTCGCGGATGCGCCTGACGAGCGAGTCGTCGATAATCTCCTCGGGCTTGATCTTGGCGAGATTGGGATTGGCCTTCGAGAGGATCTTGTGGATCTTGCGGACGCCATCCGGATTCGGCCGCAGGTCGGCGGAGTAGGTCGCCAGGAGCGAGTCGTAGCCGGATTCCGCGTCTTCGGCGCGGCTGAGTCTCAGACGGCGCATGAGCGTTTTGACGACGACCGGCCGGTTCTCCGCCTTCAGAACGAAGCGAACGCCGTCGAGCGTGCCTTTGATCAGCGCTTCGATTCCTTTCGCGTCCTGCCGGATGTTGATGCGCCGGGTCACAAGCGAGGTCCCGAGATAGGATATCGGCGCGCGTCCCAGATCGACCAAAACGCGGTAGCCCTTTTTGATCAGCGCGTCGCTGAACGTGTAGCCGAGCCACGCCGCCTGGACGCGGCCGATTTCAAGAGCCTGAACGCGCGACGCCTGATCGGGAAAGACGAGAAACTGGATGCGGTCGCGGTCTGGGTCGAGGTTCAAATAATCCAGTGCCAGCATGTTGTTGGCCCATCCGCCGCCGCCGACACTCTGGATCGCGACCAGCTTTCCCTTGAGATCGTCGGGCTTCTGGATCTCCGGGCGCGCCACGAAGGCGCCCTCGGCCTTGGGGATGACCGTCGCCACCACCGCCACATCCAGCCCGGCGGCAGCGCCGTTGAGCACGTTATTCGCGCTGGTGAAGACCGCCTGGACGTCCCCGGAGGCGAGCGCCGACATCGCCAGCGGCCCGCTGCGCATATAAAGCACCTCGGCGTTGATGCCGTGCTTTTTGTAAAAGCCCTGCTCGACGCCGACCCAAAGCGCGGTCGGGTTTTCGCCGGTCGTGCCGTAGGCGACGCGGTAAATGGGCAGGTTTTGGGCGAAAACCGGAGAGACAAATAGCTGAGCGGCAACGACGATCAGCAGCAAATGCATAGCTGTACGGTTGAAGGGTTTAACGGTTTAAAAGTCGAAGGGTTAAACACAAGGAGCCTCGGCAGGTTTTTAACCCTTAAGGCCTTCAACCCTTCAACTTGTTTACCATTCGAGCTTGACGCAGATCTCCTCGCCGCGCACTTCCACCGGCAGGACAGTCAGCGGCGGGCCGCCCGGCGGCATCACGCATGCGCCGGTCGTTAGATCGAAGCAGTAGCCGTGATTCGCGCAGCGGATCCGATTTCCGAGCACCGCGCCGGTGGCGAGATCGACGGCTTCATGCGGACAGAGGCGGTCACAGACGAAATAGCTGCCATCGGCCTCGACTAACAGGGCCTCTCTGCCGCCGATCTCGATCGGCTTCACTTCGCCCGATTTGACCTCGCCTACACGCCCGACCGGAACGTACGTGACTCCCATGCTGCTTATGCGGCGGCCGCTTGGTGACCGCGGTAAGCCGAGCCGCGCAGGACCGCGCCGGGAAGGTCGCCGGTCAATTTGCCGTCCGCGAAGATCGGCCGGCCGTTGACGATTGTCGTCTGAACGCCATCGGACCGTTGGATGAGCCTCTTGGTATTGCCCGGATAATCGTGCGCCCACTCCGGCTCGTGCGCGCCAACGGTCTTGGGATCGAAAATGACGACATCCGCGGCGTAGCCCGGCCGCAGCAGCCCGCGGCCTGCCAGGCCGACCACGGAGGCGACATGGAAGGTGAGCTTGTGGATCGCGTGCTCGAGCGTCATCACCTGCCGCTCGCGCACCCAGAGGCCGAGCAGGGTCGTCCCATAGCCGAAATCGGCGCCGAACTGGACATGCGCGCCGGCGTCCGAGGTTCCCATGAGGACGTAAGGGCTGCCGAGAATCTCGGCCATCGCGGCGGCATCGCCGCCGTTGTTGGCGTTCCAGAAGACCGTGTCGAGATTTTCTTCCAGCGCGAGATCGAGGAACGCGTCGAGCGGCCCCTGACCGCGCATAGCGGCCAGCTCCGCGATGCTCTTCCCGGCGAATCTCTGATTTTCCGGCTTGATTGTCTTGTCGATGCGGAGCACGTCCCACCGGCGGTGAAAATTGATGTGGCGCGGCGCGTCGAAGTCCGCCTGCATCTTCTGCCGCGTGGCGGGATCTTTCAATGCCTCGCGCCGCGCCTCGACCGGCAGGAACATCAGCGCCTTCCAGACCGGCAGCTCGTCGAAGACCTGGCAGTTCTTGAGCGTGAAGCGGCGTATGAGCGGCACCGTGTGCGAGAGGCCGTAGGCCTGATAGCCTTCGGCGAAGATCGGCGCGACGGCGTCGAGCTGCCGCCGCCAGAGATCGGGCTCGGTCCAGCGGTGTTGCAGGCTCTGCCACAACACGGGCCGTCCGGTCGTGCGCGCGACCCGACCGTAAAACTCGAAATGCTCGATCTTGTTGAGGCCGAGGATCGTCTCGATGATGCCGGAGTTGAGATCGCTCAGGACCTGGCACAGAGCGAAGAACTCCTCGTCGGTGGCGAGCCGGCTGCCGACGGGCTTGCCGTCCTCGCGCATATGGCGCTCGTTGCGGTTCGTGGAGAAGCCGAGCGCGCCGCTCTCCATCGCTTCGAGCACATGGCGGCGCATCTCTCCGATCTCCTTCGCCGTCGCCGCGCGCTCGACCGACTCTTCGCCCATGACCCGCTGGCGCACGGCGATGTGGCCGACCAGGCCGCCGACGTTGAGGCCGATCTTGCCTTCGAGCGCATCGAGGTATTCGCCGTAGCTGTGCCAGCCCCACGGCACGCCCATTTCCAGCACGCTCCGCGGCATCGCCTCGACGCGGACGAAGCTCTTTACCAGCGCGTCGTGGTCGCTTTCCGTCGTGGGCGCGAGCGTGAGGCCGCAGTTGCCCATGACGATCGAGGTGACGCCGTGCTGCGGCTCGGACGTCGCGTAGGGATCCCAAAAAATCTGCGCGTCCATGTGCGTGTGGTGATCGATGAAGCCGGGCGCAACGGCGAGTCCGCCGGCATCGATGGTGCGCGCGGCGCCGCCTGTGATGCGGCCGATCTCGGCGATGCGGCCGTTCTTGACGGCGACATCGCCCATGTAGGACGGCATGCCGCTGCCGTCGTAGACGCGTCCGCCCTTGATCAACAAATCGTAAGCCATCGTCTGCCTCCTTCGTCAGCGCCCCTCCGCCTTCAGCTCTTCGATCAGCGAAAGATCGAAGTGCTTATACGGCGGGATCGAGAGAAAAGCCGGATCTTCGTAGCTCATGGTCTTAAGTACGTTCATGATCGATTCTTCGGTCGGCACGAGATCGGTGCGCGCGTCCGCTACCATCACGCGATAAGCATAATCCAGGCTGTCGCGGTCGTCGATGCGCAGCACCTGCATCATCATTTTAATCGTGCCCTCTTTGTCGGCCATCATCAGACGGACCGATTCCGCGAGTCCTTTGAGATAAGCCTTGACGATCGGCCGATTCTTTTCGAGATAGGTTTTGCGCGTGAGATTGATGCCCCACATGTATTCGAGCGGCAGCGTCAGTACCGTCAGACCGATCTTCTCGGCATACCGCCCTTGCAGTGTGGAAATCAAGGTCGCATCGATATTGCCGGACGCGACGGCGGCGAGCCTGACCGCCGAGCCGCCGGACAGGCCGATGATCTGGACATCTTTCTTAGGATCGAGCCCGACCTTGGCGAGCATGAACAAAATGAACGCCTCGGCTCTGCCGCCGGCGCCGCTCGAGGCGATTTTTTTCCCGCGCAGCTCTTTTAACTCTTTGATTTTAAGCCGGCTCCCTAAACTGTACGGCGACGAATTATTCCACGAGCCGAGCCCCACCGCGTCGGCGCCTTGCTTCGCGAGATAAAAAAGGCCGGTCGTGCTGGAGGTCAGGAACTGCACGCTGTTAGACATCAGCGCCTGCATGTTCATCTGCTCGTTGCGCGTCGCGATGACCTCGACGCCGAGGCCGTATTTGGCGAAGATGCCTCGTTTGGCGCCGAGATAAACCGGAATCGCCCCGGTGAGCGCGCCGGGCGTCGCGACGCGAATCGGCGTGTCGGCGCGCGCGATGGAGCCACAGGCGATCGCCGCAAGCACGACCGTCAGAAAAATCGTTGGACGCATTATCTCGAATGTAGCCGGAGCCGGTGTAGACCGTCAACCGCCGCTATGCGCCGGTCGCGACGGCGGTGATGCATGGAAGTCCGCGAACGACCACGCGCGCGCCGGCCGCGTCGACCGCGATCAGCTCGCCGTCGGACGTGCCGGCGATGATTCCGTTCCCCGCTGCACACATGCTCATCACGCCGCCGTGAAGGCCGTCGATAACAGTCTCCCATTTCGAGCCGCCGTTGGCGCTGCGGAAAATCGCCGCATCGGCGCCGGATGCCTTCAACCAGGTATTGGGCCGTCCCTTGGCGCTGCCGAGATAAACCGCGCCTTCGACGTCTTCGCCGAGCGACATGCCGTAGTCGCGCCCCGCGGGCGTGATCTCCTCCCAATGCGCGCCGCGGTCGGCGCTTCGAAACGCCTTGTCGCCGCAGGCCGCCAAGACCAGTCCTGCGGTGTTTTCGCAGGGCAGGACCTCATGCACATCGAGATCGGTCAGCCCGTCGGTCACCGCGCGCCAGCTTTTCCCGGCGTCGTCGGACACGAGCAAGCCGCCGACCTCGATCCCCGCATATAGGCGATTCGGGTTGTCAGGCTCGGCCGCGAGATAGCGCGTGCGCGACTGGAGCTCCGGGCTCGGCGGGAAAGTCGCACCGCTGCTCGCCAGCCGCACGCCTTCCAGCTCTTGCCAGCCGCCGCCGTTTTTCCGGTAAACGGCGGCCGGTATCGTTCCCGCCATCACCGACCCTGATAGCGCGAGAACCGAAAAGAGCATCAGCTTGGGAACGTTGGGATTCGATCGCAGCCAGGAGCGGCCGCCGTCGGTCGTGTAAAATAGGCCCGAATGCTCGCTGCCCGCGTAGACGACCGCGGGATTCTTCGGATCGACCGACAGGCAGGTGAGCGACCAGTAAGAAAGGCCGCGGCCCGCTTCGCGCCATTCTTGGCCGCTGGGCTCGAAGCGGTACCAGCCCGACAACGTGGCGACGTGCAATGCGGTGTTCATTTGTACTCTCCCCAGATTCGCATCAGCTCTTTCGAGTCGACGACGTCGGCGAAGCGCTCCATGCGCTTCAGCGCCGCGCCGTGGCCTGCTTCAGTATACGTTCCGACGCAGTCGCGGGCCACAATCATGAAATAGCCGCGGTAAAAGCCGTCGCGCACTGTGTACTCGACGCCGCCGTCGGTGGTGCAGCCGATGATCACGATCGTATGCGCCTCCAGGTTGCCCAGCAGAGTCTCGAACTCGGTGCCGATGAACATCGTGCCGCGCCGCTTGTCAATGACCAGACCGTCCTCGGCGGGTGAGAAAGGCTCCATGAGCTGCCAGCCGAAGCTGCCGCGGAGCCGCCGCGGCTTGAGCTTTGCGGGATCGTCGAGCTTTTGCTCTTTGAGCGCGCGCCGGACCCACGCGGCGGATTCGTCTTTCCATAAATAAGGGGTCTGGCGCGTATAGATCGTTTTGATCTGCGCGGCGCGCGCCGCGGCGATGAGCGGCGGAGCGTTTTGAATCAGCTCCTGCTTGTTGAACGCCCCGCCCGCTTGGTCGTTCTGCATGTCCCAGACGAGGAGGATGGTGCGCGCGGGCGCGGCGATCTCGCTCAATTCCGTCGGGATTTTTCTGCCGCCGAAGTCGATCATGGCATCGCTGCCGATGTCATAGTTCACTCCGTCTCTCATGTCCAGCCGTCCGATTGACAAACAACCGCCGCTGCAGTTAGCTTGCTGATCAGCCGGGAAGGAGGCCTGGGATGCTGCAGCCGGCTGGGTTTGCCAATGCGCTCGCCATTTTAACCGGGGCGTTCTATCTCCTGATCCACCTCGTCCGGCTGTTCGCGCCGGTTTCGTTTCGCTATCTCTTCAACGCCCAGTATTTGGGCGCCGATGTCGCTTCACTCATGTGGGCGCAGGTGCCGCCCGGAAACTTCATCTTGAGCTTCGTTATCGCCGTGCTCACCGCCTGGTTTTTCGCCTACGGGTGGGCCTGGCTCTATAATCGGCTGGCGAAATGAAAACAATCGGCACCGCCATTATGCTTGTGTTACTTTTTGCGCTCCGCGCCGGCGCCGCGGAGCGCATGAACACCGCCTACCAGTCGCTCTCGATCGGCAGCTCGACGCCGATCTGGGTGGCGAAGGAGGCGGGCTTCTTCGACGGCCAGGGACTCGACGTCAAGATCATTTTCGTCGAGGGAAGCCCGCGCACGATCCAGACGCTGATCGCCGGCGAGTCCCAGATCGCCGAGTCGACCGGACCTTCGGTGCTGAACGCGCGCGCGGCCGGCTCGCCCGTCGTCATCATCGCCGGCTTCATCAACGTCATGCCGTATTATTTAATCGCGACGCCCGGCATCAATTCGCCCGCCGACTTGAAGGGGAAAGTCGGCGCGAACAACCTGCCGGGCACGGCCGCCGATACAGTCATGCGCATCGGTCTCAAGGCGCTCGGCCTCGATCCCGATAAGGACGTGTCGCTCCGGACGATCGGCAACGTGCCGTTCCGCCTCCAGGCGATGGCGGCCGGCGCCGCGCAATTCATGATGGCGCAGGACCTGGAGCTCGAGCAGGCGAAGAAGCTGGGCTTCAAAGTGCTCGTCGATTACGTCGCGAAGAAGACGCCGTTCCAGATGGGCGCGGCGGTGACGAACGAGCGCTACGCGCGCGAAAAGCGCGACGTCGTTCTGCGTTACGTGAAGGCGCTGGCCCAGGCGCTCAATTATCTCAAGACCAACCGCGAGGGGTCGATTGCGATCATCGGCCGTTACGCGCGCGCGATGAAGTCCGACGTGATCGGCGCGGCGTACGATTCGGTCCGGCGGCTCTATAACGACACGCCGGTGCCGACGCTCGAAGGGATGGATTTCATCGCCCGGGAGCTGGCGCCGCGCAATCCCAAAATCCACGACCTCAAGACCGGGTCGGTCGTCGATCTCGAATTCGTCGAGGAGCTGGAGCGCAGCGGATTTTTTAAGGCGATGAAGGGAAGCTAGATCTACCCGCCGTAGAATATCTTATCGCCCAAGTCCCTCAACAAGAGCGTGAGATCGTCGGGACGACCCGTCACTTCGACCGAAACTCCCGCATCTTTCACTTCGCCGACGAAGATCGAATGATCACCGCGCTCGACGCTATCGACGAGCGCGCATTCGATGAACGCGGGCAGTTTTTCGAAGATCGGCGCGCCCAGGCTGCCGGCGCGAAACTTCTGGCCGCCGATCGTGTCGCCCTGACGCTCGAGCGGCTTGAAAAAGGTATAAGCGATGTCCTTGTGCTCTTTGCCGAGAACGTTCAGCGCGAACGTCCTGGATTCTTTGATGATCGCGTGCGCGTGCGAGTCCGCCTTGACGCCGACGGCGACGAGCGGCGGATCGAAAGAGGCCTGCGTGACCCAGTTGATCGTCGCCGCGGCGACGCGGCCGTCTTTCGCCTGGCCGGTAAGTATGAATAAGCCGTAGGGAATCATCCGCAGGGCGGTTTTCTTGGCGTTGGCGTCCATGGTTTTCCTCCTCGATTTAAAGTAGCAGGTTTGCGCCGGTGCGGTAAGACGGCGGATAACGGATTATTTTTTGCGCGCCGCGAGCTCGCGGTAGAACGCGCTCTTTTGCAGCCGCTCGACCGGCGCGTCGTCGACGACATCCTCGGACTTGACGCTTTTCATCTTCGGATTCGTCAGGGCGAGCAGCCGGTGCATGTTTTCCACGCCCTTGAGGTTCGGCCGGATGTCGAGACTGTAGAGCCACTGAAGCGCGTCGTAGCCGCTCTCCGCGTCCGTCGGATTTTTCAAGCGGAGATTCTTGATCAGCGACTTGATGACCGTTTCTTTGCGCGCCGGCTGCTGGATGAACGCGATCGATTCGACGACGCCGCGGAGCAGCGCATCGACGATTTGCGGCCGCTGCTTGAGGGTCGAGCGCGGCGCCGCGAGCGCGAGGCCCTGATACGGGATCGGGGCTTTCGCCATATCGACGAGGACGTTGAAGCCTTTCGCTTTGAGCGGGACGCTGTACGTGTCACTCAGATACGCCGCATCGATGCCGCCGGTCGAGAGCGCCGGAGTCAGCACCGATTGATCGCCGAGAATTAAAAGTGTGATCTTGTCGCGCGTGGGCTCCAGGCCGAGATGCTCCAGTGCCAGCATCGTCATCGACCATACCCCGCCGCCGATGCTCTGCACGCCGACGCGTTTGCCTTTCAGCTCCTCGGCGCTTTTGATCCCGGGCGCCGTCATGAGATCGCCGTCCGCACGATTGACGACGCCGGCGAAGAAGGCCAGATCCATGCCGCCCGCCACCGCGCTTAACACCGTTCCTGGAATCGTGTAGGCGATCTGAATCTCGCCGGCTGCGAGCGCGGCGATCGTCTGGGGGCCGTTTCTGATATTGATCACCTCGACGTTGAGGCCGTGCTTGCGAAAGAAGCCCTGCTCGACGCCGATCCAAAGCGCGGCGATTTTCTCGTTATAGGCGCCGTGCGCGATGCGAACGAGCGGCGGCTCGGCCGAGTTGGCTCGCTGCGCGAAAGCTGCTGCAAAAAATACCAACGCGGCGGCGATGAACAACTTCCTCATGCGGCGAGTCCGATTTGTTTGAATATCGCGCGCGTGAGCGGCGACGCCCGGTTGATCAGCTCGAGGCCCATCGAATAATGATGCGCGCCGGGAATCTCTATATACTCGCACTCGACGCCGCGCTCGCGGCAGAGGCGAAAAAACTCCTGCGATTGCCCGCGCCATCCTTGTGGCTCGGCGCCGCCGACGGCGACGATCAGAGGCGCGCCGGGAAGGGGCGGGTGGAGCAGCGGGCTGTTCTCGCGCGCGCCCTCGGGCGTAAGGCGGATCTCCTGGTTGACGGAAAGCGGGAGCACCGCGTCGAGATCGTACACGCCGGTGAGCGCCGCCGCGCCTTTGATGATATCGCGCGGTAGACCGTCGTTTGCCCAGTCGTGCGCCAGCGCCATCGCGACGAGATGGCCGCCTGCGGAGATGCCGGCGATGTGGAGCTTTGCCGGATCGCCGCCGTAGCGGGAAGTATTTTTATAAACCCAGGCGATCGCGCTTCGCGCCTCGCGGACGATGTCCGTGACGGTGACGTTCGGGGCGAGGTCGTAGCCGGCGACGACGACGGTCGCTCCGGCTTTGACGAAAACTCCGGCGAAGTGCGCGTTTTGCTCCTTGCCGCCGCTCCGCCAATAGCCGCCGTGGAAGTAGACCAAAACCGGCGCGCCGGGTTTCCCGGCGGGGTAAATGTCGACTTTCTCTCGCGGCGAAGAGCCGTACGGGACATCGAGAAAAGATTTGAGCTCGCCGCGGTTCTTCAAGCTCGCCGCGTTTCGCTTCTCCGACCAGGTCGCGTTATCGGGAACCGAGTTCTGCGGATTGAAGTGAAACTCCAGCTCCTCGCGACTGTAGTTTTTATAAACGGCGCTCATGCCTAATTACTCTCCAGCACTTTTTTGATTTTCTCCACCACTTCGCGCGGCTGTCCCACCGCATCCTTGGCGAGCGTCTCCAATTCTTCGCCGAAGGTCGGATCGGCTTCGAGCTTTTTCTTTTTCACATCTTCTAAAAAGACCGGATCCTGCATCGTATTTTTGAACGCGTCGCGCAGTGCCTTGAGTCTTTCGGCGGAAAGAGCCGGCGGCGCGATGATCGGGCGTCCGATGTCGCCCGAGGCGAGAATCGCCGTGACGAGCCGGCGCGTCGATTCCGGCGTCTTGTATTGATTCATCAACTCGAAGATCGTCGGCACATCCTGCGCCCTGGGGTCGCGGGTGCGGCCGGTTTGCAGCAGCACGCGCACCAGGTTGTTTTTGCGCCACGTCCCGAAAGGCTCGCGCGCGAAGAACGTGGGGATACTGAGCGCGCGGCACTGCACCTCGCCGCGCTCGAGCGCGAGATCCTGCTCCGCGCCGCCCTTGTATCCGACGATGAGCTTCAGCTTGGCGCCGAACGCCTCCTCCAGGAGCTTGGGCACGAAGTGGCCGCTCGTGCCGGTTCCCGTCGCGGAGCATCGCGGCGGCTCCGCTGCCTTGCGGAGATCGTCGATCGTTTTAAACGGGGTGTCCGTCCGCATATAAAACAGCCACGAAGTCTTTTCCGACGAGCCGATCCATTTGAATTTGGCCCAGTCGAATTGCGCCTCCGGTTTCCCCGTGAGCTGATCGAGGTATATCGACGGGCCGATCGCGCCGAGCGTCAGGCCGTCCGGCCGCGCCACGTTGTAAATGGAATTGGCGGCGACGAGCGATCCGGCGCCGGGCTGATTCTGTACGATGATGTTCGGACTCCCGGGAATGTGACGCGGCATGTGCGCGGCCAAGAGCCGCGCCCAGATGTCGTACCCGTCGCCGGCGAGGTAGCCGACGACGATCGTGATCGTCTTGCGCTGATAGAACGGCGCCTGCGCGCCCGCATGGGAGGCGAAGAGAAGACCGGCGATCAGCGCCGGGACGATTTTTTTCATGACGGGCCGATATGACAGGTTATGCAAGGCGACTCCGACCGTCAAGCGAGTTTCTTCGTGCCGATAACGCTATAGGCCGCGACGGGCTTCTGAAAGCCTTTGACGGTGAACGGGCCGACCTCCTCCGCGTCTACAAACCCGCGCACCAGCTCGAAGGCGCGCTGGTTGATGATGATTTGGCCGGGCTCGGCGACGCTGACGAGGCGCGCGGCGAGGTTGACCTGCTGTCCGATGACGGTGTACTCCATGCGGTGCTCTGAGCCGATCGTGCCGACCGTAACATAACCCGTGGTAATTCCGATGCCCATCCGAAGCGGCGAATCGGCTATGTAACCTTCGCGGCCCATCTTGAGCGTCTCCTCCTGCATCTCGATCGCCATCTCGACCGCCCGCTTCGCATGGTCCGCTTGGGGCACCGGATCGTTGAAGAAGACGAGCATCCCATCGCCGAGAAACTTATCCAGCGTTCCCTCGTATTTGAAAACGAGATCGGTCATCCGCGAGAGATAGGTGTTTAAAAGCGTGATCACCTCCTCGGGCTCGGCGATGTCCGAGAACGCCGTGAAGCCGCGGAGATCGGCGAAGACCATCGTGAGCTGCTTGCGCGCGTTGGTCATGGCGAACGAGCTTTCCCCCGAGGTTATCGCCCGAACGACTTGAGGCGCGAGATAGCCGCTCAAACGCTGCGTTCGCTGGATCTCTTCCACCTGGGATTGCACGCGCGCTTCCAGCTCGCGATTGATATCGTTCAGCAGACGCGCATGGTCTTTGACGGCTTCATGCTCGCGCATGAGCTGGGCGCGTGTGCCTGCCAGCGCGTGCATCATCTCGTTCGCCTTGCCCGCCAGACCCTCGAACTCATCGCGATTCAGCACCTCTATCTTCTGCTCGAACTCGCCGCGCGCGACCCGGCCCATGTGCTCGTCGAGGCGTTGGACCGCTCCGAGGATCGGCCACGAGAACGTGTAGCCCAAAAAGAGCGCCAGAGCGATGCTGCCGAAGCCCGCCGCGCCGAGCAGAGCGACGCCGGCGCGGTTGTCGCGCCGGACCGTGGCGACGCTCTGGTCGCGGCGCTCGCGCGCGATACGGATCAGCTCGCGCGCCTGGCCTTCCAGCTCATGCGAAACGGGATGCTCCTCTTCCAAATGGATTTTCATCGCCGCGGGGAGATCGTTGGCGTGCGCGCGGCCGTCGACCCGCTGTCCCGACAGGGCGAACTTCAAATTGGATGCGCGGATTTTCTTGAACACGTCCTGCTCGGCACCTTCGGCGCTTGCCTCCAGCGAGCCCAGCAGCGTCGCGAAGTCCTGCCGAGCGCCGACGAGCTTCTGGTCGTTGGCCGGATCGCCGGTCAACAGGTGCATCGCGCGGAAATGCATCGAGGCGGTGATCGCGTACTCCATCTGCCCCGCGAGCGAAACCCGCTCCGCGAGGGCGGCGATGCGCTGCGCCTGGGCGCCGGCGCGCTGCATCAGCACGACGCCAAGAAGCGCGGTGCCCAGCAGCAGCAGTGAAATCAGCAAAAAGCCTGTCAGCAGCTTTTTGTGCAGCGAGGTATGCCAGCGGGCGATGCGGACCACGATGGGATCGAGCAGGGGAATGGGGGTCTTCATGGTCCCTCCTTGGCGAAAAGCTGCGCTGGCAAATCAAACACCGGCGGCACAGGATTTACAAGCGCAACCAGGCGGATTATGCACGGCGCAGCCGTGGGCGTCCGCCGGGGCCGCGCTCGATGCCGCAGGCCGCGGCGACCTGGTCGCGATACGCGAGCCAGTGGGCAAGCGCGCGCCGCATGCTCGCCGCGACGAGATTTCTCCTCTTGGCCGTCACATGATCGAGAATCGCCGACCAGGCGGCGAGGCGATGGTCGCGCTCGACCTGGCGATGCGCTTTGGTGAGCGCCAGGTGTTCCACGGGCAGGTCGTAATGCAGGACCAGGGGATGCTCGCTCAGCGCCGCGAGCCGGGTCTTGGCCTTCGGCTCGACCGCGGCGCGATCGTCTTTCGTGCCTTCGATGAAAAGCGTGACGGTGGCCGCGGCGACGTCCCAGCCGCGGCGCTGAATCGTATGGTCGAGGAATCTGCGATAGGCCTTCGCCGCCGGCAGCAGCTTCACGTTTTCGAAGCGGCGGAGATTCATCCCGAGACCGCGGGGATATTCGAGGAAGAGCTCGGGATGCGGCCGTTCCGCCACGAGGCCCCCGGTCTCTTCCTCGAAGAGGTTCTCGGCGAGCGCGCGCCGCACCTCGGCGATCGGACACTGCACGTACGCCCAGCCGACCATGACGGGAAAATCGCGCACGTAGGTCGCGTACTCCTGCTCGAAATGAATGTGCAGAAGGCGCTTCGGCACCATGCCAGAGGTGAACGCCGGCCACGCCCAATGGTCTTTTTTCTCCATGACGGCGAGGAGCCGCTGGAGGAAGGCATCACGCGTTAAGCTGTTGTAGCGCTTCTTCACCGCGGCTGTCGATTAATGCCGCTTGAAGAACTGCACTGACTTCTCATGCTTCTCCGCCGCCGCGCGCGTGTTGAAGGTGCCGAGATTGCGGCGCTTGCCGGTCTTGGGGTTTATCTTCCTGGAGTAAAGACGGTACTTGCCGGAGGCGAGCTTGCGTATCATCGGACTCTCCTTACTTCTTCGGCGGTTGCTCCGGTCCGGTATAGCGCAGAATAAAGATGCCCCAATTTTTATCCGTGATGTAAATATTTCCGCGCGTATCGACGAGCACGTCCTCGGTCTGGCTCACGAGCTTGTCGTAGGGCAGCGGTCCATGCCGCTTGACCGGCGCCGGCGGGACGAACCACGCGACTTCTTTCGGCGCGCGCGGATTTTTGATGTCGTAAATTCTGAGTCCGGCGTTGAAGTAGGTGAGATAAATCATGTCGCCCTGCTTCTGCACGTCCGGCAGATGGTATTCGAGATTGGTGTTGTGGGGGCCGAAGCGGCCGCCCTTGTCGCAGAAATCCGCGTACGGCGCGCCCTTCGGCGGCTCGGGACGCGGCAGCACCGAAACGAGATAAGGCTTGGCCGGGTCTTTGATGTCGACCATCGCGGCGGTGGTGATCGCCCGCTCGCACGCCGGTTTGTCGTTCGGCTCATCGCCGCCGCCGGTCGCCTCGCCGTGAACGAAGAGCAGGTTTTTCCCTGGAATCGGCAGCACGTCGTGCGTCGGAATGCCGCCGAAGGGCGGGCTCACCTGCAAACGCCCGATGAGCTTCGGCTTGGAGATATCCTCGATGTTGAGGATCACGACCGAGCCGCCGTAGCCGACGTAGGCGGTTTTGCCGTCTTCGCCGATGATCGCCGGGCCGTGAAACGAATCGCTGACCCGCGGCTGCTCGCCCTCTTTCTGCCCCGGCATCCACCAGCGGCCCGCCTCCTTGGGGTTCGCCGGATCGCTCACGTCGAGAAAAAGCAGAATGCGCCCGGAGTAGCCGGGCGCCGCGGCCGAGAGGTTGGCGTACTTGCCGCCGGGATAGCCGATGCGATGCACCCCGGTGCTGCCGGTCTTCCAATGCGAGAGCAGCTTCCAGTTGACCGGGTCGCTGATGTCCCAGATGAGCGCGCCCTCTTCGTTCGGGCGGTTCGGGTCGCCGCCCCAGTTGGGCTGTTTGCGTTGCAGGGCGGTGATCATGAGGTTGTCGTGAAATTCCATCTGGATCGTGTTGGTGTTGTCCGGCCCCTCGACGAATTTCACAAACTTCGGATTGGTCGCGTCGGTCACGTCGATGATCGTCCAGCCGCGATGCCACTCGTGGCCCATGTAGAGATACCAGCGCCCCTTCACCTGACGGATCGCCATCTTGAACGCGCCGCCGCGGCCGTCCAAGTCGCTGTAGCCGATCGCTTTCATGTTGCTCGCCTGCCAGCCTTTGGGGATGGGATCGGCGGCGGCGCAGAAGACAATTGCGAGCAACAGCACCGCGAAAGAAATCGTGGAAGCAAAATACCGGGCACTCAGTTTAAAGGATATCATTGGACAACCTCACTCCCCCAGCGT
>Ga0075423_10000957_pt1 | contig 24535 bp, 25 predicted proteins | sample SoiMethybrSBSTD2_FD_80114 | JGI IMG/M metagenome (GOLD analysis project Ga0075423, IMG submission 80114) | Bulk soil microbial communities from a Populus tree surrounding site in Tennessee, USA - Soil MetaG P. TD hybrid SBSTD2 | ecosystem: Environmental > Terrestrial > Soil > Tree plantation... | reverse complement strand
GCCCGAGTTCGACCAGGCCGTCGGGCCTCTCGCCATCGACGAGATCGTGGCCCGTATTTGTGCGGACTTCGGGATCTCTGCCGACTTCTCCCAGCCGGCCCCGCTGCGCGCGCGGCGCTCACGACCGGAGGTTCGCGACGCCGTGCTCCTCGTGACGGAGAGCGATGCCACGAAGCGGTGGGCCCCCGAACGCTGGGTCGACCTGGCTCGAGAGATCCGACACGGGGGCAACGACGTCCGCATGGTCACCCGTGACGAGCCCGTCGCCGAGATGTCCGGCACCGGGATCGACGCCGTCCGGGCTCCGACCCCCGGAGATGCGGTCGACGTGCTGACGTCGTGCCGCGCCGTGGTCGGCATCGACACCGGTTTGACCCACATCGCCGCCCAGCAGGGAACGCCGACCGTCGGGATCTACCGGAACCGGGCCCTCTACTTCCGGTCGTGGCCCCACACTCGGGCGGTCGTGGGGGATCGCTGCGACGAATCCTGCCAGTCGGTCGAGCAGTCATACGCCTACAACGCGCAGGTGAGCTCGCCCGGGTCGGCGTGGCAGCCGCGGACCTGCCCGGTCGGAGCACGCTGCCTCGAGAACGTCCGCCCGGAGGACGTGATGGCCGCGCTGCAGGAAGTGCTGTGACGGAGCTGGATTCGCATCCCGCGAGTCGGGTTCAGAACTCGCAACCCGCCGGGATCGGGAGAGTCGCCGACCTCGGCGATGTCTGCGCATGGAACAACCTCGGTCGGAATGTCGTGTTCGCTTCGCGCGCGTTCCAACCGTACGCAGTGTTCGACCAGACACAGTTCCCCGACGACGACGAGCCGTCTCAATACGATCTCGATGTTCACGCGATCCTCGATGTTCCGGCTGCCGGCGTCGTCGTGGTGTTGAACCACCTCGGTCTCCTGCGGGCGTTCCGGCGATCCGAGATCCGCATCCCGGGTGCGCCCCGCCGCATCGAGCCCGTGTGGACCGCGACCTTCGCGGAGGACATGGAGCGTGTCGTGGCCGTCGGGGACCGCCTCATCGGATCGCGCCCGCGGGAACAGCATGCGGGAGGTGTGCTGGTGTCGGAGCCCATCCCCGAGACGGACGACGGCGCCCGCGTGGATTCGTGCGTCGAGCTGGAGACGTGGGGGATGGTCACGGCGCTCGGTACCGCCCACGCCGACGGGCAGGACCGGGTCGCCGTCGGCGGCAACGGCCGCGTCGGCCTCGTCCCGATCGATCGCGGCGGCGTGGGGCGACTGCGCTGGGAAGTCGGCATCGACTTCGAACCGGCCGCGTTCGCCTGGGACCGAGAGCTTCTGTGGGTTGCCGGCCCGGAGCTCGGCGCGGCCGGGATCGACGACTACGACTGGGAGAAGCTGCGAGGCGGCGGGTTTGCCGCGCTGGACCCCGCCGACGGGAACACCGTCGTCCACGGACGCTTCGCGCACGACCTCGCATGGGGGAACGGGGGAACCGCGGTCGTGATCGCCGCCGGTCTGGTCTGCGGGATCGGCCGGGACGGCGAGGTGGACGTCTTCAGCGCCGCGGGCGGCGAACCCAGGGCCCGCACGGACGCCATCGCCGCCGATTCGCTCGGCATCGCGCACGCCGCGGTCGTGGGCGACCACATTCTGTACGGCTTCAATCGCGGCGGATACCGGCTCCACACCGTCGCCCTCTCGACGCTGGCCACGTGAGCCGCGCGGTTACTGCCCGTACAGCTTGAGGCTCTGATACGGGACGAAGCGCCTCGTACCGTCGCGGACGTCCTCGATGAGGCCGTCGATCGCTCGCTGCAGGTCCGCCAGCTGGCGGTACAAGACCGGGAGGCGCGCCGCGTAGCGATCGGCGTCCGACGCCCCCTCGCCGGCGGCCCGTTCGGTGTGGTCGATCCGGATCACGAGCACCGAGAGTCGATCGAACGCCATCGCGGGGCTCTCCGTCGCGAGCGGGGCCGAATCGGTTTGCGCGACCGCCTGATCGATGGCTGCGTCGATGTCTTCGACGATGTGATGCCTTCCCGTGTTGAGTTGGTCGATCACCCGTTTCGCCTCTGCGACGGCCGCGTCGTCGGCCCCGGGACCGCGTGCCTTGTCTTCCAGGTTCCATTGCTCCAGGTTGCTGCGGAGCAGATCGACCAGCCGCCCGACGTATCCCGTCGGTCGGTATTCCGGGTCGTGCAGGGCGCGTCGGAACTCGGCCACCACGTCATCACCCGTCGGGAGATCATCGTCCGATGAAGAGACACCGGGTCTCACGATCGCCCTTCGACGTAGTGCAAGACCGACCGCGCCGCGAGTGAACCTTGCCCCAATGCGGCCGCGACACGGGGGTAGGCGCCGGAGACGACGTCACCCACGGCGAAGACCCCGGCGCGGGATGCGCGCAGCTCCCGGTCGACGACCACTGCTCCCGACCGATCGAGCTCGAGCTGTCCTTCGAACAGCTGCGTGTTCGGTGCGCGCGCGATCTTGACGACCAACCCCTGGACTGCGACCTCTTGTCGTTCGCCGCTCGACGATCGCACGAGGACGATGCTCTCGAGCCGTTCCGCGCCGTGCGCCGCTTCGAGCTCCCAGCCGGCAAGGTCCTCGATCCGAGGTTGGTCATGAACCTGGCGAAGGATGTCCTGCCGGGCGGTGAGATCCGGCGAGCGGTGGATCAGCTTGACGGACGAGCCTCTGCGCGCGAGCTCGAGCGCATCGAGGGACCCGCTGTCACCACCGCCGATGACCGCGACGTCACGCCCGGCGAAGTGGGAGAGCACTGGCTCGAGCTGGTACGTGATGTCGCCGCCGAATCCGCCGTCGGGGGCGGCGTCGAGGTACTGCTTTCTCGTACCGGTTGCAACGACCAGGGCCCGGCCGGACAATCGCGCGCCGTCGACCTCGATCGCACGAGCTCCCACATCCGCCGTGGTCACGGGATGCGAGAGCCGCACCCGGTCGCCCAGGATCTCCGCTGACTCCAGCAGCGCCCGTTGTAGCGCCAGCCCGTCCGCGAATCGCCCGGCGGCGACGTTGCGGACCGAGTGAAGAATCTCCCGCAGCTGACCACCCAAGGTGGCGCCCGCCTCGACCAGGATCGTGTCGAGCTGGATGTCGAAGCACTCCAGCGCGCAATTCACCCCGGCTGCGCCACCCCCGACGATGACGACGTCGTGCTGCTCTTCGCCGTTCATCTGGTCAGCGTACGGTCAGCCGCGTCGGGCAGCATCGAACGGCGGCCCGAGGTACAGGATGAGACGATCAACTCCCAAGGCGGCCAGGTCGGCGCGCGCCGGCGAGCCGACGTCGAACCAGTTCTCGTGGAACGCGGAGTAGACGGTCACGAGAAAGTGATCAGCGTCCCGGCCGGCATCCACACAGGCATCGCGTGCGATCGCAACCAGCTCAGGCAGGCGCGGATGCAAAGCGGGAGCGTTGATGCCGTCGCCGACGCGGCCGGCGACCTCGGCCATCTTCGGACCGAACGCGGCGATCACGACGGGCGGAATGGGGTCGGGCCGAAGGAAGCCCGGCGTGTCCCACAGACGCCGCATCTCCTCCACACACGCCTCCACGCGCGCCCGGCGCACGGGATCGGCGGCGTCGGCGCGCCCGATGGCCTCTTCCTCTTGCCGGAACGGCACGCCGGTGCCGCCGCCCGCGCCGAGGCCCAACAGGAGTCGTCCCCCGGAGACGTCCTGGAGGGTTGCCGCCATCGATGCGAGCACCCCCGGATCGCGGTTCGCGACGTTCAACACCAGCGGTCCGACCTTGACATCGGAAGTCGCGACGGCGATTGCGGTCAACGTGGTCCAGCACTCGAGCACGTGCGACGCGCCGAAGACACGCCCGTCGAGATGATCCGGCGCCCAGATGCCCCCGAAACCGCCGGCAACTGCGGCGCGGACCGCGTCGTGCACCTGGACCCACGATGCGTCGAACGGGTCGAGGCGGAGATCAACCTCCAACAGGCTCAACTCCCTGGGATCGGGTGCCCGGCTTCGATGTCACCGATCTCGTTCATGCCGAGTTGCCGTGTGCCCGACCGCTCGCACACTCCTCCATTGGGGGCGAGCACAAATGCGACGTGATCGCCGGTGTCGATGCGCTCGATGATCGAGCCGGCGAACCAGTCGCAGCGGGCGAGTACGGGACAGCCATCGGGACCCGAATGCCACTCCACGTCTTCGAACTTGTCGACCTCGTCGCCGGTATGGGCACCGAAGAGGTGCGCCAGGTCCTGATCGCCCTGGCGGAGGAGGTGGACCACGAGGGTCGCCGCTGACAGCGCGATGCGGTACGTCCGGTTCTCCTTCGACAGCCAGACTCCGAACCGTGGGGGCTTGATGCTGCACTGCGTTGCAAAACCGACGAGGCAGCCGTCGCGCTCGGTCTTTGCCGCCGTTGTCACCACGTATGCCGGACCATGCACGTCGGAGACGATGGCGTCGAAGGCTTGCTCTTCCTGGCTCACTTTGCTCATTTCCTCCGGGTTTCGACCCGTGCCGGGAGCATCACGACGGTTTCGAAATCATTAGCTTCGCGTCCGGTCGTGCCTCCCCGCCCAAACGAGCAAGGGTGATCCGATGGCTCATCCGCTGGACGGCGTTGGGCTCAACTGCGACCGGGCGCGTGACCACCTCGACACGCTCGAGAGAGAGTTCGATGCATTCGAGCACGACGCCTACCGGTTCCGGCACGACGTCGAACGCGTCGGGAGAGAGCACGTCTACCGGGTCAAGGCCGTCCGGAAGGCTCGCCCTGAATGGGGGCCGGTCATCGCCGACTGTCTCCGCAACGCCGCGTCGGCTCTCGACCATCTCGCCTACGAGCTCGCGATCCTCCACACCGGCACGCTGCCGCCCGACCTCGCTCGCGATACCCACTTTCCGATCTACGGGTCGCCGGGAGAGTTCTGGGAAAACCTGCACAAGCTGCGCGGCATCGGACCGGACCAGGTGGCACCGTTGGAACGACTGCAGCCGTATTACGGACGCTACGGTCCCGACTACGACTCGCTGATGATCCTCAAGCGCTTGTCGAACTTCGACAAGCACCGGACACTCTGCACAACTGCGTACCGATTTGGCGGCACCTACCACTACGACCCCGACAGCCTCATCGAAACCGCCTTTCCCGAGGGTCGCCTCGAATTGGGCGCAGAGCTCGCCCGATTCACGTTCGATCCCCCTGACCTGGAAATGGACGTGGAGCCGAGTTTCGTTGTGCGCATCGCGTTCCGAGACACACCGCTCGCCGATGGCGTCAGCGTCTGGGCGCTGCTGAACAGAATCTGCACGCGCGTCGAGATGATCGTCGACCAGTTCCGACCGTTGTTCAGCGAATTCGCGTGACGGAGATGCCGCGCCGACGCGCCTAGTGGGTCTTGTAGTCCACGACGCCGGCGCCCTTGACGCCCACGGCGAAGCAGAAGCAGTGGATGGCGCCGCCGCCGACGGGGCGAAGGCTGTGGACCTGGTCGGGCGGGATGTAGACGAGGTCGCCCGGTTCCACCGGGCGTTCCTCGTCGTCGACCGTCATGACGCCACGTCCCGACATCACGAAATACCACTCGTGCGTCGGGTGACTGTGGGGGAACACCGCGCCGCCCGCCGCCACCTCGAACTCGTTGATCAGCTCCACGAACCCGCCGTCGGTCAGCTCCTTTATCTCCCGGGGGTGGACGAGATACCAGACGGGCACGGTCCCGTTGTGCTCGACCTCCGGCTCCCGATCGACGATGGATCTCACGTCCATTGGTATCGCCCTCCTCGCTGAGGTCCGCAGCCCGAGATATCGACGGCGAAGCGCCGTCAGTTGCGCAGATCATGCCGCCATGCCGGCGGCATGGCGAGCCGCGTAACCCCTCTCGTATCTAGCAATGGAGACGCAACCGTGCGCTCCGGCGCGACGAGGTGAGCCATGAACTGCTTGATCGCACGCGACAAGGTCCCCCGCAGGGCGCCAAGGCCCGACAGCCGGTCTGAGCCCGATCTCTGCGAGCTCGTCGACACGCTCCGATGCCGGGGCTACGCGGTCCACCTGGATTCCTCGTGCGCAGCGACACGCGCTCAGGTGGCGACGCGCGCCGCGAGTTTCGTCGAGTCTGCGCTCGCCGTCGTGGGCAATCCGAAGTCAGGCGAGGCATACGTTCGTGTCAGCGGATCCACCACGTCGCTGTTGGTCGAAGTGACTCACCTGAGCTTCAGCGCACACCGTTCGCTCGAGCACGACGAGGCGGCTCTGACCGCACTCGATGACTTGCGTCAAGAGGTCTGCAATCGTGGTGAATGGCTCACGATGGAACGCGGGCCGCGAGGCCAGCTGCGCATCGCCGCCGTCATCAAGGGTCCACCAGCCGATCGGCGTGACAACGAGGCGAGGAACGACGATGGCGAGCGCTGATTCACCCCGGGCGGCATCGCTCGCCTGGGTTCTACGCGGACTGTGTGGACTCCTGGGCCTGGCGGGACTGGCCGGACTCGCCCTCTCCGCGTCGGCACGTGCGTCGACGCCATTCGCGGCCGGCGAGGCTGTCGCCTCGCTCATCGTGATCGCATCATCGGTGGTCTTGTTCCGCTCCTCACGCGGACGCGAGCGGCCCGTGACCGGGTTGCTCCCGGGTGAGCTGGCGCTCGACGGTGCCTTCCTCTACCTCGCGATGACCGCCGAGACCTTTCACGGTCAACATGCCGTCTCTCGTGAAGTGGGAATCGCTCAGTTCGTCATCGTGATCCTGGAGCTGGTCGCCGGGTGTGGCGCTCTGGTGTTCTTCCGCACCGAACGACGGGACGCGAGATCGGTGTTCGCGATGGCGGTGCGCGGCGGCGTGATGCTCGCGGTCGGCTCGCTGCTGTTGGCGATGGCGGTGGCGGCTGCGTCCGGTTCGACGTTCCATCTGCCGGACTGGAATTGGACGAGCTTCGTCGGTCTCACAGTTCCGGGAATTCTCGTGCTGATTGCCCGAGAGGAGATGAAGAAGCATTGGCGTCCTGCCGGCCACCCGGCCTTGGCTGTCCTCCGGACCGAGGGCCTCCTCGTCATCGGCCTCTCCTTGATGGTGTGGGGCAGCACCGCCAACCTGACGCTCGGCGCCGACGCGTTCCACATCGGCGTTCGGGGCGACGTGATCGGCGCCGGCCTCTGGATGCTCGCCGCGGTTGCGCTACTCGCCCGGCGAGTGGTCTGGCCAGGAGCGTCGATGACGTCCCGGCGTCGCGAGATCGCCGTTGCCGTCGCCTACACGCTGGCGCTGACGGTCTTCGTCTTCGGAGAACGTGCCGTCGTGCTCGGCGGATCCCCTGCGATCGCGATCCGGCACGTGGGCATTGCTGCAGCTCTCGCCGCCGCCGCCGTCCTCGTGCTCGCCGTCATGCGGCCGCTGGCGCTCGACCGGGGTGTCGTCCCGGCGTCTTGAGGGAGGAAAGCTTGCAGGCGTCCGCGTACGCCGCCCTGTCGGGCATCGCCGGGCATCGGAGAAGTATTGTCACGCATCTGCGGAGTGTTTCGGGTGACACCTACCCGGACTGGGATGCGATCTACCTCGACAATGTCGAGCGGCTGTACCGGATGATGTTCAGCCGGGTCGGGAATCGACCTGACGCCGAGGATCTCACCGCTGAAGTGTTTCGAGCTGCGCTCGGGCCGCTGCGGACGTCGGCTTCAGTGGGCGAAGTGCGGGCGTACCTCCTCACGACGGCACGCACCGTTCTCGCTTCGCACTGGCGGCGGCGGTACAGCATGGAGATCAGCTCGATCGATGTCGAGGCTGAAGTCGCCTCTCCTCGAGACGACCCACCGCAGGAGAGCGATGCGCCGCAACGGGTGACCAACATCCTCGCCGAACTGCCGGAACGCTATGGGCGCATCCTCCAGCTGCGGTTCCTCCAATCCAGCTCCCTCAAAGAGGCGGCGCGGGCCATGAACATCAGCTTGAGCAATGCCAAGGTGCTCCAGCACCGAGCGCTCCGTCGGGCTGCGCAGCTCATGGAGGAGGAACGATGAACTCACGCCGTCTGAACGCGTTCGTCGAAGCCTTGCTGCGAAACCGTCGGCCCAAGAAGTTCAAGCCGGACGCCGATGACGCCGACGCCATGCGCGCCGCGATCGAACTCCGGGCTTCCCAACCCGACGAGGCGCGCCCCCGTCCCGAGTTCGTCACGGACCTCCGCCGCCAGCTCGACCGCGACCTCGGCGGCGACACCAGCCCCGAAGATCAGCTCGCGAGCCGGCGAGTGTCGCGGCGCCACATCCTCGAAGGCGTCGGCATCGCAGCGGCGGCCGTGACGGCAGGCGTGATCCTCGACCGAGAAGTGCTCGACACCGGCCACACGACCACCCCCAACGTGGAACGCCAGCTCGTGCCCAACAAGGGAACTTGGCAGCCCGTCGCCGCGAGCGCCGACCTCACCAATGGTCAGGTCGCGCCGTTCAAGACGGGCTCCACCGTCGGGTTCGTCGTCAACAACGCCGGCACCGTGCAGGCAGTCTCGGGCGTCTGCACACACCAAGGCTGCCTGCTACAGCAAAACCCGACGGCAGCGCGCCTCGAGTGCCCGTGTCACCGCGCCTCCTTCTCACTGGACGGCGAGGTCATCACCCACGAGCTCAGCCAGAAACCCCCACCCCTGCCACATCTCTCGGTTCGCGAACGCGACGGCCGAGTCGAGGTCTTCACACCGCCAACCGTCTGACGGCCGGACACGCCTCCGACGCGCGCGAGTCAGTCCGGGCGATCCCTCAGCAGGGGTCCACGGACCAGGGACGCTTGCCCTGCCATTGGTACGTGGTCCAGGCCATCTCGTCCTGGTCGTACTGGGAGGCGCGCCGCGGGTCGAGGCCGACGAGATCGCCGCGGCCGGCATGGTTGGCGGCGAGGTTCCACGTGCTCTGCAGGAACTGGTAGGCGCCATAGGCGGGACCGCCCGGGTTGTACGCCTGGTAGTTGTCGCTGCTCTCGTGGCGGCGCACACAGGTCAGGTACGGGTCGTTGTGGTGCGGGCTCACGCCGCCGGTCGGTACGGAGTTGGCGGGGACCGGCGCCGGGTTGTTCGGCCGCGGGGCTGGTTGCGTCGTGGGGGGCGCCGCGGCAGCCGCAGCTGCGGCAGCGGCAGCCTCCGCCTCGGCCTGCTGTTGCGCTTGAAGCTGCTGGTCGAGCGCGACCTGTCGTTGCGTCTGGGCCGCGACGAGCTTTGCGTTGACTTCCACGTCCTGGTCCTTGAGGCGAGCCACCGCGTCCGCCTGTTGCCCCCGCGCTGTCTCGAGGTCCTGATGCTCACGCGACAGATCGTCTTGCGAACGGCGCAATAGTCGGACGGCGTCGTCATCGTGCGCGTTCACCAGATCGAGCAACTTGATCCGCTGCGCCGTGTCGGCTGCGCCCGAGCTGTCGAGGAACACGCTGCCGAGCGAGTTCCCGCTGCGCTTGTACGCCGCGACCGCCCGATCGTTCGTGATTTGCTTGAGCTCGGTCACCCGCTGCCGCGTTTCGTCGATGCGACCCTGCACCTGGGCGATCTGTGAGTCGAGCTGCTGGGCGCGCTGGAGCGCATCGAAATACGCGCCGGCCACGTCATCGACCTGCGCTTGGGCTTCGGCGACGGCTTGGTCCGCCTGGGTGACCGGGTCAGCCTCCTGCGCCGACGCCGGCCGCGCAGTCGCGGCCAGCAGGGGGATCAGAAGCCCACTGGCGACCATGAGCGTGACTACCAAGCGGTGGCGGAGCAAGGAATGAGCGACGCCAAACGCTACCGACCGGGCGGGCGCGTTTCGCGGACCTCGCCGGGGTGCAGGCGGTGACGCTCGGCACCGCGACGGATTTTGGCCTCGGGGGCGTTACCCTGCGCGGCTGGTGAGGGCACTGCGCATCCCGGCGCGGGTGGTGCTTGGTCGCTTCGCGGTCGCGTTGGCGGTGACCCTGCCGATGGTCCTGGTCGGCATCGTCGGCGTGAACGTGTTGATCGACCAGAAGATCGCTTCGATCCCCCGGGTCAAGCTCAAGACTGCTCAAGATACGAACCCTGGTGGCCCGGCCAACTTCTTGCTGATCGGGTCGGACAGCCGTGCCTTCGTCCAAACTCCCGATCAGGCCCAGGCATTCGGCAGCCAGGCCACCAACGGGGGGCAGCACTCGGACACTCTCATGGTCATCCACGTCGATCCGGCTCAACAGACGGGCTACCTGGTCTCGTTTCCCCGCGACCTGGAGGTCGACATCCCGGGCATGGGGAAGCAGAAGATCAACGCCGCGTATGACGTCAGCCCGCAGAAGGTCATCGACACGCTCGCCCAGGACTTCAACGTCCCGATCCAGCACTACTTCGAGGTGGACTTCCAGAGCTTCCAGGGGATCGTCGACGCGATGGGCGGCGTGCAGATCTACATTCCGGCTCCGGCTCGAGACGCCGAGAGCGGCTTCAATTTCGTCCCGTTCAACTTCCACCCCGGTTGCTTCCTACTCAACGGCGCACAAGCGCTCGCGTACGCGCGGTCGCGCACTCTGGAGGAGTACATCGACGGGAGATGGCAGGTCACCGGCCAGGACGCTCCCGACCTGCATCGCATCGAGCGCCAGCAGACCTTCCTGCGCCGCCTGGGAGCCCAGGCCTTCAAGCAGTCGGTCAATGACCCGCTCGCCGCCAACCACATTGTCGACAAGACGTTTCCGAAGCTCAAGGCCGACAACAGCCTGAGCCGCGACGACATCAACAAGCTCATCAGGTCGTTCCGGAAGGTGGACCCGAACGACCCGAACAGCCTGCAGACCGTGACGCTTCCGACCGTGGTCGGCCCGACGACCCCGTCCCTCGGCTCGGTCCTGCAGTTGAAGGAACCGGACGCCGAGCTCGTGCTCGCCCGGCTGCGCGACTTCAACTCCGGCCCACCCAAGCAGCAAGGTCCCAAGCCGGCGCAGATTCGTGTCCACGTCTTCAACGGCTCGGCCAGCAACGGCGCCGCCTCCACGGCCAGCGCCGATCTGCAAAAGCAGGGCTTCGTGACTGCGGGTGTCGGCAACCACCCGCGGTTGGCCGCCACCGAGGTGCACTACCGGCGGGGTTCCCAGGACAAAGCCAAGGTGGTCGCGAGCTACCTCGGCGGCGTCGGCAAGCTCGTCGAGGACAAATCGGTTGTCGACGCCGACGTCAACGTCGTGCTCGGTACGAACTTCAAGGCGGTCGTAGCACCTCCGAACGCCACCGCCCCCGCCGCGAGCACACCTTCGACTGCCCCCGCGTCCGCACCCGCGTCAACCGCCGCGCCCGGCAAGGCGCCCGCCAAGGGAGGCGCGCAGGCACCTCCCGCCGATCCGACCCAATGCTGAACCGTCGGCGCGCGGCCGTCTGAAAGGACATCGCTCATGACGCCCATCCTCGCCAACATCGCCGGGCCCGACCTGCTCATCATCGTCGGCATCGTCGTGCTGCTCTTCGGGAGCTCCCAACTTCCCAAACTGGCTCGTTCACTCGGTCAGGTTTCGAAGGAGTTCAAAAAGGGAGTGAGTGACGAAGAGAACGACGACGCGGGTGGTACCGAGGCCAAAGACAAGAAGAGCTAGCTGCCCGACCGGAGGGATGGGAGGCAACGATGGCGACCGGGATTGGTGAGCCGCCGCGCGTCAGGAAGCGTCGTCGCGGGTTTCTGGCGATGTGGGACCGCCATCCCGGGGTACCGTCCGGCGACGAGCTCACCTTCAGTGAGCGCGCCGCCGACAAGATGCGAAACGGCATGGGTTCGTGGCCGTTCGTCTTCGGCTTCATCGGAGTGATGGCGGCCTGGGCGATTGCGAACTCGGTGTTCTATTTCGCCGGCACAAACGGCAAGCACGGCTTCGACCCCTACCCGTACATCTTGCTGAATCTGTTCCTGTCGATGGTCGCTGGACTGCAGGGTGCGATCCTGCTCATCGCCGCGAAGCGCTCGGATCAGATCGCCAGCCAACTCGCCGAGCACGACTTCCAGACCGACAGCCAGGCGTTCGAGCGCATCGAAGCCGTGCACTCGCGTTTGGAAGAGATGGCAACCGCCAACCGCCAACTGCTCGAGCAGAACAGCGAGATCCTGCGCAGCTTCGCCGGGGCCGCCAAGCCCGGACCGCCGGACTCGCACTGAGTCACGGGCCGGGCGCAAAGACGATGTGGCCTTCGGCATGACTGGACGCGGGGCCGTCGGCGATCTTGCGGACCGAGCACGTGCGGGCACAGCGAACGGCAATGGTCTTCGCGCCGCCCTCGGACGCCACGATGAGGTCGCCCGGCCGCACTCCTGCCTTGACGAGATCCGCTCCGGAGACGCGCAGGATGCTGTCGGTGCCCGGATGAGGGTTGCCGGGGGAGCGACGGTCGGCAAGGTAGGCCGCTCCAGTTCGATCGAACCCGGGCGGGACGAAGCCCGCGCTCTCGACTCCGATGTCTGCGCCGCTCGGCAAGCCCGACCGGGCAACGGTGTGGACGCCCCCTCCTGGGTCGATCGCCAGGATGCGTCCGCTGTACTCGTCCGGCGCAATCAGGTCGCCGGCGTAGGCGCCGAACGAGGCCGGCGCGACCTGGATGCCGCCCTCGAGTCTGGGGGCGTGCGGCGCGATCGTGCTCACGCCGCCGGCGCAATCCAGCGCAAGCAGCGCAGTGCCGTCCGAGAGCGCCGCCGTGACCAGGAGCCGATGACCAAAGCGGCCGACGTCGTCGAACGCGATGCCGTTGGGCATCGTGCCACCCTCGAGGTCGGCGAACCGCCGAGCCTGTCCTTGGGCGTCGATCTCGACGACCCCGGGCGGGTTGCTCGGCTCGATTGCGTAGACGGTGTCGGCGGTGAACGAGCAGGCGGTGCCATCCACCATCTCGTTCGAGGCGAGCGCGATGTAGGGCTCGGGGCCGGGCGCGGTCGAATAGCCGTCGGGCCCTCGGGCAAAGGGGCTCGGCTGGGTACCGAGGCGAAGAGTCGACAGAGCGCCGTCCGCGGCCACCGTCAACGATCCGTCGGTCCGCGGGCCGGTCAGATCGACGACCGCCGGCACGTGCAGGAACGAACGCCAGCGCGTGGGCAGCGCCCGACCATCGGCTCCCGGAGCGAAGACAGAAGCTCCGAGGGCCAGGAAGACGACCAACGAGACGGTAAGACCCCGTACCGACCTCACGTCGCTCAGCATGCCCCACTGCTCGGGCGCTCGTGAGTCGCGTTCGCTCGGCGCGCCGGTAACCGCCTGGCTGAAGCTACCTGTGGCTCACGCTACGGGGTGCACGGCTGGACCGGATGATTCGGGTCGCACTGAGGAATGTGCGTCGTCGTCGACGACGGCGTCGTCGTTGTCGTCGATGTGGATGGCGAGGATCGGGGCGGGGAAGACTGCGGCGGGGCCGACTGTGGTGGCGAGGACGCCGGCGGAGCATTCGGGTTGGTGGCAGAGGGTGTCGTGCCACCTGCCGGGAGGTAGAGCGTCGCACCGGTATTCACGTCCACGAGCACGAAGATGTTGATCGTCGTCACGTTCTTCACGACCGTCGTGTAGTTGTAGCCGCCGTGCCAGTAGGACCACGTCGGCCCGGTGTACGTCGGCGGTTTCGAGTAGGTCGGCGGTGGCGTGAGCGGGTTGCCGCAATAGCACTTGGAGACCGGTTCGCCCTTGTCGTCGACGAGGACCGCGGTGCCGGCCTGGAGAACTGCGACGTGCGCAGTTGCCTTGCCGTTGCTGAAACCGTGGTTGGTGACAAGGGTGTCCGAGCGCAGGATCACCGGGGTCAGGGTGTTGATGTACGTCGGGATCTGCGACGGCTGAATGCCCAACACGCCCGCCCACGCCGCACCCTTGTCGGGGTTGCTCTGCAGATAGGTGATCATCTGGTTCTTGTCGCACACCTGCTGGTTCAGGGATCCTCCGTAGAGCCCGGCGGTACCACCTTGCGCCTGAGAGTTCGGTGACGGCATCACCGGCTGCGCAGGGGGCATGTCGGTGCCCTGCGGCGGAGTAAACGGGCTCTTTGCCGTCGAGACGGGCTCGGTACGCACTGATGCCCCGGCCGGTGATCCGCCGCCACCTCCGGAGAAGACCAGGACCGCAAGCACGACGATGATGATGAGGAGGACGCCAACCCCGCCGCCGATCAAGTACCGGTTTCTGCGGGTTCGACTGCCCGTGGCCGCCTCGGGGGGTGTGGGCGTCACGGATTACGCCCTTGCAGCGGAGTAGCGAGATGTGCCACCGATCCTCCCTGCCCTCACCACCCCGCAGGAATGTAACGCCGGTGTTGTGAACGGTCAACGACCTGCAAGGGAGGCGGAACGCTCGATCAAGTCGCCGGCCAGGTCGTCAGACTCCGAGCGTCCCGGGGTGAAGTGCAGCGCACTGTGCAGCCTTGGCCGGGTCGACCGTCGGGCTGGGCAGTCTGGGTGGCTTGCGGAAGTTTGGATGCGCGAAATCGAAATACTCGAGCAAGGCGTTCGCCTTGGCGTCCCGCTGAGTGAGCGGTGGCAGCCCGAAGCGCCGCTCGATCAACGCCAAGATCGACGTGTGGTCGCTCACGCGGTGAGAGACGAAGTGCTGCTTCGAGAAGGGGGACGCCACGACGAACGGCACCCGGACGCCGTAGTGGTCGAATGCCGCCGGCACGTCCCCAGGGCCGAGGATCGGCGGAACGCCGTCGGGAACGGGTGCGGCCGGCGGCGCGACGTGGTCGTAGTAACCACCGTGCTCGTCGTAGGTGAGGATGAACGCGGACGACGACCAGTCGCGGCTCTTCATCAGCGCGTTCACGACGCTGGCGGTGAACTGCTGTCCGACTTGGAAATTGGCCGGGGGATGCTCGTCCGTCTCCATCGTCACGTCGCCGATGTAGGTCGGCTCGACGAACGCGACCTGCGGGAGTGAGCCTGCTGCCGCGTCGGCAAAGTATTGCGAGATCGGTTGGACCTGATCCATGTGTGCCTTCACGTCGGCGAAGAACGACGCGGTCGGGAACTGCGCGTAGTAGACCTTCCAACTGATCCCGGCCTGCTGGAGCCGCCCGAAGATCGTGGGCTGGGTCCAACCGCCGTCGGGCGGGTTGTCGTTCTGGATGTGACCGAACGACGTAGCCGCCATCTCGTAGAAGCGGTTCGGATAGGTCGGCCCCGGCACCGACGCGAAGTACCGGTCGCCGACTCCGAAGGTGTTTGCCAGTCGGTACGACAGCGGAAGGTCGCTGGCGTTGTAGTAGCCCATCGCTCGGCTGCCGGTCGGGTCGGCCGGGATGGCGTTCTGGGCCGTGAAGCCGTCCATCCGGCCACCGTTGATCTCGGCGTGGGTTCCGGTCCATGCATGATTGAGGTCATCGACCTCACAGGCCGCGCTCTGGTGAAACGGCGCGATCTTGGACGACGGGTCTGCGGGATTCGGATTTCCCGACAGCGGTTTGGCGGGACGGTGCAGAGCGCCGAAGTACTCGTCGTAGGACCGGTTCTCCTGCATCAGCACCACGATGTGCTGTAGGTCCCGCAGATGGGGCACTTGACGACCATCGCTCTTCCGTTGGTTGTCCGCCGACGCGCCCCCGGCGAGCACGGTCGCCACCAACGCGAGCGCAAGGACAACCGCGGCGACCTGCTTCGTTCCCCTCATGTCGTTCGTCTGCCTCCCCAGAACGGATCGCAACCTTAACCATCTCCCTGGCGCTCGGCCGCGGGGCCGCCTTCATCATTCCTTCATACGCGGGCGAGTACGAGTGCCGGGTGCTCGAGCAGTTGGAGCGGGGGGATCGATCTCGCCGCCGTGCCCGGAGCGTCGTCGAGTCAACCGAGAGCGGGCCCCGGCTTCGCGAGATTGCCACGGCACTGTTTCCGTGGCGCGAGGTCGTGGTTCCGTGGATGGTGTCGCGGCTGGTCTCGGCCACGCTGATCGTGGCGACGGCTCCGACGAGCCGAATGGCGGCGGGAACGGGCGCCTTCAGCCGGTGGGACGGGGTGTGGTACCTGCTGATCGCCCGCTCCGGGTACGGGCACCCTCCGCTGGGCGCGGTCCAGAACCGGTGGCCCTTCTTCCCGGTCCTGCCCGGTGTCATCGGCGCGCTGCGGACGTTCGACATCCCAGCGCGGGGCGGCATCATCGCCCTCAACCATCTGGCGTTCTTGCTGGCTCTGGCAGGCGTGTGGCGCATCGCGCGTCGCCACACGTCAGATGATGCATCGCGGCTCGCCGTGTGGGCCCTGGCGCTGTTCCCCACCGCCTTCGTCTTCTCGATGGTCTATCCGTCGGCGATCTTTCTCGCGACATCGGTCTGGGCGTTCGTCCTCGTCGAGGAACACCACGACGTGTTGGCAGGCATGCTCGCGGCGACTGCGGCCCTCACGCGACCGAATGGCTTCGTGGTAGCGATCGCGCTGACGATCGGCGTCGCCGCCGCGGCGTCCCGGCCGTGGTGGCGCGCTGCTCGCGTTGGCGGACCCGCGTTCGTGGCGCTCGGCTTGTGGTGTGCGCTGTGCTGGCACTGGACCGGGAACCCCATCGTCTTCTTCACGGCGAAACGCGGTTGGCACGAGGTGGGTCTCGTCGACTTCGTCCGCCATCCGATCCGGGATCCCAATGTGTACCTGCACCTCGCGTTGGGGGTCGCGGCGGGTGTCGTCCTGCTGCTCCGGCGACGACGGCTGCCGGCGTCCTGGACGTTGTTCAGCGGGCTCTACCTGATCCCCTCACTCGGTCTCGGGCTTGTCGGTCTCGGCCGGTACACGAATGAGTGCTTCCCGCCTTTCGTCGCGGCCGGCGAGCTCCTCGAGCGCACGCGTGCGGCGACTCGACGTCGTCTCTTCCTGATCGCGGTGGGACTGCAAGCGGCTGGTGCGTGGTGGGTCCTCCACCAGGCCCACGTTCCCTGAGACAGGTCCCGAAACGCCCACGTCGCGCTTCCGGTCATGCGACGTTCGCGTGCGCCCGGTGCTGAGGACGCCTGCGCCGGCGAATGCGATGAGCGCCGCGATCGGTGCTGCGTAGGTGAGCAGACCCATCATTGCGTTGTGGAACACGGCGCCCTCAGCGGGAAGTGGCAGCTTCCATGCCGCCAGGAGCAGCGCGGACTGGGTCCACACGACCCAAGCCAGCGGTGAGGGGCGGCGGTCGGCGAGCACGGGGAGCGCCCAGGCCGTGTACCAGGGCAGCGTGTACTCGGCTGCAATCGTGTACGAGGCAGTCGCCGCGCCGATTGCCTGATCGGGACGCCGCCGCCGCATCGTTCGCCACGCGAGAACGACAGCGAGAACGCCCGACAGAGCGAGCGAGAAGTACGAGAACGCCGTCAGTGCCGGAGGTACGTAAGGAAAGAGGTTCCGTCCGGCGTCGTTGCCGACGAGCCACTCGGCGGGCACGTTCCAGAGCGAGCCGGGTGTCACCGTCTGGTTCGCGCCATGGAGAACGCGCAGCGCTCCCGGCAGGAAAGGGAGATAGCCGAGCGTGACGATCGCGCTGGCGGTCGCCACCGCGCGGAACGGCAGCTGCCGATCGCGCTGTCTCCAGCCCCACGCCACGACGCCGACGAGCGCCAGGAAGGCGGGGAGCTTGATGAGCGTCGCGAGCCCGATCACGACGCCCGTGGCGACGCCCCACCGTTTCGCGGCCAGCATCGCGCTCACGAGGACGGCCAGGCCGACCAGGGCATCGATATGACCACCGTTGACGAGCGCGGCGCCGAACAACGGGTGCAGGCCGAGCCAGAGCAGCGCGGCGGTGCTCCGAGTCCGGCGCCACACCAGCGCCAACGCGATCACGACGGCGGCGGCCATGCTCATCTGGAAGAACAGTCGGGTCGCGGTCGGCGAGTCGCCCGCGACGAAGGTGCCGACGGCGGCGAAGCCGACGAACACCGGGCCGTAGACCGACCCCCGGTGGCGCCACACCGGACTGACCTCGCGGTATAACGCGTCCCCACGGAAGTCGGCCGGCACGTGGTTGTAGGGGCTCGCGTTGTGCACGCTCACCATGCGTCCGTAGGCGGCATACGACCACACGTCGTTGGAGCCACGCGGCGGTATCACCACCGCCGACGTGAGCACGAGCCCGATCGCGACGACCACCGCTCGTAGCCCGAGCCGCGGCTGGCGCCACTCGAGCACCGCCAGCCGCGCGCACGTCGCCGTCGACAGCAGCACGACCAACGTCACGAACACCGCATGAGGTGGCGCGACTGCGGCGATGAATCCACCGCACCCCACCGCCACCGCGAGGAGAGACCAGCGCTCCGCAAGCCCGCCGCTGAACATCGTGTTCAGTCGCGAGCCGCGGATCGGTCGATCTCTCTGCAGCAGGCCTCCTGCACGCAGCTCGGTCGATTCCCGCCGGCGGGCGACGTCGAACGAAGGCTCAGGCATCGGTGGTGGTGGGGACCCGATCGCCATCCTCGGCTGAAGGCGCTGACTCGGGTGCGCGACTGATTGTATGTCGCGTCGTCGTCCCACTCGTCTCGTCCAAGAAGACAACGCTGATGTACACGGCGACGGCCCCCGCGATCGCGAGCATCATCCCGAAGATGGTGATCCCGGAATCGTTGAGGGCGGTGTTGAGCACGGCCGCGATGATGAAAGCGATCGCCGTCGGCATGAGCGTTGGGATCCGATCGGCAGCGAGGCGAAGCGGTGAGCCCATCCGAGTCCACAGGAACGCGGTCAGGGCGACGATCACGAGGATGAGCACGACCCAGTGATATGCGGTCAGCGAGTCGAAGGCCTCGCTGGCCTTGCGTTGGATGACCGTGACGGATCCGCCCGATCCGTTGCCGAACGACTCGAAGAAGCGTCCGATATGCGAGCGCTGTCCGCTCGGTCGAAGCAAGTCGAGGAGCCCGGTGACTGCACCGAACCCGACGAGCAGGCCGCCCAGCGCCAGCACGAAGCCACGGCCCACGGACCGTCCGAGCAACAGCCACCCGAGCAGCACGAACGCCGGCGCGTCGGCCAGTGTCCCTCCAAAGTCCTGGCCCCAGATCGGTGACGCAATGACAAGAAGCGCGATTGCCAAGATCGCGATCGAGATGCGCACGCCTCGGGTGCCCCCGACGCGCCATGCCACGAGCCCAGCCAAGGCGATGGCTGCGGTGGTGATTTGGGCGGAGGACAGATTTCCCAGGCCGGCGAAACGGATCCCGACGGTGGCCGAGTTCCCGAAGACGCTGTTGAACTCGGTGCGCGCCCCTGCGAACAAGTCGGCGACGTGGAGGATCAACAGTCCCCCGAGCGCGAGCATCAGGGGATCGAGCATCGAACGACGTCCGACGAGCTCGCAGAGCGCGGCGATGGCTATCGCGGTGCCGATCACGAAGCACCAGAACGCGACGATCCCGCCATGTGCCGCGAAATGGAGCGGCCCGGCAAGGTAAGTGGCGATCAGGTACCCGATCAACGCGAGTGCCACCAACCGCAACCAGAACCGGAGCGCGTTCACGCGACCGCCGACGATGAAGGCGACCGCCAGCACGACCGTAGCGACGATGTACACGTACGTGGCTTCCGTGACCAGGCTGTCTCGGAAGAGGGCGTTCTCGTTTGCGTCGATCAAGGTCATGCGTCGGTGTGCAGCCGACCCACCGCTGGTTTCGACTTGGAGAGGTCTTCCTTCCATTGACGTCGGAGGGCTGACACCGAGCACGTCGAGGATTGTCGGGGCGACGTCGACGAGGGTCGCGAAGCCGGCCCGCCGCGTCGTGCCCGATTGGAGCAACCCGGGCTTCACGCCGGGGGCCTTCACCGCTGCGACGGTCAGGGCGTCCGTCTTTGCCGGATGCGAGGGTCCGACGACGACGACGGCATCACGCCTCGAGTCGACGCCGGCGAGGAGGCGCCCGACCATCGCGTCGGTCCACGCAAGCGCCTGCTTCCGGAGGCGCGTCCACTCCTTGGATGTGGCGAACACCTTGTAGGCATCGGCGCGCTCGAGGTCCGACCCCTCGACCAGGACGACGGATCGCGGCTTCCACGCGGTTCGGAACTCCCGCTCCACGGCATCGGGTGAGAGTCGCAGACCGAACGGCGCGGCCGGGTCTGGTTGCAGCAGCTCGGGCCCCACGGCACCTGCCGGGACCGTGCCGTCCGATCGCATGAGACCGGTCACCGCGTCCCGCCGGTACTGCGGGAGCGGCGGCGTATAGGGCTCGACGCCGTCGGCGTTCGCGATCACGGCGCGACCGAAGCCGGCCCTCGCAAGCGCATCGCCCAGCGCGCCGACCTTGGCGTCGAACATCAACCCCGCGTTCTTGGACACGAGACCGGCGAGACCAAGGTGGACGAGACCGCGTCGAGCGGTGCGTCCCGTTCGCAGATGGAACGCGTCGGATGCCGTGCCGCCACGGAACCGTTCGTCCACCCCGAACGCCTCCCCGTCGGTCACGCCGTCGGTCGCGCTCCGCGTTCCCGCTCCCAACGTGGCATACCCGTCGCCGAGCTGCGATAAGCCGCTCGCCCCCCGGGTCGCAAGATCGGCCACCGCCGAATGGTCGAGCAACTGCACAAGGTGTGGGGCGATCGCCGGATCGAGATCCGCCCATGCGGTCGCCGGCAACGAGAGCACGAGGAGTCGTTGCGGTCGGGGAGTCGTCGTCGACCGATGACGTCGGGGGACCTCTGCCGAGGCGCCGCGCGCAAACACGGCGACGAACGCGAACGCGGCGCCGAAGGCCGTCAGCGCCCACCCGGCGCGGCGTAGGGGATGACGCCAAGAACGTCGAAGCAAGGGGCCCACTGCGGCAGACACGCGGTCGGGCGGCCTTCTTAGCAGACCTCGTCAAAGGACATGCAGCAGTCCGTGCGCTCGTACCCGGCGAGGGCTTACGGCGCCGTTCGGCCGAGGGCCCAGGCCAAACCGCCCGCAAGATGCCGGAGATACGGCGGGCTTTCCCAGGCGCTCGGGAAGTGACCCAGGCTGGTCGAGAACACCCGGCCTTCGCCCTCGGCGAAGCACCACGAGAGCGGAAACCCGAACGGCGGCCGCTTCGCAGCCGCGACGTTGAGGTCGAGCTCGGCCTCGGGGACGCGCACCAGCACGTGCGCGTCGGTCCGCAGATCACGGAACTGGTACACCTCGTCGCGCCATCGCCACGTCCCACCGAGATGAGCGGTGGCGGGATGGTCGGGTTCGACGACGTCGAGCACGACCTCCTGGGTCCACGGATGCCCGTCGAAGCGAGCGCCGACCAGCCGGCCGTACTCGTCCCAGCCATAACACGAGTCGGTGGCCGAGTGGATCGCCACGACCGCGAGTCGACCGGCCCGTACACCGTCGAGCAACGCCGCCCGTTGTCCCGCGCTCCACGGTGTCTCGCCGATCGTGAACAGCGCCACGGCGCGAGCGGCGGCAACCTCGCTCACATCCAGCTCGCGGACGTCATCGACGCGGCGTGCGCGCAACCCGGCAAGCTCGGCGATCTCGTTCACGCCTCTCGCGGCTTGGTCGAGAACACCGTGCACGCCCGCGGGACCGTCACGGTACGGCGCGACCTGTGTCACGAACAGGAGACTCGAGCTCATTCCCTTCCCCAGGTCTGCGCATCGTCACATATCACGCGCTTCACGCCTTCCACTGGTGGCCGAGTCGTTCTGAAGGTCCGCTATAGCGTCACCACTTGTGTTCGCCGTCGTACTCGTCGGCTTCGCGGTCGGACTCTCCAACTTCGGAGCTTCGGTCGGAATAGGACTCGCCGGCGTCACGAGTGCTCTTCGGTTGCGTATTGCGGGCGTGTTCGGCTTCTTCGAGACGACGATGCCGCTCGCCGGTCTGCTCATTGGTGCCCGCCTCGCCAGCTTGTTCGGCTCGACGGGTCATCCCATCGGAGGGCTGTTTCTGGTCGCGGTCGGCGTCTACACGCTGTGGCAGTCGTCTCGAGCTTCCACACGCGGCGAAGCGCTGTGGGCGGATCTCAGTCTCAGACAGCTGGTCGTCGCGGGCTTCGTTCTGGGGATCGACAACCTTGTAGCCGGTTTCGGGCTCGGCGCCTCGTCGGTAAACGTCGTGCTTGCCGCGGTCATCATCGGCGCCATCAGCGTGTTTCTTTCGCTGGTCGGGCTCGAACTCGGCCACAGACTCGGCCGGTTCGCCGAACGCTGGAGCGAGGCGCTCAGCGGTCTCGTCTTCGTTGCGATCGGGATGGCGCTCGTGACCGGACTCGTCGCTTGAGTGACGTCGACCGATGATGCGTCGGTGTTCCGGCAGGGACGGTGGATCCGTCGACAGATGTGTGTACGCCGGCCGGGGATGGTCAAGGGGGCGTGCCGAGTTGGAAGCGATCAGGACTCGGCGGGATCGTCCTTCTTGTCGGCACCTTGGCTCTTGTCGACACCTTCGCTCTTGTCGGCACCTTCGCGCATGCCCTTCTCGAGCTCCGATTTCGCCTGGCCCATCGACCGGGCGAGTTTCGGGAGCTTGCTGCTGCCGAACAGCAATGCGATCAGGGCAAGGACCAGCAAGAACTCCCAGCCGATGATCTCTCCGAGGATGAACATCGTGGGCTCCTTCGCTCTCACGCTCGAGTGTAGAGGCGCAGGGACCGCGCCATCGTCTCGCGGCGTTGATCGCTGCCTCCGACGTATTCGTGCGTTCTCTATGCTCGTGCACGGCTCGGATCCCTGCGTCGAGCTCGAGGAGTACCTCGGCATGAGCCGGTCTCGGACGTTCGTGGTGTTCCTTGTCGTGATCGGAATCGTGACCGCGTCCGGTGGTGCGGCGAGGGCGGGCGGACGAGGTCGCCGGGGCCAACGTGATCGGACGCTGCGGATCGGACAATTGGCGCCGGAGTCGGGTTCGTTGATGGACCTCCTCCCATCGCTCACGGCGCCCGTGACGATGGCGGTCGACGAGATCAACGCCGCGGGCGGCGTACTCGGCAGGCCCGTTACCTACACGCTGGCGGACGACGGCGGTGATGCCATCGCGGCGAAATACGGGCTCGATTCCTTGCTGGTCCACGCGAAGGTCGATGCGATCATGGGTCCGGCATCGTCGGAGTCGACGCTCGGAATCCTCCAGGACATTCGCCACGCGCACGTGCTGACGTGCTCCGGTTCGAACACGGCGATTGAGTTGTCAGCCGCTGGTTCGGGTGGTTACTACTTCCGCACGGTGCCCTCGGACCGATTCCAGGGGCCGGCGCTGGCCCGCCTTGTGCTCGGAGAAGGCCGCAAGCGGATCGGGATCCTCGCGCGGGACGACTCGTACGGCCGCGGGCTCAGGAGCGCGGTGAAGAAGGAGCTGACGAAGGGCGGCGCCAAGGTCGTGGCGGATCTCGCGTACGACAGTCACGCGACAGAACTCGCCGGCGACGTCGGAGAGGTCGTCGCCGAGAAGCCTGACGCCGTCATCGTGCTCGGCCTGGAGCGTGACGGCAGCGAAATCGTGCGATCACTGATCGCTACGGGCCTCGGCCCCCAGCAGCTCCCGATCTACGGGGCGGACGGGATGCGGACGAGCGGGTTCGCGAGCGCGGTCGACTTCAACAATCCCGCGACGGTGGCCGGAATCAAGGGCACGTCGCCGTCGGTGGCGCCCGCGGGGACTCACAACGCGTTTCCCGAAGCGTTCGCGGCGACGGGCGTCGATCCGAGCTTCTCGCCTTATTACTACGACTGCACGATCTTGACCGCGCTCGCCGCCGTAACGGCGAGGTCCAACGAGGCCGTCAAAATGAAGGACGCATTCGCCTCGAACATCCGCGGCAAGCAGAAGTGCAGCACCTTCGCCGAGTGCAAGAAGCTGCTCGAAGAGGGCAAGACGATCGCATACGAGGGAGCCTCGGCCGGATTCGCACACATGAACAAGTTTGGGCGCTCCGAACCGAACGCCGGCGTCTACGACGTCTGGGCATTCGACAACGCCGGCCACAGCAACGCCGAGCCGCCCGACAAACAGATTCGAATCGGTTAGCGCGACAACTGGGTCAGAGGCCGGCGGTGAACTCGACCAGCGCGTCACTGACTGCTTGTGGATGCTCCAGCGGTGGCGCGTGACCGCTCTCGGCTATCTCGACGAAACGAGCGTCGGGGATGCGGTCGGCCATTGCCCTGGCCCTCTCGACTGCCACCATGGAATCGGCACCGCCGTTGATGACGAGGGTCGGCACTCGAATCGATTCTGAGTTGGCGCGGTAGTCGTCGTGCGCAGCGGCCAGGCGGCCGAGCTCGCGCACCACGGAGAGGTCGTAGGTCCGAGCGACCTGCTCCCGCCAGTCCTCGATCCAATCTGCATGCCCGCTGAGAAACCCCGCGCCGATGAGCGCGCTCGAGACCCGAGCCGCGGTTTCGGCGTTCCAATCCAGGACTGCGTCGCTCAGCGCCTCGAGCGTCGCTCTCTGGTCCTCGCTCCATGCCTCATCCAGCGTGCTGATCAACACGAGCGCCTTGACCCGCTCGGGAGAGCGCCGCCACATCTCCTGGGCCACCAGGCCGCCGATGCCGTGACCGACGACGACCGCGTCGCTGATGGCGCGGCCGTCGAGTTCCCGTGCGAACCACGCCGCCCACTCCTGCATCGTCGCGTGTTGCGGCAATCGGGAGACGGCGACGCCGTGCCCCGGCTGGATGACGGCGTGGGGTCTCATCCCGTCGGCCAACGCTTCTTCCT
>Ga0075423_10000956_pt1 | contig 24544 bp, 27 predicted proteins | sample SoiMethybrSBSTD2_FD_80114 | JGI IMG/M metagenome (GOLD analysis project Ga0075423, IMG submission 80114) | Bulk soil microbial communities from a Populus tree surrounding site in Tennessee, USA - Soil MetaG P. TD hybrid SBSTD2 | ecosystem: Environmental > Terrestrial > Soil > Tree plantation... | reverse complement strand
GGCACCGACGCCCCAAAGCTCCTCGTGCAGTTTCGACTGCAAGCAGCCGATGCCTCGACGGTGCGTCTCGCGGGCAGCTTCAGCAACTGGCAGCCGCAGTACGACCTTCATCAAACATCGCCGGGGATCTGGACGATCACGCTGCCGCTGCCGCGTGGTGTGTACGACTACTCCTTCGTGATCGACGGGCAGCGTTGGGTCCCCGATCCGTACGCACAGGCCGTCGACGATGGGTTTGGCGGCACCAATAGCCGCATCGCGATTCTACCGCCTGATCAATCGCGTTCATGATGGGACGGCTGCTTCTCCTGAGCCTGTTGGTTGCAGGCTCGAGCGTCGTTTTCGCGACGCGTGTGTACGCGCAAGGGCTGTCGGTTGACATGTCGGCAGGACGAATCGTGTACGACCCGGTGTCGGTGAATCTCGGCACCAATAACGCGATGGCCACGTTGCGCTATGACGCGTTGCGCGGCACATGGGTCTACACAACCGTCGCGGCTCCGTTGCGCGACGGTGACCCGGTGTGGGGCGCGTTCGGCGGCGGTGGACGTTTCATTCAGTCGGGCGCAACCGACCGACCGATCTTCGTTGGCGCGGACCTCGACGCGCACGGTTTCGTCTTTCGCGATACCGTCGCTCTTTTGAATGGAACGGGTGGCGCGCTCGAAGCGATCCCGTTCGCAAGTGTTGCCGCAGGCCCGGGACGGATCGAAGCGCGGGGCGGATGGCGCGGTCAGACGCTCTCGTTTGCGAGCGAGACCGAACGGCGAGGTGTCGTCGAGGGTGGTGCGCGCGCGATCTACGGTTTGCAGGTCCGACTGCAAGGCGATCTGAAGTGGGTGCATTCGGCTGAAGGCACGTATCCGTTCGTCGGCGGATCGGTGATCTACGGTGGACTTCCCGTTCAAGTGTGGGCGCAAACGGGAAAGTGGCTCAGCGATCAATTGAATGCTGTTGCCTGGGGCGTCGGTGTGGGCGTTGGGTTGGGGACGCGCGCCACGCTGTGGGCGGCCGCGCGACAGGAGACGCCCGATCCGCTCTATTGGAACGCGCTTCGCCGGACGTGGAGTGTGGGTGTGACGCGACGTCTCGGGCGGAGCGCCCCCGCGCTGCTCGAGGCTCCGCGCGCGGATGCGAACGGCGTATTGATCCGCATCCCCGTTTCCGATGCACCTGGAGATGCGCTCTTCATCGCCGGCGATTTCAATCAGTGGATGCCGACGCCGATGCAACGTGATGGCCGCGAGTGGACGATTCGCTTGCCGCTCGCCAAGGGTGTCTATCATTACGCGTTTCGATCCACTCGAGGCGACTGGTTCGTGCCCGCCTCCGTGCCGAGCCGGCGCGACGACGGCATGGGTGGTCAGGTGGCATTGCTGGTCGTGACGTGATGCAGACCGACGACGGCGCCATCATCGCCCGGGTGCTGAACGGTGACGTCGAGCCGTTCTCGGAGCTCGTGCGCCGCTATCAGGTCGGACTCTATCGATACGCGGTGTCGATGGTCGGCGATCCAGATACCGCGGCCGACATGGTGCAGGACGCTCTCGTTCGCGCGTACACGAACCTGGCCTCGTGCCGCGAGCCGGATCGATTCCGCGTGTGGCTGTTTCGCACGCTGCGGAACCGCTGCTTCGATCACCTGAAGGACCCGCGTCGGCGACAAGTGTCGATCGAGGATGTGCCGCCGGTCCCGGATGGACATGAAGGGCCCAGTGAGCGCGCCGAGCGGGCCAGCCTGCGCGTGGAGCTGTTGCATGCCCTCGATCGCCTGCCGCCAGTGCAGCGCGAAGCGTTCTTACTGCACTACGTCGAGGGCCACTCGTACGAGGACATGGCCGAGATGCTGACGGCATCGGTAAGCGCGTTGAAAATGCGTGTATTGCGGGCCCGCGAGGCCCTCGCCGCTCAGCTTCGGGACCACGAAGTGACTTCACAGCCGGGTCGTCGTCTTTCGATCAGGCGCGGACAATGAGCGCCACTACCCTGACCCAACGAGGAGGACATATGAGGATCGCCATTGCGGCGGCGGTCACGCTCTGCGTAGCGTGCGCCGACCTGGCGGTCGCGCAGGTGCAGCCGCCCCAGGATCGAATCAACACCGCCCTTGCACGTGCGCGGCAGGTGGGGATTCCGGTGAGTTTGCTGGAAGCGAAGATTGCCGAAGGCAAAGCCAAGGGCGTCTCGCTCGATAAGATCGCTGCCGCCCTCGAGCATCGTGAAACGATCCTGGAACATGCCAGCCAGGTGATGAAAGGACAACCAGGCAACGGCGAGGCGGAGCTCTCGGTGGCTGCTGATGCACTCGATTCTGGTGTCAGCGATGCCGTGCTGCGAGCCGTCTCCGAATCGGCGCCCCGCGATCGTCGCGCGGTGGCCATCGTCGCTTTAACGCAGCTCGTCGAACTCGGACACGTTCCTGAGGCCGCATTGGAACGCGTGAAGAACGCGTTGAAGCGCGGGCCCGAAGCGCTCCTCAATCTGCCCGCCGAGAGCGGTCGCAAAGACAAGGACAGCGGACCACCGCGAGTTGGACCGCCAGATGCGGCAGGCGGTGCTGGCAATCGCGGCAACGGCGGCGGCAACGGCGGTGGCGGTGGCGGCGCCGGTCAAGGCGGCCCGCCAGCGAGCGTGCCCGCCCCAGGTCAGGCCACACAGCCCACCAAGCCTGACAAAGCAGACAAGGGTCGCGGAACTCCGCCGTCGACCCCACCCGGTCAGAGTCGCGGCGGTCCGCAGTAATCCCCGACCGAACCTTCACATCGTCAATCGCGGCGAAAGCAGATACGGCTGATCGCGAAGCTCGCGTCCGAGCCGCGCATGGCGCTGACGCCACGGCTCGAAGTGCCGCGCAAGCATCACGAGCAGACGCGCTTTATGCGCTGACGACTGACGCGACGCCGCGCGGCTGAAAAAGCCGGCGCCGAGCTCCGCGTACCACCGGATGTTGTGACGCTGCCGCATCTGATCTTCGAAGAACCCCGTGAGCATGAGGCACTGCGCCGCCGCGGTCTCCATGATGAGACCGTCGTCTGCGCATGAGTGATCGACGACGTAGTTATCGAAGATCGCGCCGAGATCTGCAGGGGCAGGAACGTCCACTCCGGCGGTCACCGATACCTGGGCGTAGTGCGCGAGGACGCTTGCGTTGTAGAGGAGTTCCTGTCTGTCGACACCGGCCTCGGAGACGTCCTTGAGACACACTACGAAGAACTCCAGCGCACGACGCTGGTCGACCGCGAGCAGTTCCTGAAGTGGCTCCATGGATCCTCCGCAGCCCGTATTGCAGGGGCTGTACCAGCCCCATCGGCCAGATCTGCCTGGACCTTTATTTAGCCGAGCCGCGATTTGCACACATCGTCCTGCGATGACATGCCCCGAAATACCCGGGCTCGATGACGATTGACAAATCGCGTCTTTGCCCGATTGACATGATGTGTCCACGTAGTCGCAGAACGTCGCCTGGCCGACGCGATGTGGGAATAAAGGCGGGCTTCAGGGCCGCCGAACACAAAGCGAATCGGCGTGCGCTGCTGCTGCGTGCTGCGGAACGTGGCACGTCCTCAGCGCATCTCGCTGAGATCTTCCAGCACCGCGATGAACTCGGCGAGCACCATCGCGGTCGCGCCCCACACCCGCGCGCCCTCGACGGCGAAGTACGGCACGTTCATCATGCCGGCAGGCGGCAGCGAGCGCATCCGCTCCTCCCACGCGATCGCGTCGGGAGCGAGCAGCCGCGACACCGGCATTTCGATCAGACGCTCGACTTCGGGTTCGGAAACGACGAACGACGGCCGCTCGCGTGCGACGCCGACGACCGGCTGCAGGAGATGGCCGCTGACAAACACCGGGATCGATGTCAGCAGACCCAGCACATCGACGTCATCCTGGTGCACGCCGATCTCCTCGTGCGCCTCGCGCAACGCCGCCTGCTGGACCGACTCGTCGACATGATCGAGGCGTCCGCCTGGCAGCGAGACTTGCCCGGTGTGGTGTCGCAGCGCAGAGCCGCGCACGGTCAGCGGCACATGCCACGCGTTGTCGTGCGTGTAGAGCAGCAGCAGCGCCGCGGCCGGACGAAGCGTTGGCGTCATCTCCAGGTCGGGTCGATAGAGCGGGCGCGGCGCCATGCGCAGTTGCGCGTCGCGGCCCGGCAGCGGCTCGGCCAGACGACGACGAAGTTGGTCCGGAAGCGTGCGATCGTCTGGCGCGATCACGTGGGCCACAGCCAGCCGAATGCACCGGCCGTCAGCAGCCCGTAGATCAGACCGTCGAACATCGACACCAGCGTCGTGCTCCACTTGCGGTTGTACCAGATCGAGTGCTGCATCAGCGCCAGCGAATAGCCGCAGAACGCGACGGTGCCGGCGAACTGAACAACCCGCAGATACATTGCGCCCGGGCCAAGCGCCGCGCCCGCGACATAACCGGCAAACACGCTGACGAGGACGGAGTAGAGAAACCACATCACGAGGTTCTTGCCCATGCCACTCTGCCCAGGCGGAAAGATCGTGACGATGAAATTCGGACCTGCCTCGCTTCTCACATGGTAATCGCCCGCGGCCAGGCTGAATCGGCGCATCGCCTCCTGCACCTCATCGTGCGACGGGATCCGCTTCCAGTCCGCATGGTGGTACTTGAACACCATGTGAATGATCGAGCTCCCGACGAACACGAAGACCGCGGACACCAGGATTGGGAGCCACAGGGATGTGACTGAAATCATGATCACCTCGCGTGTCGTCAGGTGGGCGGAAACCGCAACGGCCAACCCGTCAGCGGCGCGCACTCTATCACGAGCTCGGCGCCAGCGACGCCCGGCGCGCATTGGCGGCTCGAACCAATGTCGCACCGAGACGCGTCATATCATGTGACGACCCGTGACGACGTCGACCAATACCGTACCGCGAAGCCGTGCTGCCTGGGGCGCTCGATTCCTCAGGCAGCGATTCGAAGAAATCGGACAAGAGATCCCGCGAGCCCCTCAGAAACCCACACCCGAGACGTGGTCCGATGCAGCCGTGACGCTGGCCTGGCTTGGCCACTCCACGGTGTTGATCAACGTCTACGGGGTGCGCATCCTTACCGATCCCGTCCTCTTTCGACGCGTCGGCGTGAATCTGGGACTCGGCACGCTGGGTCCACTTCGCCTGGTGCAGTGCGCGCTGTCTCGACACGAGCTGCCCGAGATCGATCTGGTTCTCGTGTCGCACGCTCACTTCGATCACCTGGACCGACCGTCGCTCCGATCGCTGCGCGGCAGACCTGCAGCGGTGATGGCATGGGGCACGGCCGATCTGTTGCCGCGACGCCGTTATCGCTCGGTGGCGGAACTTCGCTGGAATGATTCGACGCGCGTGACGACACCTCGAGGCGATGTTGCGGTTCGTGGCATCGAAGTCAAACACTGGGGCGCGCGTATCGGTCGCGATCGATGGCGCGGATACACCGGTTTCGTCGTCGAGCGCGAAGGGCGTCGGCTCCTGATTGCCGGCGACACCGCGATGACACCGATCTTTCGCGAGCATCGGCGCTTCGGCCCATTCGATGCGGCCGTGATGCCGATCGGCGCGTACAACCCGTGGATCTTTGCGCACTGCACGCCCGAGCAGGCGGTGGCGATGGCCGACGCCGCGGGCGCGCGATCGATCGTGCCCGTTCACCATCAATCGTTTCGATTGAGCAACGAGCCGTTCATGGAGCCGATCGAGCGCGCACAACAAGCGCTCGCGCGCGAGCCCGAGCGGCTCGCGCTTCGTGAGATCGGCGAGACGACGGTCCTCCCCCTGTGACTCTCTAAGGAGTGTTGCGGCGTTCCTGCAGATAGCGGAGCATCACGCGACGATGTGCCAGCTGCCGCAGGTTCAAGAGCGACGCGCCCGCGGGCCGTCCAAACGGGCTCTCGATCACTTCCCCGCTCTCCTCGCGCGCCGTCGAATGCCGCTGGAGGTAATCCTCGAATCGGAGCACCCGCGCCCCTCTGGGCGGCTGATTGATGGTGGCGTCAGGCATAGACATCCTCTACGGCCATCGTCGCTGGCGGGTGTGACAGGCGAGGTCACTGCAAACGAGCCGGCTTGAGCCGGCCCCACGTTGACGTAGACTTGCTCGCATGAAACGAATACTGCGCAGTGTCTGGATCGGCATCGCCTCGATGGCGCTGGCGTTTGCCTTGCTGCTGCTGTCAGAGATCGCCGGACTGAGTCTCGCGGCGAAGGCGGAATGACATGAGACGACTGGCGCTCATCATCACCATCGGCCTGCTGGCTCTCGTTGCCGCGGCTGCGCAATCCAGGCGTCCGGCCGGGACCACGCACACCGGGAAGGCATTTCGTTTCAACCAGGTCAAGCCTGGCATCTATCACGCCGTCGGCACCGGGTCGCTGGCCGTCGTCGGCAATTCCTCGTTCATCGTCAACGATGACGATGTGATCGTCGTCGACGATCACGTGTCGCCTGCCGCCGCCTGGGTGCTGCTCGAGGAGATCAAGACGGTCACCAACAAACCGGTGCGTACGGTGATCAACACGCACTTCCACTTCGATCACGCGCACGGCAATCAGATCTTCGATCCGACGGTGCAGATCATCGGCCATGAGTTCACGCGGCGCATGCTGCTGAGCAACTCGATCGGCATGCCGCTCTATCAGAACTACGTGACCGGCCTGCCGACGCAGATCGAGGGATTGAAGAAGCAGATCGCGTCGGCGACCGATGCCGCAGCCAAGGTCAAATTGCAAACGCAACTACAGGTCACCGAGAACAATCTCGCTTCGCAGAAGGAACTCAAACCGACGCCGCCGAACATCACGCTGACGAACCAGATGACGCTGTTCCGTGGCACGCGCGAGATCCAGATCCGCTTTCTCGGTCGCGGGCATACGGCAGGCGACGTGGTCGTGTACTTGCCCAATGAGAAGGTCGTGATGACCGGCGACTTTCTCACGGCGGCTCTCTCGAACATGAGTGACTCGTTCCCGAACGAGTGGGCCGACTCGCTCGATGCGCTCAAGAAGCTGGACTTCGAGACCGTGCTGCCGGGTCACGGCGAGGCGTTCACCGACAAGGCGAAGATCGACTACTTCCAGGCCTACATTCGCGACGTGTGGAATGAAGTGAGTCGCTTGAAGAAGCAAGGTATGTCGGCCGAGGAAGCCTCGAAGCGCGCCGACCTGACGAAGCACAAAGATCACCTGCCGATTCAGGGGCCTGGCGTGCCGCTGATCGGGGTGCAGCGCATCTACGCGCTCTTGGACGGAAAGCCGTAACGCCGCGCTCGCCGGACACACCGGGTCTAAAGACCCGGCCTACCCTGTCAGAGTTTTGGGACTCGAAGCGTTTTGCTGATCATGGCGCTTCCGCTCGCGACGTAGATCAGCGTCAGCGGATGCAGCGTGGCGGGACCGATGCGCGTCACGCCAAACCATAGCGCATCGTCGACACTGCTCTGCCAGAATGCGATCGCGAGCACGCCGACGATCACCAGGCTGGTGGGAATCGGCGTGCCCTCGAAGTACTTCACCTTTCCCGTCTTGCTGTCCGCGAGCGACGAGGCCGTCACGTTGAAGCGCGCGAGACGGCTGACCCCGCACACGATGAAGTACGTGAGGCACAGCATGTCCCAGCCGCCGCGCAGTCCGAGCGTGAAACCGAGCACCGCCGGCGCGACGCCAAACGAGATCACGTCGGCCAGCGAATCGAGATCGCCGCCGAGCACCGATTGTCGTCCCTTCTGACTGCGAGCGACGAGGCCGTCGAGCACGTCGCAGACGAGCGCCAGCGGCAGCAGCGTGAACGCAATCCAGAGATAACGCGCGCTGCCGGTGGCGAGATAGTCGAGGCACAAGAAGATCGACACGCTGCCGCAGCTGGCATTCCCGATGGTCAGCGCGTCGGCTGCGGTGTACGACCGCAGCATCGAGAGGTGTTCGCTACTTCGCGTGCTCGATTCCTTCGGCGCAGGCGAACTCGCGCAGCTGATCGTCGCCTGGCGCCGCGCGGCGATACCGCTTCACGGTCTCCCACGGCTTCAGGAGAGCCTTCGGATCGTTCACCGTGATTCGATCCTCGAGGATCCCGTTCTCGACGAATCGAATCCGCTCGCGCACCGTCATCTGATCGCTGTGCGGGCTGAAGCCCTCGATGTAGCTGTTGTCGCGCAGGGCCACCGTGTCGACCACGAGCGTGTCGCCTTCCCAGTGTCCGGTCGAATAGCCGGCGTAGGTTGGATCGTCGAGCACCTTCTGCGTCGGCTTGCGGCCATCGAGATAGACGCGGCGCAGTGCGTCGTTCAGCTCGCTGAAGAACGTGATCTTGTCCTTCGTCTGCATCACTTCCATGCCGTACGCCATGTTCATCATCGCCGGCATGCCCGGTGGCAGACATCGGGCCGTGTTGTCCGACGAGGTGTCACCGGCGATGCGCGCCTTGCTGATCGCCTGCCACTTCGCCATGTACTCCGGCGTCAACTGCGGCGCATCGGCGGCGCGTCCGCGCGAGCCGTCCGACAGCGGCGCCGTGCGCGTCGGCGGCGGCAAGGGCTGACCAGGAGCGGGCCGTGCAGCGGGTTGCGGAGCACCCGCTCGGCCTCCGCCGCCACCCGCGGGACCGAATGCGTTGATCGGACGATAGACACCGGAGAAGTCAGGTAGCGTCTGCGCCGAGATCAGTGCGCTGATCGCCCCGAGCGTCGCGATGACGAGAACGCTGATCTTGGAAGACATATACGCCTCTCAGTCGCCGGGCGGCGCGTTCGGCAGAATGCGGCCGTCGGGGAACGTCACGCGCGCGATCATGCCGACCTTGCTGCCGTCCTTCGATGGGCTGTAATGCACGGTGATCTGATCGCCGGGCTTGAGGACCTTCGGGCTCCAGCCGGCGCGCGTCAACACTCCCGGCGCGCGGCCTTCCATCGCCCATTCCGCCTTTCCGCCCTTTCCATCATCGACGACCATGATCAGCCACGTGTGCGGATTGGTCCACTGCCACTCTTTCACGACGCCCTTCGCCTCGAGCACCGTTTCTACCGCGAAGGCCACATTGCTGTGATGCGCGCCGACGCCGACACGCGTCATTGCGATCACGGACAGCACCACGACGAGCGAGACGATCGTGCGTAGCTTCATAGATCAGTTCCTACATTCGAAGTTCTTGGCATCCTGAGTGTCGCCCTGTCCCTTGTAGTGCGCGTGCTTGGGATACGCACACAACGGACGACTGCGTCCCGGAAATGCTCGGCCCGTCGCGGTGACCGACTCCGGCGCCGTGCCTTTTTCCACCCAATCCACCATCGCCGTCAACAGGTCGAAACTGTCGAGCGCGGCTTCACCACCGCTGCAGTGTCCCATGCCGGGCGACAGGAACAAACGGCTCCAGTTCATCACCTGCTCTGGTCCGCCGTTCGCCTTCGTCATCCGCTGGTAGTAGTCGATGGTGTCGAGTGCCGAGAACCATGGGTCGCTCACGCCGTGGAAAAACAGCAGCTTGCCGCCGTGGCTGGAGAACGTGTTCAGCCGCGTCCAGCTCGATGTCGCCGTGAGGATGCCGCCAGGATCCGACGCTGCCGCTTCGGCAAGACGATCGACGTCCATCTCAGTTGCCGTGAACGGCGGACCGACAGGGTTCAATCCGCCGCGCAGCAACCCGGGAATGCCCTGCGTCGCGTTGATACCCGTATCAAACGGGAAACCCGGATATACCTGCCGCCCCTTCGAATCCTTCGGGCCGGCAAATGCCTTTTCGAGCGCGGTGGCTTGCGCCGACGACAGACATCCATCCGCTTTCGCACCAGAGCAGACGAGTTTCTTCGGATCGAAACGGCACGCGTTGATGTCGAAGATCATGCCGTCCTTCACGCCATCGCCGGCATCGCAGGCGTTGAGCACGCCGTCGATTACCGCTTTCCTGTCCGACTCCGACAGCGCCTGGAGCGTCTGCGCTTTTCCTGTCGCATCCTTCGGCGCCGCCTGGTTGATCATCGTCGCCACCCACTGATCGCCGATGCCCGAAAAGTTCGTGCGCATCGCCGGAGCTCCCGAGATCACGCCGTCGAAGTAAGTGGGATACCGCTGTGCCATCAGCATGCCTTCACGTCCGCCGGTCGAGCACCCGGCGAAGTACGAGCGATCGGGCGGCTTGGCGTAGTGCTGTGCAATGATCTGCTTCGCCATCTGAGCGACGCGCCCGACCGCCTGATACGCGAAGTCGAGGCTCGCTTGTTGTTCCTGCATGAAGCTGGCGTCGAATCCCGTGCCGGTATGCCCCGTGTCGGTGGAGACGACCGCGAAGCCGCGCGTGAGCGCCGGTTGTGTTCCAGCGGCAGCGGCGCCGAGCGGCATTTGCACCGCTCCGTTCAGTCCGCCGCCGCCTTGAAAGAGGAAGCGGCCATTCCAGTCACCAGGCAGCGCAAGAGCGAAGCCGATCCCGTAGCTCTTGCCGTCCGCACCTGTGCGCGCATCGAGTACGCCGTCAACGCGACAGTACGCTGGAAGCTTCACGGCCGGCGCCGGTGCGCCGCGGCCTGTCGTCGGCGGCGTCGATCCCGCGTCGAACCACTGCGCCTTCGTGATCGACAGCGCGAGTCCGGGAATCTGCAGCCTGGTCAGCGCCGCGCACGCAGCGCCATCGCGCGGGCTTTGCGCCCCAGCATCGGCCGCAGCCCACATCAGGGTCACGAAGGCAACGAATCCAATCGATGCATGCCCGCTTCGCATCATTCCATCCTCTGTTCCTCTACTTTTCCACTTGTTCCACTTTTCCACTTTTCCACTTTTCCACTTCAGCGGGCATCCTCACACGCCTCGATGCGCGCGGTCAACGTCAGTGAGGCATGATGATTATGAGTGACCGAGCGCACCGCGTATCTGATCTTCCTGGCTGCCGTCGGCGCCGGTCTCGGCCTTCTGACGGTCGCGCTCATTGCGATCGCCGTGGTGCTCTGGCGCCAGCACAAAGGTGCGACGCCGCGCGAGCGATGACATGGCCAAACAAAGCGCAGGTCTGCTCCTGTTTCGATGGCGTGCGGCCGAACTCGAAGTGCTGCTCGTGCACCCGGGCGGTCCGTTTTGGGCGAAGAAGGACGACGGTGCCTGGTCGATCCCCAAAGGCGAGATCGACGAGGGCGAAGATCCGCTTGCCGCGGCTCGACGCGAGGTCGCGGAAGAACTGGGCGTCGCCCTCGATGGCCCCTTCATGCCGCTCGAGCCAGTGCGGCAGGCAGGAGGTAAGGTCGTTCACGCCTGGGCAATCGAAGCCGACGTCGATCCGGCCACCATCACGAGCAACACATTTCACATGGAGTGGCCGCCCCGGTCCGGACGCCGGCAGACATTTCCCGAAGTCGATCGCGCCGCCTGGTTCACGATTGGGCAAGCGCGGTCCAAGATCTTGAGAGGACAGCTCCCGCTCCTCGATGCCGTGGCCCATACACGTTCTCGCCGTGAATGAACCGAACAGCTTGGCGCGAATCCTGCTTTGGCCCCTGACAGCGCCGAGCAGTTCGGCCGATATTGCGGCCGATACACGGTCGAAGGTTCGCACGATCGCTACGAGGTGGAAGATGAAGGCACAACTGACCGTACTGGGTTTGTCGCTGATCTTTTCAACCGCATCCCTGCTCGCGGACACCTTGGTCCTCACCAACGGGCGGCGGATGCAGGGCGAGTTGATCGGCGTCTACGGACGCGAGATCGAATTCGAGGAACGCGACGGCGGCCGACGCCGGACGGTCCGCGTTCCGCGCAATGAGATCGATCGCATTGAATTCACCGATCGCGACTCGTTCTTCGGCCGCGATCGGGATCGGGATCGCGACCGCGATGATCAGGCCACTGCTCCCGGGAGCATTCCGCGCGGCATGCGCGAGCGGCTGGTCAACGTCACCGCACGCGAGCAGTGGACCGACTCCGGCATCGAGCTGCGACCGGGGCAGGCGGTCTATTTCATGGCTACCGGCGAAGTGCGCTGGGGACCCAATCGCCGCGACGGCGCCGAAGGCGAGCGCAACTCACCACGCAACAACGGACGTCCTCTTCCGGATCGTCCAGCCGCCGCGCTCATCGGACGCATCGGTGGCGGCAACGACGTGTTCTTCATCGGCGGCGATCAAGGTCCCTATCGCGCGCGATCGGGCGGGCGTCTCTATCTCGGGATCAACGACGACGTGCTGACGGATAACTCGGGGAATCTGCGGGTGACGGTGTACTACTGAGCTCACGAGTTCAGGCGTTCCCGTTCTGGTTCGTTGCGGAACAATGAACTCAGAACTCCGAACCGGAACTCGGAACTGGAACGGTGAACTTCTGAACTCCTGAACTGTTCTTGGTTAGGGCACGAGGGACGGACCGCCACGCGACCCCCCGGTACGCGCAGACAGTCCGCCCCTCGCAGGGGGTGGGCTCAGTGAACCTGCGGGGCGTCGAAGCGCGGCATGTTGGCTTCCATGTCGGCCACGATCGCGTCGAGATCGCCTCGTTCCCGCGGATCGAACGTTTCAACAATCGCCTTCGCCGGATCGAAGACCGGCGCTGACGATGTCGGTACCGGCGCCGGGGGGACCGGCGCCTGGTACGGAACCTTGGTTGCCTCGGCTTCCACGTGCTGAGGCGTAATCAAACGAGCGACGGGCTCAACGGGCTTCTCGCGTCGAGGGGCCGGCCGACGAATCGGTCGCGCAGACAGCTGCAGCTTTCGCAGCATCGCGTTCGTCCGTTCGTGCTTCCACCAGAACAGCTGTCCGACTCCCCACGCCAGCCACACGATCCACGCCATCTTCAAGGTCGTGTCGAATGCGTTGGCGACGTCCAGAAACTCACGCATGACGTCCTACTCCACCCACGTGAAGGCCTTGGCTGCCGACAGCGAATAACGCGTCAGCAAGGCCTCGAAGATCGGCGCGTTGATGCTCTCCAGCGCCATCGCCGCTCGCAACGCTTCGTCGACGTTGGTGCCCTCTTCACGCTCGAGCACCAGGATGATCACGACGCGGCGCTGATCCGATGTCTCCTTCGATCCCTTCGTCGGGAGGTGATGCCCGACGTTCAACTTCCGCACGGGAACCGCGTTGCTGAGTGCGCTGCGCACCCACGTCGCAATTTTTTCGGCGCGGCGGCCCGCACGCGCTTCTTCGCGCTTGCGTCCCGCATCGGCGCCGAGGCCGGGCACGATTTCTTCGGAGCTGGCGCCGACGGCGATGATTTCCTTCGCGCGATTCAGTACCGCCTTCATCTCCGCCGTAAACGACGGCTCGCCGTTTTCGCTCTCCAACTCGTCGTACGACGACAGCCGCCAGCGAAATTCATCGGTGAACAGCAGCACGCGGAACGATGCGCGGCGTCCGGCCGCATCCCTCGCGTTGCGGACGATGACGTCGGTGGCCACTTCGGGAGGCGTCGGCGTGGTCAGACGCGTCAGTCGATCGACTTGCTGCACCGTCGCATACGCGAGACACGCGCCTGCGACCACAAAAGCCAGCGTCGATGCGCTGCATGCGACTGTCGAGAACAGCGAGCTCCATCGCCGCTGTACGGGTACTGCACTCGGTTCCACGTTCTCCTTGCCTCCGGTGCCCACCCACAGTGCAGGTTTGCAGCCAAGTTTGGACGGCTATGGCGAGACGGGCACCAGCGTGCAGATCCAGGGCAATCGGTACGCGCAGCTCTGACACAAAGTGGCCGCGCCGACAAAAAGTGACGAGGGAGATGAGGGGAAAACGCGGCGGGATTTAGCGAACGAACGTGAACTTGGCCTGCGCCGACGTTCCGCTGCCGAACGGCCAGAAGATCGAACTGTTGCTCGGCCTCGCAGTGGCGCTCACGCGGACGTAGTATTCACGATTCGGCTCGAGCAGGTTGGTCCGAAACAACGCCAGCCGATCGACGCTCGTCATCCACTTCCGAACCACCGCTTCGTCGGTTGTGACCTTGGCTTCTTCCGTTCGCCCATCGATGGTCCGCACCAGGTGATGCTCCCGTTCGAGGTTGAAATACTGAACGCTGCTCGTAACGGTGGCCGTGGCGATCGTCCGATCGACCCAGGCCGGAACATCGAGTCGAAGTTCGATGCTATAGGTGAAGGTCGTCGTGAGGCCGCTCAGAATGGCTTGTCGCACTTCCTCGGTCAGGCCGTCGGTCAGTTCGAATGACACGAGGACTTGGTCAGGACGAACCAGCGGCGTGACCCGCAGTGCCTGCGCCGCCTGCGCGAACAATCGGCTGCCCGACGCCAGACAGACCACGGCACACACCAGAACGACGCCAAACCGCGCGCGTGCAGAAACGTGACGCATCAAGCAGATCGCGGGTATGAGAGTAACACAACGCCGCATCGGCGTTCTCTACTGATCTCGTCCGCAGTGTTATCATTCACTAGAGTCTCGGCCACAGCTTTGGTGCGCATCGTCAGCATCGCCTCACTCGTGCTGCTCGGCATCGCTGTCCCCGTACGGCCGGCGTCTGCCCAAAGTCTGTCGTTCTCCGTCTTCGCGGGGTATCTGGAAAACTTCCGATCAGAAGCGGCGATTCCGGGAATGTCTGCCGTCATTCTCCAGGACGGTGTCGTCGTCTGGGAACGCGGATTCGGAAAACAGGATGTCGACGCCAACATCGTGGCGACGCCCGATACGCCCTACGCGATCGGCCAGTTGTCGCAGGTGTTTGGTTCCACACTTCTACTGCGGAAGTGCATGGACCAGAGTTACGCCAGGCTCAGCGATAAGGTCATCCGTTGGATGCCCGAATATCCCGAACCGTTGACCACGTTGGCGCAACTGCTCAGCCATACGTCGCCCATTGGTACCTATCAGTACTCCCCCGATCGATTCGAGGCGCTGACCGGCGTCATCGAAGAGTGCGTTGACCGGAAATACCGGGAGGTGCTGGCCGACGATGTCTTCGACTTCCTGGCCATGACGCGATCGGTGCCGGGCCAGACCTTTCTCTCGCCATCGCCCGAAGACATCAACCTGTTCGGGCAGTCGCGAGTCGTTCGGTATGGCACTGTGCTTCGCGACATCGCGGTGCCCTATCGCGTCGTGAGTCGACGTGCCCAAAGAAATCTCGAGTTCCCACCACGACCTGTCGATGCCGCCGATGGCGTCGTCTCGACGGTTCGCGATCTCGCGAAGTTCGATCAAGCGCTCGACGCAGGTCTGCTGCTGCAGCCGTCAACGCGGGACCTTGCGTGGACGCAATCGTTCGCGGGCTCGGTCGCGTTGCCGACCGGATTGGGCTGGTTCGTTCAGGCGTACAACGGACAGCCGGTCGCATGGCAGTTCGGCTCGGTTGACGGCGCGTACTCGTCGCTCATCGTGAAAGTGCTGACGCCGAACCGCCGCCTCACGTTCATCCTGTTAGCAAACAGCGACGGCTTGAGCGCACCCTTCCCCCTCAGCGCGGGCGACGTGACCGCTTCGTCGTTCGCGAAGCTATTCCTCCGTTCGTTCGTGCCTTGATCTCGATCCTGCGCACGGGGCGCGCCACGGCCATTGCGTTCGTGGTGGTCCTGTGCGGGCTGGCTGCCCCCGCTCGAGCCGACTATCTCTTTACGCCCTTCATCGGCGGCGCCTTTGCCGGCAAGACGGTTTTCCACACAGACCTGCCATCGGGATCTACCGAGTCGCTGGGCACGCATCTGGTCTTTGGCGGGTCGGCCGGGTGGTTGAGCAGCGGGATTCTGGGCGTCGAGGGCGACTTCGCATATGCCCCTCACTTTTTCGAGCGGGACGGTGGGATACCTGGCAGCACCGTCCCAGCCGCGTCCATTGTCTTGACGAGCAGAATCGCGACGGTCAGCGGGAGCGTGATCGTCGCAACACCACTACGGGTGACAGGTTATTCGCTTCGGCCCTACTTGATCGGTGGCCTCGGCCTCATACACACAGGCATCACGTACACGGCGATACTGGATCCCGTCGACGACAACTCGCTTGGCATGAACCTTGGAGTAGGGGCAATCGGGCTTTTGAGTCCGCGCACGGGTCTCCGGTTCGAACTTCGGCATTTCCGGACGCTCAGTCGTGATGCGATCGAAACCACGGGAGAGCGCGACGCGCGGCTCAGTTTCTGGCGTGCAACAATCGGCGTGATCATCAAGCGTTAGTCGGCCGCTGTTGCGCCAACATAGGGATATGGCTGTGCGTACATCATTCACTCGTCATTCGCCGCTTCGATGGACACTCGCGATCGTCGTCGCCTGCGCGTCCTTGGTGCCCGCGCAGACGAGAATCGTCGCACCAGAAAACCGCTATCCCGTCTCTGAAGACGTGAAAGTCGGTAAGGAAGCCGCGGCCCAGGTTGCGAAGGAAATGCCGCTGCTCAACGACAGCCGTCTTGATCAGTACATCACCGACGTCGGATCGAAACTGGTGGCGGCGATTCCGCCAGAGTTCCGTCATCCAGAATTCATGTACACGTTCCGCGTCGTGAATCAAAAAGAGATCAACGCGTTCGCCCTTCCGGGCGGACCGATGTTTCTCAACCGCGGCATGATCGAAGCTGCCAAAACCGAGGGCGAGATGGCCGGCGTCATGGCGCACGAGCTCTCGCACGTCGCGCTGCGTCACGGCACGGCTCAGGCCACCAAGGGGCAGAAGTTCCAGATCGGATCGATCCTCGGTCAGATTGCCGGCGCGGTGGTCGGCGGCACGGCGGGCAGCGTGATCTCGCAAGGCACGCAGCTGGGCCTCGGCACGTACTTCCTGAAATTCAGCCGCGAGTACGAATCGCAAGCCGACATCCTCGGCGCCCAGATGCTGGCGCGCGCCGGGTATCAGCCGCGCGAGATGGCCAACATGTTCAAGACCATCGAAGCCGAAGGTGGTGGTCAGACGCCGCAGTTCCTGAGCGATCACCCGAACCCGAAGAACCGCTACGAAGCGATCACGCGTGAAGCGCAGTCGCTGCGCGTGCAGGGCAACGCCGACACCGGACAGTTCGCGTCGATGCAGACTCGCATCAAGGGCATGGGCAAGTCCTACACCGCCGAGGAGATCGCCAAGGGCCAAGCCAAGGGTGATCGGCCGGTGCGAACCGCTTCACGTACGCCGGTGCGCGTGCCGGCGCCCGCGAATGACTTCCGTACGGCACGGCCGGTCAACTTCCTGCAGCTCAGCGTGCCGTCCAACTGGGCCGAGGTCAGCGGCGACGAAAAGAGCGTGACCTATGCACCGGAAGGCGGCTACGACGGCGAAGCGTTCACACACGGCGTACAAATCGGCGTCGGTGATCGCGGCACCGGCGATCTCAAGCGCGATACCGACGGGTTGATCTCGTCACTGACGCAGGCGAACCGGCAGCTTCGATTCAGCGGCAGCTACTCGCGCGAGTCGATCGACGGCCGCGCCGCATTGCGAACGACGCTCTCGAACGTATCGGAAGCAACCGGGCTGAACGAAAGCGTCTCGCTGACGACGACGCGCCTGAACGACGGCCGTCTGCTGTTTCTCATCGGGGTGGCACCGCAAACCGAGGCGTCGATGTATCAGGACGCCTTCCGCCGCGTGCGTCAATCCGTCCGACTCAGCGACTGATTTCACCGCAGGGCGCGCGCGTTCAACCCGCGCCGCCCGCGGAGGCTGAAGCCTCCGCTCTACGATCTGCGCGGCGTTCTGAACTCACAGCTCTCGACGTGATCGTTCACCAGGCCCATGGCCTGCATGAACGCATACACCGTCGTCGGCCCCACGAACGTCCAGCCACGCTTCCGCAGATCTTTGCTCAGAGCGATCGACTCGGGCGTCGTCGCCATCGTCATCAAGACCTCTCGGGTGATGCGTTGCGGGCGTGACGAGGGATCGGGCTGCCATCGCCAGAAGTACTTGGCGAGCGAACCGCATTCCTGCTGGAGCTCACGTGCGCGTTGTGCGTTGTTGATGGTCGATTCGATCTTTCCACGATGGCGGATGATGCCGTCGTTCCTCAGCAGACGATTGACATCGCGCGCCGTGTAGCGCGCGACTCTCTCGATCTCGAAGCCGTCGAACGCGTCGCGAAACTGCTCTCGCTTGCGGAGAATGGTGATCCAGCTGAGGCCAGCCTGAAACCCTTCGAGGCAGATCTTCTCGAAGAGCCGCGTGTCGTTCTTGACCGGCCGGCCCCACTCGCGATCGTGATACCGGACGTAGAGCGGATCGTTGCCGCACCACCAGCATCGTGCTGTCGCGTCCCTCTGCATGTCTCTCCGTGTACTTCGTGGCCTGATCTTCGTGGCCCTATTTGAAAATGCCGCGGATGCGGCGGCCGAGAGCGCCGAAGAGTCCCTGAATGGCGCGTTCGGCGCGCTGCTGCAGGGTGCCTGAGTGCAGCTCGCACAGCTGCGTCGGCACCGAGTCGCCATTCTTGAAGTACTCCGTGTAGGACGGACAGCCGGCGAGCGCGCGGTGATACGAGATCATGCACATCTGCTCGCTGCGCATGTCGTCGGGTGGCGCAAAGTCACGTGCGGGAAGACGACGGGCGGTGCGGCGCATGAAGTCGGCCCAGATCGGCAGCGCTGCTCGCGATCCCGATGCGCCTTCCGAGATCGTCTGCGGCTGATCGTAACCAACCCAGACACCCACGACGACCGACGTGTTGAAGCCGACGAACCACGCGTCGCGATACTCGCTCGTGGTCCCGGTCTTTCCACCGATCGCGCCGCGCACGCCCTGCGCGCGCACGCCTGCACCGGTTCCCCGCTGGACGACGTCCTCGAGCATCGTCACCATCTGGAACGCGACCTGCTCGGGCAGGATCTTCTCGCGCTCGATGTGGACTTGATGGACCGCTTCGCCGTCGGCGTTCGCGACCTGCACGAGCCCGCGCGGTCGCACGCGATAGCCCATGTTCGGGAACACCGCGAAGGCGGCGGTGAGATCGAGCGGGGTGACGAGACCGCTGCCGAGGGCCAGCGATGGAACGTTGGGCTGATCGTTGACGCCGAGGTCGCTCGCGAGCCGGAGAACGGGTCGCGTGCCTAGCTGCTGCTGCAGTTTCACTGCCGCCGCGTTATTCGATTCGAGCAGTGCCTCGCGGAGGGTCAGCGTGTCTTGCCCCGTCGCCCGCTCGTCGCGCGGAATCCACACGCCCTCGGGCGCTTGCACCGCAACCTGGCGGAGGCCGGTGAGCCGCGACACCGGCGACAGTCCGCTTTCGAGCGCCGCCGCGTAGACGAACGGTTTGAACGCTGAGCCCGGCTGCCGCTTGCTGCGATACGCGCGGTTGTAGGGCGTCACGGCGAAATCCGATCCGCCAACCATCGCCAGCAGATTGCCGGTCTCGGGATCGATCGCGACGAGCGCGGCCTGCAGCTCGCGGCCGCCCAACCGTCGAAGTCCGTCGCGCACGGCGATCTCGGCGGCTTCCTGAATCGCAGGCACGAAGGTGGTCTGCACTTTCCAGTCGGGCGGGTTGTCGCCGCCGTAGATGTCGCGGAACTGCTGGCGCAAATACTCCTTGGCGTAGCCGTATCGCGCGCTCGACACCGAGGGCGGCGGCTGAATCTGAATCAGTTCCGCGCGAGCGGCCTGTTCCTGCGCGGCAGTGATCTTCTTCTCTTCGCGCATCCGCTCGAGGACGACGAAGCTGCGGCGTCGAGCGGCGTCGAAGTGCGTCCACGGTGAATAGGACGCCGGTGCGCGAATGATGCCGGCGATCAGAGCCGCTTCGCCAAGCGTCAACTTCGACGCCGGTTTGTGCAGCATCTTCTCCGACATCGCCTGCACGCCATAGATGCCGCCGCTCAGATACACGCGATTGAGATACAGCTCGAGGATCTCGCGCTTGCTCAGGAACACTTCCAGCATCACGGCCAGCACGGCTTCCTTGACCTTGCGGCCGTAGGTCTGCACGTTCGACAAGTACAGTGTGCGCGCGAGCTGCTGTGTGATCGTGCTTCCGCCCTGCACCCCGGCTCCGGAACGCAGGTTGTGGAATGCGGCGCGGCCCAATCCGATCGGATCGATGCCAGGATGGCGGTAGTAGCGATGGTCCTCGACCGCGATCACCGCGTCCTTGACGTAGGTGGAGATCTGATCCAGAGGCACGTCTCGCCGCAGCTCGTCGAGGTGGAACCACGGCTTCCCCTCGGCGTCGTAGAAGACCGTGTCGCCAACGCCGCGATTGAGCTTGTAGATGGCCCACGCATGGCGCATGGTCCACGAGGCGCTCATCGTGACGATGATGATCAGCAGCCCTGCGACCGCCCAGATGAGCCAACGCGGGATGGGCGGGAGCTTCAGCGGCAGTTTCTGCAGCGCTTTTGGAAGGGGGAGACGCACCTGAGATGAATGGTAATAAATTATGGGGAGTTCATGCCCCACCTACTTAGACGTCCGATCGCGGCGCTCGTGTTGACTGCCCTGGCCCTGTTGGGTGCCTTGGCGTACGTTGTCGAACCGGGCGCGCTCGCGCAGGGTGCGTATCAGGAACGCGACTTTCTCAGCCGGATCCGACGGCTCACGGTCGAGGGACGACGGGCCGGCGAGGGCTACTGGTCGAAAGACGGCACCAAGCTCGTCTTCCAGAGCGAGCGCGAGCCGGGCAATCCCTTCTATCAAATCTACTTGATGGACCTGTCGAGCGGTGACGTCACGCGGGTATCGCCTGGGATGGGCAAGACGACCTGCTCCTTCATCAATCCGGTCACGGGCGACATCGAATTCGCGTCGACGCATCACGACCCGACATCGAAGACGCAGCAGGAGGAAGAGCTCAAGTTCAGGGCGTCCGGGCAGGAGCGCCGGTATTCATGGGACTACGACCCGGAGATGGAGATCTACGTCCGCAACGCGAAGACGGGTGCGTACAAGCGAATGACGAACGCGCGCGGCTACGATGCCGAAGGCAGCTACTCACCCGACGGACGCTGGATCGTGTTCTCGTCGAACCGTGAGGCCTACAGCCGTCAGCTCTCCGCGGCCGAGAAGAAGCAGCTCGAGACCGATCCCAGCTATTTCGCCGAGATTTACATCATGCGCGCCGATGGCGACGGTTCCGATGCGAAGCGCCTCACGCATGTCGTGGGCTACGATGGCGGTCCGTTCTTCTCTCCAGATGGCAAGCGGATCATCTGGCGGCGGTTCAACGAGACTGGCGTCATCGCCGACGTGCATACGATGAATCTCGATGGCACTGACGATCGCCAGCTGACGGACTTCAAGGCGATGAGTTGGGCGCCCTACATTCACCCGTCGGGTCAGTACGTGATCTTCGCCTCGAACAAACTCGGATTCGACAACTTCGAGTTGTTCGAGGTCGACATCGACGGCAAGAAGGAGCCCGTGCGCGTGACCTACTCCGATGGATTCGATGGACTGCCGGTTCCGTCTCCTGACGGCACGCAGCTGGCGTGGACGTCGAGCCGCGGCGGCGGGCGCGAAGGCCAAATCTATCTCGCGCAGTGGAATCATCAGAAGGCGCTCGAGGCGTTGGCGGCCGCGGGCCCAAGGAAACCATGATGCGAAGCACGCGAACAGCACTCGTTGCGATCATTGCGGGCGTCGCGCTCAGCACGGCAGCGACGTTCTCGCAGTCGCCGGCGACGTCCCGCACACGCACCTACGTCGAGACGCTGGCCTCGGAGCGATTTGCAGGTCGCGAGGCGGGATCGGCGGGCGAACGTCTCGCGGGCGACTACCTCGCGGCCCAGCTCACACGACTGGGCGCCAAGCCGCTTCCCGGACGCGACAGTCTGTTCCTGCCGTTCGACTTTACCGCTGGGAGCCGCGACGGGGGGTCGCGGATCATGGTCGGCTCGTCCACGTTCAACGCACCACAGGACATACTGTCGCTCTCGTTCTCCGACGACACCGAGGTCACCGGCTCGGCAGTCTTTGCCGGCTACGGCATCGTCGTTCCCGAGTCGCAGAACTTCGGCTACGACAGCTACGCGACGCTCGACGTGAAAGACCGGGTCGTCGTCGTCCTGCGCTATTTCCCCGAAGATGCCGATCAGCAGACGCGCGCGATCCTCGCCCGCTATTCGGATCTCCGCTACAAAGCCATGGCGGCGCGGCAGCGTGGCGCGAAGGCATTGCTCGTCGTCACCGGCCCGCGTTCACCGAATGCAGGTCAGACCGTGCCGATCTCGTTCGATACCGCGCTCTCGGGATCGGGCATCGCCGCGGCGAGCATCACCGGGCGAGTTGCCGACGCGCTATTCGCGGGATCGAAGCCGCTGAAGGAGGTCCAGCAGCAATTCGACAGCGGCAATCCGCACGTCGCCGGCTTCCCTCTTCCCAACATCACTGTCGCACTCAAGACCTCGCTCGTGCGCGAGAAGCAGACTGGGCGCAACGTCGTCGGCTATCTGCCAGCGACGGGCGCGAGTCCGACGGCAGCCAAACCCTGGGTGGCGGTCGGCGCGCATTACGATCATCTCGGTCTCGGGCGGAACGGCAACTCGCTTGCCGGCAAAGACGACGCCGGCAAGCCGCATCTGGGCGCCGACGACAACGCATCGGGCAGTGCGGCTGTGATGGCAATCGCGGAAGCCGTTGCCAAGCAGCCGACGCGCCGCCGCAATCTGCTCGTGGCGTTCTGGTCGGCTGAAGAAATGGGACTGGTCGGATCGAGCGCGTTCATCACCGCTCCGCCGCTGCCGCTGAACCAGATTGCCGCCTACCTGAACTTCGATATGGTGGGCCGGATGCGCGACAACAAGCTCGCGGTGCAGGCCACTGGCACGAGCCCCGGTTGGGCGACGCTGCTCGAGCGCGCCAACGTCGCCGCCGGCTTCGATCTGACGTTGCAGCCCGATCCGTATCAGCCCACCGACGTGCAAACGTTCAATGGGGCCAGCGTGCCGAGCCTCAACTTCACCACCGGCGCGCACGCCGACTACCACAAGCCGTCCGATACGGCAGACAAGATCGATTACGACGATCTGGACCGCATCGCCTCCCTCGCCACGGGAGTCGTGAACCGGCTCATGGATCAGAACGACCCGCCGCAGTTCGCGAAAGTCGAACAATCGTCGCAGACGGTCGGTCGTACTGGCGTGCGCGTCTTCACCGGCACCGTTCCCGACTACACGTCGAACGCGAAGGGCCTGCTCCTCAGCGGAGTGATCGGCGGCGGTCCGGCCGAACAGGCGGGCCTGCAAAAGGGCGACATCATCATCGAGATCGCCGGACAGTCGATCACGAACATCTACGACTACACCTACGCACTCGATCTCCTCAAGATCGGTCAGGCGGTGAAGGTCGTCTACATGCGGGGCAACGATCGGCGCGAGACGATGCTCACGCCCGCCGCGAGGAATTGACGTCGGCGTCCTCGGCGTCGGAGGCGAGCTCGTCGTCAGGCACAGGGCCCTGCATCTTCGCGTAGACGAACGCGACGGCGAAGATCACCACGATCAGACCGAGCGACAGCCACTGCGGGATCTCGAAGCCCATGTAGTGCGCGGCGTGCAGGTATTCGATGCACAGCTTGATGCCCACCCAGGCGATGATCACGAACGCGCCGTCGACGAGCGCCGGATAGCGCTGCACCAGGCGCAGCAGCTGGCCAACCACCAGCCGCATCGCGACGATGCCGAGAATCCCTCCGGTGATCACCACCCATTTCTTCGGTGACATCGCCACGGCGACGAGAATCGAATCGATCGAGAACGCGAGATTGATCACCTCGACGCGGACGACGGTCGCCCAGAACGCCGACAGTCCCAGCATCGGCTTGGCCGGCGGAGGCCGGCGTCGATCACCGCCCTCGGGTTGTCCGAAGAAATGCGAGTAGGTCAGATACAGGAGATACAGACCGCCGACGAGTTTCACCCACGCGATCGAAATCAGATAGACCGCGAGCAGCGTCGCGATGATGCGAAACGCGAAGCCGCCGATGAGGCCGTAGCGGAGCGCGCCCCTGTGGTCGCGCTTCGGAAGCCCCAGAACCATGATCGCCATCACCAACGCGTTGTCGGCGCTGAGGAGGCCTTCGAGGACGACGAGAAGCCCGATGGTGAAGAGATCTGGAGCGGTGATGTCCAAGGACGCTTTCTCATCCTAACGCGAACCCCGGCGGGAGCGCTGAGCGGCCGATCGCAACCTTGACACGAGTCGTATCAATGCCTATACTCGACTCGTATCAACTTTGGACGTGCATCCCATATGCGAGTTGAAGAGGAACTGCTGTTCATCAGCATGGCCGCGGAGCTGCTGGGCATGCACCCGCAGACGCTCCGCAAGTACGAACGGCTGGGTCTGATCCAGCCCGCGCGATCGGTCGGCAGCATGCGGCTGTACGCGCGTGAAGAACTCGAGCGGCTTCGATTGATCAAGCGGCTCGTGGACGAGTCCGGCGTCAATCTGGCCGGAGTACAACGCCTGCTTGCTGTGGCAGAAGTCGTGCAGCGGATGCGCCCGTTGCTCGACGAGACCACACTCAACACCGGAGCGGGTCGCCGGCAATTACTGACCGAGATGCGTCGCCTGAGCGACGCCATTGGTCTCTGACCGCCGCTCTCGAGGCAGAGACGGAGACGCGATCGGTGGAGTTCAAGGACTACTACAAGACGCTCGGCGTGCCGAAGACGGCCACGGAAAAGGAGATCAAGCAGGCGTTTCGCAAGC
>Ga0075423_10000955_pt1 | contig 24548 bp, 18 predicted proteins | sample SoiMethybrSBSTD2_FD_80114 | JGI IMG/M metagenome (GOLD analysis project Ga0075423, IMG submission 80114) | Bulk soil microbial communities from a Populus tree surrounding site in Tennessee, USA - Soil MetaG P. TD hybrid SBSTD2 | ecosystem: Environmental > Terrestrial > Soil > Tree plantation... | reverse complement strand
CCGACATCCCGATCCTCAAGCAAGCCAAGGCGGAATACGCCAAGCTGCAGTGAGCGACGAATGACGAGCTTTGCGGGAGCGTTTCGGGTTGCTGACAAAGCCAACTGGGGAAGATTACCGGTCGGGTGGGAACAGCGATTCAGAGCTACCCGTCAAAGGGGCAACTAGAGGCTGTGCAAGGCTGCTCGAGTGAGGACGAACAGAAAAACCCCTGCGAAGACTGAAAGAGAGAGTTTGACTCCGGGTTCCTCATTAACCTCCGGCATCAAATCAGAAGCCGCGACGTAAATCGTCACACCTGCTGACAGCGGAAGTCCGTAGTTCACCAGTCCACTGGCAACACCCATCATGAGCACACCCGCAAGTGTCGCTAGCCCCAAGCCTCCGGCTGCGAGGAGAGAAAATGACTTCCCTCTTCCTGAAGCCATCATGATGGAGGCTACCGTGAACCCCTCAGGCAGCTTGTGCAAGATTACGGCGATGAAGACAATGATCCCTAGCTGGTAGGAAAGGATGAAACCGGACGCAATTGCGACACCATCAAAGAAAGAATGTGACGTCAGCCCGATGAGCGCCGAAATCCCAACCCGGGGATCAAGCATCTCATGAGTATGTACCTCTTCTCCGAAGTGGAAATGCGGCGACAGTCCGTGCTCGAAGAGATGAACGGTTAGGTACCCCCCCAAAATGAACGCGGGGGACTCTCGAAACAGGGAAAAACTGGCCGGTATCATCTCCAGGAATGCGGCCGCCAGCATGAAGCCGGATCCCAGCGCCAAGAAATATTTGAGGTACTCTCGCCGCCAGTGGGCTTGGATGATGATCAGTCCGCCGAGGGTATTGGCTAGGGCCGCAAGAAAGCCGAACAGCAGGCTGGTTGAGTTTGGATGCATAACTCGATCGCGGATTAAAGATCCAGAAGCTGCAGGACAAATCGCAGAACCTGATCAGCGCCCCTCAGCCGTCCTTCGGGAACTATCAAGGGGTGGACAAATTTCCATGCCGGCTCAGAGGGGCTCAAGGTCCGTCGGACCTTCAGGACGGTGGCCGACGGGGGTGGTGAGCTTCCAGCCTGGGTTCACATTCAACCCTTGCCACGCTCGAAGCTCCTGCGGCTTCGACTCCTAAAATAGGGATCTTTTGTACCCTTAATAGACCGTGGTAAGACCGTTTGACCAGACCTTCGGCGGTCCAGAGCCGGAAATCATCCACTGTGACGAAAGTTGATGACATCTCCTTCGTGAACGATGTAACCCTTTCCTTCCATTCTCAATAGTCCCTTGTCGCGCGCCACAGCCAGGCTCCCAAGCTCCAGCAACCTGTCGCAATGGATTACTTCCGCTCGAATGAAACAACGCTCAATGTCGGAATGAATGACTCCTGCTGCCTTGAGAGCCGTAGTGCCGCGCCCGATGGTCCACGCGCGGCACTCGTCGTCGCCTACCGTGAAGAACGAAATCAGCCCCAGGAGTTGATAGGTTACTCGAATGAGACGGTCCAGCCCAGACTCCTTCAGACCATAGTCGGCCAAAAAAAGGCGGGCATCTTCACCCGAAAGCTCTACCAATTCCGCTTCAACCTTGCCGCAAATGGCTGTAACGCCCACGTTGGGCTGGGTTGAAATGTCTTCCAGTTGGTAGTGGGCAACGATTCGATCAATCTTGGCGGCATCGTTATCTGAGAGGTTTAGCACATGCAGGATTGGTTTTTCGGACAAGAACATGAAGCCGCGAAGTATCTTCTTGGCCTCCTCACTAAGCGTCATACTTCGAATTGGCTTTTCGCTTTCCACGCAGATCTTGCAACTCTTCAGTAAGTCAAGCTCTGTCTCCAGGGCGGCATTCTTTTGCTTTTTGATGTCCTTCTCGAGCCTCTCCAACCGTTTTTCGATGATGCCCAAATCGGACAAGAGAAGTTCCAACTCAAAACTGGCTATATCCCTTTTGGGGTCAACCGTGCCTTCCGTGTGGGGCAGCGAGTCATCCTCAAAAGCCCTTACGACGTGCACTAAGGCATCGACGCTTTTGAGATTTCCGAACTGAGCGGTGTCCCTGGACTCACCCTTGACTAATCCCGCGACATCTATGTACTCCACCGTCGCATGAGTGGTTTTCTTTGGGCTAAACAGTTTGGCAAGTTCATGCAGACGAGAATCCGGCACCGTCGCGATGCCGACATGCGGCTCTGCCTTTCCTCCTGACGACCGCACCATGTCGACGTGAGCTTTGGTGAGTATCTTGAACAGGGTGGTCTTGCCCGACAAGGGGAACCCGATAATTCCTGCTTTCAACGCAGATCCTCCTTGAATTCCGCACCGAGAAGGCGATGCATGACGATGGCCGCACGACGCCTTCCGAACAAAACAAAGGGCATCATATTAACATACCTATCGAGAGAGCCAAAAAGGGGCTTCCAAACGGCGAAGGAAGGCATTAAAGGAAGTACCAGTGCGGCGGACGATGCAGGACGTGACCGAAAGCTCAAATCAGACGGAAGGTTAGCACAGGACAAACTCAAGCTGATGCGGAAGACCTAGTTAGCCGCTCTCGGCGAAGCCAAACGACAGGATTTAGGAAGTCCTGACCCTGTTTAAGAAAAAAAACAAGAAATATTGATGAAAAGCCTAAAAAAGTTCTTGACTTCGCCGATAAGCGCTCTGTAGACTGCGGTGGTTCAAAGTGGTAAAAAGTGGTTAAGAATAGACTTTGTCGCAAGGCTCAGAGTAACTGACTGATGTACCTGATCTTAGACAAAGCTCGGGAAGATGCTCTCTCATGCTTCGGGGAAACTCTCCAACAAAAGTGGACGAGAAGGGCCGTCTCAAGATCCCGATCCTCTTTCGCTCTGAAATCGAACAAGAGCATGGCAGCGAGTTCTATGTTACCAGTCTGTACGGGGACAGCGTGCGAGTTTACCCGTTTCCGGTCTGGAACGAAATTGAACAGAAGATCTCCGCGGCGCCTTCTACAAATGTCGCCGTCAAGCGCTTTTTAAGGAACACGAACTACTACGGTCAGATGGTGACCATGGACAACCAGGGAAGAATTCTGATTCCCCCTATGCTTCGAGAGTCTGCTCATATCCGCGATGAAGTCACGGTGATGGGTACTTTGAAGTATCTGGAGGTATGGAACGCCGAGATCTTCAGAAAGAAAATGCAGGAAGACCCCTTGACTGAAGCCGACGAACAGGCCCTCTCTCAACTAGGAATCTAACGGATAACTGATGCGACTCGCGGTTTCTCTGAGCAAGGCGTATTTTCTTCCGATGAGCCCTCCCGAGCAAGAAGAAAATAGGAGGCACAACACAGAAGAGTTCCATCAACCTGTGTTGCTGGAAGAAGTCATTCGCGGCCTCAAGCCCCGCTCCGGTAATTTCTACATCGATGCTACTGTTGGTTTGGGCGGTCACGCCCTCGCCATCCTGGAAGCTTGCGGTCCTGAAGGCATGCTGCTTGGCCTTGATCAAGACGCAGAAGCCTTGCGAATCGCTTCCCGCCGACTCTCACCGTACTCTGGCCGTTATGAAGTAGTCCATTCCAATTTCTCTCAACTGAAGGAAATCGCGGCGGCCCGGCGAATCAAGGAGTGTGACGGAATCCTGCTTGATCTTGGGGTGTCTTCTCTGCAGCTAGATTATGCGGAGAGAGGGTTTAGCTTTCAAAAAGACGGACCGTTGGACATGAGGATGGACCGGGAACTCCCTCTGACGGCAGATGAGATCGTGAATTTCTACCACGAAAAGGATCTAGCCAATCTCATCTACCAATTTGGCGAAGAGCGATTGTCTCGGAAAATTGCTCGCGCCATCGTAAGAGCCAGGCCACTCCACAGCACTCAGGAATTGGCATCCGTCATTACCAAAGCCGTTCGTCCTGGCGGCGCTCATCGAATTCATCCTGCGACCAGAACTTTCCAGGCAATTCGGATTCATGTTAATGACGAACTGAATCGGCTGGCGCAATTTCTTCAGTCAGCAGTTCAACTGCTGAGCTCGGGTGCCAGAATGCTCGTCATTAGTTTCCATTCCCTGGAAGATCGGATTGTGAAAGAGGCTTTCCGGACATTGTCCACTGACTGCATTTGTCCGCCCGGTTTGCCTGAATGCGTGTGCGGCCACAAGAGGGTCTTGAGACTGATTACACGCAAACCGGTTGTCCCTAGTCCGACTGAAATGGGGCGTAACCCACGGTCACGGAGTGCGAAGTTGAGAATTGCGGAGAAGTTGTGAGGAGAGCAAGCCAGCGGTAGTGCTGCGAGCGCGCATCGGGTTCTGGTGGTAAGTTTGAGGAGGCAACATGACGGAGATCTATGTTGTGAAGCAGATCGACAATTCCCGGCTGAGAAAAGAGCTAGACTACGAGCGGACAAAAGAGTGCCTGTTGATGATGACCCTAGGTGTTCTCTGCCTCCTCATTTTTCTGCTTCTGGCCTGGCAACACTTTCAGCTCGTTCGCGACGGATATGAAAACGAAGCTCTGAAGAAGGAACTGAGTCAGAGAGTGGAAATCAACCGGCAGCTAAAGTTGGAGCGAGCTTCGTTGCGCAGTCTACAACGGATTGATCGTATCGCAAAGACCCAGTTGGGGCTCCGCTCTCCCTCCTACAGTCAGATCGTGGTGCTTTCGGAGCCTTTCTCTGCAGAACCTTCCACAACTTTGCTGGCAGAAAAGGGAAGGGATCCTGTGGATAGTTCTATGGCCCGGTTGCATGCCATTCGATAGTGACCACTCTAGCATTCTACCGGGATACCAGGCGACTTGGGATTTCGGGCAGAGTTTTGTCAAATCCTTCTCTCACTCTCGCTTGAATGGTCAAGCACACCATGGCAGCAAAAGCTCATCAGTCTTTTCATACCAGAGTTTACATTCTGATAGCCGGTCTCCTGGTATGGTCCTTCATACTCGCCTTTCGCCTCGTTAATCTCCAGCTTTTCCAGTACATCGATCTAAGTAAGCGCGCCAAGCGGCAACAGAACCGGGTTTTTGAGATCAGTCCGAAACGCGGAACGATTTATGACCGAAGGAATCGGGAACTTGCCGTTAGTATCAATGTAGAATCGGTTTTTGCGGTGCCCACCGAGGTTTCTACCAAGGATCAAGCGGCGTCGCAACTCGCTCGGGCTCTGAACCTTAATCGGGCAGATGTGCTGAGGAAACTCACGAGCTCGCATAGTTTCGCCTGGTTGAAACGAAAAGCAGACTACGCCGAAGTCGCCGCCGTCAAGAGCCTCCAGTTGGCGGGGATTTATTTTGAAAAGGAGAGCAAGCGCTTCTATCCCAAACGAGAGCTGGCTTCCCCTGCCATTGGGTGTGTGGGAACGGACAATGACGGCCTTAGCGGGCTGGAGTTTGCCTATGACAAGCTTGTGAGAGGCCAGCCGGGTCAAGCACTGTTGATGACCGACGCAAGACAACGGACCTTTAGTAGCCTCGAAAGAGCTCCCACTGCGGGCCAAGACCTAGTGCTGACTATCGACGAGTATATTCAATACTTGGTCGAACAGGAGCTGTCTAACCAGGTTAAAAAGTCGCAAGCTATCGGAGGTACGGCCGTCGTTATGGATCCTCATTCCGGCGAGATCCTGGCGATGGCCAGCCTCCCAACCTTCAACCCCAATCAATACTGGAAGTATCCTTCGGAGACCTGGAGAAATCGAGCCATTCTGTCAGTCTACGAACCCGGGTCAACCTTCAAGATCATTACGGCTGCTACGGCGCTCGAAGAACATTTGGCCACCCCCGAGGAACCAATCGATTGTCGGGGTGGAGCGATTGTGGTCGGTGGCCGCCGCATTCGTGATCACAAGGCTTACGGCGTGTTGTCTGTTCGCGAAGTAGTTGCTCACTCCAGTAATGTCGGAGCCATTCAATTAGGATTTCGTATTGGCAAGGAACGCTTTGAGCGCTACATCCGAAGTTTTGGGTTCGGCTCGCCTACCGATGTAGATCTTCCCGGGGAATCGAAGGGGCTTCTAAAGCCCGCTTCTCAGTGGCCTGCTGTGACGTTGGCTACGATTTCCATGGGCCAGGGAATCGGCGTCACACCTCTGCAACTCCTAACCGCAGTCAGCTCGATTGCTAACGGAGGTTATCTGGTCAGGCCCCATATCGTGCAGCAGGTCAACGCTGGGGGTGTGCAAAGGATCAGCTTCGAGCCCGAGCGAATTCGGAAGCGGGTCTTGAGCATGGAAACTACTCAACAGCTTAAGGACATGTTAACCAGCGTCATCACGGCGGGCACGGGGAAAGAGGCCCAGCTAGAGGGTTTTACTGCGGCTGGCAAGACAGGCACAGCCCAAAAGATTGAAGCTAACGGCCGTTATTCACACTCCAAGTTCATTTCTTCGTTCGTCGGATTCGCCCCACTTGAGAACCCCGCAATCGCTGTGGTGGTTACAGTCGATGAGCCACGGGGACAGTACTATGGGGGCCAAGTGGCTGCTCCGGTTTTCAGGAATATTGCGGAAAAAACCCTCAGATACTTATCGATCCCTCCAGATCAGCCACTCACATCACTTCAGCTTGCCAAGCTCCGCAGGCAGGAAAAGGAGGCGATGGGCGATCCCGATATTGAACAACCCGGCCTTATGGACGCAGATTGGGAAGCGGAGGTTGTGCCCGCCATTGACAGAGAAACGGTGGAGCCAACTCAGTCGCATTTAACCACCTCGTCAGAGGAGGAGTACAATAGTTTCGATATCGAAGGAGCCAACTCAGTCAAGGTCCCGGATCTTACCGGGAAGTCACTAAGGACCGTCGTCTCTGAACTCTCAGCCTTGGGCCTCCAAGTCAAGGCGCATGGTTCAGGGCTGGTTACCGAACAATTCCCCTCGCCGGGCACTGGGGTAATACCAGGATCCAAGATATCCATTCAGTTTAGCAGACACAATTTTTAGTTCTTCTTTCGATACCATCGCGCTCATTGCTGGTCATGCAACTTCGGAGTCTCCTCAGGAATGTTGATGTCAAAGGCAGTTTGGTAGTCCCTGACATAAGGATAAAGGGGATCGCCTATGATTCGAGGCGGGTGAAAGCCGATTTCCTCTTTGCCGCCCTTACCGGAACCAAGACCGATGGAAATCGTTTTGTCGATCAAGCCCAAGCCTCCGGGGCTACTGTTATCCTTTCCGAAGCTCCAGCTCCGAAGACTCTATCAGGTTCATGGATTCAGGTAGCAGACGGACGCAAGGCTCTGGCGATAGTCTCCTCCAACTTTTTCGGAAATCCAACTGAGAATCTCCAGTTGATCGGGATCACAGGTACCAACGGCAAAACCTCCACAGCCTATCTCGTCGAGTCCATCTTGAAAGCTAGCAAAGAGCGGGTGGGATTGATCACCACCATCGTTTATCGGGGACCCGAAGGAACTCTGCCCGCGGAAAGGACCACACCTGAAAGCACGGATTTACAGAGCCTCTTCGCCGGTTTTCTGAGACAGAGATGCAATTACGCAGTAATGGAAGTCTCTTCCCACGCCTTGGCCCTGGATCGAGTCCATGCCTGCCGTTTTCGTACAGGGGTCTTCACAAACCTTACTCCGGACCATCTGGACTATCATCAAACCCTGGACAACTACTTCAAAGCCAAGAAGCGACTCTTCATGGGAACGGGCATGGGGCCCCCCCGGCAGTCAGTTCTCAATTTGGATGACGCACGAGGGACCGAGCTAGCTCGGTTGTGCGCGGGCCGGTGCCTTACCTACTCTCAGAAAGGCAACGCTGATTTTCAAATCAAGGACGTCCGAACAGAAGGATCCGGAACGCACGCTCGTTTGAACACACCGGCCGGCCCCTGGAGTATTTACTCCCGTCTGTTAGGAACTCCAAATCTGTCGAACATCTTGGCGGCAATTGCAACCTGCCATGACCTTGGGATTAACAAGGAATTCATTCAGGAAGGTATCGAGGCTTGCGCCACTGTGCAAGGACGTTTTGAGTTGATCGATTGCGGCCAGGACTTTCGGGTTATTGTTGATTATGCTCATACCGAAGATGCTCTGGAGAAAGTCCTGCGAACGGCGCGTGAATTCAATCAAGGCAGAATATTGCTTCTCTTCGGCTGCGGCGGCGAGCGGGACAAGGGCAAGAGACCGGCTATGGGAGCAGTGGCGGAGCGCCTCAGCGATTTCTCCGTGATCTCATCCGATAATCCACGGAGCGAAGATCCCATGGCCATTATCGAACAGATCAAGGAGGGTTTCCAGGATTCATCACACTACTTGGTGGAACCCGATCGCGAAAAGGCCGTGAGAAAGATACTGACGATGGCAAAATCAGGCGATGTTGTTGTCCTTGCTGGGAAAGGTCACGAGACCAGCCAGGTTCTGGCCGACAAGACAATTCATTTTGATGATCGAGAAATCGCCAGAGCATTTCTCAGAGAGCTGATCTGAAACCATGAAACTATCCTCTTCGGAGATCAGCCAAGCTATCAAAGCTAGATGCTGGCAAACTGCTGACGAAATCTTTCCAGCAGGTTATTCCATCGATTCTCGGACCATTCAGCCAGGGGAATGCTTCATAGCCATTCGGGGCCGCAACTTCGACGGCCATCAATTCATCGCGGAAGCCTTGACCAAAGGGGCTTCTTTAGTTGTTGCCGAGGTTGGGTCGAAGGGATCATGGCCGACTGAGGCACCGGTCGTGACTGTTGACGATACCCTGGTTGCCCTCCAAAGACTGGCCAACCACGTCAGGTTGAAGTGGGGGAAGAAGGTCGTTGCCATCACGGGCAGCACTGGCAAAACGACCACCAAGGAAATCACGAGTTTCTTCCTGACGGCCCACTTCAAAGTGTTTAAGACGATTGGGAATCTTAATAATGACTATGGTCTACCACTTTCTCTGCTCGGGCTTCAAGGTTGGGAGGAGATCGCTGTCATCGAACTGGGAATGTCGTCGTCGGGAGAGATTTCCAGGCTCAGCAGGATCGCCGAACCGAACATCGGTGTCATCACCAACGTGAAGCCGGTGCATCTTGAATTCTTCAAATCCATTCAAGGAATTGCTGAGGCAAAGCGCGAGTTGATCGAGCAACTACCAAAAGATGGTGTCGCTGTTTTGAACAATGACGACCTGCGAGTTCGTATGTTCGCCCGCTATTTTCCGGGCCAGATCCTGACCTATGGAACGCAAACGGCATCAACATATCGAGCCTCGGAGATTCGTTTCTCCGGGCTGAGTGGCACTGAGTTTCGGCTGGATCATCAAGGTAGAAGCTATCTTTTCAGCCTGCCTTTAATCGGCGTTTACAACGTGTACAACTGCTTGCCAGGCATCGCCGTCGCTCACCATCTCGGATTGGGGTTTGAGGCCATCGATCAACGCATGAAGCAGCTGAAGCCCTTAGCGGGAAGAGGTGAAATTCTGAGTTTTGTTGATGGTTTCCATCTTATCAACGACAGTTACAATTCGAATCCGGCCGCTCTCGAAGCCATGATTCAAGTCCTTAAAAAGGTACCTGGGGTGAAGCGAAGAATTCTGGTGGCTGGAGAAATGCTGGAGTTAGGGCCCCGCAGCCTGCAATTCCACGAAAGTTGTGGCAGGACCGCAGCTAAGGCTAAACTCGATTTCATCCTTGGAGTGCAAGGACAAGCCCGCAAACTAGTGGAAGCAGCTAGGAAGGAAGGCTATTCCGGCGATCACGCGATGTTCTTCGAGAATACAATGGCGGCAGGTGAATGGTTGAGCCATAAAGTGTCTCCAGGTGACCTGATGCTCGTCAAAGGATCGAGAAGCGTCAAAACAGAACAGGTGATTGAAATCCTAAAGCAGGATCATCCGCTGATCCCCAGAAAATAGTCCCCGATGCTTTTCCATTTGCTTTACGAATGGCTGTACCGAGAATTCCCAAACTACACGGTTCTCAATGTCTTTCGTTACATCACGTTCAGGACTGCCAATGCCAGTCTGACGGCTCTGGCTTTAGGCCTGATCATGGGCCCTTGGCTCATCCATCGGCTGAGACATTTTCAAATTGGACAGCATATTCGTGAAGAGGGGCCTTCTCATCACCAGGTCAAAGCTGGAACCCCAACCATGGGAGGAATTCTCATTGTCGTGAGCACCGTGTTGCCGACATTCCTCTGGGCTGATTTGAGGAATTCGTACGTCTGGATTGTACTTTTTTCCATCCTGGGGTTCGGGGCCGTGGGTTTTGCAGATGATTACCTCAAAATCGTCAGAAAAACTAATCTCGGATTGACGGGCCGCAGGAAGCTGGGTTTTCAGATTATTCTCAGTCTGGGGATTGGCATCACCCTCATCTGGATGCACTTTCTGGGAACGTATAAGACTCATCTGATCTTCCCATTTTTCAAAGGATTCACACCCAGCCTGATTTGGGGACGCTTCCTGGATTCTCAGTATACGCTGCTTTTGGCATTTGTTCCGTTTCTCTTCTTCGTCTGCTGGGTCATCGTAGGGGCTTCAAACGCAGTGAATCTAACCGATGGCCTCGACGGACTTGCGATTGGTTGTGTGATCATTGCGGGCGGAGCCCTTACGGTGCTTACTTATGTCACCAGTCACGCCCGATTTGCGGAGTACCTCGGTTTGCAGCCGCTTCCACAAGTTGCGGAACTCACCATTTTCTGTGGAGCGATGGTCGGAGCATCTCTGGGATTTCTTTGGTATAACTGTTACCCGGCAGAGGTATTCATGGGAGATGTTGGCTCGCTTGCGCTAGGCGGGGCGATTGGCACGGTCGCAGTCATCATCAAGCAGGAGATTCTGCTGGTATCTATTGGGGGAGTATTTGTTTTGGAGGCTTTGTCCGTCATGATTCAAGTACTCTCCTACAAGTTCCGTCGCAAGCGAGTTTTTAGAATGGCTCCGCTGCACCACCATTTTGAGCTGCTGGGATGGAAGGAGACGAAGGTTGTTATTCGATTCTGGCTCGTTGCTCTGATCTTTGCGCTTTTCAGTTTGACGACCCTGAAACTGAGGTAACTAAGCGCACAGGCTTTTATTCTGATCTTCGGACTGTCCTCATTAACTGATGTCTGTGCCCGGGCCAAACATGCTTGTAGCGGGCAAGAAAGTCGTGGTTGTGGGCATGGCTCGTAGTGGGCTCGCTGCGGCAGAATTCTTGTCCAAGAGAGGCGCCAGCGTTAAGGTCTCAGACAAACGTCCAGAAGAGGAGCTTAAAGCAGAGGTCGAATTCCTACGCAGGAATGATATCGCCTATGAGGTGGGAGGGCATGTCGAACGCTCATTTTTGGACGCAGACTTAGTGGTTGTGAGCCCAGGCGTACCCTTCCGGCTTCCGGTCTTGCAAAGAGCATTCGAGTCAGGCAAGGAGGTGATTGGCGAAGTGGAGCTCGCTTCACGTTTTCTGCGCGGGAGGGTCATTGGTATCACCGGATCAAACGGGAAAACGACCACGACGACGCTTGTCGGAGAGATGCTCAAGACTTCGGGGTTCTCAACTCAGGTCGGTGGCAACATAGGAACGGCATTGACCTCACTCGTGGACCAGTCTACACCCGAAACCATTACCGTGATTGAGCTGAGCAGTTTTCAATTGGAAGCGATCCCGACCTTCAGGCCTGACATAGCAGTCCTGTTAAACATCACGCCGGACCACATGGACCGCTACGACTCGTTTGACGATTACGCTCGAGCCAAGTTGAACATTCTCAAGAACCAGAGACCATCGGACTGCGCCGTTCTGAATCTTGAGGACGACATCCTGCGACGCTCTGGTGAATCGATCGGCTCGCGAGCTTTTTGGTTCAGCACAAGAAGTGAGGTCAGACAGGGCACCTATGCAGATGGGGAACAGTTCATTTTTTGCTCGGCAACACAAAAAGAGACCGTCGCACGCCTCGGTGAAATCCAACTTCGTGGAAGACACAATCTTGAGAACATCGCTGCGGCCATCACCGCAGCTCGACTGGTCGACGCCCCAACGACCTTTATTGCAGAAACCCTGAGACGGTTCCAAGGTGTCGAGCACAGACTGGAGCTCGTCGCAGAGATCAACGGGGTTAAGTTCTACAATGATTCCAAAGCGACGAACACCGATGCCACGATCAAAGCACTGGAGTCCTTCAAAGGCGGGATCCTTCTGATATTGGGAGGTCGAGACAAGGGAAGTGACTTCAGAGTGCTCCGTTCGCTCGTTAAGGAGCGTGTAAAGAACCTGATTATTTTGGGCGAAGCCAGCGAGAAGATCGGTCATCAGTTAAGTGGCCTCGTACCCATAACTCAGGCAGAGAATTTGGAGGTCGCAACACAAATGGCGTTTGAAAAGGCACGCCCGGGCGACGTCGTGCTTCTCGCTCCTGCCTGCGCCAGCTTTGACATGTTTCAGAACTATGAACACCGTGGAAGAGTATTCAAAGAATCTGTCCAACGGTTGATGGGGAGCTGAATGGCCCGAAAACTTTCAGCAGACAAAATTCTGTTCGCCGCGACTCTCGGTCTGGTCCTGGTCGGCGTCGTTATGGTGTTTAGCGCTTCGGCTGTGCTGGCGAACGAAAAGCTCCATTCGCCGTACTATTTTCTGATGAGGCAAGCGATTTGGGCGTTAATCGGTCTGGCTGGGATGTCCGTCTTGATGCACATCGACTATCACCTGTATCGGAACCCGCTCATTGTCTTTGCGAGTTTGTTCGTTTGTGGTGCCCTTTTGCTGGCAGTTTTCTTCGTGGACAAGAGTCACAACACACATCGATGGTTCAAGCTGGGATTGCTGTCTTTCCAGCCCTCTGAGCTCAGCAAGATTGCCCTGGTTATTTTTTTGGCTTCCTTCCTGGAGAAACGCATCGGTAATGTCAACGATCTGCGTCACACGCTCATGCCCTGTTTTGCTGTGCTGACCGTCTTTATCTTTCTGATCGTCGCCGAGCCGGATCTCGGGACTTCGGTCTGCATCGTCCTGGTTGCCTTTATCCTTCTGTTCGCGGCGGGACTGAGTTACCAGTATGTAGTGGGGAGCCTCCTCCTGCTAGTCCCACCACTCTTTTGCCTCGTCTATTTTTTCGAATATAGAATGCGTCGTGTTCTGGCCTTTATGGATCCATGGAAGGATTCGCAGGGCACGGGGTTTCAGATCATCCAGTCGTTGATCGCTGTCGGCACCGGTGGCCTCACGGGTGTTGGCTTGATGGAAGGAAGGCAGAAGCTGTTTTATCTTCCTGAACCCCACACGGACTTCATCTTCGCCGTGATTGGAGAAGAGCTAGGACTGATTGGTTCAATTTCATTGATTATTCTATTTGGAATTTTCTTGTGGCGGGGCATTCGGATTTCGCTACATGCGCCAGAACCCTTCGGTCAGTTCTTGGGAGTCGGCCTGACCATGATGGTCGTGTCTCAAGCATTTATCAATATGAGTGTGGTCTTGGGCCTGGTTCCGACGAAGGGAATTCCTCTCCCGTTTATCAGTTCCGGTGGGTCTTCCCTGTTGATCAATCTTATGGGAGTTGGTGTTCTGCTCAACGTTTCACAGCACTCAGACTGAGGGTTAATGCGACGCTGATGAACATTTCTGATTCAGAGTCCCACCTGCTTCGGGTCATGATTGCGGGCGGTGGAACTGGAGGCCATGTCTATCCTGGGATTGCGATTGCGAAAGAAATCAAGAGACGTAATCCCCACGCAGAGCTGTTATTTGTGGGGACAGATCGCGGGCTGGAGGGCAAGCTTGTTCCTCAAGAAGGCTTCCCGCTGCGTACAATTACGGTGTCGGGCCTCAAGGGAGTGGGAGCTCTCAAAGGGTTGGTAGGTCTGCTTAATATTCCGCGCAGCTTGTGGGAGTCCCTAAAGATTGTTCGGCAGTTCCAGCCCCACGTAGTGGTGGGCGTCGGAGGGTACTCGTCTGGTCCGCCCGTTCTGATGGCCGCTCTAAGGGGGATCCCTACCCTCCTGCAGGAACAGAATGCACAGCCCGGGCTGGCAAATCGTTGGCTGTCTTACTTTTGTAGCAGGGTAGCGACGGCCTTTAGAGAGTGCGAGCGCTTCTTTGGGAAAAAGGCCGTCTTAACCGGAAATCCGGTTCGCGCTGAGTTCCGAAGGATGGAGGCTAAGGCAGACTCCGGTACGTTTGTCCTGCTCATTTTTGGTGGAAGCCAGGGAGCACAAGCCCTCAACAACGCCATGCTGGAGGCGCTGAAGTGCCTTCAACCCAGTTTTGCCGAGATGTTTTTTGTTCATCAGACGGGACAGAAGGACTACGAACGAGTGGCCAAAGCCTATCAAGCCTTAGGGGCACGATCCGACGTTCGGCCCTTTTTCACTGATATGCCCGACCAGTTTTGCAGGGCTGACTTGCTTCTCTGTCGGTCGGGAGCCACAACTTTAGCCGAGATCACAGTTGCTGGGAAGGCTGCCATTCTGGTTCCCTTCCCCGACGCCACAGACAATCACCAGCAACGGAATGCCGAGTCCCTAGTCAAAGCCGAGGCCGCTGAAATGATTTTACAGCGAGATCTCGCCGGCGATACGCTGGCCGCCAAAATTGAATACTACGCTCATCATCCGGAGACGCTCCGCCAGATGGAAAAGAACTCTCTCGCACTTGGACGGCCAGATTCTACTGAACTGATTGTGGATCTGCTGGAAGAGTTAGCGCATGTTTAAGAAGATCCAAAAGATTCATTTTGTGGGCATCGGCGGCGTCGGTATGAGCGGAATTGCTGAAGTTCTGCTCAACCAGGGATACCGCGTGACGGGTTCAGATCTCAAACTATCCCCGGTAACGGAGCGATTGGCTTCCCTAGGCGCCGCTATCTTCGAGTACCACCGAACTGAAAATCTGGATGCGGCCGATGTCGTCGTGATCTCATCGGCTGTGCGGCCGGAGAACCCCGAAGTTGCTGAAGCCCATCGCCGGCAGATTCCCATCATTCCGCGGGCAGAGATGCTGGCCGAGCTGATGCGATCGAAATATGGAATCACGGTCGCGGGAACGCACGGCAAGACAACGACAACCTCGATGATTGCTACTATTCTGGGACATGCCGGCATGGACCCCACCGTGGTGGTGGGAGGACGACTCAATTCGCTGGGCAGCAACGCTAAGCTGGGCACCGGTGACTTCATGGTTGTGGAGGCAGACGAGAGCGACCGGTCTTTCCTGATGCTGTCCCCCACTCTCGCCATCGTCACCAACATTGATGAGGATCACATGGAAAGTTATGCTGGGCTGGACGACTTGAAGTCTGCTTTCGTTCAGTTCGTGAATAAGGTTCCCTTTTATGGAGCAGCCATTCTTTGTCTGGATGAGGCCAACGTTCAGTCGATCATCCCGAACATTAAGCGCAGGATTATCAGTTACGGATTCGGGAGCCAGGCTGATGTGCACATCCTGAACCCCGTCTACAAAGGTTTTCATTCCGAGTTTCAATTGCGCTATCGCGGTGACATGTTAGGGCAATTTCAGCTCAACATTCCCGGAAAGCATAACATTCTCAACGCAACGGCAGCTGCCTCCGTAGGCCTGGACCTGGACCTACCACCTGAAAGGATTCGGATGGCTCTGGAGAGTTTTAGTGGTGCTGATCGGCGTTTCCAGATCAAGGGGCAAGTGGCGGGAATCCTGGTGATTGATGATTACGCCCATCACCCCACAGAAATCAAAGCCACTCTTGAAGCTGCCCGAAACCTTGGGGACCATCGCATTGTGGTTATTTTTCAGCCTCATCGTTACAGTCGGACCAGCCACTGCTTTGAGGATTTTGCACGTTCCTTCTATCAGGCGGACATCTTGATTTTATCGGCCATCTATCCTGCGGGTGAGGAACCCATCGAGGGAGTGACGTCGGAACGACTGGTAGAATCGATCAAGAGCTACGGACACAAGAGCGTTCGTCTCGTTGCCGACGTGAATGACATCGCACCTTTGGTTCGCCCTGAGCTGGCGGCAGGGGATCTCGTTATAACAATGGGCGCAGGTAACGTTTGGAAGGTAAGCGAACAGTTGCTTCAGAACCTTAGACTGGAAAGTTCGTGAGCGGGAGTGAGTATGGAAAGACGTCTGGAGAGAAACCTGAGTGGGTATGTTTCGCCGAAACCCAGTCCCATCCTGGGCAGGCAGAAAGCACGTGAAGTCAACCGGTCCAGGAGCCTCAAAGAAATCCTGGTTCGAGGCCTGAAGGCCGCTCTCATAACGTCAGGGGGGCTCTTGTTTGTCTTAAGTGCCTATTTAATCAAAGACGCCCTCCTACATTCTCACCACTTTGACATCACCAACAAAGAGATTCGCGGGCTGCACTACGTGCCCGAAAGCCTGGTGCTGATCAAGATGAAGGAGTTTGAAGAACTCCATAAGAACCTGTTTGCGCTTGACATCAGCCAGTTGCGAAAGGCTATTGAGCTTCTGCCTTGGGTCAAAGAGGCGATCGTGCAGCGGACGTTTCCAGACAAGTTGACGATCTACATCAAGGAGCGTGTCCCGATCGCCTTTGCCAGAACCGAGCAAGGCACGTGCCTGGTGGATGAGGATGGCATTCTGCTGGAAAATAATCCGGCCAACACTCCCGCTTTTGACTTCCCGGTTCTCAACGGTTTGGAGCCGGGGCTTGATCAAGAAATTCTCAATCGCAACAAAACAAGAATTTCCTTGTACCGCTCGCTGATTGAGTCTTTGGACACTAATGGCACTGGTCTGAGTCGGGATTTGTCTGAGATTGATCTTCATGACATCGGCAACATTTCCGTGATCGCCAACGAGGATACCGTTCTGGTACACCTCGGCACGGAAAATCTGCAGGAGAAATTTCGGCGTTACCTCGCGATGAGCCGTGAGCTCAAGCGGAAGTATCCCTATCTGGATTCGGTTGACCTCCGTTACCAAAATCAGGTGGTAATCAACACGGCAAGCGGAAAGATTACCAACGAAGTGAACTGAAGGGTTATAATCGGCCCTACTTGAAATGGTGCGGCGGAGGGAAGTTGGCCAAAAAGAGTAAGTATGTGGTCGGTTTGGATGTTGGAACCACCAAGACGTGTGTGGTCATCTGTGAGCTCAGTGAAGGAAACGAGCTGACCGTAGTCGGGATTGGGTCGGCGGAGTCGAAGGGACTACGCAAAGGCGTTGTGGTGAATCTGGACTCGACCGTCAGCGCCATCAGAAAGGCAGTAGAAGAGGCTGAAAAAGTCGCCGGGACTTCGGTCGAGTCCGTCTACGTAGGGCTTTCCGGAGTTCACGTCAAGAGCTTTAATAGTCGGGGGGCCGTGGCAATCACAGCTCACAACAGGGAGATTGGCAAAGAAGATATCCGGAGGGTTGTCGAGACCGCCAAAGCCGTTTCTCTACCGACTGACAGAGAGATCGTTCACGTCCTTCCTCAAGAGTTCGTCGTGGATGGTCAGGATGGAATTGGAGACCCCCTCGGGCTCTTGGGCACGAGACTCGAGGTCAATTGCCACATCGTAACGAGTTCGACAACCGCAGCTCAAAACATTGTGACCGCTGCCAACCGCAGTGGAATTATCGTGGCAGACACAGTGCTCCAGCAGCTCGCTTCTGCAGAGAGCACCTTGGGAGTTGATGACAAGGAGTTGGGTGTGGCTCTGGTAGATATTGGCGGTGGGACGACTGATCTGGCGGTGTTTGCTCAGGGCGCCATTCGTCACACATCCATCCTGCCGCTCGGAGGCGATCAAGTCACCAATGATATTGCGGTTGGTCTCCGAACCTCAATTCCCGAAGCCGAGAGGATCAAACGACAGTACGGATGTGCCCTGTCCACTTTGATCGAAGAGGATGTTTCCTTTGAGGTACCGAGCGTCGGCGGTCGGCAACCCAAATCGATCAGCAAAAAGATCCTTTGCGAGATCATCCAACCGCGAGTCGAGGAGATCGTCAGCCTTACCCAGGAAGAAATCAAACAGGCAGGTATGGAAAAGGCCCTGGGAGCTGGCATTGTGGTCACGGGAGGGACCGTGCTGCTCGACGGGGTGATTGATGTTACCGAACAAATCTTCGATCTGCCGGTCCGTAAAGGAATTCCAACTGGTCTGGAGGGGATGGCTGAAGTCTTGTCCAGTCCCATTTACTCCACTGTTGTGGGATTGATCTTGTATGGGTATCGAACTCACTCTCATCGTTTGGCCAAAGTCTATTCCAACGGAAATCTCCTCTCCAAAGGATTGTCCTGGCTTAAGGCACGGTTCAACTAACTGAACCAACCGCTCCGGACTGTTTGAGCATTTAAAAAAGTTCGAAACTACTAAATATTGTGTTTTTTTTCTTGAGTTTTGATTTCAAACCCACTATGTTGCGTTTGCACTTCATTTCACTCTATTTGACCTTTATTGTAAGGGGCCCGCAACCCCGGATGACTTAAGAAAGGAGCCAGCGATGAATATCGAAACAACCAATCAACCCATCAAATTTACTCTGGAAGAAGGCCCACCCAACGGGGCCGTGATTAAAGTGGTTGGCGTAGGAGGTGGAGGCGGGAATGCAGTGAATCGGATGATCGCTGCTCAAGTTGAGGGCGTTGAATTCATTGTTGCCAACACAGATCTCCAAGCACTCAAGATGTCCAACGCGGCTGTGAAGATTCAAATTGGCCAAAAGCTCACGAATGGCTTAGGGGCTGGCGCGAACCCCGAGGTAGGCCGCAAAGCCGCCCTTGAAGATACCGAGAAGATTATCGAAGTTCTCGAGGGCGCAGACATGGTGTTTGTCACAGCAGGTTTGGGGGGAGGCACAGGAACTGGTGCCGCGCCGATCATCGCTAGTCTGGCCGCCGAACTGGGGGCTCTCACGGTTGCGATCATTACCAAGCCCTTTCTATTTGAAGGAAAGAAGAGGGCGCAGCAGGCAGACCAGGGACTTCGTGAATTGAAGGATTGTGTTGATACTGTAATCACCATCCCCAATGAACGACTGCTTCAAACCGTTCAACGCGGCACCAGTCTTTCAGAAGCCTTCCGCATCGCCGATGACATCTTGCGTCAGGGAGTTCAAGGAATCTCAGATATTATCCAGATCCCCGGAATCATAAACGTGGACTTTGCGGACGTAAAAACCATCATGCACGGAATGGGTATGGCGCTCATGGGCACCGGCACGGCACGGGGAGAAGGCCGAGCGGCCGATGCAGCGCGTCGTGCCATTTCGTCTCCTCTGCTGGAAGAGGCTTCGATTTTGGGTGCGCGAGGGGTATTGATCAATATTACAGGTTCCGTGGACCTGCTGTTGCACGAGGTTAGCGAAGCGGCTTCCGTTATTCACAAGGCCGCTGATGAAGAAGCCAACATCATCTTTGGAGCGGTATTGGATGACAAAATGACTGATGAAATCAAAATCACAGTCATCGCGACGGGATTTGACAAAAAGGAAGAGAGGGCGCCGGTGCTGCAAATGCCTCAGCACCCGGAGATACGAGCCGTGGAAATGAGAGCGGACGGTGTTCCTTTGACGCAGGTTGCGAAAGCGGGTGCTTCGAACGCGCCTGGACAGGACGTGCCCTTGTCCTCGCAGAGCAGCTTTGACAAAAATGATCTCGATGTCCCCGCTTTCATGAGGAGAAAAACCGCGGAATGACTGGTTCCCGGCTTGGATACAAACCAGCAAGGCTAACCCTATGGGTTAGCCTTTTTTTTCTTCTGGTGAGTAACATTCCTTATTTAAGTATAAGAACTCGGGGCCACAACCGATGGAAACTCTCGCAATCAAGAAGGAGATTCTGGAGGCCATGATCCACCATGCTCGCGAGGAGGCCCCCCTGGAATGCTGCGGCCTTTTAATGGGGATGGATCAAACGATTACCCACCACAGAAGAATGGGGAATGTACTGCAAAGTCCAAATCGATACTCCATGGATCCAAAGGCACTGTTTGATTTTTTCAGGGATATTCGTTCTCTTCAACTCCGGCACCTCGGCATCTATCACTCGCATCCCACCTCAGAAGCCTATCCCTCCGGCACTGACGTCGACGAGTCCTATTACCCCGATTGTACCTACTTTATCATTTCACTGAGGGACGCGCAGTCACCGTCAGTTCGAGCTTTTCAGCTTGCTCGTCGGGTAATTCAAGAGAAGGAGTTTCGGGTGATGGATTGAGCATGTAATCTGGGAATAGTCCTGAAGCTCGGGTAGTCTCTTCGATAAGGAATCCCAGGAACCATATGACCGTCCCGTCAGAAGAGAGCGTTGATCGTGAGAGAGTGTGATCGTGTCGGCGTCCGCCTTAATGATTTTTCTTTTTTCCTTGTTGGGCAACCAGCAGTAAAGAGAGTGATTCTAAGGCCAAAGAAGTATCGATTCGAGGGTCGCTCAACAAACTAATCATGCTGTTTTCTAAGATAATGGCGTTTTTGAGGACAAGATGCTCAAATCCTTGAATTCTCGATATGAGAAACGCTTTCCGCTAGTTGCTTTTTTACTGTTGTGGGTTCTCTTTCAGTGCATCCTCGCTGAAGCCACAACAGTCGAGAAGCTGTCGTTGGAGGAGATGACCCGAAGGTCTAGGAGAATCGTCGTGGGACGCTGCATCTCTACGGAAAGCCGATGGAACGAAAAAAATACGCTCATTCTCACGTTCTCGAAGTTTTCAGTCAGCGAGGATTTGAAAGGCGAATCTGGCGGCTGGATCACGGTCATGACTGTTGGCGGTACGGTCAACGGAGTTACTCAGAACGTTGCCGGAACTCCACAATTTGCCGCTGACGAAGAGGTTGTATTGTTCTTGGAAAGCAGCAAGTCCAGCCAGTGGCAGCCAGTCGGACTCTCACAAGGAAGATTCCGGATCTTGAGAGAATCTCGTACCGGTCAGCAAGAGGTTGTTCATGACCTCTCGGGACTGGAGCTTTATGACACCTCAACGCGAGCCGCTTCAGGGCCGCAAAAACCCTATCGCATGCCGTTGGAAAGCTTCCTCGGGCGAGTGCGAAATCTCATTCAAACGCAGAAATGACGAACAGATCTGGCAATCGGCAGTCTCCACTCCTGACCCGCCAGTTGGCATTGCTGCTTCTAGTGGTCTCCTCTCCCCTGCTGTTTGGCTTTGTCAAAAGTGGATCCACATGGCAAAGCTTGCCAGTGCCGTATAGGATTAACGTTCTGGGACTGCCCTCATCAACCAATGGAAGTGAGTTTAACGCGATCGAGAAAGCATTTGACACCTGGCAGAACATCTCCACGTCCACGATTGCCTTCACTTATCAGGGCACGACAACAATCCAGAATGGTGGGAGTGACGGGACCAATGTTATCAGTTTCAGAGATGAAGATTATCCATTTGCTTCGGGAGTGATCGCAATCACTCTATCAACCAGCTCCTCGGGACACTTCACGGATGCCGATATCCTCTTCAATCCAGCCTTGTCCTTTTCCACAAGCGGAGCAACAGACACCTTCGACATTCAAGCCATCGCCACTCATGAGATCGGCCATTTCCTGGGGTTGGACCACACAGCTATCGTTTCGGCCACCATGAATCCAAGTGGCTCCACAGAATCTTTCTACCCACGTTTCCTTAAGAGTGACGACATCATTGGTGCTTCTTCTCTCTACCCGGCCGGTGGGTTCACGGGTAGCACAGGCGGGTTCACGGGCAAAATTACCAACAGCGGCTCTAACGTGTTTGGGGCTCACGTCGTCGTACTGGATAGTCAGGGCAGCCCGGTTGTCTCAACGCTCTCGCAGTTAGATGGAACTTACCAGATCGTAGGTCTGCCAGCGGGGAGTTATTCAGTCTATGCTGAACCTCTAGATGGGCCAGTCACCGAAGACAATATTGGCGGACAGTTTGACTCCCGCGTGAACACCAACTTCACGACGACCTTCCTTGGTGACACGACGGATTACATCGCCCGACAGATTATCAGTGTCGCGGCCGGCGGTACGATTTCAAACCTGGACATTGCAGTACTGCCGGCTCCCGCCAACGCCTTTAACCTGAAGATCCCTCCCCTTGGCGTGTATGCTCCCCAAGGAGTTTCAGGTTCGTTTGAGGCCAGTGGTGACGGGATTTCAAGTGGGACAACCTTTCTCATCAGTGGCCCTGGCGTGGCCGTTGGAACACCAACCTTCTCGAGCGGTGGAACCGCCCGCCTCCCGGTAACGATCAGCCCAACAGCCCCGATGGGACTCCGAACTCTTTTTGCTCGACGAGCAAACGGGCTAACAGCCCTGAGTGGAGGATTTATTGTCACGGGCACATTTCCAGCTCTTTCTTCTGTTTCTCCTAGTTCGGGACCCAGGGAGGGCGGCACCGGTATCACCGTTACTGGTTCGGGCTTCGCTTCAGGCGCCTCCGCCTACCTGGCTGGGCTACCCCTTTCGAATCTGGTCGTCGTAAATTCCACTACCATCCAAGGTACGACTCCAGCCAATACGGCGGGGAAGCTCGATCTGCTTGTGGTTAATCCCGATGGAAACAGCGCGATCCTCCGGGGTGCGTTTGAAGCTATCGCACCTCCTCCCACGGTGTCGTCCGTTTCACCTATGTCAGGACCTCCCACAACTGTTGTCACAATCAAAGGAACCAATTTCGACGACAAAGTCGAAAACGTGGTCGTTCGCTTCAACGGCACGCAAGCAACAGTGACATCAGCCAGCTCCACTCAAATTGTGACCGTAGTTCCCTTCGGGGCCGCGACTGGAGCGGTTTCTGTGACGGTCTTCGATCAGAGTGTGACGGGGCCTGTGTTTACGGTGACAGCTCCGCCCGTGACCACAAATCATCCGGATTTGCAATTTCAGTTTGTAGACGCCTCTTCCGGAGGGACCAAGCTGTCGTTCCCGGGAGATAGCGACGACTCCGCAGCTCAGGTCGCTCTTCCTTTTGACTTCACCCTGTTTAGCTCCACCTTTGTGAAGGGAACCAGCATCTCGGTGGCCACTAATGGGTGGCTATCGCTTAACAGCTCCGTCCCCATACCAGCCGAGTGGCAAAATGGTTCCTTGCCAGGAACCACCGTTCCTCGCGAGGGCCTCGCTAGTGGAACCACGGGAAGCCTGCCAAGTAATCTCATTGCTCCATTCTTTGATGATCTTATCCTGCAGAATCCCGGCAGCGGGGTATTTGTGCGCGCCCTGGGGAACGCTCCGAATCGGCAGTGGGTGATTGAGTGGAAGGACGCCAGCATCATCGACGAGAACGGTAACGTGCTGAATTCACACGTCACCTTTGAGGCGGTTCTTTTTGAAGGAAGCAACGATGTGCTATTGCAATACCAGACTCTCACAGGACCTCGCTCGCAGGGGGACAGTGCGACGGTAGGCATTCAAAATGCCGCGCGGAACCAGGCTGTCCAGGCCAGCTTCAACCAACCAAGGCTCACTGACGGAGCTGTTGTGATTTTCCGCTTCAATCCGAGCAACGCAACCTACACCCTTAGCCAGAATCTTAGTATCAATAACATCACTCAATTCATCCCTTTTGTTACGGACACGAGCCAATTTCGGACCAACCTGGGCCTGACCAATGTGTCCACTCAGTCTGCCTTCGCCATACTAACCTTGTTCGATGCAACCGGCAATTCGGTTGGCACCAGCACAGCATCAGTCCCGGCAGGCGGGCTGATGCAGTTGAACAATGTGATTCGATTGATTCGTGGCGCGTCACAGGTTACCAACTCGTCTGCTTCAGTGTTCATTTCCTCAGATCAAGCCCTGGTCCCGTATGCGACCCAAATTGACAATGTCTCAAGTGACCCAAGTCTGGAGACCGGCAAGTCAACCGGCAAGACCCAGCTTCTGATCCCGTCCACTACTTCGGTAAGCCCGTTCCGTTCTTCGCTAATCCTGCAAAATGTCGGCAGCTCCAGCGCAACGGTCAATTTGCGCCAGCGCGATATCACCGGCGCAGTTCGCAAGGAACTTAACATCACGATCCCGGCAGCCGGCTTTTTCCAAACTGACGACCTCCATGCTACACTCGGATTGAGCGGAATCTATGGTCCTCTGGAGATCACTTCGGCGAATTCTGTCGCTCTGGTAGCAACGTCGCGCGTCTTCAGCCCAAACTCTGGGGCTAGCGGCTTCTTTGAAGGAATTGACCTATCAGCAGTCACCCATACCGCGGTCATCCCCATCACTCAGGATACAGGTTCTTTCCGGAGCAATCTTGGGATCAACAACCTCGGTAATACTCAAGCCAACGTGACTGTCAACCTATACGGTACGAGCGGGACACTTCTGGGCTCGCAAAACGTCACCGTGCCGGCCCGCGGACTGTTGCAGTTGAACCATGTGAACCGTATCCTCACTGGCACCTCGGGCATCTCCAATACGACTGGTTATATTCGTCTCAGCTCCGACCAGCCTGTGGCAGGGTTCAGTGCGGTCATCAACAACACCAGCAATGATCCGGGCCTAGCACCAAGCCTCCTAGCAGGCGACACTCGTTTGATCATTCCCTCAGCCACAAACGTGAATCAGTTTCGCTCCACTTTGACCATCATCAACTTGGGAAGCTCCGTATCGGCACGTGTCCGTTTGACTGTGCATGACACTTCAGGAAGCATTCTCGCTCAGAATCAAAATATTGTTATTTCTGCCAATGGCATTTACAACGTCGAGGACATCCTCACGAATCTGGGTATCTCCAGCAGTTACGGACCCATCCAAATTGAGTCGCTT